>WNEY01000835.1_pt1 | contig 20454 bp, 27 predicted proteins | sample 5400531 | NCBI WGS metagenome assembly WNEY01 (sample SAMN13153338, study PRJNA577476) | soil metagenome | isolation source: 200 cm saprolite under Douglas fir tree site 1 | place: USA:California | collected 2015-04-18
CTCGCGGCGGCGTTGCTGCTTTGCGCTTGTGGCGGGAGCACAACATCAACCGAGTCTGCAAGCGGAGCAGGTCACGGGACATGGGCCTGGACTGGATCGGATTGGACGCTGCTTGAAGCGAGCAATAAAAGGGTGGCGGCCTATCCAAAGAATTTCGGAGAGAAACTCTTCTATTGGAAGGACGCGGGGGGACTACTAGACCTTGACGGGACAGTGTGGAACGGGACCGCATGGGTCAAGGCAAGAGATTTCCCAGGGCCATTTCCCCCGGAGCTGGTTTCAGCGGACACAACACGCTTGGTCGTCGACGAAGCCAACGATCAGCTAATCCTGCTCGACCCAACTTGGGCACGCTTTCGGTCTGGTCGAAGGGATCGTGGGTGACCATGGTGTCGCGTGGTCGGTGGGTGGTCGCGAACGTCATCAGGGCGATTACTTATGACCCGGCTCATAAAGAGGTAGTGATCCTGGCATGTTGCCAAACGAGCGGCGGTCTGGACGCGTGGACATGGAGCGGACGTACTATGGCCCAGCTTCCTACTGAACCAGGTTATTTCGGTGGACAGATGGGTGGCGAACTCCAGATTCGCATGGCGCAGGATGGCGACGGTCATCTGCTCGTGATTGGCTCCGAGAGCAGTGGCGGCTACTCTTGGGATGGTACTAGCTGGACCAACCTAGGCCCCGGCGCGGCCTTGCCAGAGTACACATTCGACATGGCCTATGACGCGGCACACCGGCAACTCATCGCAGTCGGATATGCACATGGCTTCCACACGTGGCAATGGGAGCACGGCCGATGGAAGCTCATGGCGACACCTTCCTCGCCGCCAACATGGGGCTCCGACGGCAACATATCAAACCTTGTTTATGACCCGGACCTGCCGGGTGTAATCCTTACAGACTTACAGTCGGCTTAGCCCTCGACGGCTCGTGACATACGACAACAGAATGGCTGCAGCTGCCGCGGAGCTGGAAACAGCGGCGGTCGCCCCAGGTAGCCGCCGTGAAAGCTGAGCGTGCCGACCCGTCAGTTGCCAAATCGGTACATGAACTCAACGCGGTGATTGGTACCTGGGGTCGCGCACCCCGTCTCCCGCTCCAGCTTCACTCTCGCTGCGCTCGAGTTCGCTGTCGCGGGAGACGGAGCGACATTTGAAATCGGCCACCCATGGCGGCCGTGGCGCTCCACCTCAGACTCACCTTGCACGTCTTCGGTCGAGAGGTAAGGGCCGTTCTAGGCAGATGGTCGACGGGGCCGCTGGATTTTCAGGACCCTGGCGCGGAGATCGCGCCGAGTTGCAGGAGCAGAGCGAGGTCGTCTCGGGCCGCCCAGTGTTCCACGATCAAGCCATCGGCGATCCGAAAGATGTGGATGTGCTTCACGGAGTAAGGCTTTCCCGCGGCCGACGGCGGGATCAGTGCTGTGCTCTCAACACCGACCCAACCGTTTGGCAAAGGATCCGGCGGACGGCGCGGTCTGACCCCAAACGTGCCGCTGACGGTTACTCGGCAGACGACGAAGTCATCTTTCGCGATGAGGTCATCAATCTGCCAGCGGCGGTCGGGAAAGGCAGTCCGAAGGGCCTCGAAGACCCGCCTGACAGCATCCCGGCCACGCGGCTGCTGCGATCCGTATCGTCCCGACGCGTGATTAACAGCATCGGCAGCCCACATCTGTGCCGCCTCGTCCGACGCTCCCCGGTCCAAGGCATCGTGATAGCGCCTGACCAGATCCTTGTTAGATTGCTCTTTGGATCGGCCTCGCTCCGCTTGGGTTCGCCCAACCATCAATACGCCTCCTCATCCCACGTCCCGGATGCAAAGGATGGTCAGGCGATTGTAGAGCGGGGCAGCCGCAGCCCCCTGCCGCCCATCCGAACCGATAACTGAATTCGACCACCTGCTTGCTACTTGGGGCCGCGCGTCCCTTCTCCCGCTCCATAAGTCCTCGCTAACGCTCTGCCGACGGCCGCGGATAGCGAGTCTTAATTTCCGTGTCGCTTCGGGCAATACCGAGTACAGTTTCGACAACCGGGGGGTCACGTTGGCGTGTGCCAAAAGGAGAATCCCATGTTTCGCGGGTTCCTCGCCCCTGTTGTGTCGCTGGTAATCGCGAGCGTGGGGCTGGTGCCCGTCATCGCTGCTGCGCAGGTTTCCTCCGGAGTCCCAGCTAAATTCGCGCCATGCTTGGACGGCGGATACAAGACCTTAGTCAGCTCGAATGGAACATCATTCGCAAACCTTGGCGCATGCGTGTCTTATGCCGTGCGGGGTGGAACGCTGTTTCGATCGCTAGACGCCAGCTCGGTATACACGCTGCTCAGGGGCTTCGGTGGACCCCTCAGTCTGCCGGACGCCAACGGTGACCGCATTGGCAGCACAGGTGATGGTGGATCCATCACTGGGGCCTTCTCCTACCCTGGCACCTGCGTCCCAGTGTTCCCGAACACAGCCTGTTTTAACTTTGGGATGCTGTTCCTCGGATACGTCCTGCACACGTCAACGGGTATAGCCCAAGGAACCGGCCCCGCAACGTGCGATCCCTGCTCGGTTGGTGGACATGCAGGGACAGTCAGCTTCACGGCGACGATGGTTGGACATCTCGTCACCTTTAACGGGCTCGATTTTGCTGCAATCGACGGTGGCACATGGCAGATCTCGAGCGCCACCGGCGACCTTGCGGCGATATCAGGATCCGGAACTTGGACCCAGGAAACCAACGGTACTCGGGCCTTCCACGGATCTCTCCTGGCTCCGGTATGAGAGAGGAGCTCGCGGTCGGACATGGGCGCCGCAAAGCGTTGATTCGGCTCGCTGCGACGACGGGAGCCTCCGTTGTTCTTGGCTTGTCAGCCCACTTTGCCGCTGGCACCACCCCTGTCCTCGCTTGCTGTCCTGGCGGGGCGACAGTCCTTGTTTCGGTGAGCGCGTCACCTTCGACCGTGGCAGCTGGGGGCTCCGTCACGGTCGCAGTCCACGTCGCCAACTCCGTTAGCGACATTCTCTCGGTCGGTATTTGTTACTTGCTCCCCGACGGGCAAGCAGCTCCCGGCTGCCAGGGACCCCAGATTGGTCCCGATGCGTTGCCGCTGTCCCTGGCCTCCGGCTCGCCCCGAGACGGGGTCTGGCAAGGAATCGTAGCTGTGCCTCCAGCCGCTGCATCGGGAACCTGGACAGCGCAGTTTGTAGATGTTGATGCGGGATCCAATGGCTTCAGCCAGTTCGGTCCGCCCAACCCGGCGCTCCCGGGCGGAAATTTCACCGTGGTCGGTGGGACCGACATCACGCCTCCGACCATTTTTCCTCCGACCATCTCGCCGGCTACGGTTGGGTCCGGCGGCACAGTCACAATCACGGCCCGCATCACAGACGAGAGCGGAGTGGCCGCCGCCTCGATACAAACCTTGCCGAGTACGACCTCGACTATTTTTGTGCCCCTGACTTTTGCGTCGGGCACTCCTCAAGACGGGATCTGGCAGACCGACCTTGTGCCATCGGCACCTGGAGATTACGAGCTGGCGACCGTTGCGGCGCAGGATGGCGCCGGCAACTTTGGGCAGATTGGCGGCTTCCCGGCGTTTCTCGGGTCCTTTTCAGTTACCGTCAAGCAGGACCAGTCCATTAGCTTCGCGCCGCTTCCTAATAAGATCCTCGGTGAGCCGCCGTTCGCGGTTGCCGCGACGGCCTCATCCGGGCTGCCGGTTTCGTTCACGGCGTCTGGTCCCTGTTCCGTCTCGGGAAACACGGTGTCTTTGAGCGCAGCGGGTGTGTGCACGATCACTGCGACGCAGGTTGGCAACGACGTTTTCAACTCGGCCCCCAGCGTCTCGCAAAGCTTCGACGTGCTGTCGACCGCGCAGTTCGCCAAGGGCGTCATCGACGCAATCTCCGGGATGGGTCTCCCGTCGGGGACCTCCGAAAGCCTGAGCAGCCAACTGCGGGCGTACGTTGCCTCGACAGCGCGCGGCGATCAAACAGCCTCCTGCGGCCAATTGGGCGCCTTCGTCAACTACGTCGACGCCGAGACGGGCAAGCAGATCCCGACGGCCGACGCCGAGCTCTTGCTACTCGATAGCGCTCGCCTGACTACTGCCTCCGCTTGCTCGCGTTAGGCGATAGACAAACTCGACCTCGGTCGCGGTATCCGGGCTATTGGCACCAGGGCCGACAAACCCAGTCTCCCGCTCCATCTCGCTTCGCTGGATGTCGCCCCGTTGGCGCCAAGCGTGCGGAATCGCAACAGTGAATGGGCTCCGTTGGCGCCAAACGTGCTGAATCGCTCGTTTCCGAACGACGATTAAGGTATAAACGCCAAGTGGCCGAAGGTTCTTCTGGTCAGGACGTTGAGGGCGCGAAACCCTATCCCGGCGAGCGATCCACGCGCCTCAGCGGAGCGTGGACGGCGCTGGTCATCGGCATCGTGATCCTGGTCGTCATCCTCGTCTTCATCCTGCAGAACCTCCAGAGCGTGGAGGTGCACTTCTTGTTCATGCAGGGACAGCTGCCTCTCGCGGTGGCGCTGCTGTTCGCGATGATCCTCGGGTCGGTGGTCGTTCTGGCCCTCGGGGCCGGCAGGATTCTTCAACTTCGCCTGGTGGCAAGACGAGCCCGCCACAGCGGGACGCCGGCAGCTGCGCCGGCGGCCAAACCGCCGGCCGAATAACTTCGTCCGCCCGCTCTTCGAGGCAAAAGAAAAGGCCTCGCGGGGGTTGGGGGGGAAGGTCCGCAAGGCCCGACGGAGAGATGTCTAAAAAATCGCTACGTGTGAATCACTCCTCGGCCGGTGAGGGCTCGGAAAACGACGAGAAGGATCACCGCGCCGACGAAGGCGGCCAGGAGTCCGCCGACGGTGAAGGTTCCGGTACTCACGGAGATCCCGACTAGGCTGGCCAGAAAGCCGCCCACGAATGCACCCAGGATGCCGACCACGATGTCCCAGATCAGGCCCATGCCCTTGCCGCGAACAACCTTGCTGGCGGCAAAGCCCGCAATGGCGCCGACGATGATCCAGACCACTATTCCCATTGGCTTCTAGACCTTTACGGCTGTCTTGCGGCGGTGGTTGGAACGGGGGGATGTAACAACGGCGAGGGGCTTGGCGGGAGCTTCAACGTCTCCAGATAGCTCATCCCCCAGGCGATGGGCGTAGTTCACGAGCCGCTTCATCTGCAAGCGCTGCGACGCGGCAAAACCGCCGATCGCGACGCCGGCGACCAACCCGAGCGCCAACATGCCGAACAGCGGCCATGGGCGGGATGGCGCGCGGTGGGGCAGGTTCACGAGGCGCCGTAGGGCGGCTTCGTTCCAATTCTTCCCCCAGGATCTAGGATCCACAGCACGGACGTTCGGCTACTCGGCGTAATAAAGTCAGCAACTTTTTGCCCGAATGCTGCTTGCTTTACGGGTCACGCTGCCCGTCGAGGTGTACGCGAAGATGGCCGTCAAGCTGCACCACCCGCGCCTCCCAATAGCTCAGCCTTTGGCGGAATCTCTCGGCCTGCGCGACCACGACCGGGACGTTTGTCAGCTCGACCTCGCGGCGGCCCTCTTCGGACTGCGTGACCATGAGCTGGCGGATGCGGGCCAGCACCTTCTCCTCCATCTCGAGGATCTCGGAGTAGATATGCCTCCAGTAGAGTGCGTGCTCGAGCGTTGAGTCTTCTGGAAGGCCCTCGCCTTCCATGGTCTGGGCCCAGTCCCCACCGCGCGTCGCGGCGTCGATGTCGGGACGCGCTTTCTTGGGCTCGACCTTAGCCACGCCTCAGAAGTACAAGGTCGGGCGTAAAAAGATCAGCAATAATTTCAGGCTGGCGCGACTTTAGTCGCTGCGGAATACCAGCGAGTAGCCCTTGCCTGGCTTGTTGACAAGGTCAACTGGGATCGCGAGGTCGATGAGGATCTTTCGAAGCCGGCGCACGTAATTGCGCACCTCCTCCGGGAAGAGGGCCGGGTCGGCCCAGGCCTGACCGAGGATCTGGGTCGTGGTGAAGAAGCGGTGGGGATGGTCGAGCAGGAACTGCAGTAGCTGGAACTCGCGCTTGGTCAGGGCCACCTCCTGGCCCTCGTGCCTCACCATCCGGCCGGCCGGATCTAGCCACAACCCGTGGAGCTCCCAGAGCCGGTGGTACCAGAGATCGAGGCGCATCTCATATCCAGTCATCTGGGCCTCGATGATCTCCAGGTCGATGGCTGCCGCCACCTGGGCCGGAGGCTGTAGGTTGGCCATGTCGCGCCGCACACGATCGAGGATCCCGCGCTTGAACTCGAGGAGATCCGCGTAGATGCTCATCCAATGGCGCGCGTCTTCCCACCGCGTTGTACGAAGGTCTTCCCCCTCAAGCGGTCTGGACGGACGCCGGCGGGTGGTCGTCCGAGCGCCCGCCGTACTGGTCGAATTCCTTCCCTTCTTCGCCAAGTACCGCGAATCATTTCAGATAACAAAGGGAGACGCCACCGGGTCGTGGCGCCGTTTCAGGTTGCGGGTGGCAGCTTGATCCGGACCGTCGTGCCTGAGCCGAGAGTGCTCTGAATGTCGACCGTGCCCCCGTGGGCCGTGATGATGTCGTGGGTGATCGCCAGGCCCAGGCCGGAGCCGGTCGAGCCAGGGCCCTTGACGAAGCGCTGAAACACCCTCGGTAGGATCTCCGGCGAGATGCCCTCCCCGGTGTCCTGGATGGTGATCGCCACCTGGTCGCCGTCCATGTGCACCTCGATCCGGATCGACCCCCCGGCGGGCGTGTGACGGATCGCATTCGAGACCACGTTGGCGAGCGCGCTGCGAATGCGCGCGGGATCGACGTCGACCGGAAGGACGGTCGAGTCGATCGCCGACGCCATGCTCACGCCGAAGGCTTCACTCTGGGTCTCGAACGACGCCAGCACGTCTTGCAGAAGAGCGCCGGGCTCGACGTGCTCTCGGTTCAACACCAGGCTGCCCGCCTCGGTGAGTACGAGCGTGCGTAGGTCCTCGACCAGCACCTCGAGCGTGTGCGTCGCATCAAGGATCGGCATCACGTGGTCCGGATCCCCGGGGTAGACGCCATCGGCAATCGCTTCCGCCTGACCGCGGATGATCGACAGCGGCGTGCGCAGCTCGTGGGCGACATCGGCCAGGAAGCTCCGGCGCTGCTCGTCGCTGACCTTGAGGCGGGCTGACATTGCGTTGAAGGCTCGGGCGACCGAGCTCAGCTCCTTCGGGCCGGTCTCGGCAAGTTGGGCCGAGTAGTCGCCCTTTTCGATCCTGCCCGCCGCCTCGATCAGGTTGTCCATGGGCTGCGAGAAGCGCCGGATACCACGCTGCGCAACGACCGCGGAGGCCCCGAGCAGCAGGAACGTCATGAACAGCACAACCTCGGCCGTGCTCTGGCTGAGCGCGGTTGGACCCAGAATCCAGCTCAGCAGGGTGATCACAAGGGCCGTGACGAGCGCGCCGACCACCGCGACCAGACCGATCACGCCGAGGATCAGGCAACCCATCCGCCAGAACAAAGGCAAGCCTCCACGGCGCCAACGGCGCGGTGGCGGCCACGGCTGGTTCTCCGGCCACCACGGCGGCCGGCGGCGGGGAGGCGGTCCCCATGCGGTTCTCATCGGTCGGGTGGCTCGGCGAAACGGTAACCGACTCCGAACACCGTCAGCACGTATTTGGGCCTGCCAGTCTGGGCCTCGATCTTCCGCCTGATGTTCTTGATGTGGGCATCGATCGCCCGTTCGTAGGACTCGAAGGCCACGCCCTTAACCGCGTCGAGCAGTTGAGCGCGTGTGAAGATGCGGCCGGGCTGCCTCGCCATCGTGGCCAGGATTTGAAACTCGGTCTTGGTGAGATCCGCGCGGCGACCCGCGATCCTCACATCCATACGCGGGACGTCGAGCTCCACGTCTGAGCCGACCCGGATCACGTCCGCAGGCAGACGCATGCCCTCAGCCCGCCGCAGCACCGCACGCACGCGAGCGACCAGCTCCTTGGGGCTGAAGGGCTTGGTCATGTAGTCGTCGGCGCCCAGCTCGAGGCCGACCAGCTTGTCCGACTCCTCCGTCCTCGCGGTCAGCATGATGATCGGCACCTCGCCATCGCGCCGGAGCGCGCGGGTGACGTCGAGACCGTCTCGCCCAGGCAGTGCGAGGTCGAGGATTATGAGGTCCGGGCGTCCCGTGCGCGCCGTCCGCAGGGCGGTCGGGCCGTCAGACGCGACGAGCACGGTGAATCCACCGTGCTCGAGGTAGTCGCGGACCAGCTGGACGATGCGTGGTTCATCGTCCACGACCAGGATGGTCGTCACCGCGTCCATCGTAAAGATCGGGACAGCAACGGGGGCCACGCTGGCCCCCGGTCCTGTCTGTCCTTAAGTCAGACGGTCTTGGTGTCTGACGGTGGCGCGGGCGCCGGCTCGCCGTGCGCGCGCTTGTGCCATTCCTGCATCCGCTCGTCGATGGCGGGCGGAACGCCACCGTAACCGCCTCGATAGCCTTTGTGACCCCACCCGCCGCCGTATCCCCAGCCGCGGCCGAACCGCAGCGCCCGGAACAGCACGAACAGCAGGAACAGGAAGAACAGGAACCAGATGAAACCGAAGAATCCGAAGCCGTCGAAATGCGGACCGTAGTAGTAATACGGAGCCGCCGCCGCCGCGCCGGCCGGCAGCTGCGTCGCCGCACCCGCCGCCCAGCCTGCCTGGTAAGCGATGGTGCCGACGATCGCGAGCAGGATGCCCGTCAGCGCCACCCACAGAAAACCGAAACCGCGTCTCATTGCCGTTACTCCTTTGTCACGAGTGGTTTGATGCCTCTCATCGTTCGACGAGGTTGTGAATGCGATGTGAAGCAGCGAAGAGCGTGGCGTGGAGTTTTCCCTCTCCCCGCAGGGGAGAGGGTTAGGGAGCGGGGCGGGGAGCACGAAAGCCGTCAGAAGCCCGACTCGTCCAGCTCTACCAGCTCGGCGGTCCGCTTCCACAGGGTGTGTTGGGCATCGAGGTCCAGGGTGGGCTTCGGCGGATCGATGCGGCGGGTGCCCTTGAACAACCAACCGGTGGTGCTCTGAAACGCCGGCGACGTGGCCAGCTCGGCCAGGTCCTCGGCGGCCCGACTTGGCGACCCGGACACGATTCGCGTCAGCAATCGAACCGGCCGCGGCGCTTCTCGCATGAGGTCGGAGCGGACCAGCCCGGGGTGGTATGCGCAGGCACGCACGTCCCATCTCTTGGCGCGGCGCGCGAGCTCGAAAGTGAACAGGAGGTTGGCGGCCTTGGTGGCGCCGAAGGTCCGCAATGGGCTAAAGCGTTCCTTGGCGACGAGCTGCTCGATGTCGACCCGGGTGGACGAGGGTGCCGTGACCGTGATCACGCGCCCGGCGCCAGTCAGTCGGTCACGGAGCAGGTTGGTCAACAGGAAGGGGGCCAGGTGGTTGGTGGCGAGCATGAGCTCGAAACCTTCATCTGTTTGCTGGTACTCGGACGTGAACACCGCCGCCACGTTCAACAGCGCGTCGACGTGCGGCACCGTGCGGGAGATCTGGCGGGCCGCCAGACGCACAGAGGCCAGCGACGACAGGTCGATCTCCACGCTGGAGACCCTGTTGTCGCGGTCCAGCCTCTCGACCAGCCTGTCCAGCCGGTCCGACGGCCGGCTCAGCAACAGTAGCTGCGCGCCGCGCCGGGCGAGCACGGACGCCGTCGCGGACCCGATCGCGCCGGTGGCGCCGGTGATCACGACCACCGGGTGCAGCCCTGTCATCAGCTCAGTGTCAATGCATCAAGCTGGGCGTGGCAAGCCACCATGCCGGCTCTGATCGATGCGCACCGGGGCGAATGCGGCCTTCCTGGCCTGCAGGCTGCCGACCGCTACGGCCGCGCCATCTCCCTGGGCGTCGACTATGTCGAGATCGACGTGCGCCGGAGTGCGGACGGCGTCTACGTCAACTACCACGACGAACGCACTCGGTCTGGTCGCGCTTTGCGCGAGCTTACGTACGCTGCGCTGAAGCAAGAGCTTGGCGCCGAGCTCCTGAAAGTAGGCGAAGTGATGGAGCTGGTCGACGGCAGGGTCGGGCTGCACGTCGACGTCAAGGAAACAGGAGACGAGGCGGCCACTGTTCGCCTCATCCAGTCGGGCTGTGCGCATAGTCCGGTCGTCTTCACAGGTGGAGACGATTCGATTCACGCGATCAAGCAGATCTTTCCCATGGTGCGTGCGGGGCTGACATTAGGTGAGGACCTCGACGGCGCACCGCCCTGGCGCTACCTCCGAGTACGGTTGAGCGAGCTTTTTCCGGGCGTGCGGCTGCGACGCAGCCAATCGGACTTCGCGGCCGTTCACCAGCGCCTTGCTGGCATTCGTGTGCTCGGCTACTGCGCTCGTGTGCACATGCCTGCCTGGGTGTGGACGGTCGACGACGAGATGAATATCGCGCGGTTCATGCACGACCCTCGCGTCGCGGTCCTTATCACCGACCGTCCCGACATTGCGCTGAGGTTCAGGACAGCTTGATGTCGGTCTGACAGCAGACAAGGCCGAAGTCCGGCGACCAGCGCAGAACGAGTGGAGGCGCGGTTGTGCCCGCCCTGAAGCAGACGACCAGGGGACCGTATGTGGCGCCGTGATTGAACACGTGGCGTGACCAGGGAGTGCAGCTGGGCGCGTCAAACATCGGTCGTGAGGTCTGCCGCTGCGAGTCGATGAGCACCAGGTCTTCAGGTGATGCGTGGGTTGAATCACTGGAGTTGCGGAATGTGATCTGCATGGTCACGAGATTGCCTTCCACGTCTAGGTTCGCCACCCAGAGCGTGTAGCCGTGCAAGTTGGCGCACGGAGCGGGCGTGCATCCGAGCGCCGGGACGGGACTGCTCACCGTCGGTGCCTGAAACGGGACCTGCAGCGAACCGTACGCCGCCACCCCGACCAGGACCACAACGGCAAACCCAGCACCGATCGCGCCATACGTCAGCAGGCGCCGGTTCCGCGGCGATTTCAATCCTGCCGGGGCCGCTACAGCACTGCCTCCGCCAGCCGTTCCGCTTGCTCGACCGCCGGCGCCGCGATGAATAGGACGAGCTCATCGCAGCCAATCGCTTCGTACGCCTTGACACGCTCTTTCACTTCACTGGCGGTCTTGATCGTGCCCTGCCACACGCGGGGTCCCCACTCTCCGTAGTAGTCGCGCAGGTTGGACTCCGCCTCGGAGTGCGTGTGATCGCCGAGAGCGAAATAGGCCAGAGCCCGAAACTCCGGTTTGCCGGCGCGGCCGGCCGCCTTCCAGGCGCCATTGACGCGGTCCATCATCGCCATCAGGCTCTCAGGTGTTCCACCGCCCTGCGTGTACCCGATTCCATATTTGACGAGTCGCCTGATCACGGCATCGGCACCGCCACCGAAGAGGAGAGGCACGGATATGCCGTTGACGGGTCGTGGTGTGACAGCGTGTTCGGTGCCAGGTACGGGCCCGCCACGCCATGCGCTGTGCATCAACTCCAGCGCCGCATCCTGCCGTCGGCCTCGTGTCTTGAAGTCATTGCCCGTGACCGCGAAGTCATCCGGACGCGAGCCTATGCCAATGCCGAGCACCAACCGGCCGCCCGATATCTGGTCTAGCGACGCCGCCTGTTTGGCGAGCAATACTGGCTCACGGGTCGCCGCCAGCAGAATGTCAGTGCATAAGCCGATTCTCTCGGTTGCGCCTGCAGCAGCGGCAAGCGTCACCAGCTCTTCGTAGTTGGGATACGCGACGCGTCCGATGGTCGCGAGGGTTGAGAACCCGAGGGCCTCAGCCCGGCGGGCGATATCGACCAGCAAGCGTCCCATGATCAAGCTCTTGTCAGCGTTGGGAAGACCCAGGCCGATCTTCACGATGAGCCGTCACATTACGCGCTTTACAATCCCGGCCATGAGAGGTTCGGGTGTCCAGCGTCCTGCTGCGGGGCTTCGCCCTCGGCTTTGCCATCGCGGCGGCGCCCGGCCCGATCTTCTTTCTCTGCCTTAGACGCACCCTGGTCGCGGGCTGGCGCAATGGGCTCATCTCCGGATTTGGCGTTGCCACCGCGGACGGTTTCTACGCCGGTGTCGCCGCGTTCGGCGTGGGCGCGATCACGGCTGTGCTCACCGGTGAGCGCCGCTGGCTCGCGCTTGCCGGGGGCGTGCTGCTAATCGCGCTGGGCGCGCGGATCGTCCTCGACCGGCCGAAGACGACGGAGCCCGCAACACCGAACTCAGGGGCCCCCGCGGAATCGAAGATTCCGCGGGGTAGAAATGGCGCCGGCCTCGCGTGGGCCTATCTCTCCACGCTCGGTCTGACCATCACCAACCCCGCCACCATCATCTCTTTCGCGGCTCTGGCCGCGACGTTAGGCGCGGGCATCAGCGGCGGCTACCTCCGACCGGCCCTGCTCGTCGTCGGCGTCTTGCTGGGATCAGTGACATGGTGGTGCGTGCTCGCGGCCCTCGTGGGCGGTCTTCGCGCGCGGATCACACCGCGCGTCGTGCGCGGCATCAGCACGGCCAGCGGTATCGCGATTATCGCCCTTGGCCTGGCTGCGCTCGTATCCTCGCGCAGTACATGAAAGGGAAGAGAACGTAATGGGCTACCCGATTCACATCGTCGACGTGTTTACGGATCGTGCGCTCACCGGCAACCAGCTGGCGGTGGTACTCGATGCCGGCGACATCGCCCCGGACGTCATGCAGCGCGTCGCCCGGGAGATGAACTTCTCGGAGACGACGTTTGTTATGGCGCCATCTCAACCTGGAAGTGCCGCCCGCGTCCGCATCTTTACTCCCGGAACCGAGCTGCCATTTGCCGGACACCCGACCATCGGCACTGCATGGGTGCTGGCGACGCAAGGCTTGATCCCGGATGGAGCGCAAGAGTTCACGCTCGAGGAAGGTGTCGGCCCAGTCGCTGTGCGCGGGGAGCGTGGGCCGAACGGCTTCACCTTCTGGATGACGCACCCGCCACTCAGGTTTGGAGAGGTCATTGCGGATCGGCAGCGGATCGCGGCAGGTCTGGGGCTCGATGAGAGCTACCTCATCGCGGATATTCCGCTACAGGTCGCCACTACGGGACTTGATTTCCTATACGTCGCCCTGAGGGATAAGCGCGCAGTCGACGCCGCGGTGTCCGAGAAGACCCGCCTTCGCGAGGCATTCGCCGGGCGCGCACCGCTGCCAGTGTTCTTGTTTGCCCCTTCTGGCGCGAACGGGTTGTACAGTCGGATGTTCGCGCCGGATGCGAACGGAATCGACGAGGATCCGGCCACCGGGTCGGCCAGCGGCCCGCTCGGCGCCTTCGCGGTCAAGTACGGGCTGGTGCCACGCTCGCGGAGCGTGTCGATCACCAGCGAACAGGGAACCAAGATGGGCCGCCAGAGCATGATCCACATCCGGCTCGAATACGGCGCAGACCAAGACGTTCCGACCAAGATCGAGGTTGGCGGCGCGGTGATGCCGGTCGTCACCGGCACGTTGGTGGGCGCGGATCGTTGATCGTCGACAGCTACAGGTTCCTGCCGCGCAGCTTCCGCCCGATGTATGAAGGACGCGGCCCGTTCCCAGGAGAAGAAGCGCCGGTGTGGGCGGCTTTCGAAAAGCGGTTGGCCGCCGCGCGCATCGCCCTGCTCACCTCCGCGGGCATTTACCTGGAGTCTTCGCAGGCGTCCTTCGACCTCGAACGTGAGCAGAACAATCCCGAGTGGGGCGACCCTTCGTGGCGTTCGATACCGGACGCAGATGCGGCGGACATCGGCGTCGCACACCTGCACATCAACAGTTCGGACATCAAGGCCGATCCGGAGATCGCGCTGCCCGCACGTCTGCTCGACCAGCTCGTGGCCGAAGGCATGGTCGGAAGCGCGACCGGCGAGCATCTTTCGGTGATGGGCTACCAGGATCGGAGCCTGGAAGGTTGGCGCGACGTGACGCTGCCGGAGCTCGTCGCGGAGCTCCGCGACCAGCAGGCGGACGGCCTGATCCTCGCCCCGGCTTGACCCGACTGCTGCTCGAACGTGCCCGTGTTGGCACGCTGGATCGAAGCGGCCGGAATCCCGACGGTGGTCGTGACGATGATGCCGGCCGTCGCCGAGGAGCGAAGGGCGCCGCGCATCGTAGGGGTCGAGTTCCCTTTTGGTCACGCGTTCGGAATGCCGGGCGACAAAGCCATGCAGCGTCGCGTGCTGGAGGTAGCGCTTAGAGTCCTGGGGGGCGCCGGTCGTTTCGGGACCCGTGTCGACGTCGACATCGAGTGGCCGGTGCCGCTTCGCGACGCCTACAAGGCGTGGCAGCCCAAGGAGGCGAGCCCGATTGTCCGAAAGCTGCTCGCCTCCCGGACGCTTGGTACGTGAATTACTTCGGGTCGAGCTTGATCGACGCCGAGTTGATGCAGTAGCGAAGGCCGGTCGGCTTCGGTCCGTCGTCGAAGACGTGGCCCAGATGCCCGCCGCAGTTGGCGCACGTGACCTCGGTCCGGGTCATGAAGAGGCTGCGATCGACGTGCTCCTCGACGGGAGCGTCTTCGGCCGGCGCGTAGAAGCTCGGCCAGCCGCAATGGGCGTCGAACTTGGTCTCCGACTCGAAGAGCTTGGCGCCGCAGCCCGCGCACAGGTAGACGCCAGGGGTGTTGGTATCCCAGTACTCGCCGGTGAACGGCCGCTCAGTGCCCTTCTCGCGGAGGACGTGGAACTGCATCGGGGTCAGGTCGTTCCGCCACTCAGCTTCGGTCTTGTTCGTCGGTTCCATCTTCTTCATGTCCTTAATCTCCCCGTCTCAGCCGTCGATCAAACGGTCGGTTGGCGCTGTCGACACCTCGGTCGTCAAAGGGGGCGCTTCGCTACAGCCCTCCAGGACGTTAGCTGGAATGACGCAGCCGTCGTTGCGATACTTGTCGTCGTGGTTGCGCCGGGCAAACATGCGCTCAGCCGCCTGAAGAAAGAGCTGGTGATCTGGCTTGTGACCGCCGGTCGCGACCGCCGACCACAGGCTGTGCCGGTTTGGTTCTTGTGGGATGGCAAGTCTTTCCTCATCTATGCGCAGCCGGGTGTCAAGGTGCGACACGTGAGAGCCAACCCGTACGTCGAACTCCACCTCAACAGCGACGCGGTCGGTGACGATGTTGTGCGCGCATCGGGCTACGCGACCATTCCAAAGTCGCAACCTCCTGCCCATAGGGAGTTGGCGTACATGCGCAAGTATCGAGACCAGATCGAAGGGCTCGGCCTGACCGCCCAGAGTTTCGCGGAGCAGTACCGCTATCCGATCCGCGTTCGGCGTCTTCGCTTTCGTTAGCCTGTCGATATGACGCACCCTCTGCGATTCGGCATCAAGCTCTCCGGCCAAGACACCACCATCGAGGCGCTGCGCGCCGTCTGGCGCATCGCCGATGAAGGCGGTTTCGATCACGTGTGGGACTTCGACCACCTGGCCTCGATCGGCGACGGCGGTCCGGGGCGTGTCATCTACGAGGGCTGGACCCTGCAAGCGGCGATGGCCGAGGCGACCAAGCGCGTGCGCTTGGGGTGCATGGTCACGGGCAACACCTATCGCCATCCGGTCGTCCTGGCCAAGATGGCGGTCACCGTCGACCACCTGTCCGGCGGCCGGCTCGAGTTCGGCATCGGAGCGGGATGGGCCGAGATCGAGCACACGATGTACGGCATCGAAGGTCTCGACCACAGGGTCGGGCTGCTGAGCGAGTCACTGCAAGTGATCAAGGCGCTGTGGACGCAGGAGCGCACGAACTTCGAAGGTCGCTACTACAGCCTGACCGACGCCATCGCCAATCCCAAGCCCCTCCAGCAGCCCTACCCGCCGATCTGGATCGGCGCGTCGGGCGCGACCACGCTACGGCTGGTCGCCCGCCACGCGGACGTCTGGAACATAGCCGGTGGAGAACCCGATAAGGTCGAGGAGCTCACGGCGATGCTCGAAGAGGCCTGCGGTTCGGTGGGCCGGGATCCGACGGAGATCCGGCACTCGATCCAGTTCGGCTGGGACGGCGCCGACCGCGGCCAGCTGCTCGCGCTGTGCGGGCGCTTCCTCGAGATGGGCGTCACCGAGCAGGTCATCTACCTCCGCGGCGGGCAACAGGTGGCGCTCGCCGGCAAGGTCGCCGAGGTTCTACCCGACCTGCGCAAACTCGATCGCTCTGCTGCGCGACAATGAGATGGATTCAGTTCATTGATAGAGGAGGCAACCATGGCCGATAGCGTCTATCGAGTCACCGAGCTGGTAGGGACCAGCAGCACGTCATGGGAAGCAGCCGCCAAGAGCGCGATCGAAACCGCGGCCAAGTCGCTGCGCGACCTCCGAGTCGCCGAGGTGGTGCGCCAGGACGTAACCATCGACAACGGCAAGGTCGCCGCCTTCCGGGTTCGGCTCAACGTCTCCTTCAAGTACGAAGGCTCCCCGGCGAAGAGCAAAGCCCGCCGCTAACAGGAAGCTTGATCGGGCCGGCCCCTTCGGCCGGCCCTTTTTTTTAAGGCGCGGTCGCTGCCTGGATCGAGCAGCCGGCGGTTTTCATCTCTTCCAGCGCCTGCAAGCCCGTGTCCGGGTTTACCGGCGCGCACAGGTTGACCAACACCCGGACCGCGAGCTCGTGCTTCCGCGCGTCGAGAGCGGTGGCCCGAACGCAGTAGTCGGTGGCGAGGCCGCAAATGTCGATGTGGTCGACGCGGGCCTCCCTCAGGACATCGATCAGCGGGTGACCTCGAGGATCCATGGCCTCGAAACCCGAGTAAGCCGGGGCATGTTGGCCCTTGTCGACGACCACCGAGATGAACTTCTCCCGAACCAGGTTGAAGATTGGCGTGCAGAGCGCGGCGCCCGGGGTCCCGATGAGGCAATGAGGCGGCCACGTGGTGGCGAAGTCCGGATGGTCGGAGAAATGCCCCGCCGGGTCCTCGTGGTAGTCGCGGGTGGCGACCACGAAGTTGTATTCCTGCTTGAAATGCCGGACGTGCCTGGACACCATCGCGGCGACTTGTCTGCCTCCAGTCACGGGTAGGGCGCCGCCCTCCACGAAGTCGTTCTGGATGTCGATGACCAGCAGCGCGTTCCTCATCTCTCTTGCTTCATCTCCCTTTTTCCCACGAACTCAGAGGACCCGCGAAGCGGCGCGCCTTGAGTTCGCGAGGACCCCTAGACTGCGGCTATGGCCTCCAAGATCGTAGCGGGCGCGCGCACCCCCATCGGCAAGTTTGGCGGAGCGTTCAAGGATGTGCCTGCCGTTAGTTTGGGGGCGCGCGCCATCCGGGCAGCCCTCGATCGCGCCGGCATAGCCGGGAAGGAAGTCGATTACGTGATCATGGGCCAGGTGCTCCAGGCGGGCACAGGCCAGATCACGGCCCGACAGGCGGCCATCGAAGCCGGGATCCCGCCCGAGGTGCCGGCGCTGACGATCAATAAGGTGTGCCTCTCGGGCCTCAACGCCATCGCCCTGGCCGACCAGCTCATCCGCGCGGGTGAGGTCGAGGTCGTCGTGGCGGGTGGGATGGAGTCGATGTCAGAGGCGCCGTACCTGGTGCCGAAGGCGCGCTTCGGCGCCCGCATGGGCAATGCCGAGATGATCGACTCGATGGTCCACGACGGGCTGTGGTCCACATTCTTGAAGCAGCACATGGGCGAAAGTTCAGACGAAGTGAATCGGGAGCTGGAGATTGGACGCGAGGAGCAGGATGCGTGGGCCGCGCGTTCCCACGGGCGGGCGCAGCGGGCGTGGGATACGGGCGTGATGGCGGACGAGGTGGTCGCGGTCGAGCTGAGCTCCAAGCGGGGACCCGCGACCAGGATCGAGCGAGACGAAGGGATCCGGCCCGACACGACCGCGGAGTCGCTGAGCAAGCTGGCGCCCGCCTTCAAGAAGGACGGAACCATCACCGCCGGCAATGCGTCTCAAATCTCCGACGGCGCCGCGGCCGTCGTAGTGATGTCGGAGGATCGTGCGCGGAAGCTGGGGGCCGAGCCGCTGGCGGAAGTCGTGGCGCACGGGATGAGCGCCGACCGCTACGCCTGGCTCCACACGGTCCCGGCGCTGGCGCTCGCTAACGCGCTCAAGAAGGCCGGGCTCACCGCCGGCGACCTGGACCTGGTCGAGATCAACGAAGCGTTTGCGGCTGTCGCCCTGAACGCAACCCGCATGCTCGAGCTGGACGAGGAACGCGTCAACGTCAACGGCGGCGCGGTCGCCATCGGCCACCCGATCGGCGCCAGCGGCGCGCGCCTGGTGCTCACGCTCGCTCACGAGCTGAGGCGTCGGGGACTACGCACGGGGGCCGCGACGCTTTGCGGCGGAGGCGGCCAGGGCGACGCGCTGGTAATCCGCCGCTAGCTGGCCTCCCCACCTCGTGGGGAGGTCGCCCCGCCGCGAAGCGGCCGGGCGGGTGGGGAGTCGGGGATTTCTAGTTATGTTTCGCGTGGCAAGTCGGCGTGGCGGAACGGCAGACGCGCCAGCCTTAGGAGCTGGTGCCCGAAAGGGCTTGGAGGTTCAAATCCTCTCGCCGACACTGGCCTCCCCACCTTTGGGGTCCCCGCGCCGCAGGCGCGGGAGGGTCCCCCGCCGCGCAGCGGCCGGGCGGGTGGGGAGTATCTGGCCTCGTGAGCGGCCACTCAGAAGCACCTCCCCGGTTTTGTAGCTAAAGTTCAGGTTCGAATGGCATCGGAGCGCCGGAGCCGGAACGGCTCCCGGCCGAAAACCGACCCGGTCAAGAACGGTCTCGAGGTCGGCGGTTACCGCGTGGTTCGCGAGATCGAGACCGACAGCCTCGGCGTCATCTATGAGGCCGAGCATCCGCGCATGCACCGCAGAGTCGCGCTGCGCACCATCGAGCCGGCAGTCGCGCGCGACGTGAGCTTCTCCCGGCGCTTCCTCCTCGAGCTCCGGTCCTACGTCGCGCTCGAACATCCGGCCATTCCGCGCCTCTATGAGCTCGCGTACGACGGCGAGTGTCCGTACCTGGTGACCGAGCTGATCTCCGGCAAGACGCTCGATGAGGTGCTCGGTTCGGGCGTCCGTTATGACGCGCTGGGCGTCATCAGTTTGCTGCGCCCGATCGCGAGCGCTCTCGACTACGCGCACTCGCGAGCGACGGTCCACCGTGACGTCAAGCCGGCCAACATTCTCCTGGCCGACGACGGCCGCACCATGCTGACCGGGTTCGGGCTGGGCACGGTCGCGTCGTTCAACACGGGTCCCAGCGCGGGCGGCCCGGTCGCGCCCGATTACGTGGCGCCAGAGCGCCTCGTGGGCCGAGAGGTGGATGGCCGTGCCGACGTGTACTCGCTGGCCGCGGTCATCTTCGAGGCCGTGACCGGGCGCCGCCCGTTCTCGTCCAAGAGCTGGATCGAGACGCTCAGCCGGCGTTTGTACGAGCCGCCGCCGACCGTGCACGACGTGGCGCCCGATCTCCCCGCGCAATTCGCCGCCGTTCTGCAGCAGGCGATGGACCGCGACCCGGCTCGCCGCCCCGCCACGCCCGGCGAGCTGCTCGACCGGCTCGAGGACGCCTTGAACCATCCACGCGGCATCGAGCCGCCGGTCAACTGGCTGCGGCCGGCGATGCGCCGAGGAAGCATCGGGCTGAGCGCGGTGCTGGTGCTGCTGGTCGGCGTCGCCGAGACCGCGTGGCTGCTGGACGGAACCGGCCTTTCGCTACTGGTGAAGTTTACGCACCGGGTCTTCGGCTTCCACTAGACGCCGCGATTCGTTCGCGGGACTAAAACGTAGCCTGAGCGGCCGGGTTTACCCCGGCCGCGTTTACAGGTTGGTGCGGCCGTCGATGATCACGACCCCGTTGCAGGTAAACAACCGGTCGACGATGAACCCGATGTTGATGCTCGACGGGTCCTGGCCGACCACGGTCCCGATCTGCGACATGACCTGCTCCGCTGGAACGGCCACGCCGAACGCCGTGGCTCCGACCGCTGTGACCTGGAGCCCCTGGCCGTGCTTGAGCAGGATGACCGTGCCCGTCCAGCCCGCGCCATCGAAGGTGCCGGTGCCTTTGAGGACCGCGCCGGCCAGCGAATTACCGACCACCGTCAGGTTGAGGTTGGACACGCCGGAGACCTGGATGCTGCCGGCCAGGTCCTGCGACGTCAGGCCCCTACGCACAGCGCCCCGCGAGTCGATGTTTGCGCTCGCGCACGGCTCCAAAGCCGCCACGCTCACGAACGGCGTCTCGCCGTTCGCGCCCAACCCGCTGACTCCGACGACCACGATCGTGTAGATGCCGGCCAGGGCGTTGTTGACCACGACCAGGATCGGCGAGGCGCCGGTCTTCGCGTAGACCTGGGCGTCCGGCGCCTTGACCTGTAAGGTCATGACGCTGCCGGGATACCCGAGCGCGGCTTTGAGCAAGCCTTCACCCGCGAAGCTGTACGTGAACTGCTGCTGCTCCCCGTTATGGATCGGAGGGCCGATGTAGTCCTGCTCGGTGCCGGGCGTCGTGCCCTGGCTGGTTTGGTCTGACGCCGCTG
>WNEY01000837.1_pt1 | contig 20451 bp, 9 predicted proteins | sample 5400531 | NCBI WGS metagenome assembly WNEY01 (sample SAMN13153338, study PRJNA577476) | soil metagenome | isolation source: 200 cm saprolite under Douglas fir tree site 1 | place: USA:California | collected 2015-04-18
GTGTAGACGAACGTCCCCGGCACGCTCGCCGTCGCGTTCAACTGCGTCGCGCTGAGCGGCGTCCCATAGACGATGTTGGCGGGCGGACTCCAGACAATGGTCGGGGCCGCCTTGCCGACCGTGATCGTCCGGCTCGCCGTCGCCAGCGTGTAGTCGACGGCGTCGGCCGGCGTGAACGTCACCGACAGACTTTGCGCGGCACCGGCTGGCAATACCGTGCCCGCCGCCGGCGTGTAGACGAACGTGCCAGGCACGCTCGCGGTTGCATTCAACTGGGTCGCGCCAAGCGGGGTGCCGAATGTGATCGCCGCGGGTGCGCTCCACGTGATCGTCGGCGTCGCCTTCCCCACCGTGATCGCCACACTCGCCGTCGCTGTCGTGAAGTTGGCCGCGTCGGTTGGTGTAAACGTCGTCGACAGCACTTGCGCCGTGCCGGCATTCAGCACCGTCCCTGCCGCCGGCGCGTAGACGAACGTGCCCGGCACGCTCGCCGTCGCGTTCAACTGCGTCGCACTCAACGCCGTCCCGTAGACGATGTTCGCGGGTGCGGTCCAGGCGATCGTCGGCGCCGCCTTCCCCACCGTGATCACCACACTCGCGGTCGCCGGCGTGTAATTGACGGCGTCGGCCGGCGTGAACGTCACCGACAGGCTTTGCGCGGCACCGGCCGGCAATACGGTGCCGGCGGCCGGCGCGTAGACGAACGTGCCCGACACGTTCGCGGTCGCGTTCAACTGGGTCGCGCCAAGCGGGGTGCCGAATGTGATCGCCGCGGGTGCGCTCCACGTGACCGTCGGCGTCGCCTTCCCCACCGTGATCGCCACCGTCGCCGTCGCTGTCGTGAAGTTGGCTGCGTCGGTTGGTGTAAACGTCGCCGACAGAACTTGCGCCGCGCCGGCGCTCAGGACGGTTCCCGCCGCCGGCGTGTAGACGAACGTCCCCGGCACACTCGCGGTCGCGTTGAGTTGGACCGCACTGAGCGCGGTGCCGTAAGTAATGTTGGCAGGGGCGCTCCAGCTGATCGTCGGCGTCGCCTTCCCGACCGCAACCTGCACGGTCCGCGCCGCCGGCGTGTAATTGGCGCTGTCGGTCGGCGTGAACGTCACCGACAAAGATTGCGCGGCACCGGCCGGCAATACTGTGCCGGCCGCCGGCGTGTAGACGAACGTGCCCGGCACGTTCGCCGTTGCATTCAACTGCGTTGCGTTGAGCGGCGTGCCATATGTGATCGCCGAGGGCGCATTCCAGGTGATCGTCGGCGTCGCCCTGACGACCGTGATCGTCCGGCTCGCCGATGCCGTCGTGTAGTCGACGGCGTCGGCCGGCGTGAACGTCACCGACAAGGATTGCGCGGCACCGGCTGACAACACTGTGCCGGCCGCCGGCGTGTAGACGAGCGTGCCCGGTACACTCGCCGTCGCGTTCAGTTGGGCCGCACCGAGCGCGGTGCCGTAGGTAATGTTGCCAGGGGCGCTCCAGTTGATCGTCGGCGTCGCCTTCACGACAGCGACCTGCACGGTCCGCGCGGCCGCCGTGTAATTGGCGCTGTCGGTCGGCGTGAACGTCACCGACAGAGTCTGCGCCGGCCCGAGCGGCAGCACCGTCCCTGCCGCCGGTGCATAGATGAACGCCCCCGGCACATTCGCCGTCGCGTTCAACTGTGCTCCGCCAAGCGGCGTGCCGTACGGAACCGTGGACGGCGCGTTCCAGGTGATCGCCGGCGTCCCCTTCGCAACATCGATCGACACGCTCGTCGCGGCCGTCCTATACGTGGCCCCGTCGGTCGGCGTAAAGACAACTGAAAGCGTCTGTCCGTTGCCTGCAGGCAGCACGCTCCCGACGTCCGGAGTGTACGCAAGCGTTCCCGGAACGTTCGCCGTAGCGTTCAGCTGCGTACCGTCAAGCACCGTCCCGTAAGTGATGGCGGCCGGGCTCGGCCACACGAGCACCGGCGTTTGCAGGCTGCTGGTGGGCGTCGTCTTGAACACCCCTCGACCGTGCGTGACCGCCACGAGGCTCGGGCCCATCCAGAGCAGCTCCTCGACCGACACGTTGGCCGGGCCATCGTTGGGGACGGTCCACGTGCTGCCGCCGTCCTGGCTGGTGAAGAGGCCCACCTCGGTCGCGGCGTAGAGCCACCCGGGCTGCACGATGGAGATGGCGACGTCGCGGACGGGAGCAGCGGGCAGTCCGGTCACCCCGCTGCCCGACACGGAGACCCAGGACGTCCCGCCGTCGGTCGTCCTCCACAGGTTCGAAGCGCTGAAGCCACCGAACGTCACATACACGGTGCTCGAGTCGTTCGGATCCACCCGCACGCGCGTCACGAATCGACCGGGAAGCGTGCCGGCGCCCACTGCAGTCCACGCAGGCGCAGCCGCCGTGCCATCGAGGGTCTTGAACAGCTGTCCGTTGTTGTGCCCGACCCAGATCTCATCCGAACTGCCCGCGGCGACCGCGATGGCGCTGATGTAGTTGCCGGCGCCGAGTGGCGCCTTCACACTGGCCCACGACGGCCCGGTGACTGCGGTATTCGGTGCTGCCGCGTCATTTGTTCGCCAGAGAGAGGCGCCGCCGACGAGCAGGCGGTTCGAGTCGTTCGGGTCCAGGATCAGCGGCGCGATGAAATTCGCGCGGGACATGCCGCAGGAGTCCGGGATCGCGTACGGCGCCGCCTTACACACGTACTGGACTCCATCCCAGAAGAATCCATTGATCCAATCCGCGCTGGCGCCGCCGTCGGTGCTGCGATGGATCGCGGCGTACGTGTATTCACCGTACAGGTTGTCGTCGTTGGACGGGTCCACAGCCGAGGCGCCGCCGTCGCCGCCGAACTCCGTGCTCCATGTCGTGCCGGTCGCCGGCGTGTACTTGAGCGTGCCGTTATCCTGCGTGCCGCCGAGGATCGCGCCCGTCGCTGTGCTGCCGCCCGCGCCGTAGAACTGGGTGACGCCCAGGTTGTTGTTGAAGACGCTCCAACCGAACGTGTACGGAGACGCCCCGCCGCCGACGGTGTACACGTTGTCGGCGCCATAGACACCGCCGTCGTTGGTGAACCACACCCTGGTGTTCGACGTCCCGTTGAAGCCCGGATCTTCGACGATGGCATGCTGATCCGCGTGCGCAGAGGCGGGCGCATATGGCCAGGAGCTGATTGGAGTGAGCGACACTCCGCCGTCCGTGCTCCTCCAGAGATCGATTCCGCCGACGATCAGCGTGTTGGCGTTGGTCGGATCGACCCACAGCGCGTCGGCGTACCAGCCCTGTGTTCCGAGGTAATCGGGGGCGCCGTTGAACACGATCGAGAACGAGGCTCCGCCGTTCGCGCTCTTGTAGATTGAGCCGCCGTTCACGTCGACCGACGCGTACACGATCGTCGGGTTGCTGCGCGCGTAGGCCACCTCTACCCGAGTGAAAGAGCCACCGGGGAGTCCTGCCGACGCCGTCCACGTCTTCCCGCCATTGGTCGAGACATACGCGTCGCCGTTGTATCCGGACGCGATCGCCCTGGTCGAATCGGTCGGATGAAATGCCACGTCGGTCATTTCCGTCGGCGCAGTGCTGGTCCACGACACGCCGCCGTTGGTCGATCGGTAGATCCCGGTGCGCGTGGCAGCGAGCATCACCGCGCCGTTCGATGACATCGCGAGCCGGTTGACGTACCACCAGCTCGATGTCGCCGTCGCCGCCAGCTGGCTCCAGGTGACGCCGCCGTCCGTGCTCGTGAACACCCCGGCGCCGCGGATGCCGTCACCGTTGTAGAACCCCTCGCCGGTGCCGGCGTACAACGTGCTCGGCAGGCCTGGCTGCATCACGATCGTGGAGACGGCCAGGTTGGCCATGAAATCGTCGACTGGCGCCCACGACGCGCCGCCACTCGTGGTCCTGAAGAGGCCGCCCGCCACGCCGCCCGCGAACATCACAGCCGTGTCGGTCGGATCGATCGCGAGCGATCGCACGCGACCGCCGATGTTGCCGGGGCCGAGCCACGTCCAGCTCGCGCGACTGATCCCCGCCGCCGGTCGGAGCGGACCGACCCCGCCACTCGGGAATGCCGCGAAGGCGCTGTTCACGCTGCTGATGACACCTGCAGCCGAAAAGAGCCGGGCGGACGCGTATGCCCGCATCGCATCCGCATGGGCCTTCGCCGCCACGAACGCGTTGTCGGGATACGAGCCGCGTTCGTTCTTCCACTGCAGCTGTCGGAACGCGACGGCCGCAGCCGGAGCGTCGGGACTCGGCAGCGGGCGGCCGCGCGACGCGTGGAGGTCGTCAGGATCGATGCCGAGGGAAACCGGCGGCGGAAGCTGAATCGCGAGGAGGCACACGCCGAGCACGAGGCCGCCGAGACGTGTCGCCGCAACGCGACGCCGGGCGTTCATCCGTGCACCCGGCTCCGCGAGCGCTTGGCGCCGGCCGCCGGATGACGAGTCAAAAACCCCTGGGCTGAACTTAGTCTGCCCTCGCCATGAATTTCTGCCGCTTCAATCTCAGCGCGCCGCGGCACGCGCAATCTCAGAGGCTGTTTCGCATCGTTTGCCGATCGGTTCGAGAGCAAGACCGGTCCCGAGAGCAAAGCGGTCGCCACTTCCGCGGGCGAGCTCGCGCTCTATCGCGTTTTTCAGAGCGTCACGTGGACGCGGCCTGTCGGGCGCTCCGGTGACGGGTCGGGGTTGAGATTGGGATCGGGTCGGACACCATGCCGGTGTCGAAGCAGGATCGGCAAGGCTCCAGCGCTTCCGACACGCGGCGCGCGCGGATCATCTTCGCGCCGGGCGGCGTCGCCTGATTTCTTCTAGAAGCCTATGGCTTCGACGACCGCGCGGATGATTCCGTCGCCCTTGCTATAGAGATACAACTCGCCACTCGCGTCGATCGAGAACCTGACATCCGCGCGGCCCCCTTTGACGAGCTCCGCGCGTCCCGGCAGATGCGGGCTCGTGCCGCCGCGCGCGTGGTACGCCGCTTCGACGATCGGGAACATCGAGTCGTACACTTTCCTGCCGGCGTCCGGCGAATCGTGCGGATCGTTCCAGAGGAGCTTCACCTCGTGAATCGCCGCCAGGGTGCCGGGTTTGCCGTCATCGGCGGCCAGCATGTCCTTGTAGTCTGCGTACCAGATGCGGCCCGTCGTGAGGTCGGTGAAGACATACTTGCCTCGAAGCGCCGGTATCGCCTTGCCGTTGTAGACGAACCCGCTGCCGATCGAGTCACCGCCGCTCGGACCGTGCCCGTACTGGATGACCGGATACGTCGGCACCACCATCGTGTCGGTCGGCTGTTCGCCAATCCGCATCGGGATCTTGTCGACCTGAGGCAGCGGCGCGGTTGTGTTGTCCCCCTTGAGCAGCTCGTTGCCTTCGCGTTCGCCGTAGCCGTAGTTGGCGCCTTTGCGAACCAGGTAGACCGTTTCCCATGTGTGGAGCCCGACCGAGTTGGCGATCAGCCGGTTGTTGGCCGGCGCAGCGGGATCGACCGCCCAGGCCAGCCGATGCGGGTTGCGGAAGCCGTAGGCCCAGATTTCCTTCCGCGCGCCCGGCGTCGCGACGAACGGGTTGTCGTTGGGAATCCGATAGCGGCCGTTCGCGCTCACCGTGCTCGTCGCGACGTGTTCGTTCAGATCGGGAATGATGCGGAGAATTTTTCCCTCGAGGTTGTCGAGGCGCTGCGGGTTCGGTCTGATCGCCACATTCGTCGATTCGCCCGACGCGCCGTCACCGCATTCCATGTACAGGACGCGCCAGTCCGCATCGCCTCGGACGGCTGTCGGATTGAAGATGAGATCGCCCAGCGGGTGACTGGTGGTATTGAGCTGTACGCGCATCAGCTCGCGGGCCGTGCCTTCGAACGTCGAGTTCGCCGGGTTGGAATCGGTCCACTCGATCAGCACGCCCTCGTGCTGAAGCGGTCCGGGCGTCTTGATCGCTTCCGTCGTCGTGTACCCTGACACGTTCAACCCGGGGAAGCTCGAATTGTCGGGCAGGTTGGAGCCGGCAATCGCCGGGTCCTCGATGTGCACGGTGTAGAACTTGCCGTTTCGGGTGAAGTCGGGATCCAGGTAGAAGCCGTTCAACCCGTTTCCGTACCCGACCTTCGTCGTCAACTTGCGGAAGATGCCGGCCTTGCCCGCGTTGCCGTTGAAATCGAGATACACCGTGAACTTCTTCGTGTCCTTGTCGAGGATATACAGCGGTCCGTTGAGGTCGCTGATGAAGAGCCGCTTCGCGCCGCCGACCTCTTCCCGCAGCGTATTGACCCTGGCGAGCAGCAGTTCGTTGTTGCCTTTGCCGTCCACCAATCCTGTCATCGGCATGACGACGAAGTCCCGGACCTCCAGCATGGGCTGCGCCCATGCCGCGGAGGCCGCCGACACGACAGCCGCAAGAGCGAGGCACGCGTTCCGCATTCTGTTGTGCATGTTTGCCACTCCACTACGATCGGCCGAGTCTAGACCAGCCCGGGCCGGACCAAAAGGCATTTCACCGAAGTCCCAGCAACGTCGCGGGGTTCTGTTTCGACATGCGACCGAGCTCCGGATCGGTGAAGCCTCGCGCCTGGAGGGCCGCGATGAACGCCGCGAAGCCGTCGGCTGGCAGCGGATTGCCCTTCTGCCCGAGGTCGCTCGACAGGATGCAGAATTGCGGTCCGACGTTTCGGATCGCGTCCGCGAACCGATCGACCCTCGCGGCCGCGTCGGCCGTCCGCATCGAGCCGCCGACGAATTCGATGAAGGCGCCCTGCGCCGCCGCATCCCGCATCTGAGAGACGCTCATCAGAATCGGGGCGTTCATGGCATGTGTGACGACCATGTGCTGCACGCCCTGCCGTTTGCCCTCGCGAAGCAGCATCAGCCCTTCGTCGGAAGAGACATGCCCGGTCGCGAGGACGAGGCCGTGCTTCGCGATGACCGCGATCACGTCTCTCGTCGCTTGAAGGAGCTCACCGCTGCGCGACACGCTGACGAACGGCCGGTTCTCCTTCGAATAACGCACCTGGTTCTCGGCATCGAAGGTCGACATCCACACCACGCGTCCGTAGCCTCCCGATACTTGCGTCATGTGCTCGACGGCCGCCGGATTCATGCCGCCGACCGGCAGATTCAGATCGACGCCGCCGAAGACCTCGAGGCCGGCCACCTGTTTGCGGACCATGTACGCGAGCCCCGCGGTCGGGTCGTAGTGATTCTTGAGCACGATGGCGCGCATGCCGTGCGTGCGTGCCATGATCGCCGCCTCGACTCCGTCGACCGAACGGTCTGTGTTGTCAGGAAAGCTGTGGACGTGAATGTCGATGGCGCCGGCAAGGAATCGATCGGGATCCTCCCCGCCAGCGCGTCCCGCAGGTGGCTGGTCCGCGCTGGTCGGCCCGGACGAGGCCGCGAGCATCGCCGCCAGCACCGCGAGAACGACCTTCACGGCCGAACCCAGTCTCCGTGCGAGCATCGTGAGGCCTCCGAGGATACACATTGCCATGCCGAGAGGCAAACCACATGAACGCCACCATTGACGGATTATCTCGCGAGAACTCTTGCTGTCATCGAACAGCTCGAACGCGTGCGGACCCATGCGGTGATTCACGAACGTCATGCGCAGATTGCACGTCAAGGAGCGGGCGTTTCGGGAGCGGTTGCAGGTGGAGGCCCGTCCAACGCCGTATGCGCAGCGCGGATAGCGAATGAGCTGACGCGGCTCGATTGCGTACCCTTGACGCGGCCTTCTCAGCGGCGCTAATGTACGGCCCTCCCTTGCACCGGAGGCGCACTATGACTTCGGAGGTTCAGCCGTTGGCAGCGGCACTGCGCTCTGCTTGGCCTTCACCAAGTAGGCCACATCGAACCCAATCCAGGTCTGTGTCGCACATCTCTGGGTCCTTGCGGGCGGTTTTGAAAGACCTCAGTCCTTCGGGGGAACGCAGTCATGAACGAGCCTGATGTGATCGTCGGAATCGGCGGTGCGGCAGGCGACGGAGTCGCCTCAGCGGGCAACACCCTGGCTCTGTCTGTGGCCCGGCAGGGTCAAGCCGTTTATGCCTACAACAGCTACCAGTCGGTGATTCGCGGCGGGCACTCCTGGTTGCGCATGCGCATCTCAGCAAAGAAGCCACTCAACCAGGGCGATCAAGTCGACGCGCTCATCGCCCTGAATAAAGATACCTTGGACCGCCATCTGCAGGAACTCACTGGCGGCGGCGTGGCCCTTTACAACAGCGCCAAGCTGCAACCAAGTTACGAGCCTCCCGAGGGCGTCCAGCTTTGCCCCCTGCCGGTCCCCGACCTTACCCCGGCCTACAAAGAATTGCCGGTGATGCAGAACACAGTGGCCGTGGGGGCAGTTATTTTCCTCATGGGTCTGGACTTCACAGGGCTGGAGTCAGTGCTCGAGTCGACGTTCGCGAAGAAGCCGCGCGTTGTCAAAGTGAACTTGGAGGCGGCGAGGGCTGGGTATGACTACGCTGCGGTCCATTTCAAGCCGCTGTCCCAGCAGCTCCGGCAGACCAGTCAACGATGGGCCATGGTCACCGGCAACGAGCTGCTTGCGATGGGCGCAGCATTCGCCGGCTGCAAGTTCTATTGTGCGTACCCGATGAGCCCCGCGACGCACATCCTGGAGTGGTTCGCTGCCCATGGAAAGGAGCTGGGAGTCTGTGTCAGGCAGGTTGAGGACGAGATTTCGGTTATCAACATGACCATCGGGGCCAGTCACATGGGCGCCCGGGGCATGTGTGCCACCTCCGGCGGCGGCCTCGCTCTGATGACGGAGGCGATCGGCTTGTCCGGGATGATCGAAACTCCGGTCGTGGTCGTCAACGTGCAACGCGCCGGCCCTTCCACGGGCGTGCCGACAAAAACTGAACAGGGGGACCTGAACCAAGCCTTTGGCGCCAGTCAAGGCGACTTCCCGAGGATTATCATCGCCCCGCTGAGCATGCCGGATTGCTTCACCACACCGGCTCTGGCCTTCCACGTCGCCGACCGCTATCAATGCCCAGTGATCATCCTCTCGGACCTGCTCATGAGTGAAGGCAATGAGACGGTGGATCCCGCATTGCTCGACGTCGAATTTCAGATTGATCGAGGCGAGCTCATCACCGCGGCACCTGGAGGGGCTGACGGACGCGAGGCCGGCGGCGAACCCTATCTCCGCTACAAGGACACCGAGTCGGGCATTTCGCCGCGGGCTGTCCCGGGTCTTCCCGGCCACCTCTACGTGGCCGCGAGCGATGAGCACGACGAGGACGGGGTACTGATCAGCGATGTCTTCACCGACACCGTGCGGCGCAAGAAGATGGCGGACAAACGAAGCCGCAAGATGGCCACAGTGCTGGAGCATCTGCCTGCCCCGAAGCTGGAGGGGCCCGTCGACGCCGAGGTGACGTTGGTTGGCTGGGGCTCCACGTGGGGCGTTCTCACCGAGGCGGTCGAGCGCCTGAATCGGGAGGGTATCTCGGCCAGTCATCTGCAGATCAAATTTCTGGTGCCCTTTCACTCCACCGAGATCAGCGCCATCCTGGGCAAGAGCCGGCGGGTGATCGTCGTCGAGAACAACCAAAGCGGCCAGTTCGCGCGCCACTTGCGGGCCGAGACGGGCATCGTCGCTCATGGCCACATCCGCAAGTACGACGGCGAGCCATTTGAGCCCAAGCACATCGTGGCTGGTGCCAAGGAAATCTTGAAGAAGGGCACGGAAGTGGTTGAGGTGCTCTCGACGGAAGCCGGTTGGCAGACGGAGCACCCCACGGGGACCTCAGGCGACTGGGCGGGACGACTCGTGGTCGCGGCCTCGGTAAGTACTCATCGTTGAAACCCTGGAAACCCTGAGGAGCAAAATGGCTAGTGCAGCGGCGGTACTTGAAGTAAAAGATTTCAAAGCGGACGTTCAACCAGATTGGTGCCCGGGGTGTGGCGACTTCGGCGTCTTAAACGGACTGTTCCATGCCTGCGCCGAGCTGGGGCGTCAGCCGCACGAGGTCCTGGTCGTTTCGGGCATCGGGTGCTCGTCAAACCTCCCCGGGTTTTTCCGCTCGTACGGCGTGCATAGCCTGCACGGCCGAGCGCTGCCGTTTGCCACCGGAGCCAAACTTGCCAATCACGGCATGACCGTGATCGTCACCGGCGGTGACGGTGACGGCTACGGCATTGGCTTGAACCACTTCATTCAGGCCATGCGGCGCAATATTGATCTCACCTACATTGTCATGGATAACGAGACGTACGGCCTCACCACAGGGCAGGTCTCGCCGACCAGTGAAACGGGGATGATCACGAAGACCACACCGCACGGCAACTTGGAGGGAATGCTCAACCCGCTGGCGCTGGCACTGGCGAGCGGCTGCGGCTACGTCGCTCGCGGATTCAGCGGCCAGCCGAAGCACTTGCTGAAACTGTACACCGACGCCATTCAGCACCCTGGTTTTGCCCTGATTGACGTCTTCAGCCCGTGCGTGACGTTCAACAAGCACAACAGCTACGAGTGGTTCCGCAAACGGGTATACAGATTGGAAGATACCCACCACGACCCAAACGACTTCCACGCCGCGATGGATGCAGCCCTGGAATGGGGTGAGAAAATCCCAATCGGGCTCTTCTACCGCGAGAAAAACCCACGGCCGAGTCTTCACACTCAGGATCCTGGACTCCAGGCCGGCGTGTTGGTCCATCAGCCGGTGAGAGTGAGCAACGAACAGCGACGGAAACTGGTTGAGGAGTTCATGTAGGAATCGAGGATGGCGATCGCAGAATCGATCGCCGATTTCCTCCGGCGAGAAAGAGTTCCGTACGGTGTTTCGTGCAGCGCGCTGCCTACACTGCGCAACAGGAAGCTGACGTCTCGTCGTCCGGCTGGCGCCAAGGAACCAACAGAAATATCCGTAGGCCCCAAGGAGGGTTGTCGTGCCGTTGCTGTTGTCGATCGTGGAGCTGCTGAGGCGGGAGAGGATCCCGTATACCTGCTTCAGACATGTTCCGGCCTACACGGCGCTGGAAGAGGCGGCCGTGTCGCACATCCTGGGACGATGCTGGGCCAAAGTCGTCATCTGCATCGCTGACGAGCAGCCAGTACAGGCGGTGCTGCCGGCAGATCACATAGTGGATCTCGAGCAGCTGCGCCTGCTCGCCAGCGCCGGAGCGCTGCGCCTGGCACGCGAGGAGGAAATAGGGGCGCTGTACCCCGAGTACGAAGTGGGTGCCATGCCCCCATTCGGTGCGGTGTACGGACACCGGGTGTTCGTGGACCGGTGCCTCGTGGGAGAGCCGGAGATGGTGTTCAACGCCGGGACGCACACGGAGGCCATCTGCATGCATTACGGTGACTTCACCGAGCTTGCGAAGCCCGTCGTCGGCGCCTTCGGGCGGCCCCCGGCCCACCGATACGCTGCGGCGGGCGCGGCGGCGGTGGACCTCCTTTCACGGCGGGGAGAGGTGTCATGACGCGCAAGCCTCCATTTCCGGGAATCCGCGTCACTGCGAATGGGAACCAGCTGGTTTCCTATCACACAGAGACGCGTATTGCCGACGCGGGCGTGTTCTATCCAATCACCCCATCGACTGAAGGCGGTGAGCTTTATCAGCAGGCGTTTGCCGAGGGCAAACTCAACGTCTTTGGCGGCAACACGATCGCGGTCGAAGCCGAAGGAGAGCACGCCGCCCAGGGCGGAGCGATTGCGCACTCCGTGTGCGGGAAGCGCGTGGTGAATTACACCTCGGGCCAGGGGGTCGTCTACGGCGTCGAGCAGTACTATCACGCCCCCGGCAAGTGCTCGACGATGGTGCTCGAGGTTGCCGCTCGCGCCCTGACCAAGCACGCGCTGAACGTGCACTGCGGGCACGACGACGTCTATGGCGCGCTCGATACCGGGTGGATGATCGTCTTCGGCAAAGACGCCCAGCAGGCGGCCGATCAGGCGCTGATCCTGCGGCGCGTGACCGAGCTCAGTTTGACGCCTGGCATGAACGTCATGGACGGCTTCCTCACCTCGCATCTCGAGCGGACGTTCTACAAGCACGAGTCGGAGCTGATTCGGCGGTACCTCGGCGCGCCGGATGACATCATCGATTGTCCGACGGAGAGTCAACGCGTCCTCTTCGGTGCGAAACGGCGGCGCGTGCCGAAGATGATCGACCTGACCAACCCCGTCCTCCTGGGCCCTGTCCAGAACCAGGAGCACTACATGCAGGGTGTGGTCGCTCGGCGGAACAACTTTGTCGAGCCGATCCTGGAGTTTTTCGAGGATGCGTATCGCGAGTTTGGCAAGCTGACCGGCCGCGACTACGGGCTGTTGAGCCAATACAAGACCGACGATGCGGACACGGTGTTCGTATCGCTGGGGTCGGCCGCGGAAAACGTCGAGGCGGCGGTCGACTACATGCGCGAGCACTGGGGCGTGAAGGTCGGTTCGATCCACCCCAACGTGTTCCGCCCGTTCCCGGAGGCGGCCATCGTCAAGGCGCTGGCGGGAAAGAAGAACGTCATCATCCTCGAGCGGACCGACGAGCCGATGGCGGGCGACAACCCGATGGGGCGCGACATCCGGACGGCGCTGCACAAGGCGCTGCAGCACGAGGAGGGGCTGCCGAGGCTGACCGCCGACCAGATGCCGCGGCTCTTCGCGGGCGTCTACGGGCTTGGCTCTCGCGACTTCCGGCCCGAGCACACGCTGGGTGCCTACGAGTTCGCGGTCGGCCGGCGCGCGCGCAAGGACGGGAAGCGCGCGTCCGACGGCGTCTCGTTCTTCGTTCTGGGCATCGATCACCCCTACGAGGTGAAATCGGACGAGACGCCTTCGCTCCTCCCCGAAGGGGCGATCGCCGTGCGATTCCATTCCGTCGGCGGCTGGGGCGCGATCACGACCGGCAAGAATCTGGGCGCGATCATCGGCGACCTGAACGATCTTCTGTACGAGCGCGACAAGGTCGTCGACGAATTCGGCAACCCGAAGGAAATCATCCACGTCAGCGCGAATCCCAAATACGGATCCGAAAAGAAGGGAGCGCCGACCTCCTACTTCATGGTCGCCGCCCCGAATCGGATCCGGGTGAACTGCGACCTGCGGCACGTCACCGTCGTCCTGTGCTGCGACCCCAAGGCGTTCACCCACTCCAACCCGCTGGACGGGATGTCGGAGGGCGGCAGCCTGGTGTGGGAGTCCGACGAAGAAGGCGAGAAGGCGTGGGAGCGGCTCCCGATGTGGGCCCGCCAGCAGATCATCGAGAAAAAGATCCGCGTCTTCACGCTGCCAGGGTTCGAGATTGCGCGGAACGCCACCGACCGCGGCGACCTTCAACTGCGCATGCAGGGCAACGCCTTCCTCGGAGCGTTTTTCTCCGTCTCGCCGCTGCTCGAGGAATTCCGCATCAGTCAGGAACAGTTCCACGAGGTGGTGCACAACCAGTACGTGAAGAAGTTCGGACGGTTGGGCGAGGGCGTCGTGAAGTCCAACATGGAAGTCATGACCCAGGGCTTCGATCGCGTGCGCGAGATCCCAATCGGCGAGCTCGCTGCGGCCGACCGGTCCAGCATGCGTGGCAAGGCGCTCTTGCCGATCCTCGCCGAGAACGAGAGCGGGCACGGGTGCGGGTCGGGCTGCCGCTCTCATGAGATTCCCGAGGGGCAGGGCGAACGCGTGCCGCTGACGCGGATCAAGGAGTTCGACGACCTGTTCCGGTCGGGCTACGGCTACAACCAGCCCGCCAACGCGTATGCCTCGCTCGGCATCATGGCCGCGGGCAGCGGGGATACCGCGTCGAAGTACGTCGCTCGGCGAGAAACGCCGCTGTATATCGCTGAGAACTGCACGCAGTGCATGGAGTGCATTGCGGTCTGTCCGGACACTGCGCTGCCCAACTGTTCACAGGATCTCGAGACGGTTCTTCGGACGGCCGTCACCAATTACGTGACCGATCCGGGCGAGCGGCAGAAGATGTTCCGTTCGCTGCCTGAAATCGAAAAGCGCACGCGCGAGCTGATGCGTGAGTCGGTCGCCAAGAATGCGCTGACGCCGCTTCCACAACTGATCCGTGAGGTCACAAACGTCGTCGACGGGTTCTCGGCGGAGGCCAAGCGGGAGTTCTTCGATGTCATCGAAAGAGTGCCGATGGCGTATCAGAAGACGAACGCGATCTTCGCGACGCCGGAGAAAAAGAGCCCCGGCGCGGGCGGCGTCTTCTCGATCTTCGTGTCGGACCTGTGCAAGGGATGCGCGGCCTGCGTGACGGCGTGCGGCGAGCACCAGGCGCTGAGAATGGTGCAGGAGACCGAGGACGTGAACGCGGAGCACGAGACCGGCACCGCGTTCCTGAATCTTCTGCCCGACACGTCGCAGAAGTATCTGGGTCTGTACAACGACACGCGACCGCAGGATTCGAAGACTGCCACGCTGCGGAACATGCTGATGGTGCGCCGAAACTACGACGCCCTGGTCTCCGGAGACGGCGCATGCGCCGGCTGCGGCGAAAAGAGCATCCTCAAGGCCATCACGTCGGTGACAGAAGCCTACATGCGACCGGTCTTCCACGCGAAGGCCGACCGGCTCCGGGCAAAGGCCGATCGGTTGGAGCGGGACGGCGTGCTGAAACTGGCCGCCCTGAAGGAACGGAGCCCGGAGGAGTACGAGCTGTTCCGTCTGGCCGTGGCGCACATGCTGATGGGACTGGGCGGCGAGGACGAGAAGGACACTCTGGGGCGCGTGGCCGAGCACGGTCCGATCTCCGACGAGGAGATCGTCGGTGCGATAACGGCCGTCATGCGGCAGGAGGCGTTCAACCACAAGAATCTCCAGGCGATTGACGGTCGCCTCGCCAATGGCATGTCGGTCATGGCAATGGCCGCACACACGGGTTGCAACACCGTCTACGGCTCGACGCCATCGAACAACCCGCATCCGTACCCGTGGATGAACTCGCTGTTCCAGGACGGCATCACGGTGGGCTGGCTCCTCGGCGAGAGCTTCATCGTCGATCATGGCCGCCGGTCGGTGATTCCCGAGCGGCTGGCCAATGCGCTGATGAACCGCGAGAAAGACGTCATCAACCCGCGCGAATACTACGAGTACTTGCACTTCAGCGATGCGGTGATGACCGACCAGGAGATCCTGGAACTGCCGAAGGCGTGGGTCGTCGGCGGCGATGGCGGCATGGGTGACATCGGGTACCAGAACACGTCGAAGGTCATCCTCCAGAACCGGCCGAACATCAAGGCGGTGATGCTCGATACGCAGGTGTATTCCAATACCGGTGGCCAGAACTCGGATTCGACGCCGATGCTGGGCGGGAACGACATGAACGTGTTCGGCGCCGCCACCCAGGGCAAGAACGTCGAGAAGAAGACGGTCGCCGAAACGTTTTTGGCCGGCCACGGATCGCCGTTCATCGCACAGATCTCGATCGCCAACGCCCCGAAGCTGTACAAGGCGATTCTCGACGGTATCGAGTATCGGGGAACGGCGTTCCTGCAGTGCTTTACGACCTGCCAGCCCGAGCACGGGGTGGCCGACGACATGGCCCTGACGCAGGCCCAGCGCGTGCGCGACTCGCGCGGCGCGCCCGAGTTCGTGTTCAACCCGAGACTCGGCGAAACGTACCAGGAGGCGCTCGACCTCAAAGGCAACCCGTCGGTTGACATGGACTGGTACGAGGCGAAGTTCAAGAGCGCCAACGAGCCTTACCGGTTCACCGTGGCTCACTGGTGCGCGACCGAGGCGAGGTTCCGGAACCACTTGAAGAAGATCAAGAAGGACGATACGGCGAAGCTGATCCCGCTGGAGAACATGTTGGTGCGCATCACCCAGCAGGACGTGGTCTACCGCCGTTACCTGGTTCCCGATCACCGCTCCTACGTGCCCGATTTCGGCGTCTACATCAAGGTTCAAGGTTCAAAGGGAGACGTCGAGTACCGGTCGCTCTCGCGCCAACTCGTGCTGTTCTGTGTCGAGCGCCGTAAGGCCTGGCGAATGCTCCAGAGCAAGGCCGGCATCGAGAACAAGGAATACAAGGCCCAGCGCTCGATCCTGGCCGATGTGGACGCGGGCAAGATCGCGAGAGAGGAACTGTTTGCGCGCGCCGAGGAACTGATGAGGGAGCGGGTGAAGGGTGGAAGTCCCTCCCCGACATCGGCGACCCATGCGCCCCGTCCCGTCCCGGCGGCACCTGCCGCCGCCGTGGGTGTGCACGCCGCGAGCCAGTCGGGCACCCAGGGGCCGGCGGTCACGTCGTGACGGCTCGAAGCGAGTGTCATGGGAGAGCGCGGCGTAAGTACTCTCCCTCTCGCTCATCGCAAGAGGTGAAACCGCATGAACGCCAGCATCTGCCTGATGATCTCGCGGGACGCCTCGCTGTCGTCGAGTATGTCGAACGCATGCGGGCCGGTGCGGTGATTCACCAGCGTTACGGGTAGATTGCGCGTCAACGCGTGAGCCATGAAGCGATCGAGCGCATCGTTCAGGCCGGGCATGGCGTCCTGACCGGCTCTCGCAATGAACAGCGGCAGATCCTGCGGGAGATCATCGACAGATTTGCCTGAGGACGCGTTGACGAACTTCCACTGGCTGGCCGCATCAGCGACGCCGGTTGCCCCGTCGAGGTCCAGCATGTATCCGTTCTGCAGCACGGCGCACTTCACTTGCTCCTGATCGTCCTGCATCAGGACCGACAAGGCGAGCGGAACATTGCCGGAGAACGCCAGCAGACCCATCCTGTTCTGGTCGATGCTCAATGACGCGGCGTTCTGCCGAACGTAGTGAAGCAGCGCATGAAGGTCTGCGACCGGTTCTCGATTCGTGTAGGTGATGGCCACCAGCCCGGAGGCCGCGATCAGACGACCCCATCCGATGCAGAATTCGGCTTCCTTGAATTTGCAGCCGACAAACGCCTCATACCCGACATCTGAGAAGCCAAGCACCACGACGACGGCGCCGAACCGCGAGCCACCCGTGGCGTCCGGCGGACAGTAGAGATCCATCGTCAGCCCACCCGCATCAGTCACCCGGTATTCGACGTCACTCCGGGTCGCGACGGCATCGACGCCGGGGAGCCGATAGACGACCTTTTTGCCGGTGATCTCGTGTCGCTGAGGTTTGTCGCTCACGTCGGCTCTCCTTTTCTGTCCACAGTTACCGGCGTGGTACTTCCGCCCGGCAATCGGGGCGCGCCAGGACCGGTGCGTTTGGCCGCTGCAACGCTCGGCAGACCAGCGTCCAAGGCTTCGGCGGTCCGCCGCTGCTTCAGCGACGCGGAAGCCTTCGCGTTGCGGGGCCGCGTAAACGGTTCTCGAGCGTCACGAATGTGGTATTCGCGCGCGGCGCGGCGCTTCGATTCGTCTGGAAATATCGCGAAAAAAACGAAAGGCCCTCCGGGAAGGGCCTCGAGTCAGCAACTCAGATTGTCCTGTGCACTCTAGCAAAGGTTGCAGGCATCGCGCAAGAGAGCTGACCTGTCAGGCCCACGCGGATGCTGAAGCCGATCGACTCTCAGACGAATTTCGTGATCGTGAACACGGGCGGCCGGCCATCGAGGTCATCGAACAATTCCTAGGGTCTGCCGCGCTCTCCGGTCCGCGGATTGCTGTGTACTAGGCGAGTCCGGTGGGCGCGGCCGTCTCTCGAAGCGGTTGTACTCCCAGGCTCCCGCGCGTTTGTGCGCGAACGCTCGCCAATTCTTACTTCGCTCGAACCGTCGACGGAATGCGGCCGAAACAGATGTCTCAGTGTGTCTTCGTAATCTTCCCCAAACGCGAACAATGTCTCTCTCCGGAGCGCTCGAGAGAAAACAACCGCGAAGAGACCGCTTTCGGAGAGAACATCAACGGCACTTGTGGCACATCCTGTCCCAAGCTTTCACCGTTTTTTCTACATTTACAGTGATTTTAGACGTGGCGCATGGATTGCTCAGTCCGCGGCGGAATCCTCCGCACAACACTAGACCCTTTTGAGAGGCACAAAGACGCTGTGAGCCTTCCTTCCATCCGATCGCTGATGGGCGTGCTGGGCCGGAAGTGTCATGCGCGCGCGAGCCTGCCCGCGATCACCGCGGGCAGCGCTCTGCTCGCCGCGGTGCACCTCTTGCTGATCGATAACGGCAGCGTGGCGGCCGCCGAGGACTGGTCGGCCGCACCGATCGTCCTGGCCATCGCAAGCGCCTTCGCACTCACCTCGCGATCCGAGCCGGACCCCGACGACGACCCGACGGCGCCGCTCGCGCGTCTCTTCGAAGCGCTGCGTCCGGGGCTCGGCGTCCGCGCCGTGCTCTGCGGAGTGCTGAAGGAGCTGGTGGGGCTTGCCGGCGCGCGCGAGGCGGTGGTCATCCTGGAGAATCGTCACACGGGACGGCTGTTCCAGATGGCGTTGACCGCCGAGCACGCCGACGACCAGGTGAAGGTGAGGCGCGTCGCTCGAGGCATCAGGCAGACGTATTTCTTTTCGTGGCCCGCCGACCTCGGCGGTGCCCGCGTCCCTTTCTCAACGCCGTCCGACACCGAGGTCCGCGTCATCGCCATCGGGCACTGGCACGAATTCGTACCGGAGGCATTCCGCGCCGCGCACGGCTTCCGCGGCTTGTACGCAGTGGCGTTTCACTGCGGCGACGAATGGCACGGACGCCTGTTCCTGATCGATCCGAAGCCAACGCACGCGGGCCGGAATTTTCTTGGCACCTTCGAGATGATGCTGCAGCATCTGCTGCCGGCAGTCGCCGGTGTCTGCGATCTGCATTCCGTCAAACGGCGCGCGGCGGCACAGGAGCGGGCGCGGCTCGCCCGCGAGCTGCACGACGGCGTCGTTCAGTCGCTCGTGAACCTCGACTTCGAGCTGGAGCTGCTCCGGCGCACGCCGGCCGGGCAATGGACGACCGCGCCGGAAACGCTCGAGCGGATCCAGGAGCAGCTGCGCACGCAGGTGCGCGGGCTGCGGGCGCTGGTCCAGCACGCTCGGGGCCAGAACGTGGAAGCGTCACGGCTCCCCGCGGTTCTGGCCGAGATCGTGCAGCGCTTCGGCCGTGAAACGGGGCTGACGGTCAACTATGTGTCCGAAGTCAGGGAACTTCGCCTGCCAGCCCGCGTCTGCGGTGAAATCGTGCGAATCGTGCAGGAGGCGCTCGTCAACGTGAAGCGCCACAGCAGCGCACGGAACGTCGTCGTCCGACTGCTGGACGAGGCTGACGAGTTGAAGCTTCATGTTCAGGACGACGGGCGGGGATTTCCGATTGTCGTGGGGGCGTCCGGCGGCGCCGATGTTCCGCGGCTGCCCCCGGCCATCATCGACGACCGTGTACGCTCGATAGGCGGACGCGTGCACATCACATCCGCGGGCCGCGGCGCGGGACTCGAGATCACGCTGCCCCGAAAGGGACCATGGACGACAGCGAAGTTATCCGCATAGTGATCGCCGACGACCACGCGATGTTTCGAGACGGCTTGAATCGGTTGCTCGAGTCGGAGTCCGGGTTTCGCGTGGTTGGGGAAACGGGCGACGGCGACGGTGCCGTGCGGCTGTGCGTGCACCTGCGGCCCGACATCCTGCTGCTCGATCTGGCGATGCCCGGCTGCGACGGCCTGGCGGCGCTGAAGCGGCTCGTGGCCGAAGCGCCGTCGGTCCACGCGATTCTGCTGACGGCCGGCCTCGATCAGAGCGCCCTCGTCACGGCACTGCAGCTTGGCGCTCGCGGCGTCCTCTTGAAAGAGGCGGGGGCCACGATGCTGTTCGAGAGCATCCGCTCGGTGGCGCGGCACGAATACTGGCTGCGCGGCGAATCGGTGCGCCAGGTGATCGATGCGATCCCCACCGCTCCGCCGGTCGTCGACGTCGGCGAAAAGAACCGCCGATTCGGTCTGACGACGCGCGAGCTCGAAGTGATCGCGGGCGTCGCCGCCGGTGAAACGAACAAGGAGATCGCCCAGCGGCTGGGCGTACGCGAGGACACGGTCAAGCACCATCTGTCGAACATCTTCGACAAGGTCGGCGTCTTCTCGCGCCTCGAGCTCGCGATGTTCGCGATCAATCACGGGCTGGTGGGCGGAGTCGAGGAGTCGTAACCCTGCGACACGCGACGCGCCCTCCCCGCACGAAGCCGCCTGCTGCCGGAACGGCGGCAGGCGTCATGGCTGGGCGGCCCGCACTACCGCTCCGAACGCCGCGCCGCACAAGCACACCCACTCTTGCGCCGGCGCTGAGCTCGTCTGAGTTTCAGCAAACAGTCAGATCGTCGTATCCCGCTTTCTCAGCCCTTTGAGCTCGAAGCAGCGGCTCTTTGACGAATCGCCTGAGGGCAAATTACTTTTTTGCACCCTGCTAACAAATCTCGCCGGTAACGCCGGACGTGCTGGTACCTGGCTCGATTCAGCGCCTGCTGCTCGATCGAATGGGCAGTATGTGACACGAACACCCACGACGACGATGTCATGTCGCTGCCAGTTGAAAGATGCACAACATGGCACGAGTGATCGGCACGGGCACGCCTGATGCAGCATC
>WNEY01003170.1_pt1 | contig 20439 bp, 14 predicted proteins | sample 5400531 | NCBI WGS metagenome assembly WNEY01 (sample SAMN13153338, study PRJNA577476) | soil metagenome | isolation source: 200 cm saprolite under Douglas fir tree site 1 | place: USA:California | collected 2015-04-18
CCCTCGGCGCGGGCGGTTTCTCGCGCGCGCGCTTCGCTGGCGGCGCGGCCGTCGCCGGCTTGTCGGGTGCAGCCCGCGCGGCCGGCTTGTCCGACGCGGAGGGCTTTGCGTCCGCCGCGAGCGCGGACGATGGCGTTTCCGGCACGGACGCTTCGCCGACCGGCGGCTCGTCCGCGGCCGGCGGTGCCTCCGATGCCGCAGCCGGCGCGGACACCGACGGCTCGTCGACCGGCGCCCGGGCCGCGACCGGCGGCTTCTCCGGTACCGGAGGCTCCGCCAGCGCCTGCGGCCGCGCCGGCACCGGCAGGTCGACGACCGGCGCCCGCAGCCGCAGCTTCTCGAGCTCGGCCGTGCTCAGCGCCACATCCTGCTGGGCGGTGGCTCCCGCCGCGATGGTGAACGGGTTGGCGGCGGCGGCGGCGGGAACGACCTGGGTTGTCCCGTCCCTGAGCATGATCGTGAGCTTCGTGCTGGCGATCGCGGTCACCGTCGCGGGCTTGAGCAGGAAGGCGTAGTAGCCGGCCTCGTCGCTCTCGACCGGCTCCGCTACCGGCTGCTGCTTGTCGCCGACCAGCACGACGGTGATGCGGCCGGCGGCGTGCTGGGCGACGTCGGTGAGGCGGCCGTGCACCACCGCGCCGCCCGCCGGCGGCGACGGCGTGCGCACGGTGGCGATGTCGCGCTCGACGCTGAGCGCATCGACGCGCGCGAGGCTCGCTTCGGCGTGCGCGCGCAGGATCGGCACGCGCGGGTCGGCGCCCTGCTTCTGCGCCAGGCGCTCGGCCTCCATCCCGGTGAGCAGGCCGATGCCGAGGTGCACATCGACGATCTCGCCGATCAGCTCGCTGCGCCGCTGCTGCAGCCCGTTCAGCAATTCGCCGGCGTCGTCGTCGAAGCTGGCGCTTCCTCTGTTGAGCAGTCGCATGGCTCGCTCCTAGGCCTTGAATTTCGTCGACGCGCGTTTCTGCAGGTCGGCGCACGCCGTAGCCGTGCTCGCATTCAGCACCTGGTTGGCGACGACATAGTCGGGCGTCGCCGGATCGAGGTCCACCGCGATGATACAATGGTCGCCCTGGTTGAGGCTGGTATTGTTGAGCCGCGTCGACAGGGTGAACAGCGACATCAGCGCCTGGGTTCCGGCCTCGCTCAAGCGGTTGCCGACGGCGCGCAGCGTGGTGGCGCCGAGGAAGACGTTGCCGAACAGGTTGCCGGCGCGCTCGCTGCGCGACTGGTTGCCCTGATAGCAAACATCGTCCAGCGAGGTGATCGCCTGGCAGATGGCGCTCCTGTTGGCGGCGCCGGTGCGCGACTGGTTGTCGTTGAACAGCGTGTGGCCGTTGGGAAGCAGCGCCAGGGCGGTCGGACTGCGGACGAAGATTGCGGATTTCAGCGACCCGCCGCCGCCGGTGGTGCCCGACGCGGCGCCGGCGGATTGCAGCCGGACGGCGGCCGGCGCCTGCTGCATGCCGCCGAGATTGAGGACCAGCACCGTGCCGGCCTCGAGCTCGAGCGGATTGGTGCCCGACAGCTCGCTGTTGAAGCTGTTGTCGGTCACGGTCAGCGGCCCGTACGCGGCCGCATAGAGAGCAAGGCCGGCGGGCTGATCGACGACGTTCTGGTGCACGCGCGCCGCCGGTCGCGGATTGATCATCGCGGTGGGCGCGACGCTGGTGGTGCCGCCGGCATTGATGCCCGCCAGCGCATTGAAGCTCGACACGAAGCCCAACACGATGCCGCCGCGGAAGCCGGGCAGCAGCTGAAGATTGGCGACATCCGCCGGCAGCGGCCCGTTGCCGAGGATGCGGTTGGCGGTGATGTCGAGCCCCTCGCCGTAGGCGACGAACACGCCGCAGGTCGGATCGGCCGCGCCGGTGCCGTTGCCCTCGATGCGATTCTCGACGATCGCCACGTCCTCGCACAGGCCGAGCGAGATGCCGCCGAGACCGTGCAGGCGCGCCTGCGCCTGCAGCGCGCTGTCGAACGGGTTCTTCAGGCAGCCGACGATGCGGTTGCGGCGGATCTCCAGGCCGACGACCGGATTGCCCAGCTGCGCCCGCGCCGATTCGGCGCCCGCGAGCCGGCCGACGTTGCCGGCGGGAGCCGCGCTCGGCCGCGGCATGCCGACACCCGACAGGCCCATGGCGGTGATGCTGTTGCCGACGATGGCGATCTCGTAGAGGAAGCCGAAGGTGCGCGGATCGGGCGGGGCCGCGGCTGCCTTCATGACGATATTGAGCTGGTAGAGCCCGTCATTGCGCCGCACCAGATCGGCCTTGTCGAGCGCCAGCCCGGGAGCGACCACGTCGATCGCGTACTTGCCGGCAGCCAGGCCGGCGACGAAGCTGCCGCGCTGATCCGCGACGATTTTCCGCGGCTGACCGGCCGGCTGCCCCGTCAACGTCACCTGGGCGGCAACCGGCTTGCCGCCCGGACCCGCGACCAGGCCCAGGATGCGCGCGTCCATCGGCACGGTGATGACCGGCGGCGATTGTGGGTGCGGGGCATCGAGCCCGTCGCCGAGCGTGATGCCGTTGCCGGCGCCGCCGATGATGACGTTCTCGACCACGCGCACCCGCTCCGATCCGCCGCCGATCTGGATGCCGCTCAGCGCGCGGTAGGGCTGCACCAGGATCGGCACCAGCAGCAGCGGCAGCAGCCAGACCTGCTCGACGTAATTCACGAAGATGCGCGGGTTGACATAGACGACTTCGAGCCGGGCGCACGGATCGTTGGGATCGATCGGCGTCGGGCCGTCGGGGATATTGAGCGGCGGCATCACCGGGGCCGGCACCAGGCGGATGTCGTTGCGCTCGATCACGCCGTCGTCGGCCGCCAGATAGATCGCCACGCCGCTGTCGCGCTTGTCGAGCATGCGGATGCGGTTGTGGTGGATCGCGACATCGGCGACATCGACCACGTTGATCGCGTTCTGGCAGGCGAGGATGCGGTTGTCGGCGATCTCGATGTCGGCGGCGCTGCCGGGCTTGGAGCCTGCCACCGCGATCGCGGTGCCGCCGAGCGTGACCATGTCCATGCGCTCGAGCACGACTCGAAGCGAGTCGACGATGCGGAAGATCGGATCGGTCGAGGCGGCCTTGCGCGGCACCAGCTTGGTGCCGCTGCGGCACCCGTGGATGCGGACGTTGTGGCGGCCGCTGATCACCGCGTTGGTCTGATGCAGCCCCGGCAGCAGGCAGATCTCGCCGCCGACGGCGGGAAGCTGGCGCAGCGCCTCCTCGATCGAATCGAAATCGCCGTGGCTGCGCACCCCGTCGCCGACCGTGTAGCTGCAGCAGCCTTTCTGCTTGCTCAGCGGCGGGAACACGTGGCGACAATCGTCGATCGTGCCGGTCGCGGTGCCGCTCCCGTCCCAGGTGATCTCGGCGAGCGCGACGCGATGGTGGTGCACGCCCTGCGGCGGCGCCTTGCTCGGCAGCAGCGCCGGGTCGAACGGCGTACCGGATGTGCGGACCGGGAAGGTCCAATAGTCGCCGGGGATGTAATTGACGTTGCCGGCGGCGGGCGCATCGAGCCCGATGAGGATGCCGTCCTGCAGCTCGACCGGATTGGGACCCGCCGGAAAGTCGGCGATCGGGCGAATGCCGTTCCACAGCCGGAAGAAGCCGGTCGGCGTCGCCGGCCACGCGCCCTGCATCTGGGTGAGCGCGAGGGTGCCGTTTTGCAGGGCGGCGGCGGCCGATGCCACCACGCGCCAGGCCCCGAACACCGGATCGCGGTCCAGCGCCTCGAGATAGAAGCTGGCGAGGCCGCAATGATTGATCATCTGGTCGTTGGCGGTAACGGTCACGGTCCCAGTTCCCGGCGTGCCGCCGGATTTGAAAGTGCCGCGGCCGACCAGGCCGCCATTGAACTGGGACCATTTGAACCGCGCCTGGCCGCCGGCCGGCTCGGCGATCTCGATGCGGTAGAGGCAATGCTCGAAGCCGGTATAGCCGCCGCCGGCTTCGACCGGGCAGTCGCCGGCGATGACGATGGCCGGCGCCGGTGTGACGGTCAGCTTGCCCTTCTTGGTGAAATCGTCGGCCGCGCCGGCGACCGCGCTGCAGTCGTCGTTGGGACCGAGCCGCATCAGCGCGATGGCGGCGCTGACGCGGATGCGTTCCGTGGTGTCGGGACCGCCGAGCGCCGGCTCGATGAGGTTGAGCGGTTCCTGGAAGCCGCTCACCGATTCCTCCCACACATCGAGCACGACGGCGTCATGCACGCCGGCCGCGATGCCTGCCGCACTCGCCTGCGGCGTCTGCAGCGGCGGCGCCAGCCAGCTCGGCTTGACGTCGAGCGGGGCCGCGCCCGGGAGATAGAAATGCACGCCGTCGGCCCACACCCGGCCGGGCTGCAGCCGGACCGTGACGACGCCGGCCGCGAGGCTCGCCGCCGTCACCTTGAACCCGTCGTTGGCGTCGGCCGGCACGGCCGCGACGCCGGCGCCGATGACGTCGCGCGCCGCGGTCTTGCGCCAATGGTCGTCGATCTGCGTCGCCGCGTTGTCGTCGACATCGGTGCGCACGCGGCCCTGCTGGTAGAGGACGCCGGAGAAGTTGGCGAAGGGATCGAACTCCCACCGAGAAAAATCGCCTTTCATGGTCGGCCTCTCTGTCGTTCAAGTGACCGGAACCAGCACCGGCCGGATTCCGATCGGCATGAATTCGCGCAGGCGGATGCTGATGTTCTTCCACTTGTGCGCGTTCATGAGGTACCCGAACGCGCCCATCTCGTCGGCGGCGGGACCCTGCTCGCGGATGCGCTGGTCGGTGCAGGTCGTGAGCTGGCCGTAGCCGGCCGCGCCGAAGGTCTCGCCGGAAAAGCGCAGCCACGCCTGCGGCGCGAACACGCAGCCGTGGTGCGGCGGCAGGCGATCGTGATCGCCGCTGAAGCAACTGAAGCGGATGCAACCCGCCTGGTCGTCATGCACTTCGAGCCGGCCGGTCCAGATGCCGCCTTGGCCCTTGGCGCGCAGCACGCGGGCGCGGCCGAAGCAGGTCAGGCCGTCGACGGTGAGCTCCGGCCCCCACTCCTTCTCGGGATCGCCGGTTGCGGAATTGATCGCCAGCGCGGCCGGGCTCGCGCCCACCGCGCTGCCGGCGTCGACGATGCTGCCGGAGAGCAGGAGCTGGTAATCGGTATCGATCGCGAGCGCTCCCGCGATCGATTGCTCGAGACGGATGTCGGGCGTCTGATCGAACGCGGCCTTCTCGGTCGCGACGGTCAAACCGTAGTCGTTGGTCAGCCGCATTGCGGCGCGCAGCGGCGCGCGCGTGCCGTCGAGCCCGGTGAAGCCGCCGGGATCGAGCGTGCACCCGGTGATCCGCAGCTGATTGAGCGCGGCCCGCTCGATCAAAGCCGCGCCGGCAGGAAATGCGGGGTCGCGCGCGAGGTAGAGGCCTTCCAGCCGGACCGTGAGCGTGGCGAGGGTCGCGGCGTTGCCGGCCGACACATCGTGCGGCCGAAAGGCGAGCGGCCGCTTGAGCCGGATCACCGGCCGCTGGCCGCCGGCAGCGCGGATCCACAGCGAGGTCGCCAGCCGCAGCACCGGCTTCCCGCCCTCGCTGCCGATACCCGCCACCGCGGCGAGGTCGAGATCGTGGGTCATGCTGTCATCAATCTCGACGATCCGCGGGACGTTGAGCGTCGGCAGATCGGCGAGCGCCTTCACCAGCGCGGCGGCGTCCTTATCCTTGTGGAAATTGACCCGGCGCACGTCCGCCTTCCGGTCCTGCCATTGCTCGGGCGTGCCGGCGCGGTCGATGGGCTGGGCGCCGGTCGGTCCGGAGAAGCCGTAGCTCGCGGACACGAGAAGCCCTTTGACCAGGCCATCACGCTCGGCAGCCGCATTGGCGGCGGCCACGCCGAACAAGAGGCGACCGCGCTCCGGATCGACCACGATCTCATGCTCGCGCAGCGGCGGCCGCAATCCGGCCTCCCAGGCGCAGAGATTGGCGCCGCGCAAAGTCCAAACGACGCCGGCGAACGGGCTCTTCGGCAGGTGCAGGACGAGGCCGGGCTGGTCCTTGCCGGGAGTCGCCGGGGAGTTGGGATCGGCGGGATCGTAGGTTTCAACGGAGACGTACTGGTCGGGCCGGCCGGCCGGGCTGCTCGCGGTCAGCCGCGCGCGCGGCATCGGTCCCGGGACCGCGTCCGCGCCGGCCAGGTTGGGCGGATCGTCATCGGCGCGGTAGCGGTGGCTGTTGAACAGCACCATCGGCTCGCCCATCGGATGGAGCGCGAAGCGCACGGCCGATCCGGGCGGACCCGCGGGAACGACCTGGACCGGCTCGCTCGCCGGCACCCGGTAGGATTTGAGCCGCCACAGGAAAATCCCGAGGTTCGGCAGGTTGAACCCGGCCGCGCCCGCGCGCGGCGGCTTGAGGTCGACGCCGTGGGCGAACGGATCGAACGGCCCGTCGAGCAGGCCCAGCAGCGCCGGGTCGCGCAGCGTCACCGTGCCGCCGCGCGCCGCGGCGGCGATGCCCGACGCAAGCGACAACGGGGGCGCGCCGCCGGCATCGGGTCGCTGGTGGTTGAGGTGCTGAGCCCAGATGAGCCGGTTGCGCATCTCGACCGCATGCACGGCCCAGCCGGACAGCGCATGCGTGACCGATTCGATGGCGCCGAGCGTGCCCTTGCGGCGCCGGTTCCTGACGGTGCGGGCGACGTCGGCGCGCAGGTCGTGCGGGTCGCCGGAGAGATGCGAGGTGCCGACCAGATCGGCCAGATAAGCAATGACCCAGGGATTGCACGTCTCGATGAAGAAATCGTGGTACAGCGCCTCGATGTCGTCGCGCACCGCGCTGTCCACTTCGTCGATGATCCCGACGAAGGCCTCGAGCTGGCCGGACGGCTGCTGCTCGCCATCGCGGATGCGATAGATCTCCGGCAGTCGCTGAAACAGGGGCAGGCGCGGCGTGGACATCAGGACACCTTGCTGAGCTCGGCCTGCGCGAGGCTCAACGTGAGGTCGGTCGCGTCGAGCGCGAGGATGCCGTCGGTCGGGCAGGCGATGGTCCGGCGGTCGGGCGGCACGCGGGCCGACCCGTGGAACAACGGGACGACGTGGATCGGTCCGGCCGCGCTCAGCGCCGTCAATCGCACCCACGCCACGCCCGCCACGTTCTGAATCGCCGCGACGAGCTGCGAGCCGTGCGCGCCCTCGCCGAACTGGCGCTGCTGCCAGCTGAACAAGCCGTGCGCGCGATCGCTGCCGTCCGCCGCCGCGCCGAGCGCGTCGAGGATGGCGGCGCGGACGTTGTCCGCGCGGTAGCTGCCGTCGTAGCCGACGGTCGCGTCGACGCGAAGCCGGCGACGCCGTCCCTGCACGACCGTGACCGGATGGCGCGCGGGTCCGCGCGCGTGATAGAGCGCGAGCAGGGTGTCGGCGGCCGCTTTGGCGTCGGCCGCGCTGCGCGAGAGCGTGAGCACGGTGACGACCACGTGCGGCACGCCGTCGAGGATCGACCAGGCGGCACGCGCCTTGAGGACGCCGGCGATGGCCTGCGCCTCGGCCTCGAAATCGGCCAGGCTCACCATCCGCGCCAGGCTCTGCATGCGGCCGGGCGCGGCAACGCGGGCGCTGTCCTCGGTTTCCGGCGCCGCACCGCCGGTCGCGGGCTCCGGCATGAACACCTTGTCGAGACCGGGCAGCCGCGCCGCGGGCTGCGGCTTCGCATCGGCCTTGAGCGGGCCATGGCTGCCGCTGCCGGTGCGCAGGCGCGCCACGACATTGCCGCGGCCCGAGGACAGGCGCGCGCCGGTCTTGCCGTCGCCGAACTGGACGTAGCTCTTGCCGTCGGCATCCTGGCGGACGACGTAGACCGGATCGCGCGGACCGCTGGCGAACAGCGTGTCGACATGGCGCCACCGACGGCCGTCCACGTAGACCTCGAGCTCGGGCACCTGCGGCGGATCGACCGCCGGATCGAGCAGATAGGTGAGCGGCGGCTTGGGCAACGGGAAGGTCTGGAACACCTGGCGCCCGTCGCCGTCGCCGAGCGTCACCTCGTCCTCGGTCTTGCCTTCGGTCGCCGTCACCAGGTTGCCGTAGACGGTCACCGCCGGCGCATCGTGCGCGAAGTCCTGGTAGGCGACCTCGCGGTCGAGCGTGACGCGGTGGAACGTTGCGCTTGTCGAGCGCGGCGGCCTCGGCGGCGGTGCCGTAGAAATCAAGCTCGCTGCCGCGCGCCGCCGCAATCGGCTTGAGCGCCGCCTTGAGGGAGAAGGAGGCGCCGTCGACCGTGTGAAAAGTGATGCCGCGGATGTCGGCATAGTCGAGATCCCGGCTGCCTTCGGTCAGCACGAGCGCCTGGTCGAGGGTGAGCACCGTGCTGGCGCCGCTCATCGGGCCCCATGCCAGCGATTGACGGTCGACCGCCTCGATCCGGCGCTCGATGATCCGCTTCACGCGGCCGTGACCTGGCGGAGGTCGCGCAGGTACGAGGTCGGATCGATGTGGGCGTGACCGTCGGTATCGACGGTGACCTGCTTCGCCGGCGCGTTGTGGCCGAAATGACGGAACGAGCCGCCGAGCTTGTAGGCGCGCATCTCGCCCGCCGAGCCCCGAGGCAGGCTGGTGATGCCGCCCTTCATCTTGACGAAGAGAACCCCGAACGACTGCCAGACCTTGTCGACGGTCAGCAGCTGGCTGTGATCGAGGGTGGTGGGATCCGGGCGGGGGATGCCGACCATGATGCGATCGCCGGCCTTGGGCTTGACCGCGGCCGGATCGGCTGCCTCGACATAGAAGGTATCGGTGCCCTGGATGATGAGCGGCGTGTGGCGCGGCCGGTAGAGGTTGAACCGGCTCAGGTGCGGATAGGCCCGGACGGGCGCGCCGGTCTCGAAATTGGCCGGCTTCGGCGCGCCGTCGAGCTGCGCCTTGAAGCCGGTGCCGGCCGGCACCGGCACGGGGCGCTCGCCCTTGACCGCGAGCGCGAACCGGGCGTGGCCGCCGAGTCCGGGCGCCAGACGATAGCCGAGCAGCTTCACCAGATCGGCGACGCTGTCGCGCCAGCGCGCCGTGCGCAGGAAGGCCTCGTTGGCGTAGAGCTGCTGGTAGAACGTCAGGATGTCGCCGACGATGGCGGCGCCTTCGATGAGCGCGATGCCCGGATCGTCGGACTTGCGGTGGGTCCAGCGCGCCAGCACCGGCGCGCCATCGAGCCGCGCCAGCATGTGCGAGCGCATCTGGGCATAGGTGCCGATGCGGTAGCCGATCGCGTCGAGGCCCGGCCGGTTGAAGATCGGCGTCGGGAACACCGGAGGACGCCGGCAATCGTGCTGGCAGCTCATCGCCGTCCCCCCAGAATCTCGAACAGGATGCGGCCGGTCTCCAGCCGGCTCGGATCATTGACCACCTCGACGATCTCGAACGGCCCGATCGCGAGCTTCTCGACGAGCGCTTCCGGCAGCGCGTCGGGCGAGAGCGTCACCACGATGAGGCCGCCGCTGCTGCCCGGATTCCACCGCCGCATCGACAGCGACAACACGCGATCGACGCCGGTCACGGCGAGCGCGCGGCCGACGATCTGGCTCGCATGGAGCGGCTGGCCGAAGGTCCACAGGTCGGGATTGAAGAAGCCGCGCCGTCCGTCCGGCGTGTAGCCGTCGGAAAACTCGATCTCCAGCTCGGCACGCAAATCTTCCGGCCAATAATTCGGATGCGCGCACAATCTCAGCTTGATGTCGAGCGGAACGTACTGGGCCGGCCGCACCTCGATGTCCTCGCCGATCAGCCGCACGGCATCGAGGTGATCCTCGACGCGGCGGGCAAGCTCCGCGTCGAGCACATTGGTTGCTGCCGGATCGATGGCGACGCGCACCGTGCGCCACGAGCCGGTCCAGGCATAGCGGGCGCGGGCGTGGGCGACGCCCGCCAGCTCCTCGGCGCGCTCGGCATAGTCGGCGAGCGTCACCGCCCGCTTCTGGCGGCGGCGGTATGCTTCCGGCACGCGCCGGAGGATTTCCGCCGGCGGCTCGGGCGAGCGGCCGTCGACGACATCGAATGGATTCCACGCCGCGAGCACAGCGGCGGAGTCGAAATGGGTGAGCCGATCGGCGCCCACGTTGCCGGCCTCGCCCTGGCCGACCCGATAATGACACGTGACCGTCGCGCCCTCGGGCAGCTCGGCGCCGTTGACGCCGTCGCCGAAGCGAACGCTGCTGACGCCAAGCTCGTCGGTCTCGACGACGAAATGCTCGTCGCTGCCGTCGCTTTCGATCAGGTCGCTCTGCTCCTCCCACGGCTGGGCGAAACCCGGCACCGTCACCTGCAAGGTGCTGCGCGTGGGCACGTCGCCGCCGGGCGGCGTGTTGCGGAAGGCGAGCCGCGTCTGCGGCAAGGTGAGCCGCGTGCCCCAGGGCTTGCGCTCGGGCCCGACCTGCCTGGTGAGCGGCTCGTAATGCGCCTGATCGCTGGCAACGAAGCTTGAATCGTCGGCGCTGCCGAGCGGTTCGCCCGGTGCAAGGAAGGTGGTGATGCGCGGACGCCCATGCGTCACCCGCAGCAGGTTGCCATAGAGCTTGCTCACGCCGGTGACGAGCCCGCCGGGACAGCGGGTCGCCGTGCAATAGCGGCGCTCGAGCCGGTCCTCGGCGACCCAGCGCACGCGGACCATGAAGGCTCCCGGCGGCACGGGATCGCGTCTGGTCTCGGCGCGCGGCCGCGGCCCGCCGAGCGGCAGCAGCCGGACGATCTGACGGGCGGTGGGATCGCGGCCGTTGACCGTGCCGGTCTCGGGATTGAGCTCCTGCTGAATCAAGAGATGATGGACGTCGGCGGAGAGGAAGGCATCGCGCAGCGCATCGGCCTGCGCCTGCGACATGCCGCCGGCGCGGGTGAGGTCGGCCTCGGTGCTCCCGGCCTCGAGCGCGGTGGCGGTCTGGTTCCAGTCGTAGGCGAGCAATTCGTTGAGCAACGGGTCGCATGCTTGCGCGGCCTCGCTTGCGAAGATGACGCCGGCCGGATCGCGCCAGGTGTCGTGCGTCCACACGCCGAGCTCGGGCGGCAGCGGGACCTTGGCGTTGACCTTGACGGCAAGCCAGGTGCTCGCCTGGTTGCCTTCGTGGATGTGGTAATCCATCAGCCGGGCGTAGCGTGCCAGCGACATGCGCTTGCGGGCGGTCGCGAAATACGCCTCGTTCATCACCCGGTCTTGAAAATCGGCAAGCTCGTCGGCGTCGGCGGCAATGAGGTCGATCAGGACCTGGTCGAGATCGGCCTCGCTGGTCGGCTGCCAGTCCGGCACCCGTTGCATCATCGCGGCGATGAGAACGTGCCGGAACGAATCGTAGTCCCGCGCGAGGTAATCGATCGCCGGCGCCTCGCCGGGCGCGGCGGGAGGCTCCCAATCGGGCGCGCAGTTGAGGTTGAAGCAGCCGGGCCGGAACTTGAACGGCAGCTCGCCGAACAGCGGATCGAAACCATCCTTGAAGAGCGACAGCGTGTAGGTCGAATAGTCGCCGACGGGAGCAACCTTCAGCCGCAGCGTGCCGGGCGTCGCGCCGGGTAGGACCTGCGTCACCCGGACCTCGCCCGGACCGTTGCCGGCACGGATGCGCGTTCCTCCCGCGATGGCGAAATCGCTCGCCGCCGGCAGCGGCGCCAGGTGATTGACGTTCTGGAACTCGAGATCGAGCCAGGCGAAGGTCGGCGGAGTGACCGGGTCGAGGCCGACGAAGACGAGCTTGAAGCCGTTGAGCCCGCCGAGATTGCGGGCACGTTGCTGCAGCGCTTCGGGGTCGAACCGCACCGTCATGTCAGGCGCTCCCCGTGTGCTGGAAGCGCAGCTGCCTGGTCTCGCCGGTGGCGATGACGCGGTAGCTCAGATCGACGCTCAGCGTCGATTCCTGCGCCGTCACGTCGAGCATCTGGACGTCGACGCGCTGGCCGAGCCAGCGCGACAGGTTCCGTGTCAGCACCGCCTTGGCCATGCCGGCGGTCGCGTCGTCGTTGCGCTCGAACACCAGGCGCCGCAGTCCGGCGCCGAACGCCGGCAGGAACAGCCGCTCGCCCGGATTGGTCAGCAGCAGCTGGATGATCTCGCCCCGCACATGGTCGTCGAGCGAGGCCGGCGTCGCGGTGCGGCCGTCGTCGCCGATGCGGAACGGAAACGCCATGTGTCGCCCGCTCATGGCCCGGGATCCTCGGCCACGTCGAATTGCAGCGCATGGCTGTGCGGATCGATCGTCGTGGCGGTGACGGCGGTGGTCCCGATCGAATCCTGATGGCGGTGCAGATAGCGCAGCACGCCCTTGGCGATCGCCGCGAACATCACCAGCCGGTCCTGCCTGCCGGCATCCGGCAGCGCCTTGCCCGGATAGGCGGCGGCCCATTCCTCCTGCATGGCCTGCTCGATCAGCGCCGTCATGCTGTCGTCGCCTGGATTGAGTGCGGTGCCCGCCTCGAGCGTCGCCATCGCGCGTTACCCCGTCTTGACTTTCCGCGACAGCAGGTCCGGCGTCGGCGACGGAAACGGCGGTGCCGGAACCATCGGCGATACCGGAATCCCGGCCGCGGTTTCGCCCGGGTGCATGTGGCTGTTGAAGATCGTCACCAGCTGGTTGAGGTAGTTGAGCAGGCTGTCGCCGAACGCCAGCGGATGAGCCGCGCCGTCGACGAGCTCGATCTGCGGCGCCTCGACCACGACCTTGGCGCCCGCCTGGATGCGCACCTCGCCGTCGCCGACCTTGATGGTGAGGAGGTTGCTGCCGTCCTGGTCGGACAGCGTGGCGGTGTTGGCCGCGTCGTCGAGGGCGAGCAGCAGGCCTTGCTCGCTGCGCAGGATCTTGAGCGCGGGTTGCGTGTCGCCGGCCTTTTCATCTTTCGGCAGCTTGCTGTTGTCCCACCATCCGCCGCTCCAGATCGGCAGCGATACGTCGCCCTTCTCGAACTCGATCCAGACCGCGGCGCCGACCGGCGGGATGGCGTAGAAACCGACGCCGGGACCCGCGTAAGGCGCGCACGGCTTGGCCCACGGCGATTCCAGGTCGTGGTACACGTCCGGCACCTGCGCCCTGATGCGCCCGAGCGACTCGGGATCGTCGACGTCGGTCACCGTGCCTTGGTACTTGCCGTAGAAGAGCTGCCGCGACTGCTCCGCGAGCTCGACGATCGTCCGCTCCAACGCCATGCTGTCCATCAGAAAATTCCTCCGGGAATGGCAGCGCCGCCGGCACCGTGGCCGGCGGAGCGGGCGTTGCGCAGGAGCGTGAATTGCTGGTGGTAGCCCGCGTCGCTCAGCCGATGGGTGACGCGGCTCACCAGGTAATTGCCGCTGAGATGGCCGCCGACGCCGGCGACGCTCACCACCTGGTACGGCGTCAGCACGCCGGCATAGCGGTCGACATCGACCTCGCCGCCGGCGCTGTAAGCCCAGGCCGAGAGGTTGACCGCGGCCTGGGTCGCGGCATCGATGTCGGCTTGCTCCTCGCGCGTGCGCACCAGCAGCGCGCTCCCGGTCTGCGCCAGCGCATCGTGCACCGCCTGATCGCCGAGCGCGGCGAGGTCGGCGGATTGCGCCTCGGCGGTCAGCACCTCGTTGCCGGGGAAGCCGATGGTCGCCGCCTTGGCCGTGAGCGGACGCAACGCATCGAACTCGGCCGAGAAGCTCGCGACGTTGCGGTCGGGCCCGAGCAGGAGGATCTCCGGAAGATCGCCCGGATCGAGGGACGGCCGCGCGAACACGCCGATGCTGACCCCCGGCGTCGCGCCGGGCTTGACGTAGGCGAACATGCCGTGCCGGCGCGCCAGATCGCGCAGGAGCTGCATGTTGGTATGGCGCTGCACGACGTAGCGGGTCAGCACGGCGCCGCTCGACGGCGTGGCATCGACCTCGGCGGTGAGCCCGTATTCGGTGATCAGGTCCTCGGCGATCTCGTGCGCTTCCTTGTCCTCGAATATCGCCACCTTCTCATCGCGATTGAGCAGCACGCTGTCGTCGTGCACGATCAGCGGGACGTGGCTTTGGCCGGGCGACGCCTTGAGCTCGAAACGATTGGCCACGATCGGCCCGTCGATCAGCGGGACGAAGTCGGCGTCGCCGACCTTGACCTCGATGCGAACCCGCTTGAACGGCTCGACGAAATCCTCCCCCTGGCCGGACCACACGCCGTTCTGGTCGGTTCCGACCGGCAGCTGCAGCTCGGCCTCCGCCGCCATGCCGATCGCCTGGTCGACGCGGATCTCGCCGAACTGATCGACGCGCTCCTGCTCGACCGGGGCGTTGTCGAAATACAGGCGATATTGGGCTCTCGGCATGGTTCTCACGCATTCGGTACGGCGATGATGCGGCCGGCGGTGCGGGTGAGCTCTTCGGCCTCGAGCTCGGTATTGGCGTCGGCGATGTGCCAGTAGCGCGTGGCATCGCGGTATTGGGCATCGCTCATCACGTCGAGGCGATCGTGGCCCTGGATCCCTCGCGCGGCGCCGTCGGTGGCGGGCAACCGCCGCAGCTTGACGGCGACGACCTCGCGTCCGCTGCGATCATGCGCGACGACCGTGGGGAGACCGGAATAGCGTGAGCTCTTGAGGAACATGACTGCCCTAGAATGGAATGATCTCGATCGCCAGCTGGACGGCCTTGACGAGGTTGAGGGTCGCCTGCGTGTCCTTGACCATGTTGGTGTAGGCGAGCGCTCCCTTGGCGATGTCGTCGCCCGACGGGTCGCTCGCCACCGACAGCCCGATCGCGACATCGGCCTGCACCGGATTGAGCAGGAAATCGAACTGCTTCTCGGTGATCGTCATCGACGTCACGGCGACCGGCAGAACGCGGGTGGCGCCCCAGATGAACAGGAGCTTGGGCACGCTCGCGCGCGGCACGTCGCGCGTCGCCGCTTTCTTGTCGCCGCCCGACAGCGCGGAGCCGATGGCGTCGATCGCCGCGCCGATCAGGCCGCCGGGCGTCTTCGGCGGATAGACCATCTTCTCGAGCGCCGCGAGCTGGGGACCGATGCCGAAAACGCGGGGGATCGCCGACACCGCTCCGCCCTCGCCGAGATCGTCGGCGGCGGAAAATTGCGCCGTGATGGTGAAGCTTTCGGTCGGCGGCGCCGGCGTCGCGCCGGTCTCGGTTTGCGGGCGGGACGCGGCATCGGTGGGGCGCGGCGGAATCGTGATCGTGCGCGCGAGCTGCTCCGGATTGAACTGGAATACGACGATGTTCGGGATCGGCCCGAGGAACTGACCGCTGTATTCCACCAATGCACCGCGCAGCAGCACCGGCATCACACCGTGCTCCCGGGCCGGGCGACCGCCTGCTCGAGACGATCGCCCAGGCGCTCGAACACGAGGGTCGCCAAGGTCCCGGCATCGAGCCGGGCGGACAGATCGACGATGCCGAGGTCGACGTCGCCGAGATGCATCGGCATCGCGCCGGCAAGCTCCGGCCGCCAGCCGCCGAGACGGTCCATGAGCGCGGCCTCGAGCGAGCGGACCGTGCTCTCGGCATCCGCCGGCGGCACCCCCACCAGAGTGACCTCGACACGGTCGATGGCGAAGCGCGTGGCGCTCATGCGTCTTCCTTCACGAGATGGGCGTAGCGGCCGAACTGCTCCGGCTCGGCCAGGCGGTTGAGCTTGTCCATCTCGCGCCGGATCGCCAGCAAAGTCTCGGTCATGGCGAGGCGCGCGCCGCCGCCGCCGGCGCATTGCAGGCAGGCATTGAACGCCGCCGAGCGGATGTGGCCGCCGGACAGCTCGAATTGCGCGGCGAGAAAACCGAAATCCAGATCGGACGCATCGGCGCCGGCGGGGAACGACTGGCGCCAGATGCGCTCGCGCTCGACCCGCCCCGGCAGCGGAAACTCGATGACGTAACGCAGCCGACGCATGAAGGCCTCGTCGAGGTCCTTGCGGCGGTTGGTGGCGAGAATCGCCAGCCCCCGGAAGCGCTCCATCCGCTCGAGCAGATAGGCGATCTCGATGTTGGCGAAGCGATCGTGCGCATCCTTCACGTCGGTGCGCTTGCCGAACAAGGCGTCGGCCTCGTCGAAGAACAGGATGCTGTCGCTGGCCTCGGCGGCGTCGAATATCTTCGCCAGGTTCTTCTCGGTCTCGCCGATATATTTGTTGACCACCTGGGAAAGGTCGATGCGATACATCGGCAGCGAGAGCGCGTGCGCCAGCGCCTCGGCCGCCATCGTCTTGCCGGTGCCGGGCGCACCGCAGAACAGCACCGCAAGCCCGCTCTCGTTCCATGCCCGCGCCGTGCCCCATTCGTAGTGGACGCGCGTCAGCGACCGCATCGCCTGGACGATTTCGTGCACCTGGTTCGCCTGGCGCCGCGGCAGCACGAGCTCGTCGAGGGTGAAGCGCGGCTCGACCGCCTGCGCGAGGCCGCTCATGCCGTCGCCGGCTTCGGCACGGCACAGCGCATGCAACGTGGCCGCGCTCACCGGGCCGGCTTGCGCCGCAAGGGTTCGCGCCAGCCGCCGCAGCGGCGCCTCGTCGAGGCGGAAGCGCCGCGCCGCCTCGCGCACGGCCCCGCCGAGCGCCGGCGCGCGCGCGCCGAGCGCCGCTTCGAGCCGCTCGACGCGCGCCGCAAATCCGAGCGGCGGTATCCGCAAGGCCGGCGTGGCATGCAGCGCCGGCGGCTGGGGCACGCCATCCGCAACCGGGACGTAACAGCGCACCGGCAGCGTCAGGGCCGGCGCGAACCACGGCTCGGCCGCATGCCCGGCCGCAGCACGCTCGTGCCAGTGCTCCGGCACCAGGAAATCCGTGCCGCGCAGCCAGCACAGCGCCAGCAGCGACAACACCTGCGCCCGTTCCGGCGGCATGGCGACGGCGAGGCGCACGACGCGCCGGCCGCACTGGGCGGCGAGCGCCGCCGCCCACATGCCGTGGTCGGCGCCGCGCCCACCGACCAGCGGGACGAGCTGCAGCGCGCGCGGCGACGCGCCGGCAAGATGCGCCACGAGGCCAAGCGCGGCTTCCGGCAGACGGCGCCCGTCGGCATCGATCGGCGCCAGTGCCGACGGCTCAAATCTTTCCGCATCGGCGAGCGGCTGAACCAGCATCGCCGCGAGGTCTAGTGGCTGCAGCCAGTCGAGCTCGCGGCCGTCGCTCGCGAGCGTCAACAGGCCGAAACGGCGCAGCGGATGACCGGGGTCCGCGCATGCCGCCACGGCACGCGGATCGTCCCACAGCCGCTGCGCCAGCGCCAGCGTCGGGTAGGCGCGCGTCGCATCGTTATGGCAGCAGGCGAAGACGGGCGCGAGCGCCGCATCGAGCCGCGCCGCGAGCGCAAGCGCGAGCACGAATTGTGCCGCGTCATCGAGGCCGGCGTGACGCGCGAGCCAGGCCCATTTCCTGACGTCGTCCGCGCCGGCGCGGTCCTCGGCGACGCGCGGGCGCCGGGATTGGCCGAGGCGCTCGCCGAGGTGGCGGGCCGCGACGTCGGTCGCGAAGAACCGACGCTTGGCGTCGGCGTGTCGCGTCAGATCGAGGCCGTCCACGGCCGGATCGGCGAATGGAGGCAGGACGTCATCGGCATGCTTGGCCTCGCCGCGCAGGTGCCAGCACCAGGCCACCTCGCGCCGCAGCCGCAAGGTCACCTGCGCCAGCCACCAGCTCGCGCCCGGATCCGCCACCGCGAGATCCGGGTTGAGCAAGATCGGCTGCGGGCCGGCGGCGATCGCGGTCATGTCCAGTCCACCGTCAGCGCGGCGTCGGCCTGCTCGCCGTTGACGCGCAGAATGACGAGGTAGCTTCCCGATGCGAGCGGCTTTTCCGGCGTGACGGCCGCCGTGAGCGAGGTCTGCGGCGCAGTCACTTCAGGCTCCAGCATCAGCTTGAGCGCACCGCCGCCATAGAAGGCGACGAAGATCGAATCGTCGGAACCGCCCAGGCGCTCGCCGGTGAGCGTGAGCTTTCCATGCAGGCGCGGATCGTTGGCGGAGACCGGTGTCAACGGACCGTGCGATACCGTGGCGAGCTTCGGGAGCAGGTGCGCGAGCAGCGCGTTGCTGGTCATGACATGCGCGCCCGCCAGCGGGCGCGAGACCGTCACCGGATAGGCGCCCGCCGACAGCGCCGTCGCCGTCAGGTTGACGGTGATCTCGCCGGCCGGCGAAACCGTCGCCGCCAGGCTCTCCGGCCCGAGCTGCACGTGGTCGACTCCCGCAAGATCGAGGCCGCGCAGCGTCAAGGTCGCGGGCACGGCGAAGCGTTCGGGCACCAGCGCGTCGAGGCGCGGGCCGAGGCTCGGCCAGACCTCCACGCCCCGGCCGGTCGGCGGCACGGTCGCCGGCACGACCGGCGGTCCGACCGTCTTCACCAGCGGCGCGTAGGAGGCCTGCCCGTCCGGCACGATCATCACCGGCCGCACCTGGAACGCGGCGGAGACTCGATATTTCTCGTCGCTGCCCTGCATGAGCTTCGACAGCAGCTCGACGTCCGCTTCGTCGAACGTGATCTTGAGCGGCTCGGGATTGCGCGCGAGGGCGGGCGCGGACGGCCGCAGGACGCTCATTTCCTGCAGCGCCACGAGACCGTTTCCCAGCAGGCGATGCGCGACGACGGAATCGCTTTCCTTCTGTTCATCGAACGCGGTCAGCAGATAGTGCAGGACCATCCACAGCGGCGGTTCCTGGCCGCGGTCGAGCGGCTCGTTGCGCAGGTGTCCATCGAAGCCGACGCGGTAGAGAAACAAATTGATCTTGCGGCCGTCGCCGAGCGCTGCGGCGGCTTCGGGACGTCCGATCGTCACGTTCAAGTTGTTGAGCCGCGTCATGATGCGCGCGCGCAGCAGCTCGCTCACCGCCCCGATGGCATCCTGGCTGTTGAGCAGCGACATCGTCGGTCACCACGTGCGCAGGTAATGGCGGTGCGGCGAGAAGGTGTCGCTGCGCCCGGGTGTCGCCGGCGCGGGCGTGGAAGGCGCGACCGGTGGCGGCGCGCGCACCTGCAGCGTGACCGTGCCGATGTGGACTTCGACCGACCCGCCGGTTGGCGGTGTCGCCGATCGATCGCGCGGTCCATCCCATTCGGCCTTCGCGGCGCGCGGGCGGTCACGTTGCGCCTGAGCCGCGCTCATCGCCGGGACGGCCGGCATTGGCCCGACATCGCGAGCAGGCGGTCCGGCAGCGGATTCATCGGCGGCCGGCGGATCGGTCCGAGCCATCCTGCGTGCGACGTCGGCACGCACCGCATCGCGCGCCGCAAGCGCACGCGCAACGTTGTGCTCGCCCGTCGCCGCCGGCGCGAGCTCGACCGTGGGCGCATCTGCCTTCGGCTCGGACGCGGCATACGATGGGGTCAAGTCCATGTCTGCCGCCGGCGTGATGGGCGCGGGCTGCGACGGCGCCGAATCCATGTCTGCCGCCGGCGTGATGGCCGCCACTCGCGCACGATCCGTTACGGGCAACGGCATGTCTGGGGATCGCTGTTCCGCGCGAAGCGGCGCCGCGGCTTCGATCGCGCGCGGCTGCTGGTCGAGCCGGCGCTCGATCGGTTGTCCGAAACGCGGGTCGGCCGGCGCAACTCTGCTCGCTTCCTCGCGAGGATTGACGGGCTGCGAGGAGGCTTCCGCCGTTCGCGCCGTCGGCTCCGCTGCCGCGGTCGTGGCCGGCGCCGGTTCGGGCAACGCCTCCGGCGGCGGCGCCACGGTTTCAACCTGCTGTTCCAAGGGGCTCGCGGGAGCGGCCGTAGTGGCAGCGGCCTCGGTTGCGGCCGCTCGCGGGGTCGCGATACCGGAATGCTGCGCGAGGCGTGCGAAGTAGCTCATCGCGGCTCCTCCCGCGCGAGGCGCGCCAAGTATGCGCTGCGGCGCCATGGCGGCAGCGCGCAGATGTCCGCCTCGCTCCAGTGATAGGCAGCGGCAAGGCGGTGCACGTCGTCGATCAAATGGGTTTGCTCGTTGGCGAACAGACGCAGAATCCAGCCTTCGAGATCGAACGCGATGGCGTTGGTGCGGCTGCAGCTCGGACATACCAGCTGGAGCTCCAGCACGGTGAGCGGATCGCGCTCGGCGAGCGCCGCGCCCAGTCGCTCGATCCAGCCCGGCGGCACCCGCCATCCGTGCTCGGGCGCTCTCCGGTCGATGCTCTCGATCAGCCGGATCGCCAATGAGCCGGCGTCCCCGCCGGCATCGCGCCATTGGCGCTGGTCGCTGCCGCGCGGCAGGCGCAGGACGAGCTCACTTCCGTCGAGCGCGCAGACGACGGGATCGCGATCGGATTCCGCGACGAAGGCCGCAAGGTCGAGTTCGATCTGCATCTCGGTGCGGCAGTCGCCTTGCGTACATCGCGTCTGTAACGATGGCGCGTCATCGGTCGCGATGGCGATGGCGAGCAAGCCCTGCAGCCGCTCCGCGACGGTCCATTCCCAGACGACGGTCTCGGCATCCGCCACGGGCTCGAAGCCGGAAAGGCAGCCGGCCAACGCCTGCGTGACGAGGGCGGGCCGGTCCGCCGCCGCAAGGTCGAG
>WNEY01000839.1_pt1 | contig 20414 bp, 16 predicted proteins | sample 5400531 | NCBI WGS metagenome assembly WNEY01 (sample SAMN13153338, study PRJNA577476) | soil metagenome | isolation source: 200 cm saprolite under Douglas fir tree site 1 | place: USA:California | collected 2015-04-18
CGGGGCAAGGTGGTGCTGATCGGCGCCACCGCCCAAGGCACCTTCGACCAGCGGGTCACGCCGTTCATGCGCATCAGCTCCGGCGTGGAGACGCACGCGAACGCGGTGGAGACGATGCTGTCGCGCACCTTCCTGCGCCGGGACGCGACGCTGCAGGGGTTCGAGGTGCTGGCCCTGGTCGCGCTCGCGCTCCTCTTCGCCTGGCTGTTCGCGCGGGTCCGGGTGCGGATGGCGCTCCCGGCCGCGTTCCTGGCCGCCGCGGGGGTGTGGGCGGCCGCCTCGCTGCTGTTCCGCGCCGGCTACCAGGTGATCGCCGCGCTGCCCCTTCTGGAGATGGGCTCGATGTTCGTCCTGGTCACCGTCTACCGCTACGCCACCGAGGAGCGGGCCCGCCAGCAGCTGCGCAAGGCGTTCCAGCTGTACCTGAACCCGGAGGTGATGGACGAGATGGTGCGCGAGCCGGAAAAGCTCCAGCTGGGAGGCGAGGAGCGCGAGCTGACCGTGCTCTTCGCCGACATCCGCGGGTTCACCGGCATCGCCGAGGCGCTCTCCCCGCAAGCGCTGGTGCGCCTGCTCAACGCCTACCTCTCGCCCATGACCGACATCGTCTTCCGCCGGCGAGGCACCCTCGACAAGTACATCGGCGACGCCCTGATGGCCTTCTTCGGCGCGCCGCTGTCCAATGCGGCGCACGCGATGGACGGCTGCGAGGCGGCGCTGGAGATGCTGCAGGGCCTCGCGCGGCTCAAAGAGAGGTGGCGGATCGAGGACCCCGGCCTGCCGGACATCGAGATCGGCATCGGGATCAACTCCGGTCCCATGGTGGTGGGCAACATGGGCTCCTCGCAGCGCTTCAGCTACACGGTGATGGGCGACAACGTGAACCTCGCCTCCCGCCTCGAGGGCCTGAACAAGGAGTACGGCACCCGCGCGCTGATCACCTCCGCGACGCTGCAGGCGGCGCGCGCCTCGGGCGGCGAGCCCTGCGTGCGCGAGCTGGACTCCGTGCTGGTCAAAGGAAAGAAGGAGCCGGTGTGCCTCTTCGAGCTGCGCGGGAAGGGGGCGGCGCCGGCGGAGGCCCTCCCGCTGCTCGACGGATACGCGCGCGGCCTCCGGCTCTACCGCGAGCAGCGCTTCGCCGAGGCGAGGGTCGAGTTCGAGTCGCTGCGCGAGCGATTTCCGCACGACGGGCCCTCGCGCCTGCTCGCCGCGCGCTGCGAGCGGTTGGCCTCCGAGCCGCCCGGCGAACAGTGGGACGGAGTGTTCCGGATGGAGCACAAATGACTTGTTTTTCCTACCTTTCTCCACAATGTCGCAAAATTGACCGGCCTCGCGAGCGCCTGATACGACTACCCGACGGAGTGTAGGCGGGTAGCGCGCTTCACAGGTGCGCGGGCGGCCATCGGTGACCCCGGGGGGCGACGAGAGGGGACATGGCAGGAGAGGACCAGCTCTTCCAGCGCTTCGGCCGCGAGTTCCCCAAGGGCCACGTCCTCTTCCGCGAAGGGGAGCCGGGCGGGGAGATGTTCGTCGTCCAATCCGGCAAGGTGAACATCACCAAGAAGGTGCGCGAGACCGAGAAGATCCTCGCCACGCTCGGCGCCGGCGAGTTCTTCGGCGAGATGGCCATCCTGAACAACAAGCCGCGCTCCGCAGGGGCGGTGATGGCCGAGAACGGCAAGCTCCTGGTGATCGACCCCCGCACCTTCGAGGCGATGATCCGCGGCAACGTGGAGATCGCCGTCCGCCTGATCAAGAAGCTCTCCGACCGGCTGCAGGAGGCGGATCAGCAGATCGAAAACCTCTTGCTGAAGGATCCCGGCAGCCGCGTGGTCCACTTCCTCCTCTCGAGCGCGGCGAGGGGGCGCGACACTCCGCAAGGAAAGCTGGTCTCCATCAACGCGGCCGAGCTGCACGGCCGCATGGGCCTCTCGGTCGAGGCGGTGCAGGCGGCGCTCGACAAGATCGCCAAGGCGCGCATCATCCTGCTCCAGCCCGACGGCGTGGTGGTCCCCGACCTGGGCAAGATGCAGAAGTACCTCGAGTTCCTGGAGATGAAGGAACGGTTCGGGGACACTTGATGAAGCTGCGCGTCCTCGGCTGCCACGGCGGAGAGCTGCCCAAGCACCGCACGACGTGTTTCCTCGTGGACGGGAAGCTGTGCGTGGACGGCGGGGCGATCACCTCCGTGCTGACCCTCGAGGAGATCCTGCAGATCGACGACATCTTCCTCACGCACAGCCACTTCGATCACATGAAGGACGTGCCGCTGATGACCGACGTCCTGGTCGGGCGGCGGCAGAAGCCGGTCGTGGTCCATGGTCCCGCCGAGACGATGGAGGCGATGGACAAGGACGTCTTCAACAACCGGGTCTGGCCCGACTTCCGCGTCATCCCCAGCGCGGACAACCCCGTGATCGCCTTCGAGCAGATACCCATCCGCCAGACCGTGACCTGCCAGGGGTATCGCATCCGGGCGATCCCGGTGCACCACCCGGTCTATTCCGTCGGGTACATCTTCGAGTCGAAGAGCGGGGCGGTGGCCTTCTCCGGCGACACCGGGCCCACCGACGAGCTGTGGCGCGCGATCAACGCCACCCCGGACCTCAAGGCCGTGTTCCTGGAGGTGTCGTTCCCCAGCGAGATGCAGTGGCTCGCGGACGTCTCCGGCCACCTCACCCCGCGGACCGTGCTGAGCGAGCTCGAGAAGCTCGACCGGCGCGGGGCCCGCATCTACCTGTACCACCTCAAGCCCAGCGTCATCGACGAGGTCAAGAAGGAGATCGCTGCGCTCCGCCGCGACTACCTGCAGATCTGCGAGCTGGACGACGTCTATACGTTCTGAGGCTCATGTCGCTCCGCACCTTCCTCCTCGCCTCCGCAATCGGGCTCGCCGCCGCTGCCCAGCAGGGCAGCGCCGCGGTGCAGTCCTCCGCGCCGCCGGCTCCTTCGCAGCAGCAGGCCGCGCAGCTCCAGCAGCAGCAGCAGAGCAATGCGGCCGCGGCCGCCGCCGCCGGAGCGGGCGCGGTGATCGTCTCGCAGCAGATCGAATCGCAGGACCCGTTCGCCTTCCCCGCGCCCAGCCCGCGGGCGCGGCAGTGGCTCGGGTACGCGTCGCCCTCCACCATCCTCATCCTCGGCGCCGCGCTGATCGTGATGGCCGCCTTCGTCGGGCGGTTCGCGCCCAAGAAGCGTCGGCGGATCCGGCGGGCGAGCATCCTGATGATGCTCTACGTGACCACCTTCGCGGTGGCCGCGGTGCTGCACTGGGTCCACGCCGAGGGCTGGTCGCGGCGCGTGTGGTTCTTGGCCGACCTCTTCGAGGTGCTGGTGGTCATCGACCTGGTGGCCATCCTGCTCTTCGACCTGGTGCTGCTCGCGCTCCGCATCGAGATCGCGAACATCGTCCACGACCTGGCGCTCGGCGCGGCCTACATCCTGGCGTTCATCGGGATGCTGCACCGGAGCGGCGTGCAGCTCTCGGGGATCATCGCCACCAGCGCGGTGGTGACGGTGGTGCTCGGCCTCTCCCTGCAGGCGACGCTCGGCAACGTGCTGGGAGGCATCGCGCTGCAGCTCGACGATTCGATCCACGTCGGCGACTGGCTCCAGCTCCCCAACGGCCAGCAGGGCAGGGTGAAGGCGATCCGCTGGCGTCACACGGTGGTGGAGACGCGCAACTGGGACACGGTGATCGTCCCCAACTCGTCGCTGCTCAACGACAACATCCTCATCCTCGGCGAGCGCGAGGACCAGCCCACCCAGCACCGCATGTGGGTCTATTTCAACGTCGACTTCCGCTACTCGCCGGAGGAGGTCATCAACGTCGTCGAGGACGCGCTCCAGTCGACGCCGATCGCCAACGTGGCGGCGTTCCCCCCGCCCAACTGCATCTGCTTCGACTTCGCCCGCCAGGGCGGCGAGAGCTACGCGAACTACGCCGTGCGGTACTGGCTCACCGACCTGGCGCAGGACGACCCCACCTCCAGCGCGGTGCGGGTGCGCGTCTACGTGGCGCTCAGGCGCGCCAACATCCCTCTGGCGCTGCCGGGAGCGGCCGTCTTCGTCTCGCAGGACGATCCGCAGAACCGCGAGCGGAAGCAGGCGCGCGAGATGGCGCACCGGGTGGCGGCGCTGGAGCAGATCGAGATGCTCTCCTCGCTGTCCAGCGAGGAGCGCGTGCAGCTCGCCACCTTCATGCGCCTCGCGCCTTTCGGCCGGGGCGAGGTGATCACGCGCCAGCATGCCACCGCGCACTGGCTGTACGTGCTCACCAAGGGCGAGGTGGAGGTGAAGGTCCGCGCGGAGAACGGCGCGGAGAAGCTCGTCGCCCGCCTGGCGGCGCCGAACGTGTTCGGCGAGATGGGCGTGGTGACCGGCGAGCCGCGCACCGCTTCGGTGATCGCCGCCAGCGAGGTGGAATGCTACCGGCTGGACAAGGAAGCGTTCCAGCGGGTGCTCAAGCAGCGCCCGCAGATCGCGGAAAGCGTCTCCAACGTCATGGCCCGCCGCCGGGTCGAGCTGGCCGCCGTGCGCGAGGGCCTGGACGCCGCCCAGCACAAGCTCCGCATGCGCGAGGAGAAGAGCCGCATCCTGGATTCCTTGCAGACTTTCTTCGGCATGGACGACGAAAAGGCGAGCTAGCGCCCGGTGTTCGCCCGCGAGTTGCGTGTTAGAACGCCGCGCATGGCTTGGTACCACAAGGTCCCCGCGCCCAAGCTGCCGGCGCAGGACAAGCGCGCCCGCCTCGAAGGCCTGTGGATCAAGTGCGACCAGTGCGGCGAGATCATCTACAAGCAGGAGGTCGAGCGGAACCTCGAGGTGTGCCCGAAGTGCGGCGAGCACTTCGAGCTGCCGGTGCGGCGCCGCCTCGACCTGGTGCTCGACCCGGGCAGCTTCGTCGAGCACGACCGCGGGCTCGAGTCGACCGACCCGCTGCAGTTCACCGATTCGAAGAAGTACCGGGAGCGCATCCGCGCCGCGGCCAGGGGCGCGGGCGAGACCGAGGCGTTCGTCAGCGGCATCGGCCGGCTCGCCGGCCGCGAGGTGTCGATCGGCGCCTTCCACTTCGGGTTCATGGGCGGCTCGATGGGCTCGGTGGTGGGCGAGAAGGTGACCCGCATCTTCGAGCGGGCGACCGACCGGCGCATCCCGGCCATCATCTTCTCCGCCTCGGGCGGCGCGCGCATGCAGGAGGCGATCTTCTCGCTCATGCAGATGGCCAAGTGCAGCGCGGCGCTGGCGCGCTTCCGCCACGTGCGGCAGCCCTACATCAGCGTGCTGCTCGATCCGACCACCGGCGGGGTGGCCGCCTCGTTCGCCTTCCAGGGCGACGTGATCCTCGCCGAGCCGCGGGCGCTGATCGGATTCGCCGGGCCGCGCGTGATCGAGCAGACGCTGCGGCAGAAGCTGCCCGAGGGGTTCCAGCGCAGCGAGTTCCTGCTCGAGCACGGGATGATCGACGCCATCGTCCCGCGCAAGGAGCTGCGCGACCGGCTGGCGCAGCTCCTCGGCCTGCTCAGCTGATGGCGTACGCGTTCGACGATCTCAAAGAGCTGCTCTTCCAGCGCAGCAACTTCGGCATGAAGCTGGGCCTCGAGCGCATGCGCGAGGCGCTGGCGCTGCTCGACAGCCCGCACGTGGCCTTCCCGGTGCTGCACGTCGCGGGAAGCAACGGAAAGGGCTCGACCTGCGCCTTCGCGGAAGCGGCCCTGCGCGCGGCGGGCCTGCGGACCGGCCTCTACACCTCGCCGCACCTGTTCCATTTCTGCGAGCGGATCCGCGTGGCGGGCGAGCCCGTCTCCGAGGAGCGCGCCGCCGCGCTGCTCGAGGAGATCGTCCGGCGCGTGCCGTGGGCGCTGCGCGACGACGGGCTCACCTTCTTCGAGCTGGCCACGCTGATGGGCTTGCTCGCCTTCGCGCAGGACCGCGTGCAGGTGGCGGTCGTCGAGGTCGGCCTGGGAGGGCGGCTCGACGCGACCAACGTGGTCGAGCCGCTGGCTTGCGCGCTGGCGCCGATCGCCCTGGAGCACACGAGGTGGCTGGGACCCACGCTCGCGCACGTCGCGGCCGAGAAGGCGGGCATCCTCAAGAAAGGCGCTCCGGCGGTGAGCGCCGGCCAGCCGCGCCCGGCGGCCGACGTCCTGCAGGCGCGCGCGCGGGAGCTGGGCATTCCGCTCTGGCGGCCGGGCCGCGACTACGTCTACGAGAGCAGCGACGTCAGGCCCTTCTGCTATGCCGGTCCCGGCGGAGCTCGCGTCTCGCTGGACGCGCTGGCGCTTCCGGGCCATCACCAGCGAGGGAACGCGGCTCTGGCGTGTGCGCTGCTCCAGGCGGCGGCAGGGCGAGGCCTGCCGGTCGGCCTGGAGCACGTGCGCGAGGGGCTGCGCACCGCTCGGTGGCCGGCCCGGCTGGAGGTGGTGGCGGAGCGGCCCCTGGTGCTGCTGGACGGCGCGCACAATGCGCACGCCGCGCGGGCGGTGGCGCACGCGTTGCCGGCCCTCGCCGGGGGGCGGCCGGTACAGCTCGTCTTCGCCGCGATGAGCGACAAGGACCACGCCGCCATGCTGCGCGAGCTGTTGCCGCTCGCCGCGCGGGCGCACCTGTGCGCCGTCGAGTCTCCGCGCGCAGCACCGCCCGAGCAGCTCGCCACGCTGGCACGGGGACTGGGCGGGGAGTCCTGTGCCGTGTACCCGAGCGTGCGCGAGGCCCTGCAGGCCGCGCGGGCGGCGGCGGGGCCGGACGGGTGCGTCCTCTGCTGTGGGTCGCTGTACCTCGCTGCCGAGGTGCAGGCCGCCCTGCGGGGCCGCCCGGCCGCCCGCATGCCGAGCGAGCGACTGTGAACGTTTTTGCCGTACCTGCAGCGAAGCCCTAGATTGGATCGAGGGCGGTAGCGCCCTCGCGGGAGGAACTGCCGGCTCCGGCGCCGGGTCCCAACATGAGACGCCTTCACGCCCCACATCCCCCGCCGCTCGACGAGATCCCGTTCAAGTCCTTGTATCGCAAGGAGATCTACGACGCGCGGACGCGCGACGGATGGGTGCTGCAGATCACCCGCTACAAGCCGGCGCCGCAGGACTGGGAGCAGCCCATCCTGGGCGAGCCGCTGCTCCTGGTCCCCGGATGGTCCCAGAACCGGCACGCGTTCACCTGCGCCACCTTCGTCAAGCGGCTGCTGCTGTTCGGCGCCGATTGCCACATCGTCGAGCTGCGCGGTCACGGGCGCAGCTCGCGCGAGCTCCAGGTCGAGCTGTGCGGGAAGGAGCGCCGGCCGCTCCCCCGCGACCTCGATTGGGACTGGGACCTCGACAGCTACCTGCTCGAGGACATCCCCGCCGCGGTCCAGGCGGTCAAGGAGCGCGCGCGGCGCGACAAGGTCGTCTACCTGGGCAATAGCATGGGCGGAATGCTCGGCTACGGCTACGCGGGCAACCACCGCGACCTGGCCGGGCTGGTCACCATCGGCGCGCCCAGCGACATCGGGCGCGGCTTTTTGCTCATGCGCGCCGCCGCGCTGTTCGGGCCGGCCATGCTGGGCCCGCTCATCGACGCCCTGTGCGTCGCCGCGACCGGCCTCGACTCGGCCCGCCACGGCGCCGCGCACGCGCTGCGGCGCCTCGGGGCGGGCTTCCTGCAGCGCGTCGCGGACGCGATCGCGCCGGCAGGAGCGACCCGCCGCGGGGTGCGCTTCAGCCACGTGCCCGTGGACAGAATCCTCCGCCAGCTGGCGCGCGTCTCGACCCCCGGCAACCTGCGCCGCTACGAGCTGGTCGCGCGGCACTTCGGCTCGCTGCTCAATCCCGCCCGGGTCACGGCCGAGGAGTTCCGCTGGCTGCTCAGCGAGGGCGGCGAGAAGGAGCCGCGCCGGGTGGTGGAACAGTTCGCGCGCTGGATCCGGCGGGACGAGATGAAGTGCTACCGCACCGGGTACGACTACAAGGCGCACTTCAAGGAGATCGACTGCCCGATGGCCGTGCTCTTCGGCGACCTGGACAAGATCGCCTCGGCCAAGAGCACCGGCAGCATCTACCGCAAGGCGCGCAGCGAGTACTTCCTGTGGCGCCCGGTGAAGGACAACTCCCACCTCGAGCTTACAGTAGGCTACGACCTGCGGCAGATCTGCGAGGACGTGAAGAACCTGGTGGACTACGCGGCGCGCCGCGAGCGCTTCCGCCGGGCCGCCGGCCAGGCGAGCTGACCGCCGGCGACTTGCTTGGGACGGGGGGAGGCGCGTGCTAGCGTCCCGCTGGTGCGCACCACGTCCGCCATCGCGCTGCTGGCCACCGCCGCGGCCGGCGCGGGAGGCGGCAGGCTCCTGTCGGTACGCCCGGTCGCGGGGCCCGACGCAACGCTCGTGCAGCTCGACGCCGACCAGCCGCTGAGCTTCACCACCCTCAAGCTCGCCGGCCCGCCCCGGGTGGTCGTCGACCTGGCCGAGACCGCCGTCGCGGGCGTCGCTTCCGAGCAGGAGGTCGGCGACGGAGCGGTGCGCCGCATCGCGGTGGCCGCGGCGGGAGCGCACACCGCGCGGGTGGTCATCGAGCTGGCGGGGGATGTGGACTTCGACGTGCGGGCATCGGGGAACCGGATCGAGGTGCGGGTGCCGCGCGCGGCCGCACTGGCGCGGAGCGGGGGAAGGGAGGCGGGCGTGGTGGCGAGCGCAGACGGGACAACCACTGCGACCACGAGTGCCACGACTACGACTGCGATACCGACAGCGACACCGACACGGACAGCGACCACTACACCGACTACGACAGCGACACCGACTACGACAGCGACACCGACTACGACAGCGACACCGAATGCGACAGCGACACCGAATGCGACAGCGACACCGAATGCGACAGCGACACCGAATGCGACAGCGACATCGACTGCGACAGCGACTGCGACAGCGACACCGACTGCGACACCGACTGCGACAGCGACCACGACACCGAATGCGAAACCGACACCGACAGCGACACCGACAGCGACACCGACAGCGACACCGGCTGCGAAACCGATAGCGACTGCCATGCCGAGTGCGACGATGGCTCCGACTGCGAGCGGGACTCCGACACTCACGACCGCGACCTCTACCTCCGACCGGACCCCAGCGGAGATCCCCGAGGTCCGAGAGCGAGCGGGGCTGCCCACCGTGTCGCTGGTCGGGTCCCAGCGACCGGAGAGCGCCGAAGGGACGACGCCAGCCGTCGCGCAGCGAGCCGCGCCGGCGCGGAGTCCGGCGAAGGGCCATGCCGCCATCACCGGCATCGGGTTCCGGCCGCAGTCCGGAGGCGAGGTGATCGTGCGCAGTGACCGCCCGCTGCAGTACGGGGTCTCCTCGTCGGATCGCGCCGTGCTCCTCCACCTGCCCAACGCGGCCATCCCGGTGGCCAACAACCGGCGGCCCCTGGACACCCGGGTCTTCGGCGGGCCCGTCCAGCGCGTGGTCCCCCATGAGGTCAAGGGAGGGGCCGAGGTCCGCATCGAGCTGCGCGAGCCCGCCGAGGTCCACCTGAACCAGAGCGGCTCGCTCCTGACCCTCTCGTTCACGCCCGGAAGCTGAAATCGGCCGCGGGCCAGTCGCCGCCGTATTCGGCGGCGCTGCGCTTTTCGCAGCGCGGATATTGTGGATCCGTTCTGACCATGAAGAGACGAGCCGCCATCGCCGCCCTCGTCCTGTGTGCGGGGAGCTTGCCTGCCCGCCCGCAGGGCGGCGGCGCCGCCGCGGGGCCGCAGGACGGCGAGGTCGAGCTGACCGCCGACCGCATCGTCTACGACTGGGAAGACCGCAAGCTGGTGCTGGAGGGCCACGTGGTCGCGACGCGCGGCCCGGCCATCCTGCGCGCCCCGCGCGGAGCGCTCGACCGCCGCAGCGGCATCTTGCGCCTGGAGGGAGGGGTGCTGGCCGTCCAGGGCCGCCAGATCCTGGTGGCGGAGGCGGCGGTGATCGACCTCGAGTCGAAGTCGGCGGACATGAAGGACGCCACGCTCTTCCTCAAGGACCGCACCGCGCCGCCGCCCAGCCTGCTGACCGATCGCGCCAAGGTCCGCGCTGCCGGCAAGAACGCGCTGGTCCTCACCGGCAAGCGGGTGCGCAGGCTGCCCTCCGGCACCCTGCTGGCCGAGGACGTCACCATGACCCCGTGCGATTGCGCGGGCGAGCCGGACTTCGAGCTCGCTGCGCCGGAGGTGGAGATCGAGGACGATCGCGCCCGCCTGAGTAGCCCGCGGCTACGGTTGCTGGGCGCGTCGGTGCCGCTGCTGGTGCCGGTCTCGCTCCCGCTCACCGAGCGGCAGTCCGGCTTGCTGTTCCCGCCCTTCGATTACGCCGCGATCACGGGACTCGGCACCGAGGTGCCGCTCTTCCTCACTCTGGGCCGGAGCGCCGACCTGACCTTGGCGCCTGGCTACTTCACGGGGAGCGGCGGACCGAGCGGCGCGCCCCTCGGGACGCGCTCGGTGGTCGGCCCGCGCCTCGGAGTGCAGTTCCGCTACGCCCCGGCGGAGCGCACCTCGGGTGAGATCACCTTCGATCTGGTGCGCGATCTGCGCGGGCGCGATTCTCCCGGCGGGGCCACGCTGGGGCTGGCGCCGCCGGACGGCGGAGCGCCCGGCCCCATCGAGGTGCCCAGCTCGCCGGGGAGGGGCTTCGAAGGAGTCCGCGGCGTCGTCCGGTTCGCCCACCGGACCGAAGCGCCGGGGCTGCTCGCCGCCGCCCAGGGGACCCTCGCAACCGACAACATGTACCTCAAGGACACGGAATTGCGGGAGCTGGATCGCTTCCTGGATGCCCTGCGCACCGACGCGGGAGTTGTGCGGACGCAGGGACCTGGCTCCGCGGGCGTCGACGCGACGCTTCTGGCCGACGTTCGGATCAGCAATTCGGCGGCCCCGGATCGGCGGCTCTTCGGTCCGGAGCAGCGGTCGACGTTCCAGCGCCTTCCGAGCTTCTTCGGGCAGCTCGCTCCCGCGCGCGTCGGCCCGTTCGCGCTGTCCGCCGAGGTGAGCGCCACCCGTTTCGCGCCCTTCGGCGCGCTCGATCCGCACGAGCGCGAGACAGGATTCGGCCCCACCGACCTGGGCGCGCTCGCCCCGACGACCAGCGTGGTGGACCCGCTGGGCCTGGGTCGCGCTCGCGCGGTCCGTTTCGACGCGTCTCCGCATCTTTCCTGGGCTGCCGCGGGGATGCCTGTACTCCTCTCCGCCGACCTGGGGGCGCGGGCCGATGCCTGGCTGTTCGACGGCGACGCCGCCAGGAACCGGCAGCGCGTGTACGGCCTGGCTACTGCGCGGGCCGAGCTCGTAGCCCAGCGCCGGTTCGGGACCTTCCTCCACACCGTCCAGCCCGGGATCGAGCTGCGCGCCATCACTCCGGCGGTCACGTCGGGTGGATTCCCGATCGGCGATCCGTTCGATGCGGGTGGCCCGACCTTCTCGTCGAACCCGCTGGCTGCGCAGCAGGGCGTCGCTCCAGGGCAGCCGGCTCGGGCTGGCGCGCCCGGTCCAATCCTCGGCGTCCCCGCGGCGCGCAGGGCGTATGACGAGGTGGACGGTGCTGCGCCGGAAGCAGGCGAGGTGCTCGCCACGGCCTCGCTCCTCCAGACGCTGTGGTGGCCGCGTTCACCCAGGCGTGCACCCGCCCGCGTGGCCACGGTCGACCTGCGTCAGAATTTCGTCCTTCGAGCCGGGGGAAGCCCGGCGCGCATCGGCGAAAGCGGGGTGGCGGCAGATTTCGGCTGGGATCCGTTCGCTTTCGACGCCTCGGCCCAGTACGACTGGGGGCTGCGTGCATTGACGCTCGTCTCGGGCGGCGTCCGGGTGCGTGACACCCGCGGTGACGAGGCCCGCGGCGGTTTCGGGTTGCAACGGGGCGCGGCGTCCGAGCGGATCCGCGCCGGCATCGACGAGCTGTTCGCAGCGGCGAGGGTGGCTTCCGACCCGGGAAATCTCTACGGCTCCGCGGTATTCGGCGGCTCGGCTGTGCTCCCTTGGAGCAGGGGAGGGCTCCGGCTGTCCTACAACGCTTCCCACCTTCTCTCGGCCGCAGGGCTTCCGCCCGACACGGCGGACTGGTCGCACCGTCTCTCCCTGGCCTACGACACCCCGTGTCGATGCGCCGGCCTGCAGATCTACGCGACCTTTCCCTTCAGCGGCGGCAAGCTCCTCAAGGGACCGTCCATCGGCGTGCTGTTCGACTTGAAGTCGCTCGGTTCCTTCGGCCTCTCGTCGACTTGAAAACATCCGCTGCGTTTGCGATATCCTTGGAGCGACAGATCGCTCGATATATCGTGGAATTCTGCCCCGGTTTCACTCAGCGTGTCTGGCACAGGGGACTCGGTTTTCGTACGTAGCGCCACCAGCGTGGGGGAGTGGAGCCGGGAGGGCCTGCGGAACGCGATGGGTCAGGCGAGCGTGGTCAAGGAAGTCGGCCGCAAGATCCGCCAGCTGCGGCTCGCGCGCGTTGGTCCGAAGCTCACGCAAGAGGAGCTGAGCGAGCGCGCGCGCATCAGCGTCTCGTTCCTCTCCATGATCGAGCGCGGCGAGCGGTCGCCGCATCTGGAAACCCTGTCCAAGATCGCCGGAGCGCTCGAGGTCCCGCTCGCGACGCTGTTCGACGAGCAGGGGCAGGACGGCCTCGACCCGATGTACCGGCCGCTCATCGAGGCCTGCCGCAAGTACAACCTGGGAAAGCGCGACCTCGACCGGCTCGTCTCGGTCGTCCGGACGATGTTCGCCTGAGGCAGCGCACCTTGACGACCCGGCGGGCGCCCGGCACAGTCGCCGCCCGTATCCGGCGGCGCTGCGCTTTTCACGGCGCGGACCCTGTGGAATGCATTCGGGCGTGGCCGACTTCCTGGAGGAGCAGCGCGGCGCCGCCCGCTGGCTGACGCTGCACCGCCCGGCGCAGCGGAACGCTCTCACGCCGGAGATGATGGCCGGGCTGCGCCAGGCGCTGGCGCGCGCCGACGCCGATCCGGCGGCGCGCGTGGTCTGCCTCACCGGCGCCGGCGAGCAGGCCTTCTGCGCGGGCGCGGACCTGGGAACGGTCGTGGGCGGCGCCGGAGCGCTCGCAGCTCACGAGGCGCGGCGCGGGTATGCGGGGCTGCTCGCCGATCTGGCCCGGCTGGGCAAGCCGATCGTCGCATGCGTGAACGGCTCGGCGCTGGCCGGCGGCCTGGGGCTGGTCGCCGCCTGCGACTTCGCGGTGGCTGCGGACGACGCGCGCTTCGGGACGCCCGAGATCGACGTCGGCCTTTTTCCTTACATGGCGCTGGCCCCGCTGCAGCGGGTCGTCGGCCGGCGCGCGGCGCTGGACCTCTCGCTCACGGGCCGGCGCATCGACGCGGCCGAGGCGGTGCGCATCGGGCTGCTCAACGCGGCGGTCCCGCGCGCTCAGTTGGCCGCGCGCGTGGAGCAGATCTGCGGCACGCTGGCGAGCAAGAGCCCCGCCGTGCTCCGGCTGGGACGGCGCGCGTTCTACGCCACGCAGGACCTCCCGTACGAGCGGCAGCTCGAGGCGCTGGCCGCGCAGCTCAGCCTGAACGCGCAGCTCGACGACGCCGCGGAGGGAGTGTCGGCGTTCCTGGAGAAGCGTTCGCCGGACTGGAAGGGGAGGTAGCCGTGCAGGACAAGGTGATCGTCACCTGCGCGTTGACCGGCGTCCTGGCCACGCGCGACCAGTGCCCCTGGGTGCCCTACACGCCCGCCGAAATTGCGGAGGAAGCCCGCCGCGCGTACGAGGCGGGCGCCGCGGTGGTGCACATCCACGCGCGCACCGACGAGGGGGGACCGACCTACGAGCCGGCCGTCTTCGCCGCCATCCGCCGCGAGATCGAGGCGCGCTGCCCCGTGATCCTGAACTTCTCCACGGGCGGGATCGGGTCGATGGAGGGGCGCGTCGCCCACATCCGCGAGGTGAAGCCCGCTCTCGGCGCGCTCAACATGGGCTCGATGAACTACGCCAAGTACTCGGCGCGCAGGAAGGAGTTCGTCTTCGATTTCGTCTTCGAGAACACCTTCAAGGACATCTCCTACCTCCTGCGCGTGATGAAGGAGGCCGGGGTGAAGCCCGAGCTCGAGTGCTTCGACATGGGACACACGAGCAGCATCTGGCCGCTCATCGACCAGGGCCTCTTGAAGCGCCCGCTGCAGTTCAGCTTCATCATGGGCGTCCTGGGCGGGATCCGCGCCACCGCGGAGAACCTCGGAGCCCAGGCGCGCGAGGCGCCCCCGGACTCCACCTGGGAGGTGGTCGGGATCTCGCACGAGCAGTGGCGGATGGTGGGCGCCGCCCTCGCGCTCGGCGGCAACGTGCGGGTCGGGCTCGAGGACAATTTCTACCTCGACGCCCAGGGCACGCAGATGGCGAAGTCGAACGGCGAGCTGGTCGACAAGGCGGTACGGATGGCCCGCGACGTCGGGCGGGAGCCCGCCACGGTGGCCGAGGCGCGGGCGCTCCTCTCGCTAGAGGCTTGACACAACGCGGCGCGGCACCTACTTCACCGCTCGCAGCTTGAGGAGGATGCCGTGAAGAAGATCCGCCTGCTCACACCCGGCCCGACCCCCGTTCCCGAGCGCATCTCGCTGCGCATGGCGCAGCCCATCGTCCACCACCGCTCGCCCGAGTTCGAGCAGGTGTTCGCGCGCTGCCGCGAGGGCCTCGCCTGGCTGTTCCAGACCAAGCAGGACGTGGTGCAGCTCGCCTCCAGCGGCACCGGCGCGATGGAGGCGTCGCTCGTGAGCTTCCTGCGCCGCGGCGACGAGGCGATCGTGATCGACGCCGGCAAGTTCGGCGAGCGCTGGGCGAAGCTGGCGAAGAGCTACGGCGTCAACGCGGTCACCCTGAAAGTCGAGTGGGGCAGCGCCGTCGATCCCGGCGCGGTGAAAGCGGCGCTCGAGGAGCACCCCAACGCCAAGGCCGTGTTCGTGCAGGCGAACGAGTCCTCGACCGGCGTGGCGCACCCCGTGCAGAAGCTGGCGCAGATCACCAGGAATGGCGCAGCCATCCTGGTGGTGGACGCGATCAGCGCGCTGGGCGCCTTCGACCTGCCGTTCGACGCCTGGGGCATCGACGTGATGGTCTCCGGCTCGCAGAAGGCGCTGGGCTTGCCGCCCGGGCTGGCCTTCGTCGCCGCCAGCGAGAAGGCCTGGAAGCTGAACGAGACGGCCGACCTGCCGCGCTTCTACTTCGACCTGAAGCGCGAGCGCGACAACCAGCGGAAGAACCAGACCGCCTGGACCCCGGCCATCTCGCTGGTCCAGGGGCTCGACGAGTCGTTGCAGATGTTCCGCGAGGAAGGCCTGCAGGCCTGCTTCGCGCGGCACGAGCGCCTCGCCCGCGGGGCCCGCGCCGGCATGCAGGCGCTCGGGCTGAAGCTGTACTCGAAGGCGCCCAGCGCGGCGATGACCACCGTGCTCGCGCCCGAGGGCACCGACTCGGAGAAGCTGGTCAAGCACCTCTTCAAGCAGTACGGGATCAAGCTGGTCGGCGGGCAGGACGCGGCCAAGGGGAAGATCTTCCGCATCGCCCACCTGGGCTACTTCGACGACTTCGACATGCTGGTGGTCGTCGGCGCGGTGGAACGCGGCCTCAAGGACCTGGGCGCGAAAGTGCAGCTCGGCGCCGGGCTCGCCGCGGCGCAGTCGGCGATGGCCGAGGCCGGGTCGCCGGTCGGGCCCGAGCCGCGGGGGTAGGGCAGCCATGCGCGTTCTCATCAGCGACGATCTGTCCCCCGAGGCCAAGGCGATCCTGGAGCGCATCCCCGGCGCGCAGGTGGACGTGCGCGTGGGCCTCGGGCCCCAGGAGCTGCGCGAGATCATCGGGGGCTACGAGGCGCTGGCCGTCCGCAGCGCCACCAAGGTGACCAAGGAAGTCCTGGACGCGGCCCAGAAGCTGCGCGTCATCGGCCGGGCGGGCACCGGCGTGGACAACATCGACCTCGGGGCGGCCTCGCGCCGGGGCGTGGTGGTGATGAACGCGCCGGGAGGAAACAGCGTCTCGGTGGCCGAGCACACGCTCGCGCTGCTGCTCGCGCTCGCGCGGCAGATCGCCGACGCCTCGCAGAGCACGCGCGCCGGCAAGTGGGAGAAGAAGAAGTTCGCCTCGGGCCGCGAGCTGATGGGCAAGACGCTCGGCGTGCTCGGCACCGGCAACATCGGCGCGCTGGTGGTGAAGCGGGCGCAGTCGTTCGGGATGAAGGTGCTGGGCTACGACCCGTTCCTCGCCGCCGAGGCGGCGGAGAAGCTGGGCATCGAGCTGGTCGACCTGGCGGAGATCTGGAAGCGCTCGGACGCCATCACGCTGCACGTCCCGCTCACCGAGCAGACGAAGAACATGGTGGGCGCTCCGCAGCTGGCGCAGATGAAGCCCGGGGCGCTCCTGGTCAACTGCGCCCGCGGCGGCCTGGTCGACGAGAAGGCCCTCGCCGAGGCGCTGAAGGCGGGCAAGCTGGGCGGCGCCGCGCTCGACGTCTTCGAGCAGGAGCCGCCGGCCGGAGGCCACCCGCTCTTCTCCTGCCCCAACTTCATCGGCACCCCGCACCTGGGCGGGTCGACCGAGGACGCGCAGCAGAACGTGGCCACCATCGTCTGCGAGGCGATGGTGGACTACCTGACCACCGGCACCATCCGCAACGCGGTGAACGTGCCCAGCGTGACGGGAGAAGTCCTCGAGCGTCTGGGGCCCTTCCTCCGGCTCTGCGAGAAGATGGGCGCGCTCAGCGGGCAGCTGGCGCTCGAGGGCGAGACCGCCACCGCGCCGGAGCAGATCGAGATCGCCTACGCCGGCGAGGTGGCGGAGCAGCCGACCGCGCCGCTCACCGCCGCCGTGCTCAAGGGAGTCCTGGGCACCTTCCTGGCCGAGCCGGTCAACGAGGTGAGCGCGCCGGCGCTGGCGAAGGAGCGGGGCCTCTCGGTCACCCAGGTGAAGAGGAACGAGACGCCGGACTTCGCCAGCCTGGTGACGGTGAGGCTGCGCTCGAAGGCCGGAACCACCGAGGTGGCGGGCACCATCATCGGGAAGCGCGAGCCCCGCGTGGTGCGCGTCAACGAGTTCGAGGTCGAGGCCGCGCCGCAGGGCACGGTGCTCGTCATGGTCAACCAGGACAAGCCCGGCGTGATCGGCAACGTGGGGCGCACTCTCGGCGAGGCGCAGGTGAACATCGCCCAGTTCGCGCTCGCCCGCGAGGCGCGGACGGGGCGCGCGCTGGCGCTCGTCAACATCGACGGGACGGCCAGCCCGGACACCCTGGAGAAGCTGCGCAAGCTGCCGCACGTGCTCGAGGTCCGCCAGGTCGTCCTCTGAACCCCGCCACCCGTGGTACTCAAGGTCCATGTCCAACGTCGTGATCGTCGGCGCCCAATGGGGTGACGAGGGGAAGGGGAAAATCGTCGACCTCTTCACCTCGTGGGCCGACGTGGTGGTGCGGTACCAGGGCGGGGCGAACGCCGGCCACACGCTGGTGGTCGGCGGGGTGAAGACGGTGCTGCACCTGGTGCCGAGCGGCGTGCTGCACGCCGGCAAGCGGTGCTTCATCGGGAACGGCGTGGTCGTCGACCCGGAAGCGCTGGACGACGAGATCGATCTGCTCAAGAGCCGCGGCTTGCTCGCAGACCCCGCGCAGCTGGTGGTGAGCGAGAACGCCCACGTCATCTTTCCGTACCACAAGCGGATCGACGTGGGCCGCGAGCAGAAGACCGGCCGCACCAAGATCGGCACCACCGGCCGCGGCATCGGCCCCTGTTACGAGGACAAGGTGGCGCGGCGCGGGATCCGCATGCGCGACCTGCTCAAGCACCACGCGCTGCGCGACCGGCTGGCCGAGCGCCTCGAGGAGGCGAACGCCCAGATCCGCGCGCTCGGCGGCGAGCCGGTCGAGCTGGAGAAGGTGCATTCCTCGGCGGCCGCGTTGGGCGAGAAGCTGGCCGCGTACATCGGCGACGCCAGCGAGAAGCTGGCCCACGAGGTGGAGCGCGGCAAGGCGGTGCTCTTCGAGGGCGCGCAAGGAACGCTCCTCGACGTCGATCACGGGACGTACCCGTTCGTGACCAGCAGCAACACGGTGGCGGGGAACGCCGCGGTCGGCGCGGGGCTGGGGCCGACCGCGATCCACTCGGTCATCGGCATCAGCAAGGCGTACACCACGCGGGTCGGCAACGGTCCCCTGCCCACCGAGCTGCACGACGAGGCCGGCGACCGGCTGCGCACCGTCGGCGTCGAGTACGGCGCCACCACCGGCCGGCCCCGGCGCTGCGGGTGGTTCGACGCGCTGGTCCTGCGTTACGCGGCGCGCGTCAACGGCCTGTCGGGGCTGGCCATCACCAAGCTCGACGTGCTCACCGGCTTCGAGAAGCTCCAGATCGCGGTCGGGTACCGGCTGGGGGACGGCAAGGTCGTCCACGAGTTCCCCTCCGATCCCGAGCTGCTCGAACAGGCGCAGCCCATGTACGAGGAGCTGCCGGGGTGGAAGGAGCCGATCGCGGACGTGCGCGAATACAAGGAGCTGCCGGAGAACGCGCGCAGGTACGTCGAGCGGGTGGAGGACCTGGTACGGGTAGAAGCGATCGCTGTGTCGGTGGGGGCCGAGCGGGCGCAGACCATCGTTCGGAAGAATCCGTTCCGGCACGGATAGCCGCCGCCGGTCAAGCGGCGCTACGCTTTTCCCCACCGGGGAGGACGTCGTGACAGAGGCGATCATCGTCGATGCGGTGCGGACCGCGCGCGGCAAGCGGAAGGGAGCGCTCTCGCAGCTCCACCCCGTCGATCTGCTGGCGCAGACGCTCACGGCGTCGTTGTCGCATGCGGGGCTCAAGCCGCAGGACGTCGACGACGTCATCATGGGCTGCGTCACGCAGGTGGGGGAGCAGGGCCTCAACATCGCGCGCGGCGCGGTGCTGGCGGCGGGGCTGCCGATCGAGGTGCCGGGGACGACCGTGAACCGCTTCTGCGGCTCGGGCCTGCAGGCGGTGAACTTCGGCGCGCAGGCGGTGCTCTCGGGCGCCTCGCAGCTGGTGGTCGCCGGCGGCGTGGAGCACATGACCCGCGTGCCGATGGGCTCCGACGCGGTGGGCGGCGAGGGACCGGCTTCGCCGGGGCTCCAGCAGCAGTGGCCCGGCCTGGTCCCGCAGGGGCTGTCCGCCGAGCTGATCGCGGCGAAGTGGGGCTACTCGCGCGAGAAGCTGGACGAGTTCGCCGTGCAATCGCAGCGCAAGGCGGCGAACGCGATGGAGAAGGGGCTCTTCGCCAAGGAGATCGTCCCGGTGAAGCTGCCGGGGGGCCGCACCTTCGATCGCGACGAGCACCCGCGGCCGGGCACCACGGTCGAGACCCTGGCGCAGCTCCGGCCGTCCTTCAAGGACGACGGCGTGCTGCACGCGGGCAACAGCTCGGGCATCGTCGACGGCGCGGCGGCGGTGGTCATCGCCTCCAAGGGACGGGCGCGCAGCCTGGGGCTCAAGCCGCGGGCGCGCATCGTCTCGATGGCGGTGGTGGGATCCGACCCGGTGCTGATGCTGACCGGCCCCATCCCGTCGACCCGCAAGGCGCTCGCGCAGGCGGACCTGAAGGTCAGCGACATCGACCTCTTCGAGATCAACGAGGCCTTCGCCCCGGTGCCGCTGGTGGTCGCGCAGGAGCTCGGCATCCCGCTGGAGAAGGTGAACGTGAACGGCGGCGCCATCGCGCTGGGCCACCCGCTGGGCGCCACCGGCGCCATGCTCCTCGCCACCGCTCTGCACGAGCTGGAGCGCACCGGCCAGCGCCGCGCGCTGATCACGCTCTGCATCGGCTACGGCATGGGCATCTCGACCATCATCGACCGCAGGTTCGACTAGCAGCTCCACGTCAGTGCCGAGGACGGCCGACAAGCCCAGGTCGGAGCGGCTGCCTCCAGCGCTCTCTAACTCTAACGCGCTGCGGCCCGCCCCGGGGCCTCATGATTGGTCATTTCTCGTCTCGTGGGCGCCAACGCGAGTCTCCATTTGCTTTTCAAGGAGAGCCGACCGGAGCGACGGCGAGGATTTCAAATTCGTTGCCGGCGAGGCGAAGGGCGTCGTTCGCGGTGGGAGGAGAGTGCGGGACCGCTCGCTCCAGCGTCGTTTGGCGGAGCCGGTGGTCGCGCGAGGTCGGAGCGTCCGCCGCCTTGTGCAGCGCCTCTTTGACGCGCCGCGTCCCGCCCCGGGGCGGGACACAGTGCGTCAACGGAGCTGGCCGGGCAGGCGAACTGAGCTCCTCGCCGAGCCCCGGCGCGAGTTGCCCCGCTTGTCCCCGGATGAGTTTCCAACCACGCTCGTCGGCGCCGCGCCGTCCGCGAATCAGACAACTTACGTATGCGGGTCGTTTCCGATTGACAGGTCTGGCACTTCGTTTTTGACGACGGCCCGGCCGCGTCGCCAAAGCGTCGCCTGGCTGCCGGAGACGCGTGGAG
>WNEY01003044.1_pt1 | contig 20410 bp, 23 predicted proteins | sample 5400531 | NCBI WGS metagenome assembly WNEY01 (sample SAMN13153338, study PRJNA577476) | soil metagenome | isolation source: 200 cm saprolite under Douglas fir tree site 1 | place: USA:California | collected 2015-04-18
GCGGCCGCCGCGTAGCTGGCCTTGCGGCGCAGGCCGCCGCCCTGCTGGGCGGCGACCAGCACGTTTTCGAATACGGTCATGTCGGTGAACGGCCGCGGCACCTGGTACGTCCGGCCGATGCCCAGACGGCACCGGGTAGCGGAGTCCAGCTTGGTGACCGTCTTTCCGGCGAAAGACACCCGGCCGCTGTTCGGGGCCAGGTCCCCCGAGATGAGGCCGAACAGGCTGGTCTTGCCAGCGCCGTTCGGCCCCACCATCCCGACCATGTCTCCTGGCTCGATGACCAGTGACAGGTTCTCTGCGATGACAACCTGGCCGAACTTCTTCGACAGGCCATCGAGTTCAAGCAGCGGGCCCGGCACGGAGAAACTGACCCCCGTTGCCCCCCGCAGCGGGCTTGCCATCCGGTTACTTGTTCGTCGGCAACAGGTCGGCGGTGATCTTCGCCTGCGGCTGCAGGGTGTTGTCGACGACCTGCATCTCGACCGGGAACTTGGTCCCCTTCTGCCACTGCACGCCGACCGGCGGGGTGATCGCCACACCAGGAGCAGGCCCGCCCGAGGCGAAGTCGAGCGGTCCGGCCACGCCCTGGATGTTGATCTTGTGGATGGCGTCGGCGACCTCGTGCTTATCGTGCGGGTCGCTGACCGACTTGAGCGCGGCGTACGCGCTCTCGAAGAGGCTGTAGTTGCTGATGTTGGAGTTCCACTGCCCCTTGGTGTCGGCCTCGAACTCGGTGGCCAGCTGCTGGCAGGTCTCGCCGGTAAACGAGGACTTCCACGGCAGCGATGGGGCCCACCAGGCGTCGGTGGCCACGTTGTAGGCCAGGTTGCCGAGCGCGTAGGCGTCCGGCGGGAACAGCAGCACCTTCGCCACGGTCGCCAGATTGGGCTTGAACCCCTGCTGGGCCGACTGCTTCCACATCACGGCGAAGTCCGGCGGCAGCGGCACGTTGGTGAAGAAGTCGGCCTTGTCCGACTTGAACTGCGAGATCATCGACGAGTAGTTCGTGGTGGTGTCCTGGTAGGCGGCGGACAGCTTGAACGTGTAGCCGGCGGCCTCGGCGATCGGCGGGAACACGGCACGGAACGCATTGCCGTCCGAGTCGTTCGGGAACGCGGCGGCGACTACCTTGTCCGTGTGCAGCTGGTCGTGGATCCGGTCCCACATCGGGATGAAGCACTTGACCAGGTGCTCGGCGCCCAGGAAGTACATGACCACGAACTTGGGCTTGAGCGTCGGCTTTAGCGGGTTACCGCCCAGGTTGATGTACCAGGCTTCCCAGGGAACGTTCGAGCAGATCAGCGGCGTGCCGAGGCTCTCGGCCTGGCTGGCGACGGTGTTGACCGTCTCCGGGGTCGAGGAGGCGAGCAGCAGGTCGACCTTGTCGTTCAGGATCGCCTGCTTAGCCAGGTCGCCGGCTCGGGTCGGGCTCGACTGGGTGTCGTACGACTTGATCGTGACGTCGAAGGTCTTGCCGCCGATCTTGAACCCGTTCTTGTACGGGCCGGTCGCCTTGATCTTGCCGATCACCCAGTTGTCAGGCGCGCCGAAGCCGGCGAGGGGACCGGTCAGCGGGTGAATCCAGCCGATGGTGATGCCCTTGGTGCTACCACCCGAGCCACCAGAACCCTTGATCTTCGAACTGCAGGCGGCGAGCAGCCCGCCAGCGGTGAGGGCGAGCGACCCGGCACCGACCCCCTTGATCAGGGAGCGTCTTGAGATCTGATCCAGCGACGACGGCTGGTCTGGTTCCTGACGGTCCATTCCGTCTCCTCCGAGTAAGCGCCCGGGTACGCCAGTGGGCCGGAAGTGCGGCAGCGGCTCGCGCGGGATGTCGCTACTCCCAGGACAAGTACCTCAGGATGTTCGCTTGGCGTACGACTATACGCAATGTAGAACTTAACTAGGCTTCTCCGCCACTGTCAACGTCAACCGCGTAACAGTGCGATAGATCAGGAAGCTGACAGATCACGCAGAGTTGCCATCGCTGCAATGGTTTGCTGTCGAATTTTGGGAGAAAAATTTGCGGGGGTTTTAGCCGATGCGCGTCAGGTTGGACCCTGGGATCGGAGGTCGGCTTCGATCTGGCGGGCGGTTTCCAGCATCGCCGGCAGCAGGTCGGTGCGCATCGCCTCAAGGCTGACCCGACTGGCATGAGCCGACACGTTGATCGCGGCCGAAACTCCATCGCCGAAGCCTCGGATCGGCGCGGCGATCGCGCGCAGGCCCTCTTCGAGTTCCTGGTCGACGATCGCGTATCCCTGCTCGCTGACCTCGAGCACGATCTCCTTGAGCCGCACCGGGTCGGTCACCGTATTCGCGGTGAGCGGCTCGAACGTCGCCTCGCCCAGGTAGCGGTCCAGTTCGGCTTCGCTCAGCGCGGCGAGCAGCACCCGCCCCATCGAGGTGGCGAACGCCGGAAACCTGGTGCCCACCGAGATCGCCACCGTCATGATCCGCTTGGTCGGCACCCGAGCCACATAGACGATGTGGTGACCGTCGAGCACTGAGATCGAGGAGGACTCGCGCAGCTTGGCGACCAGTTCCTCCAGATGCGGAGCCGCGATTTCCGGCATCGCCAGCCCGGACAGGTAGGCATAACCCAATTCGAGCACCCGGGGCCGCAGCGAGAACTCCCTGCCGTCGCTCCGCACGTACCCGAGCTTGACCAAGGTCAGCAGGAACCGCCGGGCCGCCGCTCTGGTCAGTCCCGTTGCCCTGGCGACCTCGCTCAGGCTGAGCCGCTCCCGGTCAGGCCCGAACGCCCTGATCACCGCCAGCCCGCGGTCCAGCGACTGCACGAAATCGCTGTCCCTGGCCTGGCCAGACCCCGCGACCGCGGCCGAGGTCTCCTCGCCGCCGCTATCGGTAGCTGGCTCAGCCGGAACGCTCTCAGCCTCGCCGGTGGTGTTCGCTATGCGCCCGGAGGTTCTCATCTCTTCAGCATCGTAACGCTCAGGCAAAGCATCGAAGACTACTCCTACCGGTCGGATCCGCCGGTCAGGCGCTCAAGCAGCGCCGCCGTCACCACCTCGGGCGACGACACGTTCGCCAGATGGGCGGCATCATCGACCACGAGCAGCCGGGCGCCCCCAATCCCGTCGGCGATCAGCGCACCGTGCTCCGGCGGCGTCGACGGGTCCCGTCCCCCCGAGATCACCAAGGTCGGCGCCTTGATTTTGGCCAGGTCACCACGCAGGTCCATATCGGCGATGGCCAGGCAGCAGCCCGCGTACCCGGTCGGGTCCACCCGCCCAAGCTCGGTCGCGAACGCGGCGACGACCTCGGGCTCGCGCTCGGCGAATCCAGGAGGGAACCACCGCTCGAGGGATGCCGCCATCACCGGCCTCAGCCCGTCGGCGGTGACAAGTTCTGCCCGCGCCCGCCAGCCGTCGGCCGGCGGCAGATAGGCGGACGTGCAGACCAGGCCAAGAGCAGAGATCCGGTCCGGCGCGTGCGCCGCCAGCCACATCCCGATCATGCCGCCGAGCGAGACCCCGCAGTAGGCGGCGCGTTCAACGCCGAACCAATCAAGCAGATCAAGCACGCTCGCGCCCAGCTGGCCGATCGAATAAGGCGGGGGCGGGTGCGGGGAGGGGACGCCATCATGTCCGGGCAGTTCGTAGCGAAACAGCCGGAACCGCTCGCCGAACGCGGCCGCCTGCTCGTCCCAGACCATCCGACTCGTGCCGAGTGAGTTGCCGAGCACGAGCACAGGCGCATTGTCCGGCCCGTCGTCAAGCCTCGACGTCAGCCAGATCACCGGCTCAGCCAACGCAGCCGCGCTCACACATCGAAGAAAACGGTTTCCCGGCCGCCCTGCAGCCGGATATCGAACCGAAACTCGTTCCCGCCAGCCCCCGGCTGCGCCACCGCGATCAACGTGTCCCGCCGCCCGGCGTCCACCGAAGACAGCACAGGGTCGGAAGCATTGGCCGCAGCCTCATCAGGAAAGTAGATCCGAGTCACCACCCGGTTGAGCAATCCCCGGGCGAACACATTGACATCCAGATGCGGCGCCTCCACCCCGCCATCGGGCGTCGGCAGCGACCCCGGCCGCACGGTCACGATGCGGTACCGCCCCTCGGCATCGGTAGCGCATCGCCCGAACGCCCGGAACCCGGCCGTAGGCGACACCACCGCCCCCCGCGGATCATCCGGATGATTAAACCGCCCGTTCTCGTCGGCCTGCCACGTCTCCACCAGCGCATCAGGAAGCGGCTGGTTGTTCCCGTCAAAGACCCGGCCGGTAATAGTGATCGCGCCAGCAGTCCCCTCGGGCACCACCAAGGGCCCCTCCGGCCACGGCAGCCCGAGCGACAGGTAAGGCCCGACCGTCTGCGAAGGCGTGATCCCGAGGTGCACCGATCGCTACCTTTCCTCGAAGACCGTGCCGTTATGGCCGCGTAGCACGATATCCCAGCTGTATCCGAGCGCCCAGTCCGGCTTGGTCAGCTCCATGTCCAGCGAGCAAATCAGCCGCTCCCTGGCCTTAGCGTCCGGAATCGAGTTGAAGATCGGGTCGTACCGGAACAGCGGATCGCCAGGAAAGTACATCTGAGTGACCAGCCGCTGGGTGAAGGCCCGCCCGAACAGCGAGAAGTGGATGTGGGCCGGCCGCCACGCGTTCAGGTGGTTGCCCCACGGATAGGCGCCAGGCTTGATCGTGATGAACCGGTACCGGCCTTCGGCGTCGGTCATGCACCGGCCGCCGCCGTCGAAGTTCGGATCGAGCGGCGCCGGGTGATCATCGACGCGGTGGTGGTACCGGCCGGACGCGTTCGCCTGCCAGATCTCGACCAGCGTGTCCGGAACCGGCCGGCCGTCGGAGTCAAACACCCGGCCCGTCAAGATGATCCGCTCACCCAGCGGTTCTCCCGCATGGCCGCAAGTCAGGTCGGCGTCCGCCTCGGTGACCGGATTCGGCGCGTATCTCGGCCCGGTGATCTCGGTCAGCCAGTTCGGCAATGTCACCAGCTTCTGCTTGGGCGAGCGAATCTGGGTCGACCGGTACTCGGGCGAGAACATCGGCGGGTGCACGCGCTGCGGCCTGACGTAACTCGGCAGCTCCAACTCGTCCGTCATCAGCTTGCTCCTTGCCTGGCGGGCTCGCGCGGCGCGCCCTTCTTGCTGGCCGGCATCGTGGCGACCAGCCCGCGCAGCACGGTCAGCTCCGCTTCGTTCGGCGGCGCGATCTCCTCGAGGTCGGCTGCAACCTGTAGATCCCAGCCGGTTTTTTCTCTTATATCGGAAACGCTTTGCCCGGGATATATTCCGGTCAGCCTGAGCTGGGTCGTCTCCGGGTCGGGCTGCAGGACGCCCAGATCGGTGATCACCCGCTGCGGACCGGCGCCCCGCAGCCCAAGCCGCTGCCGGACACCAGGGCCGTCACCGAATCCGATCGACGTGATGAAATCGACCCGGTCGACGAACGTGCGCCGCGACTGGCGCAGCACCACGACCACTTCTTTGCAGGCTGCCGCGATCTCCGGGGCGCCGCCCGCACCGGGCAGCCTGACCTTGGGATTCGCGTAGTCGCCGATCACGGTCGTGTTGATGTTGCCGAACTTGTCGAGTTGCCCGGCGCCGAGAAAGCCGATGTCAATCCGGCCGGGCTGCAGCCAGTAGTTGAAGATCTCCGGCACGCTGACCACCGAGTCGGCGGTCTGGGCCAGGATGCCGTCGCCGATCGACAGCGGGAGCACGTCTGGCTTGGCGCCGATCGTGCCGGACTCGTAGATCAGCACGAGGTTCGGCGCGTGCGTGACCCGGGCCAGGTTGGCGGCTTCGCTCGGCAGGCCGATGCCGACGAAGCACGTCATCCCGTCGCGCAGTGCCCGCGCGGCGGTGACCGTCATCATCTCGTCCGAGGTGTAGCTCATGACTGTGCCCTCAAGTCGCTCACGGCTGTCTCCCGGCCGGGATGGCGGTACGGAAAACGTGTACATCCAGCCACGCACTGAATGTGGCCCGGTCTCGGCTAATCGGGTCCCAGGCCACGTAGAAATCATTGTCCCTGACCGAGTAATCGAGCGCGTAGGACGGGTGGGAGCCGCCGGGCACCTCGGCGACGTGGGACACCAGCCAGGACGGCAGCACGACCGCGCCGGGCCGGGGTTCGAGTTCGTCGACAACCTCCTCGACCGTCACGACCGAACGCTGCGCGGCCAGCACCGCTTCCTTCTGCACGCCGGTGATGCCCCAGTACTGCACGTTCCCGAGCCGGTCGGCCCGCTGCGCGTGGACGATCGCGACATCCGGGCGCAGCGCGGAAACTGCCGTCAGGATCTCGCCGGTGAACGGGCAGGTGATGTCGGCTACGCCGGCCGTGTGCGCCGGCAGGTCGGTGCCCCGGTACCCGCGCAAGATCGCGAACGGCAGGCCGCAGGCCCCGGCGACGTAGCGGTTCGCCATGCCGGCGTGGCTGTGCTCCTCTATTTCCAGCGGCACCGGCCAGGAGTGCTCGACCGCGTCCCTGAACCGGTGCAGCGAGCCGACCCCGGGATTGCCGGCCCAGGAGAAGATCAGCTTCCGCGCGCAACCCGCGCCGATCAGCTGGTCATAGACGACGTCCGGGGTCATCCGCATCAAGGTCAGGTCGCGGCGCTGCTGCCGGATGATCTCGTGCCCGGCGGCATGGGGGATCAGGTGCGTGAAGCCCTCCATCGCGAGGGCGTCACCGTCGTGTACGTTCGCGGCGATCGCTTCGGCGAGCGATACGATCTCCGCCATCCCACACCAGCCTCCTCACGGGTGCCCACCAGCACGACCTGCAAGCACGGGGTTTACCGAAACGATAACGACCGGCCGCTTAGTGAACAACTGTGCGGTCTACGAAATGCCTGCCAAGACCCGGGCGGCGACCGCGAACGCCCGGTTCGCGGCCGGAACCCCGGCGTAGACCGCGACCTGGAGCAAGACCTCCTGAATCTGCTCGGGGCTCAGCCCGTTGCGGACCGCGGCCTTGACATGCATCGCAAGCTCTTCCTCTTGCCGCAACGCGGCCAGCATCGCCAGCGTGATCATGCTGCGCTCAGGCCGCGAAAGGCCCGGCCGGGTCCAGATCTCTCCCCAGGCGTAGCGGGTGATCAGGTCCTGAAAAGGAGCCGTGAACTCGGTCGTGTTAGCGATGGCGCGGTCTACGTGTTCGTCGCCAAGTACTTCGCGGCGCGTCTGCATGCCGTCGTTGATGGCTGATGTCATGAAATCCAGGTTAGGGGGACAGCCGCAGCATCGGTGCCCCTCCGATGCTGTTCCTTCCCAGGAAGCAACAGCCTCGTTGCCTCCCTGGTGTCGTAATAGCAGCACCGGTGCCCCTCCGGTGTTGTTCCTTCCTGGGAAGCTACGACACCGGAGGGGCACCGGTGCTGTTCGGGCTCACGGAATCGTGCGCTGCGAGCGCTGCCGCAATGAACTGAGCGGCAGAACCCAGATAAGAGCCCGGGTCTAGCGCGGCTTGAAGCTGACCCCGGCTGATATTGCTCGCAGCAAGCAGCGCTCCCCAAGCAGCGCTCCCCCTTCTTCGTCGGCGCCAAGAGCCTCAGCCAGCGAAACACCGTCAGTTATGGCTCGAGCGCTCGCCCGCTCGACGAGGGAGTGAGCCTGAAGCCGGCCGATCCTAGGCGCGAGCAGCCCCGCGGCCTGCTCAGCCAGCGGCAGCCCGTGGGTCAGCTCCAGGTTGGCGCGCATCTTGGCGGGATCGGCCCGCAGGCCGGGCAGCAGGCGAGTGGCCCGCCCGGAGGCTGATGTTGTGAGGGTCAGCAGGTGCGTGAGCGGGAGCCATTCGGCGTGCCAGGCCCCCGCGGCTCGCTGGTGTTCCTGTTCGGCGGCTGAGGCTAGGGCGGCGTACAGATGCGGGGCTTGTTTGGTGTGGCCCAGAATCACGATGGCGGCGACCGGGTTCTGTTTGTGGGGCATGGTCGAAGAGCCGCCCGGGGCTGATTCCTGGACTTCCGCGACCTCGGTCTGGGATAGGAGCGTGACGTCGCGGGCGATCTTGCCGAGCGCGGCGTGAACGGCGGTGAGGGCAGCTGCTATTTCCAGGACCCGCAGGCGGTTGGTGTGCCAGGGGAGTACTGGGTACTGGAACGGGGAGGTCCAGTTCCTCGGCCAGGAGCCTGGCGACCTCGGCGCCCTTGGTGCCGAGCGGGGCTAGAGTCCCGGCGGCGCCGCCGTACTGGATCGCGAGGCGGGCGCGGGAGCAGCGAAGCTGTTCCCGCGCCTCGTCCAGGGCGATTAGCCAGCCGGCCGTGACCAGGCCGAACGTGATGGGCACGGCCTGCTGGAGGAGGGTGCGGCCGGACATGACCGTGTTCGCGTGTTCCCGGGTGAGCGCGGCGCAGCTGTCGGCGGCGGCCGCCAGATCCGCCTGGGTCGCGTCGATGACCTGGCGGGCGAGCAGCATCGCCGCCGTGTCGATGATGTCCTGGCTAGTTGCGCCCAGGTGGATCGCGTCGGCGAACTCCGCCGGGACCAGGGCCGTCATGGCCTTGACCAGGGCCGGGATCGGGTTACCGGCGGCAGCGGCGGAGACCCCGAGCGATGCGTTCTCCATAAAAGAAACACTGGCTATTGATGTGATGGCCGCTCCGGCTCCGGGGGGCGCGAGCCCGGCGCGTTCGGCGGCTCGGGCGATGGCGGCTTCGGTGTCGAGCATCGCCTGCAGCCAGGTGGTGTCGTCGATGACTACCGAGCCTGCTTCGAACAGGCCGCTGAACAGGCCGCGCCGGGGTTCGTCGTTCACCGTTCCATGATGTCGTCTGGTGCGGGAGTCGTGCTGGCGGGCACGATGGGATCACGCGGACGGTCCGCCTGTTTCAGGAGGGGAAGAGCGATATGCCAACCGTGAACGCGAACGGCATCGACATCAACTATGAAGTCACCGGCGAGGGTGAGCCGCTGGTCCTCATTCCCTATCTCGCGGCCGACCAGGCCTGCTACGCGTTCCAGGTGGCGCAGTACGCCAGCGGATTCACGTGCTATTCGGTCGACCTGCGCGGAGCCGGGCTGACGAGCAAGCCTGAGGGCGACTACACGACGGAGTTGTTCGCCGACGACGTGGCGGCGTTCATGGAGGCGGCGGGGGTCGGTCGGGCGCACGTGGCCGGGCTGTCGCTGGGGGCCGCGACCGGGATGTGGCTGGCCGCCAAGCATCCGGCGCTGGTCAAGTCGCTGTCGCTGCATAGCGCCTGGCCCAAGACCGACCCGTTCTTGGCCGCGGTCGTGCAGACGTGGCGGGTCATGGCGCCTGCTCTCGGCAGCGTGACCGACATGGTGATCGAGGGGATCTTCCCCTGGTGCTTCACGCCCGAGTTGTACGCGGCGCGGCCGGAGTACATCGACTCGCTGGCCGATTTCGTTCGTGGCCGGCCGATGCCGCCGGTGGATGCGTTCTTGCGGCAGTCGGGGGCGGTGCTGGCACATGACGCGTCGGCGGTGCTGTCTTCGATCCAGGCGCCGACGCTGATCACGTTCGGGCGGCATGACCAGGTGACCTCGACTCGGTTCGCCGAGCCGCTGTCGGCCGGGATCGCCAACTCCGAGGTCGTGATCTTCGAGGATTGCTCGCACGCGCCGATCTACGAGCAGGTCGAGGACTTCAACTCGCGGACGCTGGCGTTCTTGCGGGCGCACTGAGCCCCGCCACCCCATGGTCCTGCACCGCGGCGGCTACCCCGACGGCAGCTGACGTCAGCCCGGGCTAGTCCAACCACTCAGCACCTCACCTTGCCTTGACACCTGACCTCATCAGTGTCTTATAGTACTAGCATCCTAGTTAAATGAGCTACTGAACTTCTGGAGCACGGTGATCGAGTTCCACCTGGACGCGCGCTCGGGCCTCTCGCCCTACCTGCAGCTGATCCAGCAGGTGCGACAGGCGCTGCGGCTTGGCCTGCTGTCCGAAGGCGACCAGCTTCCGACGGTCAAGGACGTGGTGGCCCGGCTGGCCATCAACCCCAACACCGTGCTGAAGGCCTACCGGGAGCTTGAGTACGCGGGCCTCGTGGCGGCCCGGGCCGGCATCGGCACATTCGTGACCAAGACGCTCACCGACTCATCGCTCGCCGCGCATGAACCGCTCAGGGCCGATCTTCGGGACTGGCTGGCCAAGGCCCGCCAGGCCGGGCTGGACAACGAGAGCATCGAGGCCCTGTTCGCGACCACGTTCCGGGCCCTAACTGAGGCCACTATCGAGGAGGAAGTCAGATGACCCCAGTCCTGGAGGCTGCGGTTCTTGAAACAAGGGGACTCGGCAAGCGGTACCGGACGCGCTGGGCGCTGCGCGACTGCACGCTGAGCGTCCCGGCCGGGCACGTGACCGGGCTCGTCGGCCCGAACGGGGCGGGCAAGACGACCCTGCTGAACATGGCCGTCGGCTTGCTCGCCCCCACCGAAGGCACTGTTCAGATCCTCGGCGGCGAGCCGGCCGGCAGCGAGGCGCAGCTAGCCCGGGTCGGTTTTGTCGCCCAGGACACCCCCACCTATGCGGGGCTGAGCGTCGCCGACCACCTGAAGCTCGGCGCGCACATGAACCCGCGCTGGGACGCGGCCGTCGCCGAAGACCGCATCTCGCGCCTCGGTCTTGACCCCAAGCAGAAGGCCGGGAAGCTGTCCGGTGGCCAGCGCGCCCAACTCGCGCTTACGCTCGCCATCGCCAAGCGGCCCGAGGTGCTGATCCTGGACGAGCCGATCGCCAGCCTCGACCCGCTGGCCCGGCGCGAGTTCCTCCAGATGCTGATGGAGGTCACCGCCGAGCACGAGCTCAGCGTCGTGATGTCCTCGCACCTGGTCTCCGACCTCGAGCGGATCTGCGACTACCTGATCGTGCTGGTCAGCTCCCGGATCCAGGTGGCCGGCGAGGTCGAGACGCTGCTCTCCACCCACTACCAGGTCACCGGTCCCCGCTGTGACCCGGCCAAGCTGCCCGCCGACTGGCACATCGTCTCGGCCAGCCATACCGACCGGCAGAGCACGCTGCTGGTGCGCAGCGACACCCCGATCGTCGAGCCCGGCATGACCGTGGACCAGATCGGTCTTGAGGACCTGGTGCTCGCCTACCTGAGCCAGGCCAGCCGCCCGGCCGCCAGCAACCACAAGGCCAGCAACAACGAGTCGGCGCTGGAGACCCAGCGGTGACCTGGCTGAGCTGGCGGCAATTCCGCACCCAGGCGATCGTGGCTGGCAGCGTGCTCGCGGCTCTCGCGATCGCGCTCTTGGCGACCGGGTTCAGCCTGGCGCACCTCTACCACACCAGCGGCCTGCCCGGCTGCCAGGCCAAGGACATCTGCCACAGCGCGCTCGTCGTCTTCACCAACGGCGTGCACGGCAGCGTCTACGAGTTCGTCTTCTACATCGCCATCGGCCTGACTTACCTGGCGCCGGCGCTGATCGGGGCGTTCTGGGGCGCACCGCTGGTGGCGCGCGAGGCCGAGACCGGCACTCTCAGGCTGGCCTGGAGCCAGAGCGTGAGCCGCCGCCGCTGGCTGATCGTCAAGATCGCGATGCTCGGCCTGGCCGCCATGGCCATGTCCGGCCTGCTCAGCCTGATGCTGTACTGGTGGTCCCAGCCCCCCTACCAGGCCGCTAAGGTCGCCGCGCCCGACACCGGGACGAGTATCAGCCGGCTGACCCCGCTCCTGTTCGGCACGAACGGCGTCGCGCCGCTCGGCTACGCCGCCTTCGCGTTCGCGGTCGGCCTCACCGCCAGCGTGCTGATCAAGCGCACTCTGCCCGCTATGGCGGTCACCCTGGCCGTCGTCGCCTTGGTGCTGATCGCCTGGCCGAACTGGGTCAGGCCGCACCTGATCACGCCGGTTCACAGCACGGTCGCCCTGCAGGCTTCGGCCATCAAAGGACTCGGGATCTCGAACAACGGGGTGACGGTCGTCACCGCGGCCAGCAAGCCAGGAGCCTGGGTGCTCAGCGACCAGGCGGTCAACTCGGCCGGCCGGCCGTTCGCCGGCCGGCCACCGCATGCCTGCCTCAGCAATTCCTTCCAGGACTGCACCAACGCGATTCTCGGGCTGCACCTCAAGGAGGCGATCAGCTTCCAGCCGGCCAGCCGGTTCTGGGCGCTGCAGGGCTACGAGACCGGCGCCTACCTCCTTGTCGCCGTTCTGCTCGCCGGGGCCTGCACCTGGTGGCTCAACCGCCGCCGCCTAGCCTGACCGGCTCGGCATGAAAAGACTCTGGAGGTATCCGCCATGCTCTGGCTGACCTGGCGCCAGTTCCGCACCCAGGCCATAGTCGCCGCCGCAGCGCTCGCCGCAGTAGCGATCGGCCTGATCACCACCGCGTTTAGCGTGCGGGACCGGTTCAAATCCGCGGGGATTCCCACCTGCCACGTCCACCACGACTGCCTGCACGTGGCCAGTCTCTATATCTTCCAGTTGCAGGCGAGCGGTCCTTACGACCTGTCCTTCAACCTCGGCGTGCTGTTCCTCTACGCGGTTCCGGCGCTGATCGGCCTGTTCTGGGGCACTCCGCTGATCGCCCGAGAATTTGAGACCGGCACCTTCCGGCTGGCCTGGAACCAGAGCGTCGGCCGCGGCAAGTGGCTGGCGGTCAAGCTGGGTTTCATCGGCCTCGCCGCCATGGTGACCGTAGGCCTGTTCAGCTTGCTGATCACCTGGTGGGCCAGCCCGATCGACCGGGCGCTGGCCCTCGCCGGGCAGAGCGCTCCGATCGGCGAATACAAGATCGACCCGTTGATCTTCGGCGCCCGGGGAATCGCTCCGATCGGCTACGCGGCGCTCGCGCTGGCGCTGGGCGTGACGTTGGGCGTGCTGATCCGCCGCACGCTCCCGGCCATGGCCGCCACCCTCGCCGCGTTCGCCGCTATCCAGATCGCCTGGGTGAACCTGGTCAGGCCCCACCTCGTCTCGCCGGCGGTGACAAGCGCCAGGCTCAAGCCCACCAGCATCCACGAGTTCCTGATCAACGCCGACAAGCACGTGACCCTGGTTGGCTCCTTTCGCCCGCCGGGCGGCTGGGTGCTGTCGAGTCAGGTGGTCACCCCGGCCGGCCACGTCTTCACCGGCCCGGCCACCAGTGCCTGCCTGAGCGGCTCCCAGCAACAGTGCAACGCCTGGCTGGCCAGCCAGCACCTGCGCCAGCTCGTCACGTTCCAGCCGGCTAGCCGGTTCTGGACGCTCCAGTGGTACGAGACTGCGGCCTTCCTGCTGGTCGCCGTCGCGCTAACCGCGTTCTGCGTCTGGCGGATAAGGAGCCGCCGTCTCGCCTGATCGGCACCGGGGAGTACCTGGGTCCGCACCGGCCGCCGTATGGTGGCCGGTGTGGTTTCCGCAAACGAATGCGCCGACCTGCGCGCCCCGCCTCAGCACCGCGCTCGCCGATCAGCAGGCGCCGAAGACGGCTCCCGGCCAGGGCAGTCCGCACTTCGCCGGCGCGGTATCCGGCCTAAGACACCAAGATTGAGGCAGAAAAATGGTGGTGGCTGAATTGAATGCCGAAGACCAGCCCGACCACGGGGCAGATCAAGCGGCCGCCTCAATTTGCTCGGACACGCCGACTAAATGCCAAGCCCGCACCAGGGTTTACAGCGGCGGCAAACTGGTCGCCGAGGGATTCCCGGTCGACGACATCAGCGAACACCTCAAGGACGAGCAGGCCATAGTCTGGCTCGACTTGCTCGCGCCTGACCGGTCCGATCTGGCCGTACTCAGCGAGGAGTTCGGCCTGCATCCGCTCGCGATCGAGGACGCCTGGCTGGCCCACGAACGGCCCAAGATCGACCGCTACCGCAGCCACCTGTTCCTCGCCGCCTACTCGGTCTACCTGGACGCCGATTCTGGCGAGCTGACGACCAGCGAACTCGCGGCGTTTGTCACCAGCCGCGCGCTGATCACGGTCCGCAAGGACGAGGGCATGGATATCGGCGCCGTGATCGCCTACTGGGACGGCAGCCCCGACCTCGCCACCGAGGGAGTCGGTTATCTCCTGCACGGCCTGCTCGACAACATCGTGGACGGCTACTTCTCGGCCGTTCAGTTGCTTGACGATGAGATCGAGAAGCTGGAAGACCTGCTGTTCGCCACCAATGCGAAGGACCAGGCCGCGGTCCAGCGCCGCAGCTTCGAGTTGCGCAAGAGCCTGGTGCTGTTCCGCCGGGTCGTGCTCCCGATGCGCGAGGTTGTCAACACCGTGTTGCGCCGCGACCTGCACATCGTCACCGAGAAGCTGCAGCCCTACTACCAGGACGTCTACGACCACGCGCTGCGCGCGACCGAGTGGACGGAGAGCCTGCGCGATCTGGTCACCACGATCTTGGAGACCAATCTCACGGTGCAGAGCAACCGGATGAACGTGATCACGAAAAAGGTGACCAGCTGGGCCGCGATCATTGCCGTCCCGACATTCATCACCGGCTTCTACGGCATGAACGTGCCCTACCCTGACTTCGGCCGCAGGCTTGGCTTCGAGGTCTCCCTTGGCGTCATGGTGATCGCCGCGATCGTGCTCTACTTCGTCTTCAAGCGCCGCGACTGGCTCTAGGCCCAGCGGCGCAGTCCGGAGAGTGCGGCCACCACGAGATCGCCGAGTGAGGTCAGGTCGTGGCCGCCTTCCTGCGCCGCCCCGGCCGGGCCGAGCGCTCCGATCAGCTCACCGGCCTGCCGGTAGCCGTCGGCGCTCAGGCCGGCTCAGCCCGGCCGGGTCCAGATCTCGCCCCTCGCGTAGCTGGTGATGAGGTCCTGAAGGGGCGCCGTGAACTCAGTCGTGTTAGCGATAGCCCGGTCCACATGCCCGTCGCCGAGGACCTCGCGCCGTGTCTGCATGCCGGTGTCGTTTGGGGCTGGTGTCATGAAAACCAGGCTAGAGGGGATGGGGTGCCACGCCGCCGGTGCTGGCTGGCTCCGCAACGCCTGCACCGGCAACATGTCGCCCCATCCAGAGCCAGTCGCAGCATCGGTGCCCCTCCGGTGCTGTTCCTTCCCAGGAAGCAACAGCCTCGGTGCCTCCCTGGTGTTGTAATAGCAGCCTCGGTGCCCCTCCGGTGTTGTTCCTTCCTGGGAAGCTACGACACCGGAGAGGCTCAGATGCTGTTCGGGCTAACGGAATCGTGCGCCGCGAGCGCTGCGGCAATGAATTGCTTCGACCACGCCACTGGATTTGACGTGTCCCTCGTGATCATGGTGATCGCCGCGATCGTGCTCTACTTCGTCTTCAAGAGCCGAGACTGGCTTTAGCTCCAGCGGCGCAGGCCGGAGAGTGCGGCCACTACGAGGTCGCCGAGTGAGGTCAGGTCGTAGCCGCCTTCCTGCACCGCGACGACCGGGCCGAGCGCTCCGATCAGCTCACCGGCCTGCCGGTAGCCGTCGGCACTGACCAGCAGCGGACTCTCCGGATCGGCGGCCGCCGCGTCGACGCCGAGCGAGACCACCAGCGCGTCGGTGCCCCGACTACGGACTTCGTCGCATATCAATCGAACTGCCGCCAGCCAGTCGGCGTCGCCGGTGCCTGGCGCTAGCGGCACATTGCGGTTCGCGCCCTCGCCGGGGCCGGTCCCGCGCTCGTCGGCGCGGCCGACATAGTGCGGGAACCACCCGGCATCGGGATCGACGTGCACGCTGCCGTAGTACACGTCCGGCCGGTCATAGAAGATCGCCTGGGTGCCGTTGCCGTGATGGGCGTCGATGTCGATCACGGCGACCCGTTCGGCGCCTTTCCGCCGGAGCGCGGCCGCCGCGATCGCGGCGTTGTTGAGGTAGCAGGAGCCGCCGTAGCTGTCTGGGCCAGCGTGGTGACCGGGCGGGCGGCAGATCGCGTAGACCTGTCGCGTCCCGGCGGCTACCAGGTCGGCGGCGGTAAGCGCGGCGTCGGCCGCGGCCCTGATCGCCTCCCAGCTACCGGGTCCGACCAGCGTCATCGTGTCGTAGCAGAACCGGCCGACCTGGCCGTGCACCGCCGTCACCGGCCGCAGCGGCAGTCCGCCGAGCAGGCCGGCGGTCGGGAAGATGTACGGCACTACCCTGGTCCGGCCGTGGTCGGCTGGATAGCCGCCCGTCTCCCAGCGCTGCCAGATCGAGGCGAGGTGGGCGATCAGTTCGGCGTCGTGCACGGCGACCAGCGCGGCGATGCCGTGCGGCTGCGCGTCGAGCACCGCTGCTCCGGCCGCGCGCACGGCGGACAGCAGCACGGACGCGCGCTCGGGGACTTCGGTACCCTTCTCCCACACGCCGAGCCATACCTCGCCGTCCGGCTCATGGCGCAGGCAGTCCTGATGCCAGATCACGGGCAGCCCGGCCAGTTCGCCCTTCGCCTCGGGCTCCTCGACCAGTTCCGTCGGTTCCTCTGCCTCGGCCTGCTCTGCCGCCTCGAACTGCTCCGCCGCCTCGTCGGGCGCCGCATGTTCTTGTTCCGTCGTCATCGAGCGGACCCCTGATGGGTAATGATGCTGACGTGACTCGCGTTGCCGACCTCGGAATCAAGATCGGAATAATGCCTGCCGGCCCGACCGCGTCGATCGCCGACGTGCCGGGCGTGGGGGTTGGCCATGCCACGGTCTGGCGCGACGAGCCGCCGCCACCGGAAGGCCGGGGGATAGCCAGGACCGGCGTCACGGTACTCGACCCAGGCGGCAACCTCTTCGCCAGCCCCGTCCCGGCCGGCGGCGCCGCGCTCAACGGCGCGGGCGAATGCACCGGCTTCCTGGCCGCGGCCGAGTGGGGTCTCGCGGAGACACCGGTCTTCCTGACCTCCACGATGCAGCTCGGCCGGGTCTACGACGCCGCCTGCGAACTGCTGATCGACGAGGACCCGGGCATCGGCGCCGACGATGTGATCATTCCGATCGTGGCCGAATGCGACGACAGTTTCCTGACCGACGCCCGCCGGATGCAGGTGACCAAAGCGGACGTGAAGACGGCACTCGACGCCGCCAGGGCGGCAGCGGGCGGTCCGGCCCCGCCTGAGGGCGCGGTCGGCGCGGGCACCGGCATGAGCTGCCTGGGTTTCAAAGGCGGCATCGGCACCGCGTCCCGGCTCACCCCGTCCGGTCACGTGGTCGGCGTGCTCGTCATGACCAACTTCGGCCGCCAGGACCGGCTCACGATCGACGGCGTGCCGGTCGGCCGGCTGCTGCCGCCCCCGTGGTCGGATGCGCAGCCAGTCGCGCCGCCGGGCGGCTCGTGCATCACGGCGATCGTGACCGACGCCCCGCTCGACTCGGCCGCCTGCGTCAGGCTGGCCCGCCGCGCGGGCCTGGGTCTGGCCAGGACCGGCTCCACCGGCGATCACGGCAGCGGCGAAATCTTCCTCGCCCTCGCCACCGGCCTGCGCGCACCAAGACACGCGGACGACGGTGCCACTGCGACGAATGCTGCCAGTGGGGCTGAAGGGACCGATGTGACTCGCGGGGCTGGTGGAGGTGGTGTGAGCAGTTGGGGTGGTGGGCCGACCTCCGCTGCAGGACGGTTGACCGCCTTGAGTCCGATCACGGGCCGGGATCTGGATCCGTTCTTCGCCGCTGCCGTCGAGGCGACCGAGGAGGCCGTACTCAACAGCATGCTCGCCGCGCCGACGGTGACCGGCCGGGACGGCAACACCTCGCGCGGCCTGCCCGCCGCCGAAGTCAAGGCGCTGTTGCACGCGGCGTACCTAGCGCGGCTCGGCTAGCTCGGCGTCGGACGCTGCCGGTGCTTTGGTCATCGCGTCTTCCGCCTCGATTATTCGTGCGCTTGCCAGGTGACAGGACACCAGGGTAGGACCTGGGCCGGACGCGGGCAGCACCGGCAGCAGTCCGCTCCGGCACCACTGCGCTACCCCGCGGCGGCCGCGGTGCCGTTGGCCAGCTCAGGGCAGCGCGGGTGGAACCTGCAACCGCCCGGGATCAGCGTCGCATCCGGCGGCTCTCCGGTCAGCACGATCGGCTCGATCGGGGACTCGGGCAGTACCGACATCAGCGCTCTGGTGTACGGGTGTTGCGGGTCGGCGAATACCTGCTCAGGCGTCCCGACCTCGACGATCCGGCCCAGATACATCACCGCCAGCCGGTCGGCGATATTCCACGCCAGCCCCAGGTCGTGGGTGACCACCAGCGCGGCCAGCCTGAGCTCGTCCCGCAGCCGAAGCAGCAGTGACAAGATCTCGCCGCGCACCGACGCGTCGAGCGAGGCGACCGGCTCGTCGGCGACCAGCACCTTCGGCTCGAGCACGAGCGCGCCCGCGATTACCACCCGCTGCCGTTGCCCGCCCGACAGCTCATGCGGATACCGCTCGAAGAACCGCTCGGGTGGCCGCAGCCCACACCGGGCCAGCGCGTCCGTCACCCGCTGCCGCTCGTTGCCGAGCTTGTGAATTCTCACCCCCTCAGCGACGGCTTCGTACACCGTGTGCCGCGGGTTCAGCGACCCGGTCGGATCCTGCAGCACCAGTTGCACCCGCCGGCGGTACCCGCGCAGCGCCGCCGTCCGGTACGAGATCGCCTGCCCCTCGAACCGCACCTGCCCCGAAGTCGCCCGCTCCAGGCCGAGCATCGTCCGGGCGACGTTGTACCGGGCGGTGCCCGCCAGGCTCTTCTGCTCGGCGTACAGCTGGTCGTACTGCTTGTTGCAGAAGAAGCTGTCCGACCAGCCCGGGGTGTAGTTCGGCGGTGAGCCGGCCGAGCGCTGCCCGCAGGTGAAGACGGAGAGCTGGAAGTCGGGGTTCGGCTCCACGCCCCAGCCCCATATGAACATGTCGTAGTCGCCGTTGCCGATGTCCTGGGTCTCGGTGTTTTCCGACATCCCGGCGACGATCACGTCGATCCCGATCGCGTTCAGCCAGCTCTTCACGTACGGCGCGTCGGCGGTGTACGTCGGTGAATCCGAGCCGAAGTACAGCCGGAGCTTCAGTTGCTTGCCGTTCTTGACCCTGATCCCGCCGGGGCACATCTTCCAGCCGTCGGCGGTGAGGATCTGCCCGGCTTTCTTCGGGTCGTAGTTATAGAGCGAGCCGGGCGGCGGCTCGTAGTGATACTGGGGGTAGATCGGCGGGATGATCGTCGTGGCGGGCTGCGCGTAGCCGAGGAAGACGTGCTGTACTAGTTGCTGTTCAGGGTCGAGCTGGGAGTCGCCCACACGGGACCGTCCGGCCGCTTCGCCCAGGCCAAGTACGAGGCCGAGGTCCACGCCTTCGTGCTCAACGCCATGGGCATCTCCAGCTAACCCTCGCATCGTCAGTCGCACTGGCAACACTAGCCGCTGGCCCAGGCGAGTCGCTGAGCCGTGTGGGACCGGGTCGTGAGGCGGTCGCTGGAGTCGATGACGGACAATAAGGGCATGGCTGCTGAGAATGAGCTGTCCGCGATTCGGGCGGCCTGCACTAAGTTCGTCTCCGGGCACGGCGAGGTCACTGCGGAGCGCTTGCTCGCGACGATCCCGGTCGACACCGAGGTTGACCGGTACGGCGACGGCGGCGTGGTCGCCGCGCTCGAAAGCGAGATCGCGACGCTGCTCGGCAAGCCTGCGGCGGTGTTCTTGCCCAGCGGGACGATGGCGCAGCAGGCCGTGCTGCGCGTGCACGCCGATCAGCGGCAGCGGCGGACGATCGTGTTCCACCCCATGTGCCATCTCGAGCAGCATGAAGAGGGGGCCTACCAGCGGTTGCACGGCCTGATCGGGCGGAAGGCCGGTGACGAGAACCGGCTGCTGCGGCTGGCGCACCTCACCCCCATCAGGGAGCCGGTCGCGGCGCTGCTGATCGAGTTGCCGCAGCGGGACATCGGCGGCCAGCAGCCAACGTGGGACGACCTGGTCGCGCAGTGCGACTGGGCTGCGCAGGTCGGGGCGGCCCGGCATCTCGACGGCGCGCGGTTGTGGGAGTCGGCGGCGGGTTACGGCCGGCCGCTCGGCGAGGTCGCCGCGTTGTTCGACACGGTCTACATCTCGTTCTACAAGGGCATCGGGGCGCTGCCCGGATGCTGCGTAGCCGGGCCCGATGAGGTGATCGCGCAGGTCAGGGACTGGCGGCAGCGGATGGGCGGCACACTGCATGGCCTTTGGCCCAGCGCGGCGTCGGCGCTTAGCTGCATGGCAGTGCGGCTGCCGAGGTTCCCGCAGTACCTGGAGCACGCCCGGGCGATCGCCTCCGCGCTTTCGCAGGTGCCGGGCGTGCGGGTGATCCCTGACCCGCCGCAGACGTCGATGATGCACTTGCTGATGGATACGACGGCCGAGCGGTTCGATGCCGCCGTCCGGGCCGTTGCCGCCGACCAGGGAGTCTGGGTCTGGGGTCAGCCGATGGAGACCATCGACCCGGACGTCCAGCGGTTCGAGCTGTCCGTCGGCGACGCGACCTGTGAGCTGAGCGCCGACGAGATAGCCGGCATCATCGGAGCGCTGGCCGCCTGACCCGATCCGCGGTCAGGTGGTGCGGGCGGTCAGGCCGTGCGGGTGACCAGCCGGAGCGG
>WNEY01002014.1_pt1 | contig 20399 bp, 23 predicted proteins | sample 5400531 | NCBI WGS metagenome assembly WNEY01 (sample SAMN13153338, study PRJNA577476) | soil metagenome | isolation source: 200 cm saprolite under Douglas fir tree site 1 | place: USA:California | collected 2015-04-18
GGCGCTACCACCACCAGCGTCCAACTAACTGTCATCAGAGTGCCTCCGCCTCACGGCTAGGGCGGTGCGTCGATCACAGTGCCTCCGCCTCACGGCTACGGCGGTGCGTCGATCACAGTGCCTCCGCCTCACGGCTACGGCACGCTTGGGCTACCCGAGGTTCGCAGCTCCGCCGGAAACGAGCCCTCGGGTGCGACCAGCGCCACCACCTCGCGCGACGGATCGAGGAGCCGTGAGGCCACCGAGAGCACGTCGTCGGCGGTCACGGCCGCGACGCGCTCGGCGTAGTGCACGCTCGCGTCGGCGCCCAGGCCGTAGCACTCGTCGAAGGCGTAGATCGCCGCGCGCGACGAGTTGCGCTGCAGGGAAATGGCGTGCGTGCCGATGAGGTGCGTGCGCGCGCGCTCCAGCTCCCCGGCGGAAGGCGGCTCCGCCCGGCAGCGCGACAGCTCGGCGCGGATGCCGGTCAGGGCTTCCTGCAATTTCCCCGGCCCGCATCCGATGTAGACGGCGAAGTAGCCCGGGTCGACGCCTTCCATCGAGAAGCTGGTCACGCTGTACGCCAGGCTGCGCTTGTCGCGCAGCTCGACGAAGAGCCGCCCGCCCTGCCCGGAGAGCACCGCGGAGAGCACCTCCAGCGGCCAGCGCTCCTTGTCGGAGAGCCGCACGCCGGGGAAGCCGAGCACCAGGTGCGCCTGCGCCTTGTCGAGCTTCTTCAGCCCGACGCGGGGCCCCTCGAGCGGATCTTCCCGCGGCGGCGAGAGCTGCGCCCGCTGCGCGCCTTTGGGAGAGAGCTTCTCCGACACCAGCCGCCGCACTTCCGCGGGATCGACGTCGCCGACCACCGCCAGCGTGACCCCGCCCGGCGGGTATCTCTGCGCCCGGTACGACGCGAGCAGCCCCGGCTCGAGTCGCGCAACGCTGCTCTCGGTGCCGAGCGTATCGAAGCGGTAGGGATGCTTCCGGTAGAGCGTCTCGGCGAAGAGAAGGAACGCCACGCCCGCGGGGTTGTCCTCGCGCGATCGCAGCTCGTCGAGCTGCAGGGTGCGCTCGCGCTGCACCTCCTCGGGATCGAAGGCGGGCGCAGCCAGCGCCTCGGCGAAGACGTCGAAGCCTTCCACCAGGTGCCGGGAGAGAAACTCCGCGCGCAGCCCGAAGGAATTGCGGCCGGCATTGCCCCCCAGAGAGCCGCCCATCGACTCCATCTCGCGCACCAGCCGCTCCGCGCCGCGGGTCTTCGTGCCTTTGGAGACGAGCCGCGCCAGGAGCATGTTGATGCCGGCGTTGCCGGCGTCCTCGGCGCGCAGGCCGCCCTGCCAGACCGCGCGCAGCGCCACCAGCGGGACCGCGCGCTCCTCCTTGATGAGCAGGACGCCTCCGCCGGGAAACTCGTCGCGGAGCAGCGCTCCGGTCTTGGGGTCGGCGAACTTGACGCGCGCGCGCTTTTCCGGAGGCGCCTCGGTGCGCAAAGCCTTTGGCCTCTCTGCGCGCGCGGCTTCGAAGAGCAGGTCCTGCAGCTCCGCTTCCGCGGGAGCTCCCTCCGGCAGGAGCGCCGCCAGCACCGCCGCGTTGGGATCCATCCAGCGCTCCGCGGCCTCGCGCACCCGCGCGGGCGTGAGCAGGGCCACCTGCTCGAGATAGCGCTCCTCGAACTCCAGCCCGCCGGCGCTCGATTGATAAAAGCCGAGCTTGCGCGCCTGTCCCTGCACGGTCTCGCGCTGGTAGACCGCGTCGCTTTCCAGGAGCCTGCAGGCGAGCGACAGCTCCTCCGCGGTGACTTCCTCGTCGCGCACGCGCCCGCACTGGACCAGCGCCTCGCGCACTGCCTCGCCCGCGTTCTGCGGCTGCAGCGTCAGCCCCACGATGGTCAGTCCCGGATCGACCGGCGTGTAGCAGCTCGCCTGCACTTCGGTGCAGAGGAGCCGATCGCGCTTGAGCGCGCGGTGCAGCCGCGAAGCCTCGCCATGGCCGAGCACGATGCCGAGCGCGTCGAGCGCCGCGACGTCGTCGTGGATCATCGCCGGCGACGGCCAGGAGATCGAGAGATATCCTTCCTTGAGCTGGTCGCTCTTGAGCCGCGCCAGCGGCCGCTCGCGCCGCGGCTCCGGTGGCCGCCTCGGTGCGGGCTCGAACGGCCCCGGCGGAAAGACGAAGAGCTTTTCGGCCAATTCGCGCGCCTCGCGCTCGCGCACGTCGCCCACCACCACCACCACGGTGTTCTCCGGCTTGTACCAGCGCCGGTAGAAGCGGAGGATTCCCTCGCGCGTGAAGCTGCGCACGCTCTCCTCGGTGCCGATGACCGGCTTGCCGTAGGGATGGCGCGCGAACGATGCCGCGAAGAGCTCGCGCGAGAGCTTGCGGGTGGGAGAGTCCTGGCTGCGCTTGATCTCCTCGCAGACCACCTCGATCTCGCGGCGCAGCTCGTCGGGATCGAAGGCGGCGCTGGTGACCGCATCGGCGAGAACGTCCATGCCCTGGGCGAAGAACTGGCTGGCGATGACCACGTGGTAGACGGTCTGATCGAAGCTCGTCCAGGCGTTGATCTCTCCGCCCGCCGCCTCGATGCTGCGGGCGATCTCCCCCGGACCGCGCCGCCTAGTGCCCTTGAAGAGCATGTGCTCGTGCAGGTGGGCCAGGCCGGCCTGGTCGGGGAGCTCGTCCGCGCTGCCGACTTTCACCCAGACCTGGATGGCCGCCACCGGCGCAGCGTGGTTCTCCTCCACCAGCAGGGTGAGGCCGCTCTGCAGGACGTGGCGCACGGCTTCACCCTACCAGCCCGCCGCTTCTGGACGGTCTCTTTCGCCGGCCATCTGTTTAGCCAGAGTTGTTCAATACCGGACGGACCAGCAGAGCGCGGGCCAGCGCGCGCGGCGCTTCCAGGTGCGGCAGGTGCCCGGCGTTCTCCAGCAGCGTGACCTCGGCAGACGGCAGGGCGCGGCGGAAGAACGCCAGCGTGCCCTGGGGCAGCAAGCGATCGCGGGTGCCCCAGATGAGGCGCAGCGGCAGCGCCAACGAGAGAAGCTCGCCTTCGCGGAGGAAATCGCCCTCGGCCACGGCGTCGAGAATTCCCTGCGAGGCTTCGCTCCACATCGCCTTCACGATCTCGCCGGGGAAAAGGCGCAGCGCGAACGGCGGACGGTGGAAGGCGCGCTCGAGATAGCGCCTCACGCCGGCGCGGTCTTTCGCCGAAACGAGTTGGCGAAAGGGCGCCCACTCTTCTTTTGCGAGGAGGGCGCCGGCGGGATTGATCAGCGTCAGCCCCTGTGGCCGGAAACCCGAGAGCGCGAGCCGCAGCGCGATCCACCCTCCCAGCGAATGCCCGACGAGCAGCGGCGCGTTCAGGCCGCGGGCGTAGTGCGCGACGGCATCGGCGAGAGTGCGCAGCCGCCAGTCGGGCGGGCGCGAGGAGAGGCCGTGGCCGGGCAGATCGAGCAGGTGCACCTGGTAGCTGCGCGAGAGCGGCCCCACCACCTGCGCCCAGCTGGCGATCGAGTCGCCCAGGCCGTGCAGGAGCAGGAGCGGCTGGGCGTCGGCCGGCCCGCGCACCGCGAAGCGGAGCGGCCCCGCCGGCGACGAAGCAAAGCCGACTCTCGCGCCGCGCTCGGCGAGGCGCCGCATGACCGCGAGCGCGATTTGCTGCATCGCCTACAGATCTGCGGGCCGCAGCGTGCTGCGGCCGTTCTCCTTGGCCCGCAGCACCGCCTTCTCCACGGCCTGGCGCACGTGCTCGGAGAGCGCATTGATGAACTCGTCCGAGGTGCGCATCTCCTTCTCGCGGATCAGGTCGCGCACCTTGCTCTGCACGATCAGCATCCCCGTTTCCTTCTTCGCTCCGCCCTCGGCTTGCTCGCCCATTTGTGTGTGTCCTCCGTGCGGCCTGCGCTTTAACAAAGCGGGCTCACCGCCGCAAGAAGGCGAGCGCGCTTTCGAAGTCCGGGGGCAGCGGCGCGCGCAGGCGCAGGCCGCCCAGCTCGAGCGAAAGCGCGTGCAGCATCGGCCGCTGGAAGTCGATGCGGCGGCCGTCGGGCCGGGTGAGGAGCATGGGGCCGCCGTAGCGCGCGTCGCCGAGGAGCGGGCAGCCCAGCTCGCGCAGGTGGATGCGGACCTGGTGGGTGCGGCCCGTCTCGGGCAGCGCGGAGATCAGCGCGGCCCCGGCAAAGCTCTCCAGCAGGCGAAAGCGGGTCAGGGCGGCCGCGCCTGCGATGGGCAGATCGATCGACCCTTGCTCGCCCGGCGGCGCGCCGGAGACGAGCGCGCGATATTCCTTTCGCGCGCGGCGCTCGCGGAACGCTTCCAGCAGCGTCGCCTGCGCCGCCCTGGTTCGCGCCAGCACGGTGACGCCGGTGGTGCCGCGGTCGAGGCGATGGACGAGCAGGGCCGGCCCGCCGGCGAGCTTGCTGCAGAGATCCGGCAGCGAAGGTCCTCCGCCCCTCTCCTCCTGCGCGCTCAGGCCGGCGGGCTTGTCCACCGCGATCAGCTGCGCGTCGAGGTGGAGGATGCGCTCCTTGCCCAGCTCGGCCTGGACGGGCTCGCGCAGGTCGACCTCGACCAGGTCTTTCCCGGAAACGCGCTTCTCGGGATCCCGCTCGCGCTTGCCGCGCAAAAAAGCGCCGCCGCGCAGGATCGCGGCGCGCGCCAGCTCCTCGGAGATCCCTCCTCGCACGGCGACGAAGCGCAAGAGCGGCGTTCCCTCGTCCGCCGCCCGCGCCGCCAGCTTCAGCCGCGCCGGCCGGCGCACTAGCCTTTCTCCACCACCCGGACCGGGAACTTCGACAAGGCCGAGCAGACCATCCCCTGCGCGCCGGCGATCAGGTCGTGAAACACGCCCCGCGGCGCGAGCGCCAGGGCGCCGGCGGCGAGCGGAATGCGCAGCTCGTTTCCCACCGCGCTGGTCTCCAGCACCAGCTCTCCCGATCCCAGCACGCAGAGAAAGGCGCGATCGGCGTCTGGGTTCTTGTGCCAGCCGGTCTTCTGCAGCGGCTTCATGTAGAGGCCGTCGACGAGCAGCTGGTCGGTCTTCACTGCGTGCAGCACGTTGGGCCGATCGTCCGTGTAACGGGCGTCGGAGATGAGGTTCACCGATTGCACGCCGCGCCTCAGTACTGCGCCGGCGCCGGCGTCGCCGATTTGCCGTAGAGGAACTTGGTGATTCCCCAGCCGACGACGACGAAGACCAGCGCGATCACCCAGGAGTAGTCGTTGCCGTACACGGTAGGGAAGTGGTTCGAGACCATGAAGAAGATGAGCGGCACGCTCATGTACGTGTTGTGCTTGCTGCGCAGCGCCGCGAGCGCGGGCACCGATGGGTCGGGCGCGGCCGCCTTGCCCGAGATGCCGGCGATGATCTTCCGCTGGCTGGGCCAGATCCGCATCCAGACGTTCATCATCATGATGGTGCCGAAGGTGCTGCCGGCGTAGATGAAGACCGCGCGGCCGCCCATGAAGCGGCTGAAGACGAAGACCACCACGGCGAAGAGGACGAAGGAGACGGCCACGGCGGCCTGCTCGTTCTTGAGCTGCTTCCAGAGCAGGTCGTAGATGAAGAAGGAGGCGATGGCGATGACGATGCCGATGCCGCCCGAGGCGTGGCTGCTCATCTCGCCGCCCATGGCGTTGCCGGCCATGTAGACGATCCAGAGCAGGAGGATCCCGCTGATGAAGGTGTACGCCGCGCCCCAGCGGAACCAGTAGAGCGCTCGGGGCATCAGCTCGGGGACCACTTTCTTCTTCGAGTCGGCGTCGTAGGTCTTGGCCACCTGGCCGTTGACGAAGTTGAAGAACCAGAGGTGGCCGATCCACATCACGCCCGCGAGCACGTGGATCCAGCGGAAGATCAGGTTGAGCCATTCTGCGACGGCCACCTCCCCGGGCAGGTTTGCGGGCGCACCTTAGCGTTCTGCGATCCCGCCGTCGAGAAGCTTGTGATCGCGGGGCTGCGGCCCAAGCTTTGCTGCGCAAAGGAGGTTGACATGAGGGAGCGCTACGAGCCGAAGGCCTTTCCGCGGCTCAAGGGCCTGTCCGGTATCTCGGACAGCCTGCTGCAGGACCACTTCAAGCTCTACGAGGGCTACGTCAAGCCGAGCTGACGCGCTGGTTGGGATTCGAGTACGGCGGCATGGTGCTGCACGAGCTGTACTTCGGGAACCTGGCCGCTGAACCGGACCCGCTGGTGAAGACGGGGCAGCGCACTGCGCGGGGTGGGCTGGGCCATCGCCTATCAGAATCCCGAGACTCGCGAGGTGTCGAACCACTGGATCGAGCTGCACAACAGCGGCCACCCGCCGGGCTTCAAGCCCATCGTGGTGATGGACTGCTGGGAGCACGCGTTCGTGCCCGACTACAAGGTGACCGAGCGGGCGAAATACGTCGACGCGGACTTCAAGAATCTCGACTGGCGGGCTTGCGAGGCGCGGCTGATCAAGTAGACAGGTTGCGTGATCCGCGAGCTATCCGGGCTGCGCGAGGACGCGGCGGGGCTGGCGCAGAAGCTTGCGCGCGCCCGCTATCGCCGCGCCGCGGGGCTGCCGGCGGAGGCGCCGCTGCGCGAGATGCTCGCGGCGCACCGGCTGGCGGCGAGCAAGGAAGGGCTGGCGCAGGCGCGCGAGGCGCTCGCCGATGCGGAGGAGGAGGATCCGAAGCGGCCGGGGCGCATCGCCCGGCTCGCGTCGCTGCGGGATTTTCTTTTGCGCGCGCGGGCGACGGCGCTCGAGCCGGGCGCGGTGCAGGAGCTGTGGGATCTGCCGGCGCGGCCCTTGGTGCGGCCCCCGGGAGATGCCGGGCTGCATGGAGCGCTGCCGCCTGTCGCGGTGGAGCGGGAGCTGCCGCTGATTCGCTCCCGTGAGCGCCGTTCCGAGATGGAGAGCGCGCTGGCTACAGCGCTGCAGCCGGCCGATTCCGTCCGGAGCGCGGCATGGGACGCGGCCCTGGAAGCGCTGGACGACTTAGGTCCGTACGCTCTCCACGCCCGCGGCTGGGCCCCTCCCGCCGCGCCGGAAACCAAGGTGAACGACGTTCACATGCGCGAGCGGGAAGTGAACGACGTTCACATGCGCGAGCAGGAAGTGAACGATGTTCACATCGCCGACGAGGAAGTGAACGCCGTTCACCTGGCGGCAGAGCGGCTCCTGGAGGGCACCGACGCCCTCGCCGCCGACCTGGGCGGCTGGCTCCTCGAGCGCCACACCGGCGCGAAACGCGGCTCCGCCGAGCGCCACGACATTCTCCACCTGCTCCACGCCCCGCACTGCGCCAGCGCATTTCCCGCCGGCGAGATGATGCGCACCGTGCGCCGCTGGACGGCGATGCTGCGGCTCGACCTCGACGCAAAGCTCGACGACGACGACCGCCCCCTGAAAGCGCCGGGCGCCTGGGCGGAGCTTCTCGATCCGCCCGAGGTGGGCATCACCAACTCGGCCCAGATGGGCCCGCGCCCCCTCGCCTCGCTCCTGGGCGCCATCTCCGTCGCGCAGCTCCGCGCCGGCCCCCCCGGGGACGCACCTCCCGAGGACCTGTGGTTCTCCGACCCCGCCGTCCCCTGGGCCTGCCGCGCGCTCCTCGAGGGGCTCATTCGCGAGGCGGAATTCCTCCGCCGCTGCGCCAGAGTCGAGCTGCCACCCGACGACCAGCGCGCCATCGCCATCGCCGCCGTCTTCGACGCCCGCCACGCGGCCGCGCGCACGCTCTCTTCGCTGCAGGCGCACGAGCTGGGCCTCGGGGAGCGCGCGGAGCAATTCCACCGCGACGCCTTCTCGCGCGCAATGGGCGCGGATCTGCCGGCGGGCCTCGCGCTGCGCGAGCTCGATCCCTGGCTTGCTCCCTTCGCCGAGCTGCGCGGCCGCGCTTTCGCCGCCCGCGCCCGCGCCTTCCTGCGCGACCGCTTCGACGAGGACTGGTGGCGCAACCCGCGCGCGCTCCCCTCGCTGGCAGGCCTCTGGTCCCGCGGCGGCCGGCCGACGCTGGCAGAGCTGTGGGCAGAGCTCGGCGGCGCCCTCTCGGTGGACCCGCTCCTCGAGGAGCTGGCCGAAGCCTGCCGGTAAACAATCCTGTCCGCCCGCCACGCAAGACGGTCATTCTTACCGTCCGACCCTTTCTTACATCCCGAAAACAGAAAGCTTTTCCGATGGCAGCGGTCTTGCTGCAAAAGGGTGAGGAATGATCTGTCTGAGCTATTCTTTCGACTCGCCAGAGACGTTCTTCCGGCACTTGCGCCTGGGAGACGGCCTCTTCGTGCCCGCACGCGCCCTCCGAGGCACACGGGTCGCCGTCGAGGTGATCTGGCCCGACTGCATGGATCCCCTTCTTCTTCACGGCCGAGTCCGCGAGCGCGCCCGCGACGGCGCCTGGATCGACCTCCCGCCAACCTGTCTCCCGGGTCCCCTGGCGCAATCCCGCTGCGTGCGCCGCGTGCCCTGCGATCTCTTCACCGAAGTGACGCCCCTCGAGGGCGCGCCCCACCTCAGCCGCGTCCTCGACGTCAGCACCCGCGGCGTCCGCCTCGAGACCGCCTGGCTCGAGGCTGGGGTCGCGGGCGACGAGGTCCTGCTCACGCTGCTCGCCCCCGATCCGCTGGTGCTTCCCGCGCGCCTCGCCTGGTCGGGAGTGCGCGATGCGGGACTGGAGTTCCTCGACTCGCCCCCGGCCCTGGCCGCTCTGGTCGCGACCGCCGACGCGCATTGGAAAGAGCTGACCCATACCGCCGACTGTCGCTGCGGCCACGCCGCCCTGCGCGCCGGCTAGCCTCTCAGCGCTTTTGCGCTGCCTCGGGCCAGCGCCAGCCGTAGAGCCGCGAGTAGTGCCACCACTCCTTGGGATTGACCCTGAACCCCGCGGCGTACATCACGTCCTTCAAAGCCTCGCGATTCGCCCGCGCAGGCCCCGGCGGCAGGGGCACATCCGCCGCGGCCTCTGGCCCGAACGCATCGAGCTCCGTCGGCACGGCGACCGGCTCGCCGCGAAGATCGGCCAGCCCCAGATCGACCGCCACCCCGCGCAGGTGAAGGCTTCCGCGCGCCGGATCGGCCACCGCTCCGGCACTTGGAAAAGCTTTCCAGAGCGCCTCCTGCGCCTCCGCGGGCCGCCAGCAATCCCGCGCCACGAGCCGCAGCTTCCTCTTGCGCAAGGCCTGCGCCGCCAGCGCAAGCCTCTCCGCCACGCTCTTGCGCAACAGGCACTTCGCATCGGCCGGATAGAGCGCCCGCCCCACGATGTTCCGCGGCGAGGCATACGCGAGCTGGACGATGAGCCCCGGCACAACGCCCGCCGCATCGACCAGCGGGTCATCCTCATCCCGCACCGGCGGCAGATGCTGCGGACCGTAGGTCTGCGCCGCGAGGAGCAGCGCGAAAAGCACTTACCGGCTCGCTCGCCCCGCCCGCTGCGCGGTCGCGGCGGCGAGCGAGTCCGGCGCTCGCGTTGCTCGCGCCATCTACTTGAGGCGGCGCAGCGCGCGGATGATCTTGTCCTTCTCCTTGCTGCGCACTGGCGCCGCCGCGGTCTTCTTCGCGGTGCCGCGCGACGCCAGCTTCTCCTTCAGCTCGATCTCCATCGCCAGAAGCTCCGCCCGGGCTTCCGGATTTTCCTGCCCCCGGCGCGGCAGCATCTCGCCCCGCCCCAGCCCGGCGCCGGAGCGCATCCGCAGCGCCTTCTCCTCACGCGCGCTGAGCCTCTTGGCGGCGGTGCGCAAAAGCTCGCGCACTTCCGTGCTGGTGATGGTGCTCGAGGAAGTCTTTTCACCCATGTCGCCTCTCCTGGGACGCCGCGCCGCCATCAAGCCTACGCTCCCTTCCGGGGAGAGCAAATTTTCTATCGCCGGGGTCGGAAGAACAACCGAGTCTAGCGCGGCGCCTCGGTTTCGTCGCCTTCGTCCTCTTCGGGCTCCGCTGTGCTGGCCGCTCCGGGGGCTGCGCCCGGCTCCTTGCCCAGGAAGCGCAGCGGGTCCTTGACGGCATGCGGCACGCTGGGCTCGGGCTCCCACTTCGGGGCCTTGATGCCCGGGTCGACGCCGATGGCCTGTGTGATCAGCACCGAGTGCATGCTGAGCTCTGCCGCAGGGCGGTTCTTGTTTCCGGCCACCTTGAAGCGGCCCTGCAGGTCGCAGCCGAGGGGCGCCCCGGTGTCCCCATCGACGAGCACCGTGCCCGAGACGGCGACCGGCTCCTCCTTCTCCCATAGCTCGATGCGGCGGTCGGTGTCTGGATCGGAGCCCGCAGGGTACTGCACGGGAGGAAGGTCGCGTATGTCTCTGGAAGAGGGGCGAGCGCCCCATCCGGTCACCGCGTAGCGCACCACCACCTTCCGCCCTTCGGCCACGGTCTCGCCGGCGAGCTTGAGCTTGAGGCCGCGCGCGAGGCGATCGAAGGTGGGCAGCGCCGAGAGCGCCTGCTCGCGGATGCGGCTCACGTCGGTGCGGTCGGTGCGGCGCTTGCGGAACGGGCCGTAGAGGCTCCTCACGAACGCCTCGCCCTTGAGCCAGATCAGCTCGAACCCCTGGTTGTGGTCGTTGGAGAGGCGCACATCGAAGTCGCCGTTCGGCGCCTGTAGCAAAGTGGTCTCCTCGGCGAGCGAGACTTCAGAGCCGCCGTCGGCCAAGAGGCCGGGCCCGCGGAACCAGGCGAACTGCACGCGCGTCTGGGCGCGATGAGGCCCGAGGCGCTGCTCGATCTCCCCGCGCGGCATCTGCAGCACGCGCTCCGCGAGCTTCGGATCGCCTTCGAGGAGGCGCGCATCGAGCGGCTCTCTCGCCTCCGCCGCCACGCCCACCGGCTCCTCGGGCGAGAAGATTCGCTCCTTGGCAGCCTGGTCCTCGGTGCGCTTGCAGGCGAGGGCCAGGCAGAGGACGAGCGCAGTGGCGAGATATCGCATTGGATGCATTCTAGCCCCACAGCATCCGGGCGATGGCGACGCTCGCCACCAGCCCGGTGAAATCGGCCGAGAGCCCCGCCGCCAGCGCGTGGCGGTAGCGCACCACGCCCACCGAGCCGCAGTAGACGCTGAGCACGTAGAAGGTGGTCTCGGTCGAGCCCTGCAGGATCGATCCCAGCTTTCCGGCGTAGGAGTCGGGCCCGAGGCCCGGCGTGGCGAAAATGTTGCCCAGGAGCCCGAGGGCGCCCGACCCGGAAAAGGGCCGCACGATGGCCATCGGCAGCACTTCCGGCGGCAGCCCGAGCGGCCCTGTGACGGGGCCCACGACTTTGCCCAGCGCCTCCATCGCGCCGGCGCCGCGGAAGGCGCCCACCGCGGAGAGGATGGCCACGAGAAAAGGAATGATGCGGATGGCGACGTTGAAGCCCTCTTTCGCGCCCTCGACGAAGGCTTCGTAGACCTTCACGCCCTTGACCCAGCCGTAGAGCGGGATGCCGACCAATAGCGCCACCAGGATCCAGCTCGAGGCGATCTCGATCGCGTGTCTCATTTCCACACCCGCTCGAGCAGTTTGGCGACCGCGATGGCCACGCTCAGCGCGCAGACCGTGGACATAAGCGTGGGCAGGAGGATTCCGGCGGGATCGGTCGAGTGCGCCGATGCGCGCAGCGCGATGACGGTGGTGGGCACGAGCTGCAGGCTGGCGGTATTGATGGCGAGGAAGAGCGCCTGCGCGTTGGTCGCCGTGCCGGGATTGGGGTTGAGCTTTTCCAGCTCCTCCATCGCCTTGATTCCGAAAGGCGTCGCGGCGTTCCCCAGGCCGAGGATGTTCGCGGCGATGTTGAGCAGCATCGCGCTGAGGGCGGGGTGACCCTCGGGCACGCCGGGGAAGAGCGGCCGGAAGATAGGCCGCGCCGCCCGGGCGAGCTTCTCCACCAAGCCCGCCTTCTCGGCGATCTTGAGGAGCCCGAGCCAGAGCGCCATCACGCCAACGAGACCGATGGCCAGAGTAACAGCATCGGCGGCGCCCTTGAAGGCGCCCTCTTCCACCGACTTGAGATCACCGCGGACCGCCCCGGCGATGGCCGCCGCCACGAAAAGCAGGACGAAGACGATGTTCATGTAAACCTAATCCCACGTTTCACTTCGAAATGCGCCGCCCTCTGGAACGATCCAGCGCCTTGACCGGCCGAAGACCGCGTGCTACTCGCGCGCCCTCTGTCTTCGTGGAGAAATTGTCCTTCTTCCCCAAGGATTCCGGCATGGTTCGCCCGCTCGCCCTCGCTGCCGCCGTCTGCCTCGCCGCCGGGTCGGCCCCGGCCCAGATCGCGCCTGCGAAGAGCAAGCCGAAGACCAAGGCCACGAAGAAGGCGCCGCAGGCTCCGGCGGCGGGCGAGACGCAGGCTCCCGCCACCTCGGCCAAGACAGACCCGAAGGGCGCTGCGGCCACCACGACCGAGCAGACCGCGAAGCCTCCTGCCGCCGCGCCTGAAGTCGTGAGGCCTCCCGCGGCCGCGTTCGATCAGGAAGAGTTCCGCCGCCAGGTCATGGAGGAAGTCCGCCGCGAGTTGCAGAAGACCAAGGACGAGGTGAAGCAGGAGACCGCCTGGGTCGAGCAGGACAGCCAGGCGCGCGTCCAGGACAGCGAGGCGGTCGAGCAGCTCAAGCAGCGCGTCAACCTCTTCCAGCCCCACGGATACCTGCGCCTGCGCGGGGAGTTCTTCAACAACATGGCCCTGGGCCGCGGCGCGGACCCTTCCGGGCACACGCTCTTTCAAGGGCCCTTCATCGGCGCCGGCGGCAACAACAGCCAGTCGGACGCGAACTTCCGCTTCCGCTTCGAGCCCACGCTGGAAGTGAGCGAGGACCTCTCCATCTACGGCCAGCTCGACATCCTCGACAACATCCTCCTCGGCCAGGACCCGGTCTCCGACGTGTACATCGACCCCTACACGCCGCTCGCCGTGTTCACCAACAGTCGCGCCGCGGGAGCGGTCAAGGTCAAGCGCCTCTGGGGCCGGGTCAACACCCAGCTGGGAGAGCTGGTCTTCGGCCGCATGGGTTACCACTGGGGCCTCGGCATCCTCCACCACGACGGCAACTGCCTCGACTGCGACTTCGGCGATACCTACGACCGCATCGCCTTCACCCCGCGCGAGTTCAAGGGGCACCACTTCTCGCTGATGTTCGATCTGCTCGACAAGGGCGCCGGCACCACCGGCGAGCACGGCGAATTGGGCCGCACCGTGGACCTCGACACGCTCGACGACGGCTACCGGCTGGCCCTGGAGATCAGCCGCCTCGACAGCGCCGAGGAGATCAAGCGCAAGCTCGACGCCGACCAGTGGGTCGTCAACTACGGCCTCCTCGCCGACTACCGCACCCAGAGCTGGGACACGCCCATAACCACCCCCACCAGCAACCTGCGCAGCAACGTGGTCCGGCGCGGCGCCAAGCTCTACCAGCCCGACGTCTTCGTCGCCCTCAAGCGCAAGAAGTGGCGGTTCGACGCGGAGCTGGCCATGACCTACGGCAACGTCGCCACGCACCAGAACGTGGACTTCGACCCGGCGGTCGTCGATCCGCAGCTCGCCGCGCAGCTGACGCAGCCGATCAACTTCCTGCAGTTCGGCGGAGCGATGCAGATGGACGTCGCCGTCCTCCCCGCCGATGCGCTGCTGATCGGGCTGGAGTGGGGCGGCGCCTCGGGCGACAAGGGCGCGTACGGCTTCGGCGCACGGCCCTGGCGCTCGGGCTCGGGCGCCTTGCAGCCGGCATTGCCCGGCGCGCCGACGTTCCGCGCGGCGGGCGCCGGCGACATCGACGGCAGCCACCTCGACTATTCCAGCCTCGACGCGCCCCACCCGCGCATCAACAACTTCGCCTTCAACCGCGCCTTCAACGTCGACATGATCCTCTGGCGGAACCTGGTCACCACGGTCACCTCGGGCTGGTACGTGAAGCCGTCGCTGCGCTACCGGCCCACCGGCCGCAAGACTGGCGGCGGCGACGACACCGGCTTCGAGCTGCTCGCCGGAATCATCTACTCGCAAGCCTGGTACACGGAGAACACCCCCGGCCTGGAGAAGCCGCTCGGCGTCGAGCTGAACGTGGGCATCACCTACGACACCTCGGACCGCTTCCACACCGGATTCGCCTACGGGGCGCTCTTGCCCTTCGGCGGCCTGAAGAACGTCGCCACGGGTCAGAGCGCGGGCATCGCTCACGCCGCAAGATTCATCATGGCGATCCCGTTCTAGATGAGCCGCGTCTTGCGGGCCTTGATCGTGCTCGCCACCTCGACGCTGGTGGTCTGCGGGATCAAGGGGCCGCCGCGGCCGCGTGTGCGGGAAGTGCCTGACGCCGGCGCCGCCTCTCCCGATGCGGGCGCGCCGTGAACCATTTCCAGCGCAAGCGGGGCGAGCTGCATTGCGAGGACGTTCCGCTCGCCGAGCTGGCGGCGGAGGTGGGAACTCCCGCCTACGTCTACTCGACGGCCACGCTGCGCAGGCACGCGCGCGTCTTTCGCTCCGCCCTGCGCGGGCTCGATTTCCTCGCCTGCTTCGCGGTGAAGTCCGCGCCCAACCTGGCGCTCCTCTCGCTCCTTGCCGGGGAGGGATTCGGCTTCGACATCGTCTCCGGCGGCGAGCTCTACCGGGCGCTCAAGGCAGGAGGCGATGCAGGGAAGATCGTCTTCTCCGGCGTGGGCAAGCGCGAGGAGGAGATGGCGGCGGCGCTGCAGGCGGGCATCTACCAGTTCAACTGCGAGAGCGAGGAAGAGCTGCACCAGCTCTCGCGCGTTGCGGCCCGAGCGCGCAAGGTGGCGCCGGTCGCGCTGCGGGTGAATCCCGACGTGAATGCGCGGACCCATCCCTACATCGCCACGGCGCTGGCCAGCTCGAAGTTCGGCGTGCCGGCGGCGCGGGCGCGGAAAGCGTACCGGCTGGCCGCCTCGCTGCCGGCGCTGCGGATCGTGGGGGTCGCCTGTCACATCGGATCGCAGATCGGCGAGGTGCGGCCCTTCGTCGAGGCGGCGCAGAAGATGCGCGCGCTCTTCCTGCAGCTCCGCTCCGACGGCCACGACCTGCGCCGGCTCGACATGGGCGGGGGCCTGGGCGTTCCCTATGGAGACGGAGCGGAGCCCGCGCCGCCGCAGAAGTACGGCGAGGCGCTGGTGCGGGCGCTGCGCGGGCTGGAGGTGAAGGTGCTGCTCGAGCCCGGAAGGCTCCTGGCGGCGAACGCGGGCGTGCTGCTCTCGCGGGTTCTGCTGCGCAAGCAGGGGCAGGGCGCGCGGCGGTTCGTGGTCATCGACGCGGGCATGAACGATCTGCTGCGCCCCTCGCTCTACGACGCGCACCACGAGGTGGAGCCGGTGGGCCGCCCGCGGCGCGGCGCCGAGGTGGTGGACGTGGTAGGCCCCGTCTGCGAGAGCGCCGACGTGCTGGCGAAGCGCCGGCGCCTGCCGCCGCTGCAGGCGGGGGACCTGGTGGTGCTGCGCACGGCGGGCGCCTACGGCATGTCGATGGCCTCGCAGTACAACGCCCGGCCCCGCCCGGCCGAGGTGCTGGTGGACGGGCGCTCGTGGCGGATCATCCGCGCGCGGGAGACGTACGCGGATCTCATCCGCGGGGAAACGGTATAGCTCTTCAGATCAACCACGGAGCGCACCGAGCGCACGGAGTTTTCAAAAAGAAATTTCTCCGTGCGCTCCGCGCGCTCCGTGGTGGAAGTTTGGAGGCGGAGCCGTTAGCCTGAGGCGGAGGTCGATATGGCGGACTTGCGCGGGTCGATGGTGGCCCTGGTCACCCCTTTCAAGGACGGCGCGGTAGATGAGCCGGCCCTGCGCGCACTGGTGAAATGGCAGCTCGCCCAAGGCACCGATGGCCTGGTGCCCTGCGGCACTACCGGGGAGGGCGCGACGCTGACCGCCGACGAGCACGTCCGCGTGGTGCGCATCTGCGTGGAGGAGGCGCGGGGGAAAGCGCCGGTCATCGCGGGCTGCGGGACCAACTCGACGCGCGCCACCATCGAGAACGTCCGCCGCGCCAAGGAAGCAGGCGCGGACGCCGCGCTGGTAGTCACGCCCTACTACAACAAGCCCACCCCCGAGGGCCTCTTCCGCCACTTCGAGGCGGTGGCGAAGCAGGGCGGGCTGCCGCTGGTCATGTACAACGTGCCGTCGCGGACCAGCGTCGACATGCTGCCGGAGACCATTGCCCGCTGCGCGAAAGTGCCCGGCATCGTCGCCGTGAAAGAGGCGAGCGGAGCCGCGCCGCGGGTAGCGGAGATCCGCTCGCTGGGCGTGCCGGAGAATTTCTCCATCCTCGCCGGCGACGACATGTTCACGCTGCCGACCCTGGCCACCGGCGGGCAGGGCGTGATCAGCGTGGTGGGAAACATCGCCCCTGCCGATCTGGCGGGCCTCTGCGACGCGTTCTTCAAAGGCGATCTGGCGCGCGCACGCGCGGCGCAGATCAAGTTCGCGCCGCTGGTCAAGGCGATGTTCTGCGAGACCAATCCGCTCCCCGTGAAGTACGCGCTCTTCCGCATGGGCCGGATCGCCCACGAGCTGCGGCTGCCCATGGTGCCCATCTCGGATGCGGGCGCGGCCAAGGTGGACGCGGCGCTGCGCGAGTACGGAGGGCTCTTGTGAAGCAGATCCGCGCCGTCGTCGCCGGCGTCGCCGGCAAGATGGGCTCGCGAATCCTCAATGCGCTGCGCGGCGAGGAGGACTTCGCCATCGTCGGCGCGTTCGAGAAGGCGGAGAGCCCGCAGGTCGGGCTCGACGCCGGCATCCTCTCCGGTGCGGGGCCGCTGGAGGTGACCATCTCCGGATCGATCCAGGGCGCGCTCTCGCGGCCGGCGGACGTGGTCATCGATTTCACCGCGGCCAATGCCTCGCTCCATCACGCCTCGGTGTGCGCCGAGCGGGGCGTCGCGCTGGTGGTGGGCACGACTGGATTTTCCGCGCAGGCGAAGGCCGAGCTGGCGGGGCACGCCTCCCGCATTCCGCTCCTGATGGCGCCGAACATGAGCGTCGGCGTCAACGTGCTCTTCCGGCTGGTGGCGGAGGCGGCGCGCGCGCTCGGGCCGCAGTACGAGGTGGAGATCGCCGAGATACACCATCGGGCCAAGCGCGATGCGCCGAGCGGCACCGCGCTGCGCCTCGCCGAGGTGGCGGCCGATGCGCTCGGTCTCGACGCGGAGGCCGCCTGCGTCTACTCGCGGCAGGGCGACATCGGCGCGCGCAAGCCTGGCACCATCGGCGTCCAGACGATGCGCGGCGGCGACGTCGTGGGCGAGCATACGGTGTGGTTCCTGGCGGACGGCGAGCGGCTGGAGCTGACCCACCGCGCCTCGAGCCGCGAGAACTTCGCCCGCGGCGCGGTCCGCGCGGCGCGCTGGGTGGTAGGAAAGAAGCCCGGCCTTTACGACATGCAGGATGTCCTGGGGTTCAGACGATGATGCAGATTGCGCACTATCTGGGGAAGGACGGCGAGATCCTCGAGGGCGTGGTGGAAGGAGATCAGATCGAGGAGATCTCCGGCCTCGATCCCATGCTCCGCGGCGGCCGGCGCGTCGGCCACCGCAAGAAGCTCGCGGAGGTGCAGCTCATGCCCTGGGGCATGGGGCGCAAGATCGTGCTGGTCGGCAAGAACTACGTCGACCACGCCAAGGAGCTGGCCAGCGAGGTGCCCAAGGAGCCGCTCCTCTCGATGAAGCCGACGACGGGGCTCATCGGGCACGGGCAGGCGATCATCGTCCCGCCCGCAAGGATCTCGAAAGAGGTGCATCACGAGGCCGAGATGGCGGTGATCATCGGCAAGAAGCTGCGCCGGGCTTCGGAGAAGGAATGCGCCAAGGCGGTGGCGGGCGTGACCTGCCTCAACGACGTCACCGCGCGCGACATCCAGCGGGCCGAGGGGCAGTGGACGCGCGCCAAGGGCTTCGACACTTTCTGCCCGGTGGGGCCGTGGGTCACCGTCGGCCTCGACTGGTCTCACTTGCGCGTGCGAGCCCGCGTGAACGGCGCGGTGAAGCAGGACGGCAACACCAAGGACCAGGTCTTTCCCGTCCCGATGCTCCTCGCCTTCATCTGCGCGGGGATGACGCTGGAGGCAGGCGACGTGGTCACCACCGGCACGCCCAGCGGCGTCGGGCCCATCAAGGCGGGCGACACGGTGGAGATCGAGGTCGAAGGCGTCGGGGTGCTGCGGAACGAGGTCCGCGCCGAGTGATCCAGCCGCCTCTGAATCCGCTCTTGCCGCGACTCGCGGGGTACCTTCAGGAACAAGCCAACCTGCAGCGCGAGGCGGCGGCTCGCTCAGGCCGGCCCGTCTACGATTTCGGCATCGGCGATCCGCGCGAGCCCACGCCGCCGTTCATCCGCGAGGCGCTTCGCAAGGCCGTGCCCGAGGTGTCGCAGTATCCGTCGATCGCGGGAACGGCGGCGCTGCGCAAGGCGATCGCCGGATATCTCCGGCGCCGCTTCGCTCTGGAGCTCGATCCGGAGACGGAGATCCTCCCCTGCGCGGGCGCCAAGGAAGCTCTCTTCCATCTGCCGCTCATCGCGCTGCACCCGGAACGGCCTTTGTGCTGGTATCCGGATCCGGCGTATCCCGTCTACGAGCGGGCGATTCTCTTCGCCGGAGGGACGCCGCGCACGCTGCCGCTTCGGGCTGCGCGCGCGTTTCTCCCCGACCTGGATGCGGTGCCCGCAGCGGAGTGGAAGCGGACGTCATTGGTGTTCGACTGCTATCCGCACAATCCCACCGGCGCGGGGGCGACGCGGCAGCATCATGAGAAGCTCCTCGCGCTGGCGCGGGAGCACGGGTTTCTCGTCGTCTGCGATGAGCCCTATGTCGACCTCTACGTCGGCGCGCCGCCCCATTCCGCGCTGCAGATCGGCCGCGAGAACCTGGTCGCCGTGCACTCGCTCTCGAAGCGCAGCGGCATGACCGGCTACCGCAGCGGCTTCATCGCCGGCGAAGCGCGCATCATGAAGTGGCTGCGCGAGGCGCGGGCGAACTTCGGCGTCGCCTCGCAGGGCTTCGTCCAGGCGGCGGCCATCGCGGCCTGGAGCGACGATGCCCACGTCGAGGAGCGGCGCAAGGTTTTCGCCGCCAAGCGCTCCGTGCTGCTGGCGCATTTCCGCAAGATCGGGCTTCGCACCAGCGGCGAAGGCGCGTTCTATCTCTGGGTGCACGCACCTTCCCCGGAGACCAGCGAGTCCTACGCGGCGAAGCTGGCGGAGCGGAACATCCTCGTCGTGCCAGGCACGAGCTTCGGCGCGGAAGGCGCGGGGTTCATCCGCCTGGCGATGGTCCCGACGCTCGAGGACTGCGAGGCCGCCGTCGCGGCCTGGCCGCCATAGATGTCGCAGGCGCGCTACGGCCTGCTGTTGAGGGCCTTCTCCGCGAGCGTGACTGCCTCGGCGACCGAGACCGTGAAGACGCCGACTTTGCCGCCGTCAACCGCGGTTTTCCACTGGCGAGAACCATCCTCGTACCGCGGCAGCGGACCGCGAGCAGCCACCATTTTGGTTACGCTCTTCTCGATGGCCTGCTCAGCCATGGGAAGATGTTGCACTTCTGTGCTGATTCCGCTCGGCGCACGCGGGTTCATGATTCGCAGGCCCCGAACGGAGATGTGGACGATCACACCTATCTTGGGACTCGACTCAATCTTTACGACGGTAAGCGTCGAGCCTTCCTCCCCGGGGCGTGTCTGGTAGCTCCACGTCTCACCGACTGGTACTTCGCGTTGTCGACATCCACGAGCATGCCGCTGTTCCTTTCGCAAGCGATGCCAGCGACGACAGACAAGATTGCGACGAGGAGGTTACGCCGTGGTCGCCCCCTCACGGTGAAGTTCACTTGAGTTGCGCCCGCGCCCGCGTCCATCCGACCCGGAGCAGCCATCCCATCGGAGACTCCAGCACTGCGTGCCGCTCTTCGGGCGCGAGGCCTTCCGAGCTGAACGGATCGGTGCCAGCCTGGCCGAAGTGGTGCGCGGCGTTGCCTAGGACGTAGCGGATTGCGTTCACCAGCTCGGTGGGGGTGCGGAGCAGGCGGCTCCAGTAGTGGTCGCTGAACACTGCCCCGGCGCGGTTCATCATCGCGTTGAGCGCCTTGGCGATGCGGATGCAAAGGCCCTGGAGCGCGCGGCTGAGAGCGCGGTTGTCGTCCGCCTCGACGATGAGGTGCAGGTGGTTGCCCTGGATCGAAAACTGGATGAGCCGCATGCCGAACCGACCGCGCGCCTTCTCGAAAGCGCGGCGGATACGCCGGAAGGAGCGGCCGCTGCGCAGGTTCCACACGTGATCTCGCACCCGCAGCGTCACGTGCACAGGAGTGCGCCGTGCGAAACGCGGCCGCTCGTCATGCGATACCCGGTGTCCGCGCGGGCGGCCCGCGCCGTCCCGCCGGCCACCGTAGGAACGGAACCTTAGATCCTGCTGCCGGGGTGCCCGCATGATTTCGGGAGATATCGTCACGCGGCGCACGCGTCAAGCCAGATCGCTCAACTCAAGACGAGCG
>WNEY01000842.1_pt1 | contig 20380 bp, 16 predicted proteins | sample 5400531 | NCBI WGS metagenome assembly WNEY01 (sample SAMN13153338, study PRJNA577476) | soil metagenome | isolation source: 200 cm saprolite under Douglas fir tree site 1 | place: USA:California | collected 2015-04-18
AAATCCTACGGGTTTCGCACGTTCCGAGTGACTGAACTCGCCCTGTATCATGTGCTCGGAAAGCTTCCCGAGCCAGAACTCACCCACAGATTCTACTGACGAGGCCTTTTCTCTCAGAGAGAAGAACGAAGACCGGAAGAAGCGACGTAATTAATCTGTCCACCGGATCGGATCAAGCCCATACCTCTCTGTCGCCGGGCCGCGCGACTCGTTCGCGGGCGTTGGGCGGACGTGGTGGTCCCTGCAACGAGATGCGCTTTCTCGGGATTGGAGCAGCATGTGACAGTCAAGGAGCTCGAGCGTCTTTATGACTATGGCTACTGGGCCAACAGGAAACTCTTTCAGGTCGTTGCGCAGCTGACGCCGGAACAATTCACGCAGACGGTGGCTGGCAGCTATGGGTCGATCAGGAACACGCTCGTTCACATCTTGAGCGCCGAATGGGGCTGGCTTGACAGGTGCGGCGGTCCCGAACGAGGCCCGGCCCTCAAACCAGACAATTACCCGACGCTCGAATCCGTCGTCGACACCTGGAGCACAGTCGAGAGACATGTGCGCGAATTCCTGTCCAAGCTGAATGACGGCGACCTCGCCCGGACTGTGGAATTCGCGAATCCTCGCGGCGAGAAACGCTCAATGGTGCTGGGAGCACTCATGCAGCATGCGACCATCCACGGAGTTCACCATCGTGGACAGGTTGCGCTACTGCTCCGGTCGCTCGGCTACACTCCGGGGAACTTCGACATGCTCTTCTTTGACGCCGAAAAGCTGAACGTGCTGGCGTGGTGAGTCGGATGAGGCCTGCGGCCGTTGAACAGACCGCTGCAGCCGGCGAGCGGCTCGGAAGCCTGGGCTTGTTCTGAGTTCTTTCTGTTCGGTTCCGAACCCCCTGGCAAGCCGCTGCCACACTTCTGTCAAACCTTGATCGTCTAATGGGTGCGTTCGCGCCCATGCGATTTCTTATTGTTTCTTCATTCGCCGTGATCGCTGTCACCACGACAGCACAGCGGCCGGATGTCGCCGGTTCCGCAGCGGCCTCGAAACTCACGACGGTACTGGCCGATCTGATCCAGGCCGTGCCACAAGACAACGGACAGCTGGTGCCGCAGCGAGCGCAGACGGGGATGCTGCTCGACGCGCTGCCGCGATCCGTACAGGACGCCGTGCAAGCCCGCCAGCTGCGCTTCGGGACGAACAACGACGTGCAGGTCTACATCCTGTTGAGCGCGGTGACCGAAGAGACCGTGCGCCAGCTCACCGACGCCGGCGCGACCATCGAAATCCGTGACGCTGCGAGGCGCCGCGTGCAGGCGCGCGTTCCGGTCGCGCGTCTCCAGTTGGTCGCTCAGCTTGCGAGCGTCGACGCGATTCGTCTGCCGTCGTACTCACGCCGGCGCGCGGGCGCTGTGACGACGGAAGGCGATGCGATCCTGCGTGCCGACGCGGTGCGACAGCAGTTTGGGCTCGACGGAACCGGCGTGCGCGTCGGGGTCATCTCGGACGGTCTGAAAGGCGTGTTCGCGACCGGCTGCACGACGTCGTGTGCCGGTGTCGACGGCGGGCCGATCGCCACCGGCGATTTACCTTCGGCCGTCGGCGTCCGCAACGCGAGCGGCGTTCTGACCAGCTCGTCCGGCGGCATCATCGGCCGGTCGTTTCAAGCCAACGGCGACCTCGAGGGGCTGCCGCCCGCTACCCCCGCGTGCGCATTCGCCGGCGCCGGGGCCGAAGGCACGGCGCTCCTCGAGGCCGTGCACGATCTCGCGCCCGGAGCGAAGTTGTCGTTCGCCAACAGCGACACCGATCTCGCGTTCAACCAGGCAGTGAATTTTCTCGCCGCGTCGAATGATGTCGTGCTCGACGACATCGGGTTCTTCGGCGAGCCCTACGACGGCACCAGCGCCGTGTCCCTGAATACTGCCGCCGCGCTGAACAATCCCGCACTTCCGATCCGCGCCTATTTCACGGCCGTCGGGAACGACGCCGACGAGCACTACTACGGCCTCTACGAGGACTCGAGGATCGATGGCACCACCATCAGCGGTATTGCCGGCACGGGCCATCTGCACCTGTTCCAGCGAACTGCGGACACGACAGACGTGCTCGGCCTCGGATCGCGGCCCTTCAACGTCATCGCCCTGCCGCAGAATGGTGAAGTCGTCATTTTTCTGACGTGGGACGACGCCTTCGGCGCGTCGGGCAATGACTACGATTTGTATCTCGTCGAGCAGAGCACGGGACGTGTAGTCGCCAGGAGCGTCGACGTCCAGGCCGGCCGCCAGGATCCGGTCGAGGCGATCGACTATGTGAATCGCGGCGGCCAGGACTTCTTCAGCATCGTCGTGCAGAACGTGCGGGGCGCGGCGCAGCCGAGGTACCTCAACATCTTTTCGTTTCAACCTGAATGCGCGGCCGCCGGCCCGCAGGTGGTGGCGCCGCCGCGGCACGAGCGGCAGAACTACAACACGGCGGCGCGCAGCGTCTCGGCGCAGGGCGATGCCGCCGGATCGCCGGTGAGCGTGATATCGGTCGGCGCGATCTGTTCGGCGTCGGCGGCGGCAGCTGCCCGTTTTCCCGCGGCTGTGCCGGACGAATCCTGTCTCGATACGTCGGCGGCGACGGCGGAGTTCTTCAGCAGCCGCGGGCCGACGCTCGATGGGAGGGTGAAGCCGGACATCGGCGCGATCGACGGCGTCTCGGTCACCGGCGCGGGGTCGTTTGGCGCGCTGTTCTTCGGCACGTCGGCAGCCGCTCCGCATCTGGGGGGACTTGCGGCGCTGTTGCTGCAGAGCGCACCGTGTCTGCTGAACCGCACGGCATCGACTATTCCGCCGGCAGACGCGCGCGGCGCTGTCCGCGGATTGATTCTCGGTGGCGCCGTCCCGCTGGGCGGTTCGAGTCCGAACAACGTGTTCGGTGCCGGCCGCGCCGATGCGTTCGCTTCGGTCGCGGCGACGCGCCCCACCTGGAAAGGATCCAGCGCCAGGCTCACGGTCGACGGTACCGCCGCGTCCGGGGCGAGCCTGACTGCCGCGCAGCTGGGCTTCATCGATCCGGATCTGTGCGGCCTTACCGCTCTGAACTGGACGGGCGGGTGTGGCACGCCCCCAGGCGCGACCGTGACGTGTCCGACCGGCTCGTGGACGATCAGCGTGGCAGCCAGCAACAACGGGCTCACCTTCTCCGATCCGACGGAGCTGAATATCGTGGTGACCGACTTCACCGTGAACATGTCTCCAGCGACGGCCCTGATGACGGCTGGCCAGACGAGCGCGCATGTGGTGGCGATTACGCCGACCGGTGGACCATACAACACCGAAGTGACCCTGGGATGTGCGAGCGCGAACCTCCCGCCGCAGACGACGTGCGCGTTCGATCCGTCGAGCGTCGTGCCGGGTGCTGCCGGCGCTCGATCGACGCTGACGATTTCCACGGCGGCGCCCTCAGCCGGCGCGGTGGCGACACTGAAGGAGGCGCCCTACGTGGGTCGTAGCCCAAACGCGGCGGGCGGCGGGCGACCGGGCACACTGGCAATCGGTGCGGCAGCCGCGGGCGCCGGCATTGCCGTTTTTCCGTCTGCCCTGACGTTCGGCTCGCAGACTGTCGCGACGACCAGCCCGCCTCAGTTCGTCTACATCACGAACAGCGGCACCGGCGCGCTCGCGGTCACCGGCATCACCAGCACAGGAGACTTCGGCGCGGTCAACAACTGCGGGACGACGCTCGCCGTGAACGCGAGCTGCACGGTGACCGTCACGTTTGCGCCGACCGCCGCCGGCCCGCGCCCGGGAACGCTGTCGATTGCGGATGACGCGTCGGGCAGCCCCCACACAGCAGCGTTGACCGGGACCGGGCAGACGGCTCCCGCGTCTAACGGAGGCACGCCTGCGGGCAGTTACACGGTGACGATCACCGGTGCCGTGGGAACCCTGTTGCACACCAGCGCCGTGACGTTGACGGTGCAATGACGCGGATGGCCCACATGCCGGCGAAGCGGCTGCTGGCGATCGCGCTCGGTCTGAGTCTGGCGACGGCCGGTTGCAGCGATCCGATCGTGCCGGCTATACCCACGTCCGCGACACCCACGGTCACCGAGTCCTTCAGCGATACGCTCCTGGTGCGCGGCGCGAACACGCATCGGTTCACCGTCCAGCAGGTGGGCGGCTTGAAGGTGAGCGTGGACGACGTGACGCCCGGGGCAGCGGTGGGGCTCGGTGTTGGCACGCCGAGCGTCGGCAGCTGCGCCGTGATCAGCAACCTGACCGCGGTGCCCGGCGTGGCACCGCAAATATCGGGCACCGCCACTGTGGCCGGCACGTTCTGCGTCTCGGTCTATGACGTCGGTAATCTGGTCGAGCCTGTCACGTATACGGTGACCGTCGTGCACTCGTGATCAGAATCTGCGTTCCGCTCGCGGTCATGCTGGCAGTCGCCGCGCCCGCGTGCTCGAAAAACAGCGCGACGGCGACGACATCAGCCTCGGTCGCGCGCACGACCGAGACGTTCACCGGCACGGTGCAAACCGCCGGCAGCGACTCTCATGGCTTTACGGTTTCACAAACGGGGCAGGTGGACGTGACGCTGACGGCCGCAGGCCCGCCATCGACGATCGTCATGGGACTTGGGGTGGGCCTGCCTGCCGGCTCGACGTGCGCGCCGTTCGCCGGTGCGTCGACGAGCGCGCAGGCCGGGGCGACCGCTCAGCTCTCGGGCACGATCAGCCCCGGTGCCCTTTGCGTGGAGATCCACGACATCGGCAACCAGACCGCGCCGGTCGCCTACACCATCACGATCACGCATCCGTGAGCCGGAATCCTCACGCCGCGCCATTCGTGCGGATCGCTGGTGGCCGGCGTCGCCGGCCACTGGTCGCACGCGTCTTCTCCGTTCTTGTCTTAGTGCGAAAAACGGGACGGCCTCTTTTCGGTCCTAATCGAGCTCGAACGCGAGAAAGACGAATTGGCCTTTTCGTTCGATCTGGAGCACGACCGGCGTTCTCCGCTTCAGTCCCTCCAATGCGGCGCGCAGCTGATCGACCGACGAGACCGGTTTGCCGTTGACGGCGTGGATGGTATCTGCGGTCATGAGGCCAGTATCCGCGGAATCGGCCTCGTTGTTCGTGTGGCCGGCGACCATGATCCCGGCCGGCACGCGCAGGCCGGACGTGAGCGCAGGATTCGCGCTCGTGACATCGACGCCGAGGATGCCAAGCTTCTCGATCAGGTTCTTGTCCGGATCGACGAGATCCGTGAGGTGATCGAGGTCGGGCGACCGGTCGGCCACGGTAACGTCCGCGGTGTACCACTCCCTGCCGCGGAGCACCTTCAGCCGGACGACGTCGCCAGCGCTGCGCGTGAAGAGCTGAAACGCCAGCCGCGGCAGCCGGTCCACTGACGCGCCGTCGATGCTGACGACGATGTCCTGCATCTGGAGCCCGGCGATCGCCGCGGGGCTGTTCGGCGCGACGTCGGAGATCATCACGCCCCAGTCCTGCGGCAAACCAAGCCCGCTGGCCAGCGTCGGCGTGATCGTCTGCAGCAGGATGCCGATCTCGCCGCGATGCAGGTTGCCGAATTGACGCAGCTTCGGGTACGCCATCTGGATCAGCGCGCCGGGGATCGCAAACCCGACCCCCTGGCTGGCGCCGGAACCCGAGAAGACGAACGTGTTGATCCCGACGAGCTCGCCGTTGACGTTCACGAGCGGACCGCCGCTGTTGCCGTGCGTAATCTGCGCGTCGGTCTGGATGTAGACCAGCGGGCTGTCGGCCTCGACCTGTCGCGCAACGGCGCTGACAATCCCCATCGTCACCGAATTCCTCAGGCCCTCGGGGCTGCCGAAGGCGAAGACGATCTCGCCTTGTCGTACCGCGTCGTAGTCGGCGATCGCCAGAGCGGAAAGCGCTCCAGCGTCGACCTTGATCAGCGCGAGATCGATCTCGCGCGCCACACCGACGACGGTCGCGTCGACGTTCCGGACACGTCCGCTGACAGGAGCGCCGTCCTGGTTCGCGATCGGCGACGATCCCGAGGGGGCGGCCCGACGTTCGCTCTCGCGGTCGGGCAGCAGGACCTGGACGCGCCGCGCGTTGCTGACGACGTGCGCGTTCGTCATGATGTAGCCGCCAGTATCGATGACGACGCCCGAGCCCACGCTGCGCTGGCGTCCGATCACGAGGTCCGTATCGGTGCGCGTGTCCTGATCCACCGGTCCGTAGCTCGTCACGACGATCTGCACCACGCTATTCGAGACGCGGCCCACCATCGAGGCAACCGACCCGTTCAACTGCTGCAGCGCGTTGAAGTGGCCGCTCGCTTCCTGCGCGTTTGAGGGCAGCGCCGACAGGTGAAAGAGCAGTCCTGATGCCGCCACTGCCTCGCGGACCAATCGTCTGGTGACATTCATGTCGAATCCTTTATACGGCTCAAGTCCCTGGCCTTGTGCTTGCACCCGTCAGCCGCTGTCAATCGATTGGACGTGAGAAATGTTGCAGGAGCGTGGCGGTCTCATCACATGAGTGTTGCAAGCCCTGTCCTGTCCCGGACTCATCCTGTCCCAGAGAGGCGACACGATCCGATGACGGCGGCGACCCTGAAAGAGTCGCCCTGCATACCGACCGGCGCGGACGCGCGGCGCCGGGTGCTGATCGTCGAAGATGAGGCGCCGATTCGCGAGTTGCTGCGCATTCACCTGAACCACGCGGGCTTCGAGATCGAAGAAATCGGTGACGGGATCCTCGGGCTCGAACGCGCTCGCGCGGCGAAATTCGACCTGATCGTCCTCGACGTCCTGCTCCCCCGGCTCGATGGCTTCACGATCTGCCGGGCCATTCGGTCACAGGGCGTCAATGCAGAGACCGCCATTCTGATGGTCACCGCGCGGGACACGGAGTCGGACACCGTGCTCGGTCTTGAAAGCGGTGCGGACGACTATCTCGCCAAGCCGTTCGGCATGCGGGAACTGCTGGCTCGGGCCGCCGCGCTGCTGCGGCGCAGCGATCGGGCCGATGTCCACGGGAGTGTGTCACCGTCCGGCGTCCGGTCGCGCGATCTGACACTGGACGCCGAACGCCGCGAGGCCACCGTCCGGGGCACGGCGGTGAAGCTGACGAAGCAGGAGTTCGATCTGCTGTATCTGCTGGCGGCGCGTCGAGGCATCGTGTTCAGCAGGGCAGCGCTGCTGGCGAGGGTCTGGAGCGGCGACAGCGACGTGACCGAGCGGACCGTGGACACGGTGGTCAGCCGGCTCCGACGAAAGGTCGAGCGGGACGCTCAGGACCCCAGGTTGATTCTGACGGCGTGGGGCGTCGGCTACAAGTTCGTCGACGCCGAATGATTCGGCGCCGCGTCTATTTCCTGCCCTCGGGCAGGCGGCGCTGGCGCGCGCCGTCGTAGTCGTTGTCCTTCGGATCGATCTGCCGCATCGGCGTCTGCCGCGTGCGCTCTTCGTGCGCGTGCGCGATGAGGCCCGGCAGCCGCGAGATGAGGAAGATCGCGTTGCCCAGCTCGTACGCGAACCCCAGGTCCGCGCAGATGGCGGCAATCGCGCCATCGACGTTTACCGGCAGCGGCCGGCCATAGTGCTCCTTCTGCGCGTCGAGCGCGTGCTCGACCACGCGAAGCAGCCGCACGTGCTCGCCCTCGAGCTCGAGCTCCAGCACCATCTGAAACAGCCGGGCGGCGCGTGGATCGCGGGTGTGAAAGCGGTGTCCGAAGCCGGGCGGCACATCATTTTCGGCGACGCACTCGGCGACCAGCGCCTCGGCGGCCTGCTGCACCGTCTTGCCGGCGCGCATCTGCGTCAACCCGCGGTCGAGAAACCGCATGCAGGACTCGATGTCGCCGCCATGATGCGGGCCGAACGCCAGAATACCGGCCGCCACGCAGTCCTTGAGCGGCGCGCCCGACGTCGCGACGTTGCGCGCGGCGAGCGTCGACGGCGGCGTGACGCCGTGATCGACCGACGACACGAGCACGGCGTTCAGCATGCGCCCGATCGCCGGCGTCGGAAGCTCACCCATCAGCAGGAGATAGACCGCCTCGGCGAACCCGAGGCGGCCCATCATCTCGTCGACTGGATACCCGCGCACGAGAATCTTGTTCGGCGCGATGTCGGTCAGCGACGACTGCCAGCGCTCATCGGGCTGAGGCCGATTCTGTCCGCGGCGCTCATTTGCAGCGACTGTGTGCTGTGCCATACATCAACTCTCAACTCTCAAGCCCAACGTTCAGGAGTCAGATCGCGTTTCAAAGCTCGTAGGGCGACCCTTTTTAGAGCGCTGATCACCTGGCCCCCCGGCCCCCAAGCCCCGACTAAATCGTCCCGTAAAGCCGGTCGCCGAAGTCGCCGAGGCCGGGGACGATGTACTTGTGCGCGTTCAGCTCGCGGTCGACGACAGGCGTATAGATGCCGACGTCCGGATGGTGCTGCTCGACGAGCGCCACCCCTTCGGGGGCGGCGACGATGCAGATCATCCGGATCACCCGCGCGCGCGCCCGCTGCAGCAGATCGAGGGCGGCGACGGCGCTGCCGCCGGTTGCCAGCATCGGATCGATCATCAGCACGAAGCTCGCGTCGAGCCGCGCCGGCAGCTTCGAGTAGTACTGCGACGCGACGGCGGTCATCTCGTCGCGCTGCAGCCCGATGTGCCCGACGCGCGCGTCGGGCACGAGCCCCAGCACTGCGTCCAGCATCCCGAGACCGGCGCGCAGTACCGGCACGACAACCACGTCCGATCCAATCCGGCGTCCCGGCGCCGGACCGAGCGGCGTCTCGACCGTGACATTCCTGGTCGGCACATCCTTCAACGCTTCGGCGGCCAGCAGCACGCTGATGCGGGTCGCCGCGCGCCGGAAATGATCCGGCGTGGTCTGCTTGTCCCGGAGCGACACGAGCGCGTCGTGCACGAGCGGATGGTCGACCAGGTGCACCGGCACGGGCTTCACTATACAACACGGGTGGATGCGCTCAGGGGCAAGAAACCAAGGGGTAGGTGCTTGGGGGCGTGAACTCGGATGCGTGCGATACAATCGGCCGCGATGAAGCGATTATGGATCGCGCTGCTCGCCGGCGTGGCGGGCGTGGCCGTTGCGGCGCAGCCAGGGCGCCGCAGCGTGTCGCTGCTCGTTGTCGGCGGAACGGTGATCACGCAAAACGCGACGCACGCCGTTCTGTCGCCCGGCGCGATTGCCGTCGACGGCACCGACGTCGTCGAGGTCGGTGCGCCGGATGCACTTGCGGCCAGATATCAGGCGCGCGAAACCGTCGACGCACGCGATGCGGTCGTGTTGCCCGGCCTGGTGAACACCCACACGCACGCGCCCATGGTGATGTACCGCGGTCTTGCGGATGACCTGGCGCTGATGGACTGGCTGCAGAAGTACATCTTTCCGGCCGAGGCAAAAACCGTGTCGCCCGAGCTGGTCCGCACGGGGACGAAGCTGGCTGCGCTCGAGATGATCGAGTCGGGCACGACGACCTTCGCCGACATGTATTACTTCGAAGAGGAGATCGCGAGAACTACGGTGGAGGCGGGATTGCGCGCGGTGCTAGGCGAGACCATCGTTCAGTTTCCGGCCCCGGACGCCAAAATACCGGCGGAGAGCCTCGCGCGGGCGGAGCGTTTCATCAAGGAATTCAAGGACAACGGCCTCGTCGTGCCGGCGGTGGCCCCGCACGCCTTGTATACCAACGATCGCGCCAGCCTCGTGGCTACGGCAGAGCTCGGCCGGCGGCTCGGCGCTCCGGTGCTGATCCATTTCGCCGAGACCGAAGACGAAGTGCGCATCGCGCGAGAGCAGCACAACATGACGCCGACCGCGTACCTGGAGTCGATCGGCTTCTGGGGACCGCGCACGCTCGGCGCGCATGGCATCTGGGTGACCGACGACGACATCCGCATCCTGCAGCGGCGGGGCGTGGGCGTGTCGCACAACCCGGAAAGCAACATGAAGCTGGCGAGCGGCGCGGCGCCGGTGACCAAGTATCTCGCCGCGGGTGTGGCGCTCGGACTCGGCACCGACGGCGCGGCGAGCAACAATGATCTCGACATGTTCGAAGCGATGCGTCAGGCGTCGTTTCTCGCCAAGCACGCGACCAGGGATCCGACGGCCGTGCCGGCGCAGACCGCGCTGGATCTGGCGACCATCGGCGGCGCGCGGGCGCTGGGTATGGAGAAGCTGATCGGATCGATCGAGCCTGGCAAGCGCGCGGACATCGTCACGGTGGCGATGCGCGCTCCACGCCAGACGCCGATGTACGATCCTGTCTCGCATCTGGTCTACGTCACGCGCGGAGACGACGTCCGCACGACCATCGTCAACGGCAGGATTCTGATGAAGGATCGTCAGGTGCGGACGCTGGACCGGACGGCGGTGATCGCGGACGCGAATCGTCTGGCCGCTCGCGTCAGGGACGCGGTGGGACGCTGAGATTGCGGATTGAATCATCAATCAGGAATCATCAATCAGCAATATTCAGTTTCCTAGTACCGTGATGTACGGGAGGTTCCGGTACTGCTCGGCGTAGTCGAGGCCGTACCCGACGACGAAGCGATCCTCGATCGTGAAGCCGATGTATTCGACTTTCACATCCACCTTGCGCCGCGACGGCTTGCTGAGCAGGCACGCGGTGCGGAGCGATTTCGGGTTGCGGCTGCGGAGAATACCCTGCAGATAGGTGAGCGTCAGGCCGGTGTCCACGATGTCCTCGACAATCACCACATTGCGGCCGTCGAGCGCCGTGTCGAGATCCTTGAGGAGCCGGACTTCGCCCGACGTGGTCGTGCCCTTCGCGTAGCTCGACACGGCCATGAAGTCGAGCGACACATGGCCGGGAACGTACCTGATCAGATCGGAGAGGAAGATGAACGCCCCCTTGAGCACGGCGATCACGTGCAGGTCGTCGGGGAAGTCGCGGCGCAGTTCGAGCGCGAGCTCGGCGACCCGCTTTTGAATCTGTTCGGCGGAGAGTAGGATTTCACACGGGCGCAGGTCGGACATAGAGGCGAAATCATACCGCAATGAAACGATTTGACATCATCACCGAGGGCGACGCGCGCGTGCTGGCGCGCGGCGAAACGGTGATGCTGGCGCGCGGCGGCCACGTGACGCCGCTCGCCCAGGACACGCTGAACGACCGGCGGATTTCGGTCGTGCACGAAGGGCGCGCGTCGCCGGAGGACGCCGCGCTCGCCCCGCCCGACGATATTCGAATCGTGGCGATTGCCAGCGATCACACCGGCGTGAAGCTGCGGCAGGCGATGGTGGCGTTTCTTCGCGGCCGCGGCCTGTCGGTCCTCGACCTTGGCACGGACGGCGCGGACCCGGTGGATTACCCTGATGTCGCCGCCTCGGTCGCTGATCTCGTCGCTCGCGGCGACGCCGACGGCGGCATCGTCATCGACGGAGCCGGCATCGGCTCGGCCATCGCCGCCAACAAGATCAGAGGCATCCGTGCCGTGATGGCGACCAGCGAGACGATCGCGCGCTACGCGCGGGAGCACAACGGCGCGAACGTATTGACGCTCGGGGCGACCCTGGTCGGCGCCGACGAAGCGCGGGCGATCGTCACGACCTGGCTGACGACGCCGATGCGCGAGCCGCGGTACATCAAGCGGCTTGCGAAGATCCGGGATCTCGAGAGGCGGAGTTCAGGCAGGGACTAGGGGGGGCGGGCTGGGGGACCGGGGACTGAAGACCAAGGCAGCGAATGACGAGTGAAGAGCTGCGACGTTTGATCGACGTGATAGTCAGCGAGCTGGCGGTCTCGACGGCGCGGCCGCAGGAGCGCTGCGCCTGCCACTCGGTCGTCGACGACTGCTGCCCCGATCGGCTGCGCGGCGTCCTCGACGCGGGCGCCACACGCGTCGGCCTGTACGCCGGCGGCGGCGCCCCGGCCGGCGTCGCGTCGATGATCGACCACACGCTGCTCAGGCCCGACGCCACGCGCGCCAACATCGAGGAGCTCTGCAGGGAAGCGGCGCAGTTCAAGTTCGCGACGGTGTGTATCAACCCGACGTGGGTCGCGCTGGCGGCTCGGCTGCTGGCCGGCAGCGGCGTCGGCGTCTGCTCGGTGGTGGGCTTCCCGCTCGGCGCCACGACGCCGGATGTGAAGGGATACGAAACGCAACGCGCGATCTTCGACGGCGCGCGCGAGATCGACATGGTGATCAATGTCGGCGCGCTCAAGTCCGGCGACCTCCGGCTCGTCGAGCGCGACATCGAATCGGTTACGGGCCCGTGCCGCGCCTGCGGCGCGCTCAGCAAGGTGATCATCGAGGCGGCGCTGCTCACCGACGATGAGAAAATCACCGCGTGCACGCTGGCCAAGGCCGCCGGCGCCGATTACGTGAAGACGTCCACGGGGTTTGGCCCGGGCGGGGCGACCGCGGCAGACGTCGCCCTGATGCGCCGCGTCGTCGGCGCGGAGATGGGCGTGAAGGCGGCCGGTGGCGTGCGCGACCTGGAAGGCATGAAGGCCATGATTGCCGCCGGTGCGACCAGGGTCGGCGCGAGCGCGGGCGTCAAGATCGTGCAACAGGCGCGCGGCGAACAGCCAACCGCAGGCGCGTCCGCGGGGTACTGAGATTCCGTTGCAAATCCGGTCCGACGAGCCTTTCAGGCCCGCCAAGACGACCTCGAAGAGTCGCCCTGCCTGATGTTGTTGCTGACTGGCTGCTGCTGGTGGTGACTGCCGACTGATGACTGGGCTAGGATTGCTCGGTCAACGAACTGGCCGGTGTGGCCAGTTCTTTGTCCATGGAGGATTTGTGGCCGATTTGACTCGTGAGGAACTGCAACGCCTGGCACGACTGGGAGCGAAATCCCGTCTGGAGGAACTGCGGCGCGAAGAGACCTCGATTCGCCGGGCGTTTCCTGATTTGTTTGCCGGCGGGCGCGGACGAGCATCGGGTGGAGTCGAAGCATCGCCGAAACGGCGCCGCCGCAGGATGTCGGCGGCGGCGCGCAAGGCGGTCTCCGCGCGCATGAAGAAATACTGGGCGGCGCGCCGGAAGGCTGGTGCGAAATAAAAAACTGCACCAGCTGATGCGCACCCCAACGCAAGCTCTGGCGCGCTCGCCGGAACTGACGGGTTCAGGCCTGTTCTTGCGGGACCCGCCTTGGCATCCTCCGTGAATTAGAAGCGGCACTTATTCGCGTCACGGGGGGACGATGACGGAGACGGGTCGGGGAATCCAGGAAGTGCTGCGCCGAATTCGCGGCGAATTTCTGGAAATGCCTGGCCTGCGGTTGACGTCCAACCAAGCGCGCCGGTTATGGTGCCTCGACGAAATGGCATGCGAGGCGGTCCTGGGCGCGCTGGTCGACGCCTGTTTTCTGGCGAGAACGCGCGACGGCGCGTTTGTCCTGAAGGACGGCAATTCACCGGCCGACCTGGCATCAGTTGTTCGGCCGCCTTCCGGATACCTCACGCAGTCGTCGCCGCCGAGCCGGCGTAGCTCATAGGTCACGACATCTTCAATGACACGCCTGCTGCCACACCGAGTGAAGCCGGTGTTATCCATCGGCCTTTGCGAGTGGGTCCTTATTTAATCTTGACAACTCGGATCTCATCGGTCATACAGAGCCCCTCTCTCTAAAAAAGACGCGGTGCAAAGACCGCGGTCGAAGGAGGAAGACTCCATGTACAACCTCGTTCGGTTAGCGAGCCTCGTCGTCGCAATCGCCGCCGCGTCGGGGTCGGTTATGTGGTCTCAGGCTCGGCGCCCCCCTCAGTCGCCGTACCTGGCGTCGCCGGACAGCATCGTGGCGGTCCGGGCCGGCCGACTGTTCGACGCGAAAACCGGCACCATGCTGAACAACCAGATCATTCTCATCAAGGGAGATCGGATCGCCGATGTCGGTCCATCGGTGCAGATTCCGCCCGAGGCACGAGTGATCGATCTCAGCGGCGCAACCGTCCTGCCGGGCATGATCGACGGGCACGTGCACAACGCCGGACGCGGCGACTCGGTCGAGATGAAGACGCTCGTCATGGTGCAGAGCGCCGCGCGCGACCTTGAAGCCGGATTCACGACAACCGTCGACATGGACTCACGCGGCGGCTTTGGCACGGTGGACTTGAGGAACGCGATCAACGAAGGCCTGATCAGGGGGCCCAGAATGCAGGTCTCCGGGCAGTCGCTGAACCAGAGGGCGAGCGCTCCCTACCCGAACCCCGGCCCCGGCTTCTATGCGGGCCACACGGAAAACAAGAACATCAATGGCCCCTGGCTTGCGCGCGCCGCCGTGCGCGAGTCGAAGCTGCACGGTGTCGATTGGATCAAGATCTACACGACGCAGGATTTCGTCGGTGAAGACCTCGATGAGTTCAGAGCCGATGGCTCCCTCGTCGCATCGCCGTCTTTGACGCTCGAGGAAGTTCAGGCGATCGTCGACGAGGCGCATCGGATGGGGTTGAAAGTCGCCTGCCATACGTACGGCGGCGACGGCATGCGCTCGTGCATCAACGCCGGCGTCGACCTCAGCATGCATGTCACCGAGCTCTACAAAGACGACGCGCTGCTCAATACCGTGGTGCAGAAGAAGCTGCCCATCATGGTGACGATCGATGATCTGGTGGGGCTCGACGCCGGCGACAAGCGCTTGCTCGCGAACCTCGGGTTCACCGGCGACAAAGCGGTCACGCGCCGCGGGATGGCCGAACAGACCTTCAGGAAGCTTTTGAAGGCGGGTGTTCCGCTGCCGTTTGGCAGCGGCGCGGTCGCCGGCGACGGCGCGTTTCCTCACGGGCATCAGGCCGACCAGTTCGCCTGGATGGTCAAATGGGGCATGACGCCCGCGCAGGCGCTCCAGACGGCCTTCATGACTGAAGCCAACGTGCTCAACTACAACTGGGCGAACCGCGTCGGAAGCCTCGAGAAGGGCAAGTTCGGCGACGTCATCGCCGTGGCGGGCAATCCGCTCACGGACGTCACGGAGATGGAGCGCGTCAAGTTCGTGATGAAGGGCGGCGTGGTCATGAAGAACGACCTGTCGGCCCGCGTCCCATCGACGGCCCAGTAGTACTCGCGATTGCGGACTGCGGATTCCATTGCGGATTTTGGTGAGTCCATCCGTAGCCAATCCGCGATCCGCAATGCGGTCGTCCTCTCGAGCGCGGGTGTTTTAGAACTGTTTTAGACCAGTTTTAGACCCGCGTACCCCCTTCGTTGTCGGGCATTTGCTCAACGTCCGAATCTTCAAGGAGAAAGTGCGATGGCGTCGACATCTGTGGTCGCACGGCAGCTCACCAGTCTCACCGCAGTGGTCTTTCTCGGCCTCGTCCCTCTGGCCGGGCTCGCGAGCGCCCAGATCGGGACCGCTACCGTCAGCGGCCAGGTGAAGGATGTGAGCGGCGGTGTGCTCCCCGGCGTGACGGTGACGGCCACGAGTCCGGCGCTGCAGGTTCCGGAATTGACGACCGTCACCGACGCGCAGGGCGAGTACCGGCTGACCCCTCTGCCGATCGGAACGTACACGGTCGCGTACGTGCTCTCGGGTTTTCAGACGGTCCACCGAGAGGCTATCCGACTGACAGCCGGCTTTACCGCCCGCGTCGACATCCAGCTGAACGTGGGACAGCTGGAGGAGACGGTGACGGTCTCGGGCGCTTCGCCGCTCGTGGATGCGTCCTCGACCGCCACAGCGACGCAGTTGACGAAGGAAGCGCTGGAGCTCGTCCCCACCAGCCGGAACGGATACATCGGCCTGATGCAGCAGGCGCCGGGGGCCCGGCCCAACCTCGACGTGGGCGGGAGCACGACCAACGCGCAGCCGGCGTTCCGGGCGTTCGGGCAGCAAGGGCAGTCCTGGCAGGCTGTGGACGGCGTCGTGACGGCGAATCCGAAATCCGACACGCAGAGCGGCAACTATGTGGACTATGCGATTCTCGAGGAAGCGACAATCCAGACCATCGGTCACGAGGCGTCCATCCCGACCCGCGGCATCGCGATCAACAGCATCGTCAAGTCGGGCAGCAACAACTTCCACGGCTCCGGATTCTTTTCCGGAACGAGCCACAAGTTCGAGAGCAACAACATCGACGACGACCTGAGGGCGCAGGGCGTGTCGGAGGGCAACACGCTCCAGCTGCGGGACGACACGAGCGGAGATCTGGGCGGCCGGATCGTTCGTGACAGGCTCTGGTTCTATACCGCGGGCCGTCAGCGGCGGGACCACAATGGCATCCTCGAGTGCTTCAAGCCGGATGGCACTGGTTGTGTCGAGACGCAAAAAGCGTGGTTCCTCACGCACAAGGAAACGTTCCAGATGAATCAGTCCAACCGGTTCACGGCCTTCACCATGTTCAACTGGCGGTCCGACATCGAGAACATGAGCCGCCTGGTCGCCTGGGAGTCGCGACGGAACCAACGAGGATTCAACGGAGCGTGGAAGACGGAGTGGGAGGGCGTGAAGGGCCGCGCGATTGTCGCAAACCTGATGGTCGGCGGATTCTGGAATCACTCGGGCGGGTATGGCGAGGAGTTCGGTCTGGGCAAACCTGCGACGCTCGATTCCGTCACCCGGGTGGTCACGGGCACGTCCACGACGATGAACGAGCGCAATTTCGAGGATCGACTGCAGGCGCGAGGTACTCTGAGCTGGTACAAGCCGGACTGGCTCGGGGGCAATCACGAGATCAAGGTGGGGAGCGACTTCTTCAAGGTCCGCGCCGATCGGCAACGGCTCCCGCGCCCCGCGGGTTCCGGCAATTATCAACTGATTTTCAGGAACGGTGCGGCGGATCAGATATCCGTCTTCAACACTCCGGTGTACCCGGACGCGCCGCTGCGCACGATGGGGGGCTACGCGCAGGACAGCTGGACCATCGCGCGGAAGCTCACGCTGAACATAGGGGCGCGCTACAACTACGACAACGGGTACGTCGCGGCCGGATGCCGCGAGGCGGCGGATCCCCCGGGGGACGTGCCGAATCCGGCGCAGTGCTTCGACAAGGTCCAGTTCAAGATCTACAAGTCGTTGTCGCCGCGAGTGCGGGCGGCCTATGACATCTCGGGCAACGGCAAGACCGTCGTCAAGGGCGGGTGGGGGCGATATCACAAACTGCGCTATACGGACGAACTGCAGACGGCGAACCGGAATGTCATCACGACGACGCTCTACCGCTGGCGCGACCTCAACGGCAACCGGAACTACGATCCCGGCGAAACGAATCTCAGCTTGAGCGGGCCGGATTTTCTGTCGCAGACCCTGTCGGGTCAGGGTGGGGCGCTCGCGAACGGTGTTGCGAACCCAAGCGAGTCGCAGCCGTATACCGACGAGTACAGCGTGCAGTTCGAGCGGGAGCTGATTCCGAATTTCGCGATGCGGCTGACCGGGGCTCACTCGCGCGCGCTGAACCAGTACCGGCTCGCGAACCTCCGTCGTCCCTACGAGACCTACAGCATCCCGATCGCGAATCGCGATCCGGGCCCGGACGGCACGCTCAACACGGCCGACGATCCCGGGACGACGATCACCTACTTCGAGTATCCGAGCTCGCTCTCCGCGGCACAGTTCCAGGTGGCCACGATCGTCAACGACGACAAAGCCAATCAGACGTACTCGACGATCGAGGCCGCGATGTCCAGGCGACTGGTGGGCAAGTGGCAGATGATGGCTTCCTACAGCGCCACGAAGCGAAACGTCCCGCTTCCCAACAATGTCGGCGGCGGCACCAGCTTCGGCGCCAATACGCAGGATCCCAATTCGGAGATCTTCGCGGCGGACACGAGGTGGGAGTGGCTGGGCCGCGTCTCCGGCAGCTACCTGCTGCCGTACGGGCTGCAGGCTTCGGCGAATTTCGAGCACCGGAGCGGGACGCCGTGGGCGCGGACGGCGCTTTTCAGAGGCGGCGCAACCATTCCGTCGATCACGCTGAACGTCGAGCCGATCGGCTCACGGCGCCTGCCCAACATCAACCTCCTGGATCTGCGGCTCGAGAAGAGGTTGAACCTCACCGCGAAGCAGCGGCTCCACCTGCAATTGAACGTCTTCAATGCCACCAACATCAACGCTGTCACCGCCGTCACACAGCAGTCGGGACCCAGCTTCGGCCTGGCGACGGCGATCGTGCTGCCGCGGATCGTGGCGTTTAGTGCTCATTACATTTTCTAAGCGTCGGAGCTGATGGAAACCACGTTTGACCGCGGAACGCGCAAAGACGCCGAGAACACTTTCTCCGCGATCTCTGCGGCCTCTGCGGTTAATCGTGGGCAAGCGGAGGAGACTGCGATGCCCCGAGTGAAGATCACGCTGTGGTGTCTGTTCATCGTGCCGATCGTGTGCGTCATCGCCGCGTCCTCGTCCAAAGTGGAAACACAGGGCAGGCCGAACGCCGGCGTGACGGTATACGAAGGGGCGCGGCTCATTACCGGCGACGGCAGTCCACCCATCGAGAGCTCCGCGTTCATCGTCGAGAACACTCGATTCACGCGTGTGGGTCGCCGGGGCGAGCTTCAGGTGCCAGCCGGAGCGGCCCGCGTGGATCTGACCGGCAAGACAGTCATGCCGACAAAGGTCGACCTCCACGGCCACATCGGGTTCCAGCATGTCTCCGACGGGACGATGGCCAAGGAGTACTACACGCGCGAGAACCTCATCGACCATCTCGAGCGTCTCGCGTACCACGGGATCAGCGCGGTCGTCAGCATTGCCGATCTGGTCGAGCGTTCGGATCTGCACGGTGGCAGGCACAAATGGGGCGACGTGCCGTTGCGCGTCCGGAACGAAATCATTCCTGGCGCAGCGCTCTTCAAGACAGCCGGCCCGGGCATCGCCTGGCCGGACTCGGGAGCTCAAGGTCACCCCTCCAGAGCGGACGTACCGTATCCGGTCACGACGGTCGAGGAGGCGCGCGAGGCGACGCGCGATTACGTGAAGATGAAGCCCGAGTTCGTCAAGATCTGGGTGGATGACAGGAACGGGACCAGGAAGAGGCTGACGCCTCCGCTGTACCGCGTGATTATCGAGGAGGCGCACAAGGCGAACATCCCGGTCGCGGCCCACAACATCACCTTGGCCGATGGCAAGGAATTGATGCGGCTCGGCGTCGAGGGATGGCTTCACCCGCCCGTCCGCGGAGGCGAGGAGCCCGACGAAGAGTTCATCGCGATGGTCAAGGATCGGAAAGCCGGAAACGACCGCCCCACCATGTGGTTCAACGATTCGGGCGGCGTCGCCGTCGGCGGGCGCGAAGCGTGGAACGATCCGCTGTTGAAGGAGACCATTTCCGCCGCGCAGATCCAGGAGCACTACGGCGAGTTCCTGGCAAACCTCACGCCGGAGGCGGTCGAGCGCGCGCGGCAGAATGCCAGAAAATCCGGCGTCGTGGCGAAAAAGCTCATCGCCGCCGGCATGAAGCTCGTGCTCGGGAGCGACACGGGGCAGACCCGGTTCTTCGTGGGCTGGTATCCGCAGCTGCTCTTCGAAAGCTGGGTGGCGATGGGATTCACGCCGATGGAGGCGATCGTCTTCGCTACGCGCGATGGGGCGCAGATCGCGAAAGTGAATACCGGCATGGTAGCGGCCGGCAAGAACGCCGACTTCGTCGTGCTCGACGCGAATCCGCTCGAGAACATCGCGAACTCGCGGCGAATCAATAAAGTGTTCCTCCGCGGGCAGGAAGTGGACCGCGCCCGGTTGCGCGCCAGGTGGCAAGCGGAGTGGAAAAGCAAGTCGCAATAATCCCGGCGGGCCTTTAGCGTCGACTACAACAGCATTCGGGACACGCGGCGGCGCAATTCGCCGACGTTGTCGCCTCTGAGCTCCCGCAACGCGTATGTCACGAAATCTTTTGTGACACGCTTGCGCCACACGAGCGTGAAGTCGGTGTTATCCATCGGCCGCGCCGGGTGAGCCGCCTGACCCGCGGCCTGCGCGATGAGCTCGTCGGTCAGCGTGTGGCCGACGAGAGCGGCGGCCGCCGCCGGTGCCTCGACCGGCCGCGACGCGACGGCGCCGAGCACGATGCGCGCAGCCTCCACCGTGCCATCGGGCGCGAACTTCGCAGCCGCCGCCACCGACAGCACCGGAAAATCGAAAGCGCCGCGCCGTCGCAGCTTCCAGTACGTGCTGCGCCAGCCGTCGAGCTGCGGCACGTGCACGGCGGTGAGGATTTCGGCGCGCTGGCGCGTCAGGTAATGAATGCCGTCGTTCTGAAACAAGTCCGAGACGGGAAGCTGCCGGCTCGATTGCGCCGAGACGAGCGTCACCCGAGCGCCGAGCGCGAGGAGCGCGGGCGCCGTGTCGGTCGAGGAGACGGCGAGGCACTTCGGGCTCGAGGTCGCGACCCAGCAGGTCTCCCCGTCCTTCTTCATGCAGAAGTCGATCGCCTTCCGCCATTCGTAGCTCTGGTCGTAGTAATTGCAGCGGGTGTC
>WNEY01000843.1_pt1 | contig 20368 bp, 21 predicted proteins | sample 5400531 | NCBI WGS metagenome assembly WNEY01 (sample SAMN13153338, study PRJNA577476) | soil metagenome | isolation source: 200 cm saprolite under Douglas fir tree site 1 | place: USA:California | collected 2015-04-18
GTCGGGGCGACGACCGGCGACGGCCGCGTCACGCTCCAGAGCGTGGAATGTCTCTGCGCGTGCGAGCACGCGCCCATGATGCAGGTGGACGATCGCTACGAGTTCGATCTGACACCCGAGAAGGTGGACCGCATCCTGGCGGGGCTCGCATGACCGAGAAGATCCTCACGCGGAACTTCGACCGCGCCGACGCTCACACGCTCGCGACGTACCGGGCGACCGGCGGCTACGCGGCGTGGGGCAAGGCGCGGACGATGGAGCCGGCGGCGATCACGGACGAGGTGAAGAAGGCGAACTTGCGCGGGCTCGGCGGCGCCGGCTTTCCGACCGGAATGAAATGGTCGTTCGTGCCCAAGAGCCACACCGGTCCGGTCTACCTCGTGATCAACGCCGACGAAGGCGAACCGGGGACCTTCAAGGATCGCTACCTGCTCGAGCGCGATCCCCACGCGCTCATCGAGGGCATGCTGATCGCCGCCCGCGCCGTCCGCTGCGAGAAAGCGTTCGTCTACATCCGCGGCGAGTACGTGGAGCCGTACCGCCGCTTCGCCCGGGCGGTCGAGGACGCCTACGCCGCCGGCCTGCTCGGCGCCGGCCTCGACATCGTCCTCCACCGCGGCGCCGGCGCGTACATCTGCGGCGAGGAAACGGGCCTGATCTCGTCGCTCGAGGGCAAGAAGGGCTGGCCGAAGGTCAAGCCGCCCTTCCCCGCCATCAAGGGCGCGTTCGGGATGCCGACGATCGTCAACAACGTGGAGACGATCGCGCACGTGCCCCACATCATCAATCGCGGCGCCGAGTGGTTCGCCGGTCTGGGGACCAAGACCATGGGCGGCACCCGCATCTATTCGGTGTCGGGGCGGGTGAAGCGTCCCGGCATCTACGAGGCGTCGGTGAGTATCACGCTGCGCCAGCTGATCGAGCGCGCCGGCGGCGTCTCCGGCAACGGTCGGCTCAAGGGCGTGGTGCCCGGCGGATCGTCCGCGCCCATCCTGCGCGCCGACGAGATCGACGTCATCATGGACGTCGACGGGCTCAGAAACGCCGGGACGATGGCCGGCTCGGCCGGCGTCATCGTGTTCGACGAGACGGTATCCGTCCCTGAGGCGCTGATGGTGGTGGCGCGCTTCTACGCCCACGAGTCGTGCGGGCAGTGCACGCCGTGCCGGGAGTCCACCGGGTGGATCTACAAGATGAGCGAGCGCCTCCTGGCCGGCCACGGTCGCAAGGAGGACCTCGACACGATCCTCGACGTGGCCAAGCGCGGCGCCGGCACCACGATCTGCGCTTTCTACGACGGCGCCGTCGGGCCGTATATTTCCTACATCGAAAAGTTCCGCGACGAGTTCGAGGCGCTGATTCGGACATGAGCGCAATGGTGACGCGGTTCGAGCGCCGGCTTGGCCGGCGCAATCCGGTTCGAGGGGGAGGTCTCGGAGGGGGCCGTCGAGGCCCCCGCCGACTGAAGTTCGAGGCCTTGATTCGGACATAGCGATGCCGAAACTGACGATCGACGGCAAGGAGATCGAGGTCGCGCCGGGCACGAACCTCATCGAGGCGGCCCGCCAGCTCGGCATCGAGGTCCCGCACTATTGCTATCACCCCGGGCTCTCCATCGCCGGCCAGTGCCGGCTCTGCATGGTGGACATCGAGAAGACGCCCCGGCCGACGATCGCCTGCAACACGCCGGCGGCCGACGGCATGGTGGTGTCGACCCAGACCGACCGCGTGAAAGAGACGCGGCGATCGATCATGGAGTTCCATCTCATCAACCATCCGCTCGACTGTCCCGTCTGCGATCAGGCCGGCGAGTGCTGGCTACAGATCTACTACATGAAGTACGGCCTCTACGATCCGCGCATGGTCGACGAGAAGGTCCACAAGCCCAAGGCGGTGCCCCTGGGGCCGCACGTGATGCTCGACGCCGAGCGCTGCATCCTCTGCTCGCGCTGCGTGCGCTTCTGCGACGAGATCACCGGTACCGGCGAGCTCGGCATCTTCCACCGCGGCGATCACTCCGAGATCGGGCTCTTTCCCGGCCGCGATCTGGAGAACAAGTACTCGGGCAACGTCGTCGACATCTGCCCGGTGGGCGCGCTGACCGATCGCGACTTCCGCTTTCAGGTCCGCGTCTGGTACCTCGACACCGCCAAGTCCGTCTGTCCCGGCTGCGTGCGAGGCTGCAACATCGACGTCCACGTCAATCGCCGGCGCCCGCATCACGCCGGCGGTAAGCGCGTGGCGCGCCTCAAGCCGCGCTTCAACGCCGACGTCAACAAATGGTGGCTGTGCGACGAGGGCCGCTACGGGTATGGGTTCGTCGACGACGAGAGCCGCCTGACCACGCCGCTCCGCCGCGGTGAGCCGGTCACGTGGGACGCGGCGATCGCCGACGTCGCCGCGGCGCTCGGTCGGCACGCCCCCGATGCCGTCGGCGTGATCGCGTCACCGAAGATGGCCAACGAGGATTTGATGGCGGTACGCCGGCTGGCCGAGGCGCTGGGCACCCGCTCCATCGGGTTCCGGGTTCCGCCGTCGAAGCCGGGCGACGAGGACCACCTCCTCATTCGCGCCGACAAGAATCCCAACACGCGCGGCGCCGAGCTGATCGGCCTGGACGGCGACGTGCGTGACCTCCTGGCCGCCGCCCGCAGCGGTCGCGTCAAGGTGCTGTGGATCTTCGATCACGACCTGTACGACAGCGCCTGGGCGGAGGGCGACGTGCGTTCGGCGCTCGGCGCGGTCGACACGCTGATCTTCGCGGGCGCCAACGCCAACCGGACGAGCGCGGCCGCCCACCTCGTGCTGCCCGCGGCGGCCTGGGTGGAGCGCGACGGCACGTTCACCAACTGGGAGGGTCGCGTCCAGCGGTTCCGCGCGGCGGTCGAACCCCTGGGCGAGGCGCGGCCGGAGTGGGACATCCTGAACCGCGCGCTGGGGACGCTCGGTCGCGCCACGAAGGCGACGCGCGCCGAGCACTGGTTCGCCGAGCTCACCGGCAGCGTGGCCGCCTTCCGCGGCATGACGTATCAGTCCCTCGGCGACACCGGGCGGATGATCGCGTGATCGCCGATGTCGGGATCGCCTTCGGCCGCGTGGCGTTCGTGATGCTGTTCGTGCTCAACCTGGGTGGGATGCTGACGTGGGTCGAGCGCAAGCAGTCGGCCATCATGCAGGACCGCATCGGCGCCAACCGCGCCTCGATCCTGGGCTTTCGGCTCTTCGGCCTCTTCCACCCGCTGGCCGACGCGATCAAGATGCTGACGAAGGAAGACTTCCGGCCGGCCCGCGCCGATCGATTCCTCTTCGGCCTGGCGCCGTTCGTCTCGGTCTTCTTCGCCCTCGTCGCCTTCGCGTCCATTCCCTTCGGCGACGTGCTGCACGTGAAGGGCCGCGAGATCCCGCTGCAGGCGGTGACGCTGAACGTGGGCGTGCTCTACGTCTTCGCCATGCTCTCGCTCGGCGTGTACGGCGTGATGATGGCGGGCTGGTCGTCGGGCAACAACTTCGCGCTGCTGGGCGGCCAGCGGGCGGCGGCGCTCATGATCTCGGCCGAGGTCGCCATCGGCGCCTCCATCATCGGCGTGATCATGGTCTACGGCTCGCTCGATCTCCAGGCCATCGCGCGCGCCCAGGGCCAGCTCCTGTGGGGCGTGATCCCCAAGTGGGGCATCCTCACCCAGCCGCTGGCCTTCGTGCTCTTCCTCACCGCCGGCATCGCCTCCACCAAGCGCATTCCCTTCGACACGCCCGAGGGCGAGTCGGAGATCATCGGCTACTTCGTCGAGTACAGCGGGATGAAGTTCGGCATGTTCGCGATGGCCGACTTCCTGGAGACCATCGTCGTCGCCGGCCTGACGACCGCGCTCTTCCTCGGTGGCTGGCAGGTGCCCTACCTGGTCGCCGGGGGCTTCCAGTTCCCGTGGGGCGCGGCCGTCGCGCTGCCGCCCCTGGCGGTGACGCTGCTGCAGGTCGGCAGCTTCATCCTCAAGGTCGTGGCGTTGATCTTCTTCCTGATGCTGATCCGGTGGACGCTGCCGCGCTTCCGGTACGATCAAGCCATGCGCCTGGGCTGGCTGGGACTCTTTCCCCTGTCGATCGCCAACATCGTGCTGACCGGGTTGGTCCTGCTGATCACGAGGCCGGCATGAACCTCGGGCAGCGCTTCTACCTGCGCGAGGTCCTGTCGGGACTCGGCCTCACCGCCGGTCACTTCTTCCGCAACATGGGTCGGCACATCGCGCACTCGCTGGGGCGACGCGACGCCCGCGGCGCCGTCACCATCCAGTATCCGGAGGAGCGGCGGCCGCTGGCGCCGCGCCTGCGCAGCCTGCACCGGCTCGTCCGCCGCGAAGACGGCTCGCCGCGCTGCGTGGCCTGCATGATGTGCGAGACCGTCTGCCCGGCGCACTGCATCTACATCGTCGCCGACGAGCATCCGAACCCCGAGATCGAGAAGGTGCCGGCGCGCTTCGACATCGATCTGGGCAAGTGCGTCTTCTGCGGCTACTGCGTGGAGGCGTGTCCCGAGGACGCCATCCGGATGGACACCGGCATCCTCGAGTTCTCGTCCTACAGCCGGGGCGGGATGATCTACACGAAGGAAGCGCTGCTGGCGCTGGAGCCGGCGGGGCCCGACGGCCACCCGGCGTCGCCGGGGCCGATGCCGGCGGGACGACGGCCATGATGGCGCGTGTGGCGTTCCTGATCATCGCCGGGCTCGCCGTGGCGGCCGCGCTCGGGCTCGTGCTGCGGCGGAACGCGATCCACGGCGCGCTCTTCCTCGTGGTGAACCTCGGCTCCATCGCCGCGCTCTATCTGATGCTGGGCGCCGAGTTCCTGGCCGCCGCCCAGATCATCGTGTACGCAGGCGCGATCATGGTGCTCTTCGTCTTCGCGATCATGGTGCTGATTCCCGGCAAGGAGGAGGCGGGCCCGGATCCCCGACGGCCGTGGCGGCTGCTGGCGGCGCCGCTGGGCGGGGTGCTGCTGCTCGAGCTGGTCTTGCTCGTCGTCGGGCGGACCGCCGCGCCGGCGCCGACGGGGGCGACGCCGCCCGGCAGCGTGGCCGCCATCGGGCGACTGCTCTTCACCGACTATCTGTTTCCGTTCGAGCTGACGTCGGTGCTGCTGCTGGCCGCGATGGTGGGCGTGCTGCTCCTGGCCCGGAGTCGCGCATGATCCCCGAGTCGTGGTATCTCGCGCTGTCGGCCGTGCTCTTCACCATCGGCGTGGTCGGCGTCGTCGTCCGTAGAAATCCCCTCGTGATGTTCATGTCGATCGAGCTGGCCCTCAACGCCGCCAATCTCGCGCTGGTGGCGTTCGGTCAGCGGAATGGCAGCCCCGACGGCCAGGCGCTGGTGTTCTTCGTGATGGCGGTGGCGGCGGCCGAGGCGGCCGTCGGCCTGGCCATCATCGTGGCGATCTTTCGGGTACGCCAGCGGTTGTCCGTCGACGATCTGAGCGCGATGAGGTGGTAGGAGGAGACATGGCGCAGAAGAGCGACGTGAAGAAGGCGGGGGGGCCGGCGGTGGACGCCGAACTGGCCCGGCGCCTCCTCGGCGACATGATGCTGATCCGCCGCTTCGAGGAGAAGGCGGCCGAAGCCTACGCCCTCGGCAAGATCGGCGGGTTCCTGCACCTTTCGATCGGTGAGGAAGCCGTCGCTGCCGGCGCCACTTCCGCGCTGCGGCCCGACGACTACGCGATCTCCACGTACCGCGAGCACGGCCATTGCCTGGCCAAGGGCGCCGACCCGCGCCGGGCCATGGCCGAGCTGTACGGCCGCCGCGACGGCCTCAGCAAGGGCAAGGGCGGCTCGATGCACCTCTTCGACAAGAGCGTCAACTTCCTCGGGGGTCACGCGATCGTGGGCGCCCACCTCCCGCTGGCCGCCGGCGTGGGATTCGCCATCAACTATGAAGCCGGCGACCAGGTGTGCGCCTGCTTCTTCGGCGACGGCGCCGTGCCCGAGGGCGAGTTCCACGAGGCGATGAACCTGTCGGCGCTCTGGAAGCTGCCGCTGATCTGGATCTGCGAGAACAATCGCTACGCCATGGGCACCTCGCTCGAGCGGGCGCTGGCCCAGACGGAGATCTGGAAGTTCGGCGAGGTCTACGGCATTCCCGCCGAGCCGGTGGACGGCATGGACGTGCTGGCCATCCGCGACGTCGTCTTCCGTGCCGTCGAACGCGCGCGCACGGACAAGACGCCGACGCTGATCGAGGCCCGGACCTACCGCTTCCGCGGTCACTCCATGCGCGATCCGGCCGGCGCCGTGTACCGGACGAAGGAGGAGGTCGAGCGCGAGAAGCTCCGCGATCCGATCACCCTCTTCCGCGACAAGGCGATCAAGGCCGGCTGGCTCAGCGAGGCCGACGTCCGCGCGATCGAGAAGGACGTCAGCGACCGGATCGACGACGCCGTGGCCTTTGCCGACGCCTCGCCGGAGCCGCCGGTGGAGTGGCTCCTCACCGACATCTACAAGGAGGACTGAGCGGTGGCGGTGATGACCTATCGCGAAGCCCTCAACCTCGCGCTGCGCGAGGAGATGACGCGCGATCCACGCGTCTTCGTGATCGGCGAGGAGGTCGGCCTCTACGAAGGCGCCTACAAGGTGACCCAGGGCCTGCTCAAGGAGTTCGGGCCGAAACGGGTGGTCGATACGCCCATCGCCGAGTCGGGGTTCACCGGCGTCGGCATCGGCGCCGCCATGGTCGGGCTGCGTCCCGTGGTCGAGATGATGACCTTCAACTTCGCCCTGCTTGCCCTCGACCAGATCGTGAACTCGGCGGCGAAGATGTATTACATGTCGGGCGGCCAGTACAACGTGCCCATCGTCATCCGCGGCCCGGGCGGCCCCGCCCACCAGCTGGCCGCGCAGCACTCCCAGTCGATGGAGGTGTACTTCTACCACGTGCCCGGACTGAAGGTCGTGCGGCCGAGCACCCCGATGGACGCCAAGGGGCTCCTGAAGTCGGCCATCCGCGACGACAACCCGGTCGTCTTCATCGAGTCGGAGACGCTCTACGCGGTGAAGGGCGAGGTCCCCGACGATCCCGACTTCGTCATCCCGCTCGGGGAGGCGATCGTCCGGCGTGAGGGCCGCGACGTGACCGTCGTCGCCTACATGGGCATGATGTATCGGGCGATGGAGGCGGCCGAGGATCTGGAGAAGGAAGGCATCTCGGTGGAGATCGTCGATCCGCGAACGCTGCGCCCGATGGACGCCGGAACGATCATCGGGTCCGTGCGGAAAACTCACCGGGCTGTCGTGGTCGAGGCGGGCGCCGGCTTCGCCGGCATGGGCTCGGAGATCGCCGCCTTCATCACGGAGCACGCGTTCGACGACCTCGATGCCCCGGTGGAGCGCGTCACCGGCGCCAACGCTCCAATGCCGTATGCCCGCGGCCTCGAGCGGGCCAAGACGCCGTCCAAGGAGCGCATCGTGGAGGCCATCCGGCGCGTCTGTTCCGTCGAGGGGAGCTGAGCATGTCCGTCACCAAAGTGGTCATGCCGAAGCTGTCGGAAGCGATGGAGACCGGGAAAGTCATCAAGTGGTTGAAGAAGGAGGGCGACCGGGTCCAGGGCGGCGATATCCTGGCCGAGATCGAGACCGACAAAGCCGACATCGAGATGGAAGCGTTCGGCGGCGGCGTGCTTCGCAAGATCCTCGTCCCGCCCGGTGAGCGCGCTCCCGTCGGCAGTCTCATCGCCGTCATTGCCGAGCCCAACGAGGACATCGCGTCCGTGATCGCGGGAGCTCCCGCAACCGCGGCGGCGCCAGGCAAGCCGATGACCCCGGCGTCGACGCCGGGCCCGAGGTCGGAGCGACCCGCGGCAGCGCCCCCGCCACCCCGGAGCGAGGATCCGGCGGCGCGCCCGCCCGTCGCTCCCACCGCGGCGCGCGAGCCTGCGATGGCCGTCACCGCGTCGGCGTCCGCACCCGGTGGGCGTGTGAAGGCGTCGCCGCTGGCGAAGAAGGTCGCCGCGCAGCGCGGGGTCGATCTGAAGATCATCCAGGGGAGCGGTCCCGGCGGCCGCATCATCCGTCGCGACGTCGAGGCGGCGGCGACCGCGCCGGCCGTCGTGCGCGCGATGCCGAGCCTCACCGGGCCCGAATACGAGGACCGTCCGCTCACCCAGATCCGCGCGACGATCGCCAAGCGGATGCCGCTCAGCAAGGCGCCGGTGCCCCACTTCTACGTGACGTCGGAAGTCGCGATGAATCGCGCGTGGGAGCTGCGGGAAGCGCTGAACGCGCTGGATGGCGCGCCCAAGATCTCGGTGAACGACCTCGTCATTCGCGCGTGCGCGCTGGCGCTGCTCCAGCACCCCGACGTGAACGCGTCGTTCCAGGGCGACTCGGTTCGCGTCTGGCACCGCGCCCACATCGGCGTCGCCGTCGCGCTGGACGACGGGCTGATCACGCCCGTGTTGCGCGACTGTCACGCCAAGACGCTGGGTCAGATCGCGGTGGAGGCGCGTGATCTCGCCGAGCGGACGCGCGCTCGCAAGCTCAGGGCCAGCGAGCTGTCGGGCGCGACGTTCTCCATCTCGAACCTCGGCATGTTCGACGTCGCCGAGTTCTCGGCGATCATCAATCCGCCCGAGGGCGCCATCCTGGCCGTCGGCTCCGTCCGCCGCGTGCCCGTCGCCGACGGGGACGAGGTGAAGGTCGGGCGGCGCATGATGATGACGCTGTCCTGCGACCATCGCGTGATGGATGGGGCCATGGGCGCGCGGTTTCTGCAGACGGTGAAGCGGCTGCTGGAAGAGCCGCTGCGGCTGTTGCTATGAGCGCGGGGCGGGGCGCGGTCGCGTGGGGCCCCGGACCACGTGCGCTGGCGCGTAGCCTCCGTCAGCGTGTTCCATACGACGCGTCCCGCGTCGTCATGCGCGGCAAGGGACGGGTCCGGAGGCCCCACCCGCCCCTCGCCCCGCCCCGCGCTCGTGCAGCGCCCGCACCGCTCGTTCTACAGCCGCTCACGTCCATCGGGCATCGGGCGGGCGTTGTGAGGCATCGTAAGGATCGACATGGCGACGCATAAGGTCGATGTGGCGGTGGTGGGCACGGGGCCGGGTGGCTACGTGTCCGCGATCCGTTGCGCCCAGCTCGGATTGAGCGTCGCCGCCGTGGAGGACGATCGTCCGGGCGGCGTGTGTCTGAACTGGGGCTGCATCCCCACGAAGGCGCTGCTTCGCAATGCGGAGGTCGTCCATCTCTTCAAGCGCGCCGGTGACTTCGGCATCCGTCTGCAGGGCTTCGAGGCTGATTACGCCGAGGCGATCAAGCGCAGCCGTGCCGTCGCCGACCGCATGGCCAAGGGCGTCGAGTTTCTCTTCCGCAAGAACAAGATCACGCTGGTACTCGGGACCGGCACGCTCAAGAGTCCCACCGTGGTCGAGGTCCAGGGCAAGAGCGGGATCGACACCATCGAAGCGCGCGCCATCATCCTCGGCACCGGCTCGGAGCCCAAGTCGCTGCCCGGCGTCACGATCGACGAGACGCTCGTGATCTCGTCCAACGGCGCCGTGCGCCAGGAGCGGGCGCCGAAGTCCCTGATCGTCATCGGCGCCGGCGCCGTCGGCGTCGAGTTCGCCGACGTCTACGCCACCTATGGGACGGCGGTGACGCTCCTCGAGGCGCTGCCGCGGCTGGTGCCCATCGAGGACGAAGAAGTCTCCACCCATCTCACGCGCTCGTTCACTCGCCGCGACATCGCGAGCCAGACGGGCGTCAAGGTCCAGTCGGTGAAGCCGGGCGGCGCCGGTGTCATCGTCGAGACCGACGGCGGACGCGTCGAGGCCGAGCAGGTGCTGATGGCCGTCGGCCGCGCCGCCCGGGTGAAGGGCGTGGGACTGGAAGCCCTCGGCGTGAAGGTCGAGCGCGGCTTCGTCAAGATCTCGGCACGGATGGAGACGTCGGTGAAAGGCGTCTACGCGATCGGCGACATGGCCGGCCCGCCGCTGCTGGCCCACAAGGCCATGGCCGAGGGCGTGGTGGCGGCGGAAGCGATCGCCGGCAAGGACCCGCGGCCCCTGGACTACGCCAACGTGCCGTCGTGCACGTACTGCCGGCCCCAGATCGCGTCGATCGGACTCACGGAAGCCAGGGCGCGCGAGAACGGTCGCGAGATTACCGTCGGCAAGTTCCCGTTCACGGCCAGTGGGAAGGCCGTCGCCATGGGCGAGACCGAGGGCTTCGTCAAGGTGGTCGCCGACAAGGCGAGCGGCGAGATCCTCGGCGTCCACATCCTCGGCCCGGAAGCGACCGAGATCATCCACGAGTTCGCCGTCGGCCGTACGCTGGAAGCGACGCTGGAGGAGATCATCCACACCATCCACGCGCATCCGACGTTGTCCGAAGCCGCGTTCGAAGCGACCCTGAGCGCGCTGGGCCAGGCCATCCACATCTGAGGCGTGGACGTCCGCCCTTGCCGTTGAAATCTCCATGAAGTTGGGAGTCGCGCTCCCGATGGCCGGGGCCTGGGCCACGCCTGAGAACCAGATCCGTGTGGCCCAGACCGCGGAGGCGCTCGGCTATCACTCGGTCTGGGTATTCCAGCGGCTGCTCTACGCGCTCCAGCCGAAGGGCGACTACCCACCGATGCCCGGCCAGCCGTGGCCCAAGGCCTTCGAGCGCGTCTTCGACCCGATCGTCTCGCTGGCCTACGTCGCCGGCGCCACCAAGCGTGTTCGCCTGGGGACGAGCGTGCTGATCATGCCGTATTACACGCCGATCGTCCTGGCCAAGCAGCTGGCCACGCTCGACGTCGTGAGCGGCGGCCGCCTCGATGTCGGTCTCGGCATCGGCTGGTCGGAGGACGAGTACGACGCCGTCGGCGTGCCGTTCAGCCGGCGCGGCCGGCGCGCCGATGAGTTTCTCCGCTGTCTCAAGGCGATCTGGACGGACGACGTCGTGGAGTTCGCCGGCGAGTTCTATCGCGTGCCGCGCGCGAAGATCGAACCCAAGCCCGTGCAGAAGCCCCACCCGCCGATCACCATCGGAGGCTACAGCCCGGTCGTGATCACGCGCGCCGTCACGCTCGGCGACGGCTTCAACGGCGGCAACGTGCCGCTCGATCGCGTGGCCCCGATCGTCAGCGAGCTCAAGAAGGCCGCGGTCGCGGCCAAACGTGATCCGGCGACGCTCCACGTCGTGAGCCGGGGCGCGTTCCACGTCCACGACAAGCTCCAGGGTCCGAATCGCCGGCCGCTGTGGGGGACGCTCGACGAGATCCGCGAGGACATCGGCCGCTACGCGGCGGCCGGGCTCACCGAGCTGTTCCTCGAAGCGAATTTCCAGCCGGGCGGCGGTGACCTCGAGCGGACGCTGTCGCACATGGAGGCGCTGGCGCCCCGTCGCTGACCGCGCTAGGATGGCGCTCCCCCAGCCGACCGGTGACGAAGGAGGTTTCCATGGCTGTGTACATGGTCGAGCGCGATCTCAAGGGCATCACGATGGAACAGCTCGCGGCCGCTCAGAAGCTGGCGATCCAGACCGGGAAGGATCTGAGCGCCGGCGGCAAGCAGGTGCGCTACATCCGGAGCACGTTCGTGCCGGGCGAGGCGCGCTGCATGTGTCTGTTCGAGGCTCCCAACCCGCAGAACGTCAAGGAGCTGAACGAGAAGGCGCAGATTCCGTTCTCGCGGATCGTGGAGGCGCTCGATCTGACTCCCTAGTGCGGCTGCAGGAAGGGAATCGGGACGAACAGGGTGAAGCCGTTCACGGTGAGAAGCGCGCCGAGGACGGCGAGCACCCCGGAGATGGCGACCATCGGTCCTGATCCGGAGAGGATCGCCACCGAAGCGCACACGATGGCGATCTGGAGCAGCACCTCGGCGTAGTCGAAGTAGGGATCCCGCGCCCGGAAGAGATCGCGCTCGTGCTCGAGCTTGCGCGCGACCTTCTCGATCTCCTTCTTGTCGGCCACCATGCGCTGCTCTTCGTCGCCGAATCGCTTGGCCAGGGTCTCGAACTTCGTCCGTTCGGCGCCCCGGAAGCCCGGGGGCTCGGCCAACTGAGTCTCGATGAGGATCTTGTTGGCGCGGTTGAGGTGCTCGCGGACGACCTTGGCCTGGTAGTAGGCCCACTGGTCGGACGACTGCTGCTGGGCGAGCAGCATCTCCTTCATGGCGTACTTGCCGCCGAGGCCGGCGATGGCCAGCACGACGGCGTAGATTGCCGTCAGCAGGGCGACTCGCCGGCTAAAGGCTTTGTCGCGCTGCTCTTCGAGCTCGTGAAGGTCGAGCGGTCCTCCCTCAGCCACGGGCCGAGGTGGACCACTTCCTGATTTCTTCGCGCATGGCTTCCTTGCCCGCCTCGAACGCGTTCATGAGGCGTTGCGTCTGCTCCTCGAACATCTCGCGGCTCTTGTCGAGCCACTCGCCGGCGTGGCTCTGGGCGTCGCCCGCCCACTCCTGGGCCCGCTTGGCGGCCTCGCCGCCCTGCTCGGTGAGGAGGTCACGCGTCTCGCGGCCGCTGCGGGGGGTGGTCAGGAACGCGACAGCGGCGCCGAGCGCGGCCCCGAACAGGAACCAGCCGAGATTGCCGTTGTCGTCCTTTTCGTTCGTCATGGTTGATCTCCCTCCTGCTTCCCGTCTGCATGGTTCCTGCGAAGCCGATGCAGGAACACCTCGAGGCCGGTCTTGAGCCCGGCCGCCACGCCCACGAGCTGGCCGGCGCGGGTCAGCCCGGTCACGGCCGCCAGCACCCGGCTGACGCCTGCGACGGCGTCCTGAGCGCGATCGGTGAGGCCACCGATCCGCTGCATCTCTCCCCGCGCCTCCTCGCTCAGGCCGCGCAGCTCGTGCACGAGCCCGCGCACCTCCCCGACGAGCGGGCTCAGCTCGCCTTCGAGAATGCTCAGCACGCGATCGGCCCGCTCGGCCGATCGGCGCAGGGCGACGATCGCGGGCACCAGCGCGATGGTGACAGCGATCAGGCAAAGGAGGACGAGTCCCTGGACCCAGGGCTGCATGGAAGGAGAATTATGCCATACTTGGTGCGGATCTATGTCCCTGCACGAGCGGTTCGACGAGCTCGCGCGCCGTCACGCAGAGGCTGAGCTGGGCGGCGGTGAAGAGCGGATCCGGCGCCAGCACAAAGCAGGCAAGAAGACGGCGCGGGAGCGGCTCGATCTCCTCCTCGATCCGGGCGCCTTCACCGAGATCGACAAGTTCGTGGTGCATCAGAGCCACGACTTCGACATGGACGGGCAGAAGTTCCCCGGTGACGGGGTCGTCACCGGCTCGGGACGCATCCACGGCCGTCCCGTGTTCGTCTTCGCTCAGGATTTCACGGTCTTCGGCGGCTCGCTGTCGGAGGCCTATGCCCGCAAGATCTGCAAGATCATGGATCTCGCCATGAAGACGGGCACGCCCGTCGTCGGGCTCAACGACTCGGGCGGCGCGCGCATCCAGGAGGGCGTCGTCTCCCTCGCCGGGTATGCCGACATCTTCCTGCGCAACACGCTGGCCTCTGGTGTGGTGCCCCAGATTTCCGCGGTGCTCGGGCCGTGCGCGGGCGGCGCCGTGTATTCGCCGGCGATCACGGACTTCGTCTTCATGGTCAAGAACACGTCGTACATGTTCGTGACCGGGCCGGATGTCATCAAGGCGGTCACCCACGAGGCGGTGACGGCCGAGGAGCTGGGGGGCGCCGCCACCCACGGCGGGACCTCGGGCGTCGCGCACTTCTCGACCGACGGCGAGGACGAGTGCCTGGCCCTCATCCGGGAGCTGCTGACGTTCCTGCCCCAGAACAACCTCGAAGATCCGCCGCTCCGTCCCACGCTCGATCCGGTGGACCGTCGCGACGAGTCCCTGCAGACCATCGTCCCCGAGCAGCCGAACCGGCCGTACGACATGAAGACGATCGTGAGCACGGTCCTCGACGACCAGTACTTCTTCGAGGTTCACGCGGACTTTGCGCCCAACATCGTCGTCGGGTTCGGGCGCCTGGGCGGCCGGTCGGTCGGCATCGTGGCCAACCAGCCCGCCCATCTCGCCGGCTGTCTCGACATCAACGCGTCGGTCAAGGCCGCGCGCTTCGTGCGGTTCTGCGACTGCTTCAACATCCCCCTGGTGACGTTCGTCGACGTCCCGGGATTCCTGCCCGGGACGGCCCAGGAGTACGGCGGCATCATCAAGCACGGCGCCAAGCTGCTCTACGCCTACTGCGAGGCCACCGTGCCGAAGCTGACCGTCATCACCCGCAAGGCGTACGGCGGCGCCTACGACGTCATGTCGTCCAAGCACATCCGGGGTGACGTCAACCTCGCGTGGCCGACGGCGGAGATCGCGGTGATGGGCCCCGAGGGCGCGGTGAACATCCTCTACCGTCGCGAGCTGGAGGCGGCGGCCGACCCGGCGGCGTTCAAGGAGGCGAAGGCTCGCGAGTACCGCGAGAAGTTCGCCACCCCCTACATCGCGGCCGAGCGCGGCTACGTGGACGAGGTGATTCTCCCGCGCGACACGCGGGCGCGCCTGACCGCCGCCCTCGGCGTGATCGCCACCAAGCGCGACCAGAATCCGCCGCGCAAGCACGGCAACATTCCACTGTAGTGCGAGCCGAGGCGATTCGATCGTGGCAGTGCGAGGCGAGGCCGTCCGACGGGCGAGCCGAGCGGTGAAATGGCCCGAAAGACCCGAGCGGTGACATGACCGAAGATCATCAGCGTCCGAATGAACGCTTCAAGCCGGTGTATGGCCCGGCCGATGTGCCGCTCGATGCGGCCGGCGCGGCGTTGGGAGCCCCGGGCGCGTTTCCCTTCACGCGCGGGATCCATCCCACGATGTACCGCGGCAGGCTGTGGACGATGCGCCAGTACGCGGGCTTCGGCTCGGCCGCCGAGACGAACAAGCGCTACCGCTTTCTGCTCGATCAGGGCCAGACCGGCCTCAGCGTCGCCTTCGACCTGCCCACGCAGATGGGCCACGACCCCGATTCGCCGATCGCGGTCGGCGAGGTCGGCAAGGTCGGCGTCTCCATCGCCTCGGTGGAGGACATGGCCGACCTCTTCGAGGGGATTCCGCTCGAGCGGGTCTCGACCTCGATGACGATCAACGCGACGGCGGCCATCCTGCTCGCCCTCTACGTGGCGGTGGCGCGCCGCCAGGGCGTGGCCGCCGAGCGGCTCTCGGGCACCGTGCAGAACGACATCCTCAAGGAGTACATCGCGCGCGGGACGTATATTTTCCCGCCCGGCCCGTCCATGCGCCTGGTCACCGATGTCTTCGCCTACTGCAAAGATCGGGTGCCGCGCTGGAACACGATCTCGATCTCCGGTTACCACATGCGCGAGGCAGGCTCGACGGCGGCTCAGGAAGTGGCGTTCACGTTGTCGAACGCCATCGCATACGTGGAGGCGGCACTGGCCGCCGGCCTGGCCGTGGACGACTTCGCCCCGCAGCTGTCCTTTTTTTTCAACGCGCACAACCACCTGCTCGAGGAGGTCGCGAAGTACCGGGCGGCCCGCCGGCTGTGGGCGCGGATCATGCGTGACCGCTTCCAGGCTCGCGACCCGCGCTCGATGATGCTGCGCTTCCACGTCCAGACCGCCGGCAGCATGCTCACCGCTCAGCAGCCGGAGAACAACGTCGTTCGTGTGGCCATCCAGGCGCTGGCGGCCGTGCTCGGTGGCTGCCAGTCGCTGCACACCAACTCCATGGACGAGGCGCTGGCGCTTCCCACCGAGCGGGCCGTCCGGATCGCGCTGCGGACCCAGCAGATCCTCGCGCACGAGTCGGGCGTCGCCGATACCGCCGATCCCCTGGGCGGATCGTTCACCGTCGAGCGGCTCACCCGGGACATCGAGGAGGAGGCGGACACGTACATCCGCACCGTCGACGAGAAAGGCGGCGCCGTGGCCGCCATTGCCTTCATGCAGCGGGAGATCCAGGATGCCGCCTACCGCTGGCAGCGGGAGGTGGAGGACAAGGCGCGGGTCATCGTCGGCGTCAACGAGTTCGTGACCGACGAGGCGCCCCCCGCGAACCTCTTCCAGGTCGACGCCGGAGTCGGCGACGCTCTGCGCGAACGGGTCGCTCGAGTGCGGAAGACCCGCGATGCCGCGGCGGCGGCGCGGGCGCTCGACGCGCTCGAGCAGGCCGCTCGGGGCCGCGAGAACATCGTCGCCCGGCTGGTGGAGGCGGTCGAGGCCTCCGTGACGCTCGGTGAGATCTGCGAGCGACTGCGCACCGTGTTCGGTACGCACCAGCCGTCGGTGACGTTTTGATGCGTCGCTGGACGCTGGTGACCCTGCTCGCTGCGCTGACGTCGCTCGTCGTGGTGGCCCCGGCGATGGCCGGTCTCGCCGACCGTCTGGCCGCCACGTTCGCCCTCTTGGCCGACGATTTCATCCAGGCCGCTCAGCCCATCGAGGGTGTGGTGGCGGCGGTCGAGGCCACGATCCTGTACCTCGATCTGGGCGAGGGGACCGGCGTTCAGGTCGGGCAGGAGCTGACGGTCTTCCGCAAGGGCGCCCCCTTCTACCATCCGATGACGCAAAGAGTGCTCGGCCACTACGAGGACAAGCTCGGCCATGCCCAGATCCGCCGCGTGGCCGCCCAGTTCTCGGAGGCGCTGTTCATTCCGAAGGAGGGAGGGGTGTCGCCCCAGCCCGGTGACGGCGTTCGCATCACTCGGGCGCGCCTTCGTGTGGCCATCACCCCCGTGCTCGACCTCACGCGCTCCGATGCCGACGTGCGGCGCGTTCCCTACCTGATCGCCAGTGTGCTCGAGCGGTCCAAGCGCTTCCAGGTCGTCGACCCGCTCGCCGTGAGCGACATGTTCGCGAACGGCGCCGTGCGCGTCGAGGAGCTGCTGGTCCGGCCGGAGCGCGCCGTCCGCGTCGCCGTCAACCTCGAAGTCACCGGGTGGCTCGTTCCCGTCGTCCTGGAGCGGAACGGGGTGACCTACCTCGACGCGACCTGGATCTCGGCGCTCACCGGCACGCCTCTGTTCTCGCGGCGGCAGCCGGTGGTCCCGACGGCGGCCACCGAAGAGCAGCGGTTTCCCTGGGAGCCCCGGGCCGAGGATTGAGGGGGGTGGTGTGCTATCGTAGGCGACCATCATGATGAGACGATACCTCGCCATCGTCCTGATTGCGCTCGTGCCCGGGTTGGCGGCGTGCAATACGGTGAAGAGCATCATCGGATCGTCGTCGGCCGGAGAGCCGTCGACGCTGAAGTCGGCCGAGAACCGGTGGCTCCTCATCAAGAACCCCCGCTTCGGGGACGTGCCGAGCGAGCCTGAGTACATCTGGGTCGAAGAGGACAAGGTTCCCACCACGTTGACGACCCTCATCCGGGGCAAGGGCGCGATCATCGCGACGCCCGAGATCGTCGCCAAGTACGGCGCACCGCCGGGCGGCGGCAAGATCAGCCCGCGCCAGGGCGTGCCCTATCAGGTCGCCACTGCGACCCCGACGTCGACGGTGAGCGGCGGCGGGACCGCACCGCGGCCGGTGATCGTGCGCGGGGCCACCGTGGCCGCGGCGACACCGGCGATGCCCGAGCCCAAGCGCGGGTACGTCGTCTACGTCGACACCACGCGCATCGTGGTCGACCTCACCGCCGGCGACGGCATGCGACCGGGGACGGTCGTCAGTCTTCGCCGCGACAAGATTCCCATCGTGCATCCGGTGACGGGCGAGGTCCTGGGCGAGCTGGACGAGGAGGTGGCGATCGCGCGCGTCACCGAGACGCGGGAGAAGTTCTCGGTCGCCGAGATCCAGTCGGTCACGCCCGGACTCTCGATCCAGCTTCGCGACCGAGTCGTCACCAAGTAACAGGCGCCCCGTGCCCACGCCCACGCTGGAGCGGGTCCTCAAGGAGCGGGTGGCCGCGCTCGTGGGCGACGAGCTGAAGGGTGTCGAGGAAGAAATCCGCAGGCAGCTGGGCTCACCGGTGGCCCTCATCCAGGAAATGGGCGGCTACATCGCCGGCGCCGGAGGCAAGCGCCTGCGCCCCATGCTGCTGCTGCTGGCGGCCCGGCTGGCCGGCTACCGCGGGCCGCGCTCGGTCCGGCTGGCCTGCGTCGTCGAGCTGCTCCACACCGCAACGCTGATCCACGACGACGTCGTCGACCAGGCGCCGCTCCGGCGCGGTCGGCCCTCCGCCAACGCCCAGTGGGGTGACGACGCCTCCGTCCTCGTCGGCGACCATCTCTACTCGAAGTCGTTTGCGATGCTGGTCCGCGACAACGATCGCGGGATCATGGAAACGCTGGCGCGGGCCACGGTCTCCATGACCGAGGCCGAGGTCTTTCAACTCGAGCGGAAGCGGAACGGCCTCACCACCGAGGCCGACTACCTGCGCATCATCAGCCAGAAGACCGCCTCGTTCATCTCGGCGTGCTGCCGCATCGGCGCGCTGCTGGGTGGGCTCGGGCCCGAGCAGGTGGAAGCGCTGACCCGCTACGGCATGGACATCGGCGTGGCCTTCCAGATCTCCGACGATGCCCTCGATTTCGTCGCCGACCAGGAGCGTTTCGGCAAGGCCATCGGCAGTGATCTCCGCGAGGGCAAGCGGACGCTGCCCCTCATCGCCATGCTCGAGGCCGCCACCGCCGCCGAGGCCGAGCGCGTGCGCGGGTTGCTCAAGCGCCCGGCGCTGTCGCCCACCGAGGTGGAGGAGATCCGTCGTCTCGTGCTCGATCACGACGGCGTGCAGTACGCGCGGGCGCGCGCGGCCAGCTATGCGCAGGCGGCGAAGGCCGACCTCGAGGCGTTCCCGCCGTCGGAGGAGCGCGAGATCCTCGCGCTCATCGCCGACTTCGTCGTCGATCGCGACCGCTGACGCGCGGGGCGCGGGTCGCGTGCCCCCGATCATCACGCTCATCACCGATTTCGGCACGCGCGACAGCTACGTCTCCGAGATGAAGGGCGTGATCCTCTCGCTCGTGGCCGATGTCCATCTGGTGGACATCACCCACGACGTCGAGCCCCAGCAAGTGGCCGAAGCCGCGCTCACCCTGGAGGCGGCGGCGACGGCGTTCCCCGCCGGTACGGTCCACCTGGCGGTGGTCGACCCCGGTGTAGGGACGGATCGTCGCGCGATCGTCGTGGCCGCTGGCGGTCACCTCTTCGTCGGGCCCGACAACGGCCTGTTCACGCCGATGTTCGCGCACGCCGAGTGGCGGGCGTTCGAACTGGCCGCGGGCGAATATCGGCGCCCGGTGGTGAGCCGGACGTTCCACGGTCGCGACATCTTCGCCCCGGCGGCGGCTCATCTGGCCCGCGGCGTCGCTCCCGAGCGCTTCGGCCCGGCCGTGGGCGATCCGGTCCGCCTGTCCTGGCCGGAAGCGCGCGAAGGCGCCGACGGCGTGGGTGGCACGGTGATCCATGTCGACCGCTTCGGGAACCTCGTCACATCGATCGGCGCCGAGCACGTCGCCACGGTACTGGCCGACGGACGGGCCGCGGTCCGCGTCGCCGGGCGTGTGCTGCCTCTGGTCGGGACTTACGGGGAGTTGTCGCCGGGCCGAGCGGGGGCGCTGATCGGATCGCGGAACCGGCTGGAGGTCGTGGTGCGCGACGGAAGCGCGGCTGCGCGTCTCGGCGCCGGGCGTGGGACGGCGGTTGTCCTCAGGCGGACGACTCCGATTTCGAAGATGTCGAGGTCGAGGCGTTCGAGGACGACGGAGAAGGCGTGCCTTCGGGAGAAGGAGTGCTAGACTTCTCGGCGGATGGGCTGGTTTTCGTCGCAGCCTTCTCGGATTCCTGTGCTTTCTTGCGCGCTTCCGAGGGATAGTCGGTGACGTACCAGCCGCCGCCCTTGAGAATGAAGGGCGCGGACGATAGCAGCCGTCGCACCGTCCCGCCGCACGTCTCGCAGCGCGTCAGCGGCTCTTCGGTGATCCTCTGCCGAACCTCGAACGTTCGCCGGCACGCATCACACTGATATTCGTACGTCGGCACGAGATCGACGCTACATGGGAGGCTCAAGGGTGTCAAGACAACCGGCTGCCTGGCTCGTCGTCGCGCTACTTTCGGCGTCACTCGCCGGGTGCGCGACGACCGATAAGTCGGCCGAGATCAAGCGCCTGCAGGCCCGGGCCGCGTACGACCGAGCGTTGCAGCACGTCAAGGATAAGGAGGCCAGCCCGGCCCTCACATCAGTGCAAGAGGCGATCGCGCTCGATGATTCCGTCCCCGTCTACTGGAACACCCTGGGGTGGATTTACCTGCAGCTCGGGCGACCGGACATCGCATTCACTCCATTCAGCAAGGCGCTGCAGCTCGATCCGACGTTCGGCCTGGCTCAGGAGAATGTCGGAGTGGCACTCTCCGAGCTCGGCCGATGGGAAGAGGCGATCGCCGCCTATCGAAGAGCGATCATCATGGGCACGGTGCCGACACCA
>WNEY01000845.1_pt1 | contig 20351 bp, 21 predicted proteins | sample 5400531 | NCBI WGS metagenome assembly WNEY01 (sample SAMN13153338, study PRJNA577476) | soil metagenome | isolation source: 200 cm saprolite under Douglas fir tree site 1 | place: USA:California | collected 2015-04-18
CCGGCCGCCCGGTGACCATGGTCTTCCAGGCTTGCCGCACCGCCAGCGGCACCATCTCGCCCCGCGTCGGCTGGAACACCTTCTTGCAATAGGAGCGTACCGTCGACGGAAAATCGGCCTGGTAGTGGCGATAGAGCTCTTGGAAGGCGCCGCGGTTGAACTGGCTGGTCGGCACATTGCCGGTCACCGCCATGAACGGCACCGAGTCGAGAAACGCGTTGCCAAGCGAGATCGGCAGGTTGGCGGAGCCCGGCCCGCATGAAGTGAAGGTCGCGACCGGCTGCCCGGACACCCGGTAATAAACGTCGGCCATGAAACCGGCGACGCTCTCGTGGTGCACCGAGATGGTCTTGATGTCACTCTCGCGCTCATAAAGCGCGTCGATGAACTGAATATTGCCGTGCCCGCACAGCCCGAAAACATACGGCGCTTTCTGCTGGATCAGATAGTCGACGATGACCTGCGCGCCATTGAGCTTGTTGGTGGTCGACATACGGTTCTCCTCGATGGGCGTGCCGGCGTCCGACAAGCGCGCGAAACTATGTCTCATGATGCTGTACGTCAATTGCTATTGTGGTATGCAGAGCTTGTTACCGGGACGCGCTCGGACCGACGATGTGATCCCCGGCAGGGATTGGAGGCAAGCTCGTGAGAACGCGCGCGAAGACGAAAACGGCTGAGAAGAGGGTGCCCGTGAAAGGACGGGTCGCGCGGCTCGTGATGAAATCCGACATCGACCAAGATGCCGAGGATCGCCAGCGCGCAGGAATCCAGTCACTCGGGCGCGCCTTTGCGATCCTCGAGGAGGTTGCGCGGCACCGCGAAGGGATCGGCCTTGCCGATCTCAGCAAGCGCGTTGGCCTGCATAACTCCACCGCGTTTCATCTCGCAAAAACGCTGGTATCGCTCGGTTATGTCCGCCAGGAGAAGGAGACGAAGCGCTATCGCGTCGGTCGCCCGCTGTTCGCCCTGGCGGCCAGCTGTCTCGATGAGATCGAGATGGTCAATGTCGCGACGCCTGTCCTTGAAGCGCTGTCTCGCGAAACCGGAGAAAGTGCGCATTTCGCGGTGCGTATGGGCGATGCCGTCGTGGTCATCGCACGTACGAGCGGTCCGGGCGCGTTTCAGCTGACCGACCGCGTGGGGGTGGTGCGGCCGGCGCATTGCACTGCGCTCGGCAAGATGATTCTCGCCTCGCTGCGCCCGGACCAGCTCGAGCGATTCCTCGCACGCGCGGACCTCAAGCCTTCGACCGAAAAATCCATTACCGAAATTCCCGCATTGAAGCGAGAGATTGCCGAGGTGCGGCAGAGCGGCATCGCGTTCGACGACGGCGAGTTCAATCTCGAGGTCCGCTGCGTTGCCGTTGCCGTCAAGGACTTCACCGGCGGCACCATCGGAGCGCTCGGCATCTCCGGCCCGGTCTGGCGTCTGACGATCCAGGCGCTGCAGACGCGCGCGAAAATCCTGCAAGCCGCGGCCGATCGTCTCTCCGTTGAATTGGGTGCCAAGGGCACTCAGGTCTGATCGCCAAATCCGCGCTCGCCGCCCTCGCGCGTTTTTGCCGTTGACACGCCAGCACCTTCCCCCGAATATCGTCCAACAATAAAAGAATGCATCTCACATTGTCGCATACGGTGACAGGGACCCGCCGGGCGCGACGACCTCCGGGGAGGAGCAGCAATGATCGTCAGCAATCGCAGACGCGTTCTCAAAGCCGGCGCCACGCTCGCGGGTGCATCGGTTCTTGGCCTTCCGGCGTTTCTCAAGGCGCAGGACAAGATCAAGATCGGTCATTTGACGCCGCTCACCGGCTTTCTCGGTGCGCTCGGCGCTTACGCCCAGCTCGGCTTGAGAATGGCCGAGGAGGAAATCAATCAGGCTGGCGGCGTCATGGGGCGCCAGCTCGACATCGTGTCGGAAGACTCGGTCAATCCGGCAACTGGCGCGACCAAGGCCCAGCGCATGCTCGAGCAGGACGGCGCGACCGTGCTGATAGGCGAGATCAATTCGGCGGTCGCGCTGACGATCTCGCAGGTCGCCGCGCGAAACAAAAGGCTGTTCATGCAGGTCGGCGCGCGCTCCGACGCGCTGCGCGGGAAGAACTGCAACAAATATACCTTCCACGTCGACATCCCGAACACCGTGATGGTCAACGCGGTCGGCAAGGCGCTGCTGCGCGACAACATGGTGAAGGGCAAGAAGTTCTTCACGCTGACCGCCGACTACATCTTCGGGCACGATCTGTTGCGGGCTGCCAAAACGTTCTTCGCGGCGAATGACGGAAACCTGATCGGCGACGAGCTGGTCGCAACCGACGTGACCGACTTCAGCCCCTATCTCCTGAAGGTGCGGCAGGCGAAGCCGGATGTGTTGTGCTGCAACCTCGCCGGCAACCAGGTAACGAATCTGATCAAGCAATATTCCGAGTTCGGCCTGCCTTATCCAGTTGTTGGTTTCAATCTCAACACTGCGGATGCATGGGCGGCAGGCGAGGGCAATCTCTCCGGCACGTGGCCGACGGTCTGGCATCACGACCTCGACACGCCGGGTTCGAAGGCATTCGTCGCGAGCTTCACCAAGAAGCACGGCAAGCCGCCGGAGAACCACGCCTGGATTGAATACGTTGCGCTCAAGATGATGGCGCAGGCGATGAATGAGACGAAGTCGACCGATACCGACAAGCTGATCGCGTACTTCGAGAAAGAAACGCAGTTCGACATCTTGAAGGCACGCAAAGGCTATTTCCGCAGTTGGGATCATCAACTGATGCAGGAGGCCTATCCGTTCACCGTCAAGGAGAAGGGCAAGGCCAAGGACAAATGGGACTTCCTCGCGCTCGGCCCCGCTGTCCCGGGCGCAAGCGAGCCGCTCGCCATCCTCGCGCCGACCAAGGAGCAGAATCCCTGCACGCTGTAGTTCGTCACGGCGGGAAGGCCTAGCTCATGTTCCTGCTGGAACAGGTCGTCAACGGCCTGGTACTCGGCGGCTATTACCTGCTCATCGCGCTCGGTCTATCGCTGATCTTCAGCGTCGGCGGCATCGTCAATCTGGCGCATGGCGCGTTCTACGCGCTCGGCGCCTATGTGTCGGTCGAGATCACCAGGTATCTCGGCTTTGCGCCGGCCGTCGTCATTTCGCCTGTCGCCGTCGGCCTGCTCGGCGTTCTGTTCGAGCGCTTCATCCTGCGGCGGTTCTACACGGCCGATCCGATCCTCAGCCTGCTGGTGACCTTCGGCCTCGCGATGATCGCGGAGCAAGTGATCCGCATCGTCTGGGGCGCCCAGCCGCTGTCGCAGGCGATGCCGCAAAGCTTGAAGGGCGCGGTCATCCTCGGCGACTTCCTGTTCTCGCGCTATCGGCTCCTCCTGCTCGGCGTGGTGGCGCTCGTGCTGCTCGGCGTATGGCTGCTGCTGCACAAGACGTCGTTCGGCCGCGTCGTGCGGGCCGGCATCCAGCGGCCCGACATGGTCGCGGCGCTCGGCATTCGCCTCCAGCCTTACATGACCGCGATCGTGGCGCTCGGCGTCGGAATGGCGGCGGTCGGCGGTGCGTTCTTTGCCCCGATCGCGCTGGTGCATCCGGCGATGGGCGCCGAGATCATCACCGTCGCCTTCGTCGTGGTGGTGATCGGCGGGCTTGGAAGCTTCTGGGGCGTGGTGCTCGCGGCGCTCCTGGTCGGTGTCGTGCGCGGCGTGACGATCCATTTCGCACCGGCCGCCGGCGAAGCCTCGATCTATATCCTCATGTTCCTCGTGCTGTTGTTGCGCCCGCGCGGGTTGCTGGGCGAGCGCATCGAGAAATTCGAATGAGGTTGCCCGCATACCCGAAATACCGCCCGCTATGGGTCGCCGCGCTCGCACTGATCGCGCTGCCGCTCGCCATGCGACTGTTCGGCCTCTCGATGAACACCGCCTCCATGGTGGTGATTCTCGCAATCGCCGCGATGGGGCTCAATCTTCTCGTGGGCTACACTGGTTTGACCTCGTTCGGTCATGCCACATGGTTCGGCGTCGGCGCCTATGCGGCCGGCCTGATCCAGAAGACTTGGTTCCATGATCAGATCGCGATCCCGATCCTGCTATCGATGATCTTCGTCGCGGCGCTCTCGGCGTTGGTTGGTGTCGTCATCCTGCGCCGGCGCGGCGTCTATTTCTCGCTGCTCACTCTGGCCCTTTCGGCGCTCGCCTACACGATCGCGTTCCGCTGGACCGACGTGACGGGAGGGGAAGACGGGCTCGGCGGTCTGACGCGCGGTGGTATCGGGCCGTTGCGTCTCGACGATGGGCGCGTGTTCTACGTCACGGTCGCCGCGATCGGATTCGGCGTGCTGTATGGGTTGCTGCGCATCACGCGCTCGCCTTTCGGCCACGTATTGGTGGCGATCCGCGAGAACCAGTTGCGTGCCACGTTTCAAGGCTACCCGATCGAGCGCTACAAGCTCGCCGTGTTCGTCATCTCGGCCGTGGTCACGGGCCTTGCCGGTACGCTCCTCGGCTTCCAGACCTATCTCGTCTCTGCCGAAGCCGTCTCGGTGCCGTTTTCCGGCGAGTTGCTGGCGATGGTCGTGATCGGCGGCATGCATCACATTCTTGGTCCCGCCCTCGGAGCGCTGTTCTTCATCCTGTTCCGTGAGCTGTTCTCGATCTGGTCGTCGAACTGGCTTCTCTGGTTCGGCCTCATCTTCGTGGCGTTCGTTCTTTACTCGCCAGGCGGACTGATCGGCATCTGGGCGAAGCTGCAGCGCCGCTGGCGGCCGCCGCCGGAAGAAGCGGCTGCGATGAGCAAGCGCAAGATCTACGAGGGCCTCAGCCCGCCGGCCTTCCTGATCCCGCGCGGCAACTGCGTGCTCGCGGTCGATGCCGTCTCCAAAAAGTTTGGTGGCATCCGCGCTGTCGCTGACGCTACCCTCATGGTTGCGGCAGGCGAGATCCATGCGCTGATCGGCCCGAACGGCGCCGGCAAGACGACGCTGTTCAACATCGTCTCTGGCCTGTACGCGCCGGACGCCGGCGCCGTGCGGCTTGACGATCGCGCAATCCATGGCGTCCCGCCGCATGAGATCTGCCAATGCGGCATCGCGCGCTCGTTCCAGATCACGAACCTGTTTCGCAACCTCTCGATCTACGAGAACCTGCGCCTGTCGCTGCAGGCAAGACATGCGGCCCGGTTCAATATTTGGCGGGATATCGACGCATTCCCCGATCTTCACGCCGAGACAGCAGAGCTCGTCCGTTTTCTCGGCCTTGAGGGCATCGAGACAATTGAAGGTAGCGACCTCTCCTACGGCGGACAGCGCCTCGTCGATCTCGGCATCGCGCTGGGCGCAAAGCCGCGTGTGCTATTGCTGGACGAGCCGCTCGCAGGCCTCGCCGCCGCCGAACGCGAACGCGTGTCGAACCTCATCAAGAGCGTCGCTGCGAATATCCCGGTGCTGATCGTCGAGCACGACATCGATCGCGTGCTCGGCTTCTCGCAGCGCGTTACCGTCATGAACCAGGGCCAGGTGCTGATGACCGGCACGCCTCACGAGGTGCGCACCGATCCCCGCGTGCAGGAAGTCTACACCGGCGCGGGCACGCCGTCCCTTGCCGGCCGAAGCTCTCGGAGCGCACGCGTGGTACCGGTGCTCCGTTGCGAACGTCTCAACGCCTTTTACGACAAGAGCCATATCCTGAATGACGCAACGCTCGATGTGCGCGAAGGCGAGATCGTCGCGCTGCTCGGCCGCAATGGCGCCGGCAAGTCCACACTCTTGAAGACGCTGGCCGGACTCGTACCGGCAGCTTCGGGCCGCATCGAATATTGCGGACGCGAAATCGCTGGAATGCCCGCGCCCGACATTGCGCGCCTCGGCATAGGTTACGTGCCGCAGGGGCGCGGCCTCTTCGCCGGCATGAGCGTCGCCGACAACCTCGCGCTCGGGCGCCTCGCGCGCAAAACCGATGGCAGCACCGGCGTGGTGTGGAGCGAGGAGAAGATCTTCGAGTATTTTCCGCGGCTGAAAGAGCGCCGCAATATCGCCGCGGACTATCTCTCCGGCGGAGAGCAGCAAATGCTGGCCGTCGCGCGCGCGCTATCAGGGAATGTCAAGCTGCTGCTGCTCGACGAGCCGTTCGAGGGGCTGGCGCCCGCTGTCGTCTTCGAGCTCATCGCGGTATTCGACCAGCTCCGCGAGCATGCGTCGATCCTGATCGTCGAACATAATCTCGATGTCGTGCTCGCGCTCGCCGATCGGGTGTTCGCCCTCGAGCGTGGCGCGGTCTTTCATGAGGGACCTGCGGCACCGCTGCTCGCCGATCTCGACTATCGCAAGCAAATCCTATGGCTCTGAGCAAGGTGGGTAGTCTCGCAACAGCCGGTATGAACGAGCACTGTCCGCGATGCGCCCGGTACCGGCAATGATTCGGAATTCAATCGAAGTTAGAGCGGCGCGTCGTAACAACCGTCACGGCGTAGACGACGTTACGCGAATCATATACAAGAAGTGCATCATCCCTTCATACGCCCAGTCATCGCCATCAGCGGCGGCATGCTGAAGTCGGCGGCGCACCGGGCTTTTGCGCAAATGGAAGCAGGTGTGTGGGGACAGCGCGGGACACCGCGCTGGGACAGCATAGCGGCTGTCCGATCAAAGGCTTGAGCCCGCCGTCCCGCATTCCTGGCCTGCAGAGATGGATTTGCGCCGGCGGGGCTGGTACCACGGATTACTCGATGCACGGAACCCTCCACCGCATGCCCCAAAGCCTCGTCGCCGCCCTTGCGATGGCGGGGACGCTCGCCGCTGGCGTGGCCGGCGGGGCGGTCGCGCGCCTCGTGCACCTGCCCCTGCCGTGGCTGCTCGGCTCGCTCGCCACCATCATGGCGCTGTCGCTCGCGGGCGCGCCGGTGCGGCTCATTCCCTGGGGCCGGCCGGCGGGTACGCTGGTGGTCGGAGCCTCGACCGGCCTGCAGTTCACCGCCACCGTGGTGGCGAAGCTCGTGACGCTGCTACCGCTGATCATCGCCGCCGCCCTGTTTTCGACCGTGATCGGCGCGATCGGCGGCCTGCTCTATATGCGCTTCAGCGGCGTCGACCGTGTCACCGCATTCTTCGCGACCGTGCCCGGCGGCGTGGTCGAGACTATGAACGTCGCGCCGCAATACGGCGGTCATGTCGAGCCCATCATGGTGGCGCAAACTACGAGAGTCGCGTTAATCGTGGTATTCGCGCCGTTCCTGGTGATCTCGTTCGCCGGCAGCGGCGGCGTCCAGAATCCGCTGCTCGGCGTCCCGTACGCGCCGTGGCTGCCGCTCATCGCCGTGCTCGCGGTGTCGGCGGTGATCGCCGCGCTCCTTTCGCGCACGCGCTCACCCAATGCCTGGCTGATGGCGCCGCTGTTCATCGCCGCCGCCGTCGGCAATCTCGGGCTTATGGAGGGCCGCATGCCCGACGTCCTGCTGATCGCCGCCCAGGTCGTCATCGGCAGCGCGCTCGGCGCCCAGTTCCGGCCGGAATTCCTCACTCGGCTGTTCCGGCTGCTGTGGGCCTCGTGCCTGGTCATCATTTTCGCGGCCGGATCGATGGCGCTGTTCGGCGCCGCGATCGGATGGCTCTTGGGCTATCCGGTGCCGACCATGGTGCTGGCGATGGCGCCGGCCGGCATCGCCGAGATGGTGCTCACGGGCAAGGTGCTCGGGCTCGACTCCACGATGATCGCCGGCTTCCAGCTGATGCGCATCATCATCGTGCTGATCTGGTGCCGCACCGCGCTCATCCTGTTCGAGCGGGTCGCGGACTGGGTTTACGGCAAGGCGCCAGATTGACAGGTTACGCCAACAGTGATCAGTCACCCCGCGCTGGAGCAAGGAGACAGGTGATGGCACAGAACACGCAGAAGGTCGGCTGGATCGGCATGGGCCGCATGGGCTACCCCATGGCCGAGCGCCTGCTCAAGGCCGGCTACGACCTCTCGGTCTGGAACCGCACCCGCGCCAAGGCCGAGCCGCTGGCCAAGATCGGCGGCAAGGTGGTCGACAACCTGTCCGACCTCAAGGACGTCGACGTGCTGTTCTCGATCGTCTCGACCGGCAAGGACCTGGACCAGGTCTATTTCGGCAAGAACAGCGTCACCGGCCACGGCGGCAAGGTGCCGAGGATCTTCGTGGATTGCTCGACCATCGCGGTCGAGGATTCCGCCGCGATCCGCGACCGCCTGAAGCAGCTCGGCGCGGAATTCGTGGCGGCGCCGGTCTCCGGCAATGCCAAGGTGATCAAGGCCGGCAGGCTCTCTGCGGTCATCTCCGGCAGCGAGGCCGCGTGCAAGACGATTACGCCGATGCTGGAGGCGATCGCGCCCCAGGGCGTGTCCTACGTGGGCGAGGGCGAGCTCGCGCGCATCTGCAAGATCGCCCACAACGTGATGCTCGGCGTCGTGATCGAGAACCTGATCGAGATCACGCTCCTTGCCAACAAGATGGGCGTTCCCCGGCACGCCTTCCTCGCCTTCATGAACAACGGCGTGATGGGCTCGATGTTCACGCGCTACAAGTCGCCGGCGCTGGTCAATCTCGACTGGACCACGACGTTCACGCCGGAGCTGTTGCGCAAGGACCTCGACCTCGGCCTCGCGCTCGGGCGCGAATGGGACGTGCCCATGCCGGTGACGGCCGCGACGCGCGAGGTGCTGCAGAGCCATTTCGGCGCGGCGACGCTCAAGCCTGATCCCGAGGCGTATCTGCAAAAAGATTTTGCAGCTCTCATGGAGACCATGGCGCTGGCGTCAGGCATGAAGCTCGAAAGCGAGAACAAGAACGTGCCGACCGGGCTGGAGCACTGAGGCGAGGACCCCCGGGCCAGCTTTCCGCTAGCGCCCGAGATTGACGAGCACCATGGAGATCGACGGCACGTAGGTGATGATCATCAGCGTCGCGAAATTGATCAGCACGAACGGCAGCACGCCCCGGTAGATGCTGCCGAGCGGCGTGTCGAACACCGCCTGCGATGCGAACAGGTTGAGGCCGAACGGCGGGGTGTACATGCCGATGCTCAGGTTGACCGCCATGATGATGCCGAAGTGAATCGGGCTGATGCCCACCGCCTGAACGATCGGCAGCAGGAGCGGCGTCAGGATCAGGATGGCCGCCGGCGGCTCGAGGAAGCTTCCCATCACCAGCAGCACCACGTTGATGAACAGCAGCAAGGCCCAGGGCGGCAGCGCCAGGGCGTTGATCTCGGCGACGATCTGTTGCGGCATTCCGCTCGTCGTGAGCAGCCAGGAATAGAGCCCGGCCGCGGTGACGATCATCAAGATCTGCGAGATCAGAAACACCGCGCTCATGATGATGCGCCAGAGATCGGCGAAGTTGACCTCCCGATGGACCACCATCGTCACGAACAGCGAATAGACGACGGCGACGCCGGCGGCCTCGGTCGGCGTGAACACGCCGCCATAGATGCCGCCGAAGATGACGACGACCGTGCCGATCGACCAGCTCGCTTCCTTGGTCGAGGTCCAGATCGTGTCCCAGCGCGCGCGGGCGGCGAGCGGAACCGTCCTGATGCGGGCATAGACCATGACGTAGGCGGCGTCGACGAACCCGATAAGAAGGCTCGGCAGGACGCCGGCCGTGAACAGGGCGACCGCGGATTGCTGCGCCGACAGCGAGTAGAGGATCATCGCGATCGAGGGCGGAATGACGACCGCGATCGCGCCCGAGGAGGCGATCAGTCCGACCGCGAATCGCTCGTTGTAGCCGTTGTCCCGCAGTGACGGATAGATCATACGGCCGACCGCAACGACCGTGCCGACGGCGGTGTGCGCCATCGCGCCGAACAGCTCCGAGGCCGCGACCGTCGTCACGGCGAGCGATCCCCGCACGCCGCCGATCAAGGAGACAACCCAGACGACGACCCTGCGCGCGATGCCGCCTTGCGCCATGATCTCGCCGGCCAGAACGAAGAACGGCACCGCCAGCAGCGGGAAGTTGTCGAGGCCTCCGAACAGGTAGGTCTGGATGGCTTCCGTCGGCACGTCGGCGACGAAGAGCACGGCGACCAGACAGGTCACCAGCAGGACGAGGAAGATCGGCACGCCGAGGATCAGAAGGATCGATGGCAGAACGAAATAGACGAGAACGGCTGACATCGATGGGGCTTTCCGCGGCCTGTCCCTGGGTCTGGGCTCAATGTTTGGGGCTGCCGGACACGGCTTGCCTGTTGCCGACGATGAGCCGCACGGCCACCAGGAACGCCATGATCGAGAGGCCGATCGGGATCATCGCCTGCGGAATGACCAGCGGAATGTCGGCGGCCTGGCTGCGCTGATCGAACGCCGCGAGGTCCCTGATCACAGGCCAGGCGAAGATCACGATCGCGATCGCTGTGGCGATGAACAGGAGCTCGGAGAAGAGATCGAGCGCCGCGCGCACGTTCGGCGGCATCATCCCGACGAACACGTCCATCCTGATCTGCCGGCCGGACCAGGCGACGACGCCGTTGCCGAGAAACACGCACCCCACCATGAGGAACAGCATCGTCTCTTCCGCCCACGGGATCGAGGCGCTGAAGAAATAACGGCCGATGACGTTGGCGAAGTTGAGCGCGACGCTCAAGACCAGCAGCACGCCCGCCGATACCCGGATGAGGGCGAGCAGCCCGCGCACGCCCTGCAGCAGAATCTCGGTCATTCGAAGGCGTTGCTACTTGTTGCGCTTGGCCGATTCAAAGACGATTTTGACGGTCTTGTTCAGCTCCGGCTTGCTCTTCGACAGATCGTCGGCGACGCTCGAGATCTTCTCGATCATCGCGGATTGCTCCTCGGGCGCGACGCTGATCAGCTCGCCGCCCTTGTCGATCCATACCTTGCGTTGCTTGGCGAAAAAGTCCTTCACGAACGGGACGAGGTCTCGAGAGACGCTCTCGGCATCGTCGCGCACGATCTTCTGCAGGTCCGGCGGCAATGAATCGAGCCACCGCTTGCTCATGACGATGATCGAGTTCAGGTACGGCTGATCGCTCTCGACGACGTATTTGGCCGCATCCTGGTATTGCATCGTGGTGTAGACGGTGATGGTGGCGAGCGCCGCGTCGATGGCGCCCTGTTGGAGCGCCGGCAGCACGTCGGCGAGCGTCATCGCCACCGGCGACGCGTCCATGCGCTTGACCATTTCGAGCTGGAACGGCGAGGCCAGCACGCGGATCTTGGTCCCTTTGAAATCGGCGAGGCGGCGCAGCGTCGGCTTGCGCGTGGCGATCGAGGACGGACCGATGGGGACGATGCCGATTCCGGTGAGCCCCTTGTTGGCGCCCAGGCCGAGCATCAGGTCATGAACCGGAGGATCGTTGATCACGCGCACGTCCTGGTCCGTGCTCGTGAACAGGCCGGGCGCGCTCAGCGCCTCGTAGCGCTCGTCGACACCGACCAGGAATTCCGGTGGCCCGATCCAGGCCTGGATCGAGCCGAACTGGACGCCCTCGATCTGTCGCGGAATGGAGCCGAGCTGGCTTGCCGGATAAATCTCGCCCTTGATCCGGCCGCCCGAATCCTTCTCCACCGCGGCCACGAACCGCCTCAGCCATTCGTGCTGGGTATCGTTGATCGTGGCGGTGCTGAGCTTCATCACGTAGGTCTTGTCCTGCGCGTGCGCGCTCGGCGCCGAACCCAGCAGCATCGCGACCGCGCCGCAGGCGAGCGCCCGGCCAAAGGTCGTGAACAAAGCGTTTTGTCTGTTGATCATCATGGTCTCCCCAACGCCATCGGTGCGCGATGTCGCCACGCACCGCCGAACGCATTCGCTGGCCTTGATCAGCCTTGTTTTCTGCGTGGTTCGAGCATGACACGAGATCGGCCGCATGAACAGCGCCCCCCTCACGCCATTTGCGGCGCCCGAGCCGATCAATGTCCCGCCACAGCCGACTTCACCGTCTCTTCGGTCAGCGCGCGGAACAACCCGGGCGCGAGCATGCCGATGTCGCTGCCGCGCCGGGAGCGGAAGGCGCTCCAGCCGAGCCGCAGGTGGAGCTCGTTGTGACGGGGAATGTCGAGCGCGCCGAGATCGGCCCGCCCGGGCGCGCGCGTTTCGCCTGGGGCAAGGGGCGCGCGTGTCCCGAGCCAGCGCCCCACAGGCTGGCAAGGACAGAGCGCAGATCCCAATTTCTGCCCCGGTGTCCCGATTTCATGGAACCTATGCCCTCATCCGGCGTTGGAGCCGTCGGCCGCGATGCCAGCGTCACAGCCAGGAGGACCGTCATGCGATCCGAGGAAGCTTGGGCGAAGGCAGCCGATTGTGCCGCCCGCGCCGAGGAAGCAATAGACGAACAAACGCGTATCCTCTTCAACAAGCTGCGGGATTCATGGATTCGCGAAGCCAATAATCGCGAATTTTTCGACGCGACGGAATCCAACGCGCAGACGCTGCCGGTGGGTGACGAATAGGCGGCGACGCATCCGTGTCGGCTGGGGCGCCACGGCTCGGCGGGCGTGCTGGTTTCGGCTATCTTTCGTGGGGGGGGGTCTATAATTTCAATGTTGATGACATAGTTTTTTTGTGGCGACTGCTCTGGAGCAGGCCGTGCCGTTGTCTACCGCCTTTGAAGGCCGCCGTCTGATCGAACGCATCAGCAAGGTGCGTCAGAATCCAGTCGCAGCGTACAGTACCGCCGTGGTTGCGGTAGCCGTTGCGGTCCTCATCCGCTGGATCGTCGGCGGGCGCGTGATAGAGGGCCTTCCCTTCATCACCTACTACCCCGCGATCATCGTCGCGACGCTCCTTGGCGGCCTTTGGCCGGGCGTCCTGGCATTGATCCTGTCTACGGTGACGGCCTGGTACCTCTTCCTCCTGCCCTATCTCGGATGGGGGCTCGACCCGAAGGAATCCGTCTCACTGCTGCTGTTCGTCGCCATGGGGGGCATCGATGTAGCCCTGATCGCGCTCCTGAACTCGGCGGTCGATCGCATCCTGGCGCAGGAGCAGAACGTGCGCGTTCTGGTCGAATCCGCGCCGAATGGAATCGTCGTGGTCGATGAGCGGGGAAACATCAAGCTGGTCAATGCGAGCACGGAGAAGCTGTTCGGCTACAAGCGCTTCGAATTGCTGGGAAGAAACGTCGACGTCTTGGTCCCTGACCGACAGGTCGATACCCACCGGGGCGTGCGGGAGGCGTTCCTGCGGGAGCCCGAGGCCCGGCCGATGGGGGGCGGACGCGACCTCAGCGGGAGGCGCAAGGACGGCAGCGAATTTCCGATCGAGATCGGCCTCAATCCAATCCGACGCAACGGCAATAGCGCCGTCTTGGCCACGGTGATCGACATCACCGAGCGCAAGCGGGCGCAAGAAGGTCAGCAATTGATCATTCGCGAATTGCAGCACCGAACGCGCAATTTGTTCGCCGTATTTCAGTCGATTGCCGGCCGCACCCTTGACGAGGGCAAGACGGCGGCAGAAGCAAAGTACGTTCTGAACGGCAGGCTACAGGCGCTCGCTCGGGCATACGCAATGCTCTCCGACGCGGCGTGGGAGGGAGCGTCGCTGGCCAAGATTCTCGATCGGCAGTTTGCCGGCTTCCCCCAGCGATTGAACATCAGCGGATGCGACCTCGTCGTCAGTCCATCGGCAGCCCAGCAATTCGCATTGATCATTCACGAGCTTGCGACGAATGCGTTGAAATATGGGGCGCTATCTACTCCGGATGGCCGCGTGTCGATCGAAGGCAGAATCGAGCGGCTCGACGGAGATGGGCGGTTCTCGTTCCTGTGGACGGAAAGTGGCGGGCCGCACGTGTCTGCGCCGACTCGGAAGGGATTCGGCAGCGTCATCCTGCTCGACGCGGCAAAACAATTCGGCGAGCATGTCGCGCTGGACTATGCTCCGCTCGGTCTGAACTATGAGCTTCAGCTTCGCCTGAGCGCAATCGAAGCATTGAAGAAGCACGAACGCAGCTTGGTGGTGAGTGAGCTTCGCATGGGCTAGAGCGTCTTTCAGGAAAAGTGGGAACAGTTTTCCGTCCGAAAATGCGATAGGCAAGAAGCTCGAGCGCATTCAGTTTTCAGCGAAACTGAATGTGCTCGAGCTCACGATATGGCAAGCAGCTTGGTGACCACCACTTTCACCTCTGTTCAGACAACCGGGACCACCTCAAAACGTCGAGTATCGCACCATCGATTGCAGTGCCATTAATAAGACCAAGCGCATTTGGCACTGAGTTGGCGGGACCGACCGTTTCACAACCAAGCTCGGTCAGCCATTCCTCCACCATCATCGAGATCAGCTCCTCTACCATCATCGAGATCAGCGGCTCATCATCGAGCACGAGGATACGCGGCATGGAGGTCAACCGCCCGGCGGGGCCAATGAGGCTCGCAGGCTGCGAGGTGGTCCAAGACACCCCAACTGAATTAAACGAACGATCGCACGTATCGTTCCCAGGAAAGGATCACTTGGCCTCGCAGTGCTGTACTTTCAGCGCAGGAAGATTTGGCTCGACGTATTCCGCAATTTCAACGGTGCCGACATTCACAAAGACATTATCGGCAATGTCTTTTGGTATCTCCTGCTTTTGTGGAGGGAGCGGCTGGTCTTTGTCCGTACACTTCACCGGGACGCCGAAGCTCCAAGAGTGAAGCGCAGCCCCGCCTTTGGTTTGAAGTACCAGGTTCAATTTTACTTCGCCGGAAGCAAGATAGCCGAGGGAAGAAATATTGCTGGAGAAAGTCATCGTCACTTGGCCGCCCGCTTCATTGCGGAGGAGAGCCACGGAAATGTTGCTGAGTTGAAAAATCCCATCATTCGGTTTCTCTTTCTGACGCCAGATTAATTCCTGCCCTTTCTGCACGGTTTCTTTCAGGCTTCCACGGGTAGTAGTGATTTCAAAGCTTGCCGGCTTCTCGAGCGTGGCAGATTCTGATGCGCTTGGCGTCGGCTGGGTCCTTGGCTTCGTCTGCGCACGTACCGGATGCGCGACAAAAGTCGATAGCCCAACGAGTGCGGCGCGACGCGTGATATTGGCTATCATTGCTGTTTCTCCGGTGCGTTGCGAGCGAAAAACGTCTTATCATTCGGGAAGTGTCACATCATCCGTCGGAAAAAGGTGGTTGAACGTCACCAGTCCGGCGATTGACAGCGGAATGGCAAGGAAGGCTCCAATTGGTCCCCACAGCCAAGTCCAGAACACCAGCGCCAGAAACACCAAGAGCGGATTGAGTGTCAGTCGTCTGCCCACGATCGTGGGTGTGATGAAATGACCTTCAAGCGTCGTCAGCCCGACCAGGCAAACCGGCGCGATCAATGCCTGGCCCAGCGAAGAAAACGTCACCAGACCGACACCGAACAGCACGATCACCATGACAGCCGGACCAATATAGGGCACATAATTCAAAATCGTCGCCAAAATTCCGAAGACGATCGGATTGGGAAAACCGAGCAGCCATGCTGCGACACCGACGATCAGGCCGAGTGCGAGATTGACGATGGTGACGACGGCCAGGTAGCCCGTGAGGTTGTGCTCGATGTCTTTCGCGATCTTCAGGAACCGCAGCTTCGCATCGCGATTTGCAAACAGCGAAACCACGTGTGCGCGCAACTGCAACTGGCCGGCGAGATAGAATATCAATGTGCCGAGGAAGACCAGTGATTGGCCTGCCGCCGGGGTAAGGTAGGCGACCACTGGCACCACGACGCTCGGCTGGGCGGCATCGACCTTGATGGCGGCTGCTTCGCTCGGCACGAAACTATTCTGCAATTCGCGCAAGGCGGCTAGAGGTCGGTCGAGCACGTAAAGGTTTGCCTTTACCGCCGCGCCAATCTCGGGCGCCCGCGCAATCCATTCGCGGATTGGGCCCGCCAGCAATGTCGCTGCCAATCCGACCATTCCAGCGATGAGGCTGACAATGACGAGCGCGGTGATCCACGGCGAGACGCGGTGACGAGCCGCGAACTTCACGAGCGGAGCGAGTGTTGTGCCGATCACGGCGGCTGCCAGGATGGGAAGCAGCAAGGAGCGACCGAAATAAAGGAAGGCGATCAACAGCAGGGTGAATATCCCGATCGTCGCCGCCCGCCGGGCGGACGTCCACATCGAATCAATCTTGTCGACCGGCCGCGCATCATGAATGACCAGCGCATAGCGCTGTTCGCGGCCGGCGCGGAGAAACTCCACATTCGCCTCCAGTTCGGTCCCCGGTTCGCGCTATGTGGCCATCTCGGTATTGCGCCGATCAACAGACGGATCAGGATGACAATGAGGATCGGCGGAACGCGTCGTGTTGCCAGTCGTGTTGCCAGTCGTGTTGCCAAATGGCCCTGTTCCTTGCAAAGGAACGCCATGTTCCGCCGAATGTTCCATTTGATGCGCTGAGCGGAACTTCATCGGTCCTCATGCGTTTTCTCGACTGAAATGCAGATCGTATTCATCCGGAGGCGGTGATGCCGGACGACATCGGTTACTGCCGGCGCAAAGCGGCTGAATGTGCCGTTCGAGCGCAAGAGGCCAGCGATACGGAGATACACGAGTTTTTTATCCGCATGCGCGACGTGTGGACGGCGGTGGCAAACCGATTCGATGTGGTCGATCCCCCGGACGGTCGGAAGGCAGCGTAGGTTGAGTTGGCTTGCCTTCGGCAGCGCCATCCGTTCGGTACAAATCTGGTCTTAATCAACGTCGGTCTCTGGTCTTAATCAACTTCGGTCTAAGGATTACGACGATGGCACGACGATATTCACGCGCAGCGTCTAAGGACGTGGAGCGCGCGATGCGCAAGCGCAAGCGGGGAACGCTCAAGAGCGGTGGAAGCGGAAAGAGGGTGACGAGCCGCAAGCAGGCGATTGCCATCGGGCTGTCGGAAGCTCGCCACGAAGGCAAGAAGGTGCCGGCGCGGCGCAAGTCCACCAGGTAGACGTCACGATTGTTGGACGCCGCCGCGGAGATCGCGGCGGCGTCGCTTGCGTGGATTCAATTGCCGGTTCCCCGCTGCAACTATCTTTAAAACGTGAGGAATAGCTGCCCTGCCGATCGAAGCAGGAACCTGGTCTCGCGGCCGGGCGTTTTCAATGCGTGGGAGGAGAATTGGAGGCGTGTCATGCCCATCCTCTTGTGGGTCGTGTATCCCTTTGCGATTTGGACAGCGTGCTTTGGAGTATCACCTCATGACGACGAGCGCGAGCGGAAGTGAGCTTGGTCGGGCGGCGCCGATCAAAATGCTGGGAACAACGTTCGCGTCACGGAGGCAATCATGCGCGTTGTGATCCACAGCGGCCAGGACGACTACCGGAGCGATCCAGCGGGCAATGCCGGCGAGCGCATCGCCTGCGGCGTGATCGGCGAGGGCCTGGCCACGGTCGGCGCCTCTCCGGGGCACTGACATAGGAGTGGAGTTCATGTCGAACACATCAAGCATGTCGAACGCGGCGAGAGACGCGGTCAAGGATACAAGCAAGGCTGCGGTGGCTGGCGCCAAGGATATCCAGGAGGATATTGACGCGCTGCGCGCGGACGTCAGGCGGCTGACCGCGCAGATCGGCGACCTCCTCGCCGCCAAAGGCAATGCCGCCTGGCGCCAGGCGAAATCGCACATTGGAGGCGTCATGTCCGACGCCGAGGCGAAGGGCCAGGAAGCCGTCGATGCGGCGCGGGAGATCGGCGACAACGCGGTCGACGCGATCGATGGATTGCTCAAGCGCCGGCCCTACACGACGTTGGCGCTCGCGCTCGGGATCGGATTGCTGTTCGGCGCGACTTGGCGGCGATAGCCGCCGAGCGAGCACAGTACGTCGTCAATGAAAGAAGTAGAACCAGAGCAGCCCAAGAATGAGAACGGCACACGTCATGCTGACGGCGAGCACGTAGCGGACGTTGTGGCCGGTGACGCCCGAGCGCGCCTCGACGGCATTCTTGACGGTTCGCCTCTCAGCGACGCCTTCACCCATGAAATGTCTGGCTCTCTTTGATTGACTCGCGACGACATCCGACGTGGTAGGAACGTATGGAACCCTCAAGAGTTCCATCCACAGTGATTAGCTCGATACGAAAAAATTAGCTCGACACGAACAAAATAATTAGCTCGACACGAACAAAATTGACGCCGGCGATTTTTCGAAGACCGCGGCGGCGGTGTCGCCGAAGAACAGCGTGTCGCCGGGCCGGCGGCCGACGCCCATTACGACCAGATTGCAGCCGTCCCGTTTTGCCTCTGCGATGATTGCGTCATCGGGCGCGATGTCGGTCCGCATCGCGGTCTCGATTTCTTTGTCGTATTGCTGTGCGAGTTCGACGATGTCCTTGAGAATAGCCTGTTCTTGCCGGCGCGCGCGAATGCCCCGCCGCCGCCGGCCTTCGCTCGTCGAGGGGTTCACGTTCGAAACATAGAGTGCCGTGATGGGTGATTTAGTGGCGCCGCCGATTGCAATCGCGACCTCGGCCGCCCGACGCGAGATATCGGTCCCGTTGACGGGAACGAGAATGTGCAAATCGCCTTCCTGCGGGTGATTGAGATGCTCGCTGCGGCCCACCACGACCGCCAGCGGTCCTTCGAACGCCGACGTGATCCGCGCAATGTCGTGATGGAAGGCGCCGCTCTTTGTCTGGGTATCTTCGATGCCGACAAACAGCAAATCGTATCCCTTCTTCGCTTCGCTTTCTACCGCTTCCTCGGACGACGACTTCGGTTTGCGAACGGTGATGTCCAGTGGCTGAGGCTCGTACTCCCTGGATCTGGACGTCTTGATATTCTCCGCGGCAGCCTTCGCCGCACGCTCGGCGCCGCCGTCCGTGTCGGACTCCATCTTCTTTGTCTTGGCGCTTGTTGGCAGCGGCAGGACCGTGGTCGGAATGCCGCGCGGGCCCGCAATCAAGCCGGCGAGGCGCAAGGCAAGTTTGCCGTTAGCACTTTCATCCACGGCAAGCAGCAGCCGCTCCAGGTTCGGCACGAATCCCTTGGCCTCGAATTCTTCCCGCTGCAGTCTCTGCTTCTCCGATTTGCCCAGCGGCACCCGCGACAAGCTCCAGCGCAGCATCGGTGGCATGGCCATCGTGGTGGCGACGGCCATGGCGACGATCATCGTGAACAGATTTTGGCTAAGTGCGCCCATCGACAGGCCGATGGTGGCGACGATCACCTCGGTGGAGCCGCGCGCATTCATTCCACAAGCGAGCGCCAAGGCTTCGCGCCGCGTCAGGCCGCCTATTGCCGCGCCGACGAATGCGCCCGCGAACTTGCCGATGCTCGCGATCGCGATGAGGCCGAGAGCCATGAGCAAGAGGGTCGGATTCGTCAGAATCGTCAGGTCGGCACTTAGACCGGCCAGGCCGAAGAATACGGGCATGAAAAACGCAAAAATCAGGCCGCGAAGCTGCTCGTCGATGTGACGTGTCAGGATCGGCGATTCGCCGATCAAGATTCCGGCGACGAAGGCGCCGAGAACCGTATGGATCCCGATGAAATGGGTCGTCAGTGCCATGACGCCCATGATGACCAGGATGGCCGTGATCACCGGGAATTCGCTGATGAAATTGTCGTTGGTCCATCGGATCAGCCAGAAGACTAGGCGACGCCCGAAGGTGAAGCTGGCGACCAGAAACAGCGCAGTTCCGATCAGGCTCTTGGCGACGCTGGCGAGATCGATTCGGCCCGCTTCGGCCAGGCTGAAGGTAATGGCGATAATGATCCACCCGATCGTGTCCTCCATGATCGCGGACGCCACGATCACCTGTCCCAGATTGCGGCGCGTGAAATTCATTTCACGCACAATTGCCGCCACGATCTTGATCGAGGAGATCGACAAAGCAGTGCCGAGGAACAGCGACGTGAGAAGACGCTGGTCTGGATTCGGCAACAATGATTCCGGCATGAGCTGGCCGAGCGTGAAGCCGCAGATGAAGGGCACGACGACGCCGGCAAGCGAGATGCTGATCGCGGCCCTGCCCACCTTTTTGGCGAGCTTGAGATCGGTCTCCATTCCGGTCAGCAGCAGGAGCAACAGGATGCCGAACTGCGACACGGCATCGATCATGCTCTTCTGGTCGTGGATGTCGGGGAAAATCGCGTGCTGGAGATCGGGCCACACTGCGCCGAGCACCGACGGGCCCAGGAGGATGCCGGCGAGCAATTGTCCCATGACGGATGGTTGGCCGATGCGTTGCATGGCCTCGCCGAGCGCGCGTCCGACCAACATGAGCACGATGAGCTGGGCGAGGAAGATGACCTCTGAAGCACCGCTCTTCGAGCCGTCCGCGGCGAGCGCATGAGCCGCGCCGAGCACGAGGACGGCGGCGCCGCAGGCCCAATGGCGTGGGCGCCCGATCCATCGCAGCGTCATTCGCTTTGCTGAGCTTTGGGACTTGCAACTCGCTGCCTTCGGCATGATTGAAATTCCGATCA
>WNEY01003565.1_pt1 | contig 20338 bp, 19 predicted proteins | sample 5400531 | NCBI WGS metagenome assembly WNEY01 (sample SAMN13153338, study PRJNA577476) | soil metagenome | isolation source: 200 cm saprolite under Douglas fir tree site 1 | place: USA:California | collected 2015-04-18
TGACGCCCGATCCAGTATGCATCGCCACCGAGGGGGCCCTGTGGGGCAGCGTCAAGGCGCATGGCTTTCTGCCCAACACCGTGATCGTCAGCGACGATGCCGGTCAGTTCGATGTCGGCCTGCACGCCCTGTGCTGGGTGCACGCCGAACGCCTCGTGCACAAGCTCGACACGTTTACCGATCAGCACCGAACCGCGCAGCAGCAGTCACGCTCCCTGATCTGGCGGTTCTATAAGGCTCTCAAGGCCTACCGGAATGACCCTTCATCCCGTCGCAAGGCCGCCTTGCGGGCGCGGTTCGATCGGATCTTTTGCGACCAGCGTACCGGCTTCATCACCCTCGATCGGCTGCTCGCACGCCTCCACGCCAACAAGGCCGAGCTGCTGATGGTGCTCGAACGACCCGAAATTCCTCTCCACACCAACGGCTCGGAGAACGACATCCGCTGCCAGGTCACCAAGCGAAAAATCAGCGGCGGCACACGAAGCGATGCCGGACGGGACTGCCGCGACGCCTTCCTCAGCCTCGCCAAAACCTGTGCCAAGCTCGGCGTGACGTTCTGGGATTATCTCGGCGCCAGACTCGCAATCCCTGGCCAGCCCGACATCCCATACCTCCCAAACATTATCAGGCACCGCTGCGCCACGGCCTGAATGCCCGGACTTTCGCCCCTCTTACATGCGCTTCAGGTAACGGCATGGATTACCTTGGGGATTACGCGCTCAGCTTCTGCATCAGCGCATCGGACACCTCGAAATTGGCGTAGACGTTCTGCACGTCGTCGTGCTCGCCGAGCGTCTCGATCAGCTTGAGAACTTTCTCGCCCTGCTCGTCGTTGATGGCGACGGTGTTCTGCGGCTTCCACACGAGCGCGGCCTTGCGCGGCTCGCCGAACTTTTCCTCCAGCGTCTTCGCCACCTCGCGCAGCGAATCCGAGGTGGTGTAGATCTCGTGTCCATGCTCGTTCGAGACCACGTCCTCGGCGCCGGCCTCGATGGCGGCCTCCAGCATGGCGTCGGCGCCGGCGACCTTGGCATCGTATTCGACGACGCCGACATGGTCGAACATGAAGGAGACGGCGCCGGTCTCCGCCAGGTTGCCGCCGGACTTGGCGAAGGTCGCGCGCACCTCGCCGGCGGTGCGGTTGCGGTTGTCGGTCAGGACCTCGACGATCACGGCGACGCCGCCCGGACCATACCCTTCGTAGCGGATCTCGGCATAGCTCTCGGCGTCGCCGCCGGCCGCCTTCTTGATCGCGCGCTCGATATTGTCCTTGGGCATGTTCTCCGCGCGCGCCGCCTGCACCGCCGCGCGCAGGCGCGGGTTCATGGTGGGATCGGGCAGTCCGAGCTTGGCGGAGATGGTGATTTCGCGCGCGAGCTTGCCGAACAGCTTGGATTTCGCCGCGTCCTGCCGCCCCTTGCGGTGCATGATGTTCTTGAACTGGGAATGGCCGGCCATGGCTCGCTCCTCGACGGCTTGCCCCGCGCTTGATCGCGCGCGATCGGCGAAGCCCATGAATAATGGATTGGTATCCGGCGCGTTATAGGACGCGCGTCGCGTAAAATCCAGAACCGGTTACGCGCCGCCTCCGGCGCGCCGGCGCGTTGCGCCGTCAACGAACGCTGTTCGACCAACGTTCGGAACAGAACGGCGTCGCGTCGGCGTCGCGCCGACGGCGGGCGATCGCCTGAGGGCGAAATTCGGGCTTGGGGCGAGCAGCGCTTGCCGCCGCGAGGAGGGCCGCTCGCGCTTGATGCTACAGCGCCAGCTGCATCGGCGCCGCCACGTAGTGGAAGCCGTCGCCCTGCTTGGCGAAGTGACCGATGCCGGGCCATGGCAGATGGTAAACGAGCGCCGGCAGGCGCTGCGCCGCCAGCATGTCCATCACCCTGATGCGTGTCTCTATGCCTTGCTTGGGATCGGTGTCGAAGGAGACCTCCATGCGCGGCTTCTCCACCAGAATCACGTGGTGGGTGAGGTCGCCGACGACGAACAGCGATTTGCCGCCCGACGTGATCACGAAGCTGGTGTGCCCGACCGTGTGTCCCGGCGTGTGCATCGCCTGCACGCCCGGAATGACCTCCTGGCCGTCCTTGTAGAAAACGATGCGGTCCCGGTTCGGCAGCAGATTCTTCTTGGCGGCGAGCGCGGAGCCTTCGGCCGGCGTGCCGAGCCGCTTGTCGTCGGTCCAGAATTCGAGATCCGCCTGAGAAATATGGATCTGCGCGTTCGGAAAATTGCGGCTGCCGTCGGCCGCCATGATGCCGCCGACGTGGTCGATATGGGCGTGCGTGGGGATGACCGCGTCGATGTCATCGGGCTCGATGCCGGATTGCTTGAGGTTGGCGACGAGCCGGCCCATGGCGTCGTTGCGCTTAACCGAGCTCATCCCGGTCTCGAACAGAACGAGCCTGTCGCCGGTGTTGATGACCAGGACGTTCTGGTCGAGCACCACGTTGTCGGTGGGCAGGAAATGATCGCTCATCATCTTGCCCAGCTCGTCTGCGGTCGGACCGCGGAAGGTATTCTTCGGATCGCCGATCGACAGCGGCCCGTCCGAGACCACAGTCGCCTCGATGGTCCCGAGCTTGAATCGATAGAAGGCCGGCGCCGGCGTGCCGAGCATCGGCGCCTTGGCCAGCACCAATGGTGTGCCGCCGAAAAACCCGGCGGCGGCCGTTGCAGACGCTCCGGTGAGCAGCCGGCGTCGTGATAACGACATGTCCCGCATGACGTCCACCTCCCTATCTGTCTGATGTCGTGATCTTTGGGGCGGAGAGTAGGCCGCCGCGGGCGAGCTTACACCAACGCTGCGCCGAGTTCACGCCTGCTGAGGCACCTGATCTTGGCGTCATCGGCAGGTCCTGCTGCCGCGGGCTCAGACCACTGGCGACCGAAGCCCGGCCGACGCTTTCATTCCCAGAACGGCGGCCGCGCCTGCTCGAGCCGGCCGCCGAGGCGCACCGCGCCCACCCGGCGCGCCAACCCGGTCGAGTCGTCGGTCTCGACCGCGAGCGCGCACAAGGTCGCCTCGCCCATCGCCGGCTCGAAACGGGCGCCCGCAATCTTGCGCAGGAAGCGCGTCAACGGCTCGTCCTTGTCCATGCCGATCACGGAATTGTAGTCGCCGGTCATGCCGAGGTCCGACACGAAGGCGGTGCCGTACGGCAGGATCTGGTGGTCGGCGGTCGGCGCGTGCGTATGCGTGCCCGCTACCAGGCTGGCGCGGCCGTCGCAAAAATGCCCCATCGCCTGCTTCTCGCTCGTCGCCTCGCCGTGAATATCGACGATGACGGCATCGGCCGCCTGCTTGAGCGGACAGGCCGCAAGCTCGCGCTCGACCGCGGCAAAGGGATCGTCGAGCGGGTCCATGAAGATGCGCCCCATGGCATTGACGATGAGCACGCGCGCGCCGTTCTTGGCCTCGATCAGCGCCACGCCGCGGCCGGGCGTGCCGGCGGGATAATTGACTGGGCGAAGCAGCTTCGGCGCGCGCTCGATGAAGACCAGCGCCTCCTTCTGATCCCAGGAATGATTGCCGCCGGTGATCGCGTCGGCGCCGGCGTCGATCAGCTCCTGGTAGATCGCCTCGGTGATGCCGAACCCGCCGGCGGCGTTCTCGCCGTTGACGGCGACGAAATCGAGCCGCCACTGCGCGATCAGCGTCGGCAGGCGTTCGAGCACCGCGGCCCGGCCGCTGCGCCCGACGATATCGCCGACGAACAGGATGCGCATGCCTTACTGTACTCGACAGTCGATCGCCTCGCGCTCGGTCAGCACGAGATCGAGGCGGGCGTCGCGGGGGGTGAACGGCACGGCGGCGATTTCCTGTGCGGCGTAGGCGAGGCCGACCGCGACGACGGCCTTGCATGCGCGCAGCGCCGTGATCGTCCTGTCGAAGTAGCCGGCACCGTAGCCGATGCGATGGCCGCCGCGGTCGAACGCGAGCAGCGGCACCAGCAGGATGTCGGGAAGAACTTCCGGCGCGTCGGGCTTCGGCTCGCGGATGCCCCAGACGCCGGCGGCGAGCGAATCGCCCAAGGCAAAGGCGCGCATGACGAGCGGCTTGCCGCGGCCGGCGACCACCGGCAGAGCGAGCGCGGCGCCCGCATCGGCGAGGGCACGCATCAGCGGAACCGGGTTGATCTCGCTCTTCATCGGCATGAAGCCGGAGACGACCGCGCCCGGCGGCACCGCGACCGGAAACGGCCGCGCCGCGATCGCTTTCCCGGCGGCGGCGCGGATTTCGGCCGGCAGCGCCTCGCGGCGCGCGAGCGCTTCACGGCGCAACGCCGCTTTCAAATCTTCGACCGCCGGAGACTGGGGCATCGTTACGCAAAGGGGTGAGTGCGGAGCCGCGATGGCCGTTGGAGCATCGATCCCGGGTTCCCTACGAAAGTAGGTGGGTGCCATGTGTCCGAGCCCACGAGCCCGGTCAGGGACAGCTCCCTTGCGGATCGATAAGGCCCCGGGGATATGGCCCCTGACGCACCTCGCAGCCCCGCATCACCAATCTAATGGCTCGGCGCCGCCGGCGCCAGCGAGCGTCGAGCCGCCGCGACCGCGTCAACCCATCGGCACGCCGCTGTCCGGAACCGTCTGATTGAGCCGCTTGGTGATGATCTCGATGCGCTCGGCCGCCGCGTTGAGCGCCGCCGCCACCGCCGCCTGCGTGACCTGGGCGCGGTCGGCGGAGGCGACGCTCGCGTCCTGCAGCGCCGTGAGCTCGGGCTCGAGCCGCTGCAGCTTCTCCTTCGTCTCGGAGAGCTCGTCGGCGAGCGTGAGCGCGGCCATGACGGTGAGCCGGGTGTCGCCGATCTCCCCGAAGCGCGCGCGCAGCCGCGAGATGCGACCGTCGAGATCCTCGGCCAGCCGCATGAGATGCGCCTCTTCCCCATCCCCGCAGGCCATTCGGAACTGGCGGCCGTTGATGGTGACACTGACCTGCGGCATGACATCCCCCGCCCGAGGTGATCTCAGCGCTCGTTGGCCGCGAGCACGGAGCGAATGGTGGCGATGGCGGCGTCGAGCCGCTGGGCGACCTCGCGATTGGTGGTCTCCAGGGCCCGGGCGCGCGCGGCCGCGGCATCGAGCTCGGCGGCGAGCCGCGAGCGGTCGGTCCCGAGCGCGTGCAGCTGGGCGTTGAGCGTCTCCTCGCCGCGATCGGCCTCGCGCCGCCGCTCCACGGCCGCGGCGAGCGCATCGAGCGCAAGCGCGAGGCGTTTGCTGGCCGCATCGATGACGTTTGGCTCGCTCATGCTCCCCCCTGGCGCGGCCAATAACCGCCGGATTCGTCAGCCGTAAGGCGACGAAAATCCTTCGCGTCGGCAAGCGGTTAGGGAAAGAACCTTACGTGCCTCGCGGGCTTGCCGTCAACGTTCCTCGCAAATTCCTCCCCGCTCTTGTGAATGGCCGGCAGCGCGAGCGCGGGCGTTCTTTGACTCCCCTCGCCCGCGTGCTAGAGCCTCGCTCGAGCAACCGGTTGGCTTGAGGCATGACCAACTCTCCCCTCGCCGCAGCTGCGGCCGCCGCTCCGTCGATCCGCCGCGACGACCGGCTGCCGGCGCTCCACGCGCCGCACGACCGCATGGCCAACGCCATCCGCGCGCTCGCCATGGACGCGGTCGAGCAGGCGAAGTCCGGGCACCCGGGGCTGCCGATGGGCGCGGCCGACGTCGCAACCGTGCTGTTCACGCGCTTCCTGAAATTCGATCCGGCGAATCCGCAATGGCCGGACCGCGATCGCTTCGTGCTGTCGGCCGGCCATGGCTCGATGCTGATCTACGCGCTGCTGCATCTCGTCGGCTACGAGAAGATGACGATCGACGAGATCAGGCGTTTCCGCCAGCTCGGTTCGATCACCCCCGGCCATCCCGAGAATTTCCTCACCCCGGGCGTGGAAACGACGACCGGCCCGCTCGGCCAGGGGCTCGGCAACGCGGTCGGTATGGCGATCGCCGAGCGCCATCTCGCCGCGACGTTCGGCCGCGAGATCGTGGACCATCGCACCTACGTGCTGGTTTCCGACGGCGACCTGATGGAAGGCGTGAGCCAGGAGGCGATCGCGCTCGCCGGACACCTCAAGCTCAACCGACTGATCGTGCTGTTCGACGACAACGGCATCTCGATCGACGGTCCGCTGTCGCTCGCCGATTCGGTCGACCAGGTGAAGCGCTTCGAGGCCGCCGGCTGGGCCGCGACGCGCATCGACGGACACGATCCCGAGGCCATTGCCGAGGCGATCGAGACGGCGCAGGCCGCCGATCGGCCTTCGCTGATCGCCTGCCGCACCGTCATCGGCTTCGGCGCCCCGAGCAAGGCCGGCACCGAGAAGTGCCACGGCTCGCCGCTCGGCGCCGACGAGATCAAGGGCGCGCGCGAGAAGCTCGACTGGTCGGAGCCCGCGTTCGCGGTTCCCGCCGACGTGCGCGAGCTGTGGCGGCGCGCCGGCCTCGCGGGGCAGCCCGTGCGCCGGGCCTGGGAGAACCGATTGCAGGCGATGCCGCCCGCGCGCCGGGCCGAGTTCGAACGCCGCATCGGCGGCCGTTTGCCGATGGACGATCTCGCGGCGGCGGTGCGCTCGGTCAAAGAGAAGCTCGCGGCCGCGCCGAAGGAAATCGCGACCCGCAGCGCCTCCGAGATCGCCCTCGAAGCATTGACCGCGGCGGTGCCGGAGATGGTCGGCGGCTCCGCCGACCTCACCGGCTCGAACAACACCCGGCCCAAAGGCATGACGGTTTTGTCCGCCGCCGACTATTCCGGCCGCTTCATTCATTATGGCGTGCGCGAGCACGGCATGGCGGCGGCGATGAGCGGGATGGCGCTGCATGGCGGCGTCATTCCCTATTCCGGCACGTTCCTGGTGTTCTCCGACTATTGCCGGCCGGCGATACGCCTGGCGGCGCTCATCGGCCTGCGCGTCGTCTACGTGATGACCCATGACTCGATCGGACTCGGCGAGGACGGCCCGACGCATCAGCCGGTCGAGCATCTCGCCGCCTTGCGCGCGATCCCGAACCTCCACGTCTTCCGCCCTTGCGACGCGGTGGAGACGATCGAATGCTGGCAGCTCGCTCTCGGCAACGCGATGGGACCGAGCGTGCTCGCGCTCACCCGGCAGAGTCTGCCGCAGCTGCGGCGCGCCCTCGACGACGCCAACCGGTGCGCCGCCGGCGCCTACGAGATCGTGCCGGCGGAGGACGCGGCCGCGGTCTCCCTGTTCGCCACCGGATCGGAGGTGTCGATCGCGGTCGCCGCGTGCCAATTGCTCCGCGAGCGCGGCATCTCTTCGCGCGTCGTCTCGGTGCCGTGCTTCGAGCTTTTTCGCGCGCTGCCGCAGGCCGAGCGGCTGCGGGTCATCGGCGCGGCCAAGGTCAATGTCGCGGTCGAGGCCGCGGTGCGGCAAGGCTGGGACGAGATCATCGGCGCGGACGGCGCCTTCGTGGGCATGAGCTCGTTCGGAGCGAGCGCGCCGTACAAGGAACTCTACCGGCACTTCGGCATTACGCCCGAGCATGTGGTCGAAGCGGCATTAGGCAAGTTGCGCTAGATTGTCATTGCCGGGCTTGACACCGCAAGTCGGGCTTGCCCGACTTGCGGCACCTAACAATGCGGAACTCGGGCAAGCCCGAGTTCCGATGCGACCCATCTATTTAAGCGAACGGGGATGGATGCCCGGGTCGAGGCCGGGCATGACGAGGATTGAAGGAGTCGGCAATGTCGGTTCGTGTCGCCATCAATGGATTTGGCCGCATCGGCCGCAACGTGCTGCGCGCCATCGCGGAAGCCGATCGCACGGACATCGAGGTCATCGCCATCAACGACCTTGCTCCGGTCGAGACCAACGCGCACCTGTTGCGCTTCGACAGCGTGCACGGCCGTTTTCCCCGCGAGGTGAAGGTCGAGGGCGATACCATCAGCGTCGGCAACGGCAGCATCAAGGTGACCGCCATCAAGGACCCGGCGACGCTGCCGTGGAAGGAGCTCGGCGTCGATGTCGCGCTCGAATGCACCGGGATTTTCACCTCGAAGGACAAGGCCTCGGCCCATCTCGCCGCCGGCGCCAAGCGGGTGCTGGTCTCGGCGCCGGCCGACGGCGCCGACCTGACCGTGGTCTACGGCGTCAATCACGACAAGCTCACCAAGGAACACAAGGTGGTCTCCAACGCGTCCTGCACCACCAATTGCCTCGCCCCGGTCGCCAAGGTGCTCAACGACGCCGTCGGCATCGACAAGGGGTTCATGACCACGGTGCACTCCTACACCAACGACCAGCCCTCGCTCGATCAGGTGCACAAGGACCTCTATCGGGCGCGCGCCGCCGCCCTCAACATGATCCCGACCTCGACCGGCGCGGCCAAGGCCGTCGGGCTCGTCCTGCCGGAGCTTGCCGGCAAGCTCGACGGCGTCGCCATCCGCGTGCCGACGCCCAACGTCTCGGTCGTCGACTTCAAGTTCGTCGCCAGGCGCGCGACCTGCAAGGACGAGATCAACGGCGCGGTCAAACGCGCCGCCGACCAGCAGCTCAAGGGCATCCTCGGCTATACCGAGGCGCCCAACGTCTCCAGCGACTTCAACCACGATGCGCGCTCGTCGGTGTTCGCCATCGACCAGACCAAGGTCATGGACGGCACGCTGGTGCGGGTGATGTCGTGGTACGACAACGAATGGGGCTTCTCGAACCGCATGGTCGACACCACCGTTGCAATGGGCAAGCTGATCTGAGCTTGCCCGCGATGGATCGAGGGACGGCGATCTGAGGAATTCAAAGTGAGCGAGCTATCCATTAGGGTTCGCGACGACGACAAGGCACGTGAGCTTGCGCGCGCGCTCAAGAAACGTGCGCCTGACCTCCAATGTTCCGCATGCGGACATCGGGACTTCGGAATGTTAGAGGAGCCCTCATCCGGTCACCGCACTCACCTTGAAAGAGGTCAAATCGACGTCGGACTGTTGGCGGGAATGAAGTTGACCCAGCCGCTAGTGACGTTGGTGTGCACGAATTGCGGCCACTTGGTCCAGTTTGCGGAGGCTCCGCTCTTTGGCGCCGATCCCAGTGATTATGGCGTCGTCCCGTCTGATGACCGATAATGTCCTCCCATTTCCTGGTGAGCGTCGCCCACCCGACGGCGGTGGCCCGGAGAATCCAATGCTAGAGCTGCGGGTTGGACGCCTCGAAGAGGACATGAAGGAGGTAAAATCGTCGTTGCGGGCCGTCGAAACAAAACTCAGTTCCATCGAAGTCACCCTCGCTCGTGTTGAAGGACGGCTAACAGGCATTGAGGGGCGCCTTTCACAATCGCCAACCTGGATTCAACTTCTCGTCGCTTTGATCGCAACTTGGGGCGCGGGTGCCGCAATAGTCGCCGCAGTGGTGCGCTTTTCGGTCCGATGACGCCTTTTCGCACGCTCGATCAGGCCGACGTGAGGGGCAAGCGCGTGCTCGTGCGCGTCGACTTCAACGTGCCGGTCGAGAACGGCAAGGTCGCCGACCTGACGCGCATCGAGCGCGTGGCGCCGACCATCCGGGAAATCGCCGCCCGCGGCGGCAAGGTGATCCTGATCTCCCACTTCGGGCGCCCTAAAGGCTTCGATCCGAAGCAGTCGCTCAAGCCGTTCGCGCCGGCGATCGCCGAGGTGCTCGGGCGGCCGGTCGCCTTCGCCGAGGACTGCGTCGGCGAGAAGGCGCGCACGGCGGTCGACGCCATGCGAGCCGGCGACGTCCTGTGCCTCGAGAACACGCGCTTCCACCGGGGCGAGGAGAAGAACGATCCCGCCTTCGTCGCCGAGCTCGCCGCCCTCGGCGACATCTTCGTCAACGACGCCTTCTCGGTGGCGCACCGCGCCCATGCCTCGGTCGCGGGCCTCGGCCGCAAGCTGCCGACCTACGCCGGCCGCACCATGCAGGACGAGCTCGACGCGCTCGGCAAGGTGCTGGAGACGCCGATCCGCCCGCTCGCCGCGATCGTCGGCGGAGCCAAGGTCTCGACCAAGCTCGACCTCCTCGGCAGCCTGCTCGCCAAGGTGGACATCCTGCTCATCGGCGGCGGCATGGCCAACACGTTCCTCGCCGCGCTCGGACATCCCGTCGGCAAATCGCTGTGCGAGCACGAGCTCCTGCCGACCGCGCGCGAGATCATGGCCAAGGCGCGGGACAAGAAACGCGAGATCGTGCTGCCTGCCGATGTCGTGGCGGCCAAGGCGTTCGCCGCGAACGCGCCCTCGCGCGTGGTCGCGGTCGACGGGGTCGCCGACGACGAGATGATCCTCGATATCGGCCCGCGCAGCGTCGAGCACGTCTGCTCCGTCCTCGCCCGGGTCAAGACGCTGGTCTGGAACGGGCCGTTCGGCGCCTTCGAGCTCGAGCCTTTCGACAACGGCACCGTCGAGGTGGCGGAGGCGGCAGCGGAACTCACCGCCGCCGGAAAGCTTATCTCGGTCGCCGGCGGCGGCGACACGGTGGCGGCGCTCAACGGCGCCGGCGTGACCGAGCGCTTGACCTATGTCTCGACCGCCGGCGGCGCCTTCCTCGAATGGCTCGAGGGCAAGGCCCTGCCGGGCGTCGAGGTGCTGCGGGCCGGATGACCGTGCACGTCGACGCGCAAGCAATGCGCCGAACCCTTTGCCAATCGCGCCGGGGGACGGCAAAATCGGGAACGACCGACGAACGATGCAGGAGGCTGCGATGAACCTTGCCGAGCTCAACAAGATCGCCGTCGCCATGGTGGCGCCCGGCCGCGGCATTCTCGCCGCCGACGAATCCTCCGGCACCATCAAGAAGCGCTTCGATGCCATCGGGGTCGAATCGACCGCCGACAACCGCCGCGACTATCGCGAGCTCCTGTTTCGCGCGGGCGAGGCGATGTCGAAATGCATCTCCGGCGTCATCCTCTACGACGAGACCATCCGCCAGAGCGCCAAGGACGGCACACCGCTGGTCAAGGTGATCGAGAAGGCCGGCGCCATCCCCGGCATCAAGGTCGACAAGGGCACCAAGCCGCTTCCGTTCTCGCCGGGCGAGGTGATCACCGAGGGGCTGGACGGGCTGCGCGAGCGCCTGGTCGAGTATCGCGGCCTCGGCGCCAAGTTCGCGAAATGGCGCGCCGTGATCGACATCGGCGCGGCGATCCCGAGCTATGCCGCGATCATGACCAATGCCCACGCGCTCGCGCGCTACGCCGCGCTTTGCCAGGACGAAGGCATCGTTCCGATCGTCGAGCCCGAGGTGCTGATGGACGGCGAGCACGACGCCGAGCGCTGCCGCGTGATCACCGAATGGCTGCTCAAGACCGTGTTCGAGCAGCTCTATTATCAGAAGGTCGCGCTCGAGGGCATGGTGCTCAAGCCCAACATGGTCATCGCCGGCAAGAAGGCGAGGAACCGGGCCGGCGTCGAGGAGGTCGCCGACAAGACCGTCAAGGTGCTCAAGGCCTGCGTGCCCGCCGCCGTGCCGGGGATCGCCTTCCTCTCCGGCGGCCAGTCCGACGAGGAGGCGACCGCGCATCTCGACGCCATGAACAAGATCGGGGGCTTGCCCTGGCGGCTCACCTTCAGCTACGGCCGCGCCCTGCAGGCGGCGCCGCAGAAGGCGTGGTCCGGGAGACCCGAGAACGTCGCCGCCGCGCAACGCGCCTTCACCCATCGCGCCATGATGAACAGCCTCGCCACGCGCGGGCAGTGGAAGCAGGATTTGGAGAAGCGGCATAACCGGCTGTGCCGACCGCCAACGTGGACCGCCCGCCGCGATTGGAACGGGCGGCCGGCACGGGCCGATCGGGAGACGCGAAACGTTTGCAGCCGCCCGGCCGGCGAGCGGAAAGCCCAACTCTTTACCGTCTCGTAGGGTTGCGGGTTTACAAACGCCCCCAAACTGCCCGATTGCGGGGGCAAGCGATCCCGTCATGGCGTCCCGAGGAAACCCGGCCGAAGCGAGGCGCCCTGCTGCGCGCCTCTATCTCGTGACCCCGCCGGACCCTGCCGGGCTGGCGGGCCCGCTTGCCGATGCGCTCGCCGCGGCCGACGTCGCCGCCGTGCTGCTGCGCCTGCCGGCGACCGACGAACGCACCCAGGTCGATCACGCCAAGGCGGTCGCCCCGACCGTCCAGGACAAGGGCGCCGCGCTCCTCCTCGACGGACATCCCGACCTCGCCGCGCGCGCGGGCGCCGACGGCGCGCATGTGTCGGGGCCGGCCGCGCTCGAGGTCGCGCTGGCGACGCTCAAGCCCGCGCGCATCGTCGGCTGCGGCGGACTTGACACCCGGCACGACGCCATGCTCGCCGCCGAAGCCGGCGCCGACTACGTCATGTTCGGCGAGCCGGACGCGAACGGGGATCGTCCCTCGTTCGCCGCGATCGCCGATCGCGTGGCCTGGTGGGCCGAGCTGTTCGAGGTTCCTTGCGTCGGATTTGCCGCCTCGCTCGACGAGGTCGAGCCGCTCGCGGCCGCCGGGGCCGATTTCGTCGCGGTCGGCGATTGCGTCTTCGCCGATGGGCGCGGCTCGGCGGCGGCGGTCGCCGACGCCGCCCGCCGGCTCGCAGTCGTGGAGACGACGGCATGAGCGCCGCTCGGCATCTCGCGGCATGCCTCGTTCTCGCGCTCGCCTCGATCGTGGGCTCGGTCGCGCCGGCCGCCGCGCAAGGGCCGATCCCGCTCGGCCCTCCCGCCACGCAGCCGACGTCGCCGCCCGCCGCCAAGCCGGCGATGAAGCCGGCGCCGCGGCGACCCGCGCCCGTGCCGCCCGCCGCGACCTCGACGCCCGCGCCCCCGGCGTTGCCGGCGGCGTCGCAGCGCGAGCCCGATCTCGCTTATGGCGCGTTCCAGCGCGGCCACTATATGACCGCGTTTTCGATCGCCACCCGCCGCGCCGACGAGCAGAAGGACGTGAAGGCGATGACGCTGCTCGGCGAGCTCTATGCCAACGGCTTGGGCGTCGAGCGCAACGAAAAGAAGGCCGCCGAATGGTATCGGCTCGGCGCCGATCGCGGCGATCGCGAGGCGATGTTCGCGCTCGCCATGTTGCACCTCGGCGGCCGCCTCGGCACCGCCGACCGCGAGCAGGGGGCGAAGTTGCTGGCCGCCGCCGCCAAGCTCGGCCACCTCGCCGCCGCCTACGATCTCGGCCTCCTCTACCTCGAGGGCCAGTTGTTCCCGCGGGATTTCGCGCGCGCGGCCGAGCTGTTCCGCGGCGCCGCGCAGGCCGGCAGCCCGGAAGCACAATTCGCGCTGGCCACCCTCTACAAGGAAGGGCGCGGCGTGCCGAAGGATCTCGCCGAATCGGCGCGGCTGTTGGCCGCCGCCGCGCTCGCCGATTACACCGATGCTCAGGTCGAATATGCCATTGCGCTGTTCAATGGATCGGGCGTCGGCCGCGACGAGCCGACGGCGGCGGCGCTCTTGAAGAAGGCCGCCCGCAAGGGCAATCCCATTGCGCAGAATCGGCTCGCCAACATCCTTGCGATCGGGCGCGGGCTGCCGGCCGATCCGGTCCAGGCGATCAAATGGCACATGGTGGCCAAGGCCGGCGGCGTGGGCGACGTCCCGCTCGATACGTTCGCGCAGAAGCAGGCGCCGGACATCCGCACCGCCGCGGAGAAGGCGGCGAAGCCCTGGCTCGATGCCATCAAGGAGGCGCGCGAGTCGCGCTCTTGACGCGGCCGCCCGCTGCGGGCAGACCCGCTCGTCAAACCCAGCCCACGGTCACCGCCGCGCTCGATCCGGCAATCCATCGCTCCCTCCCTTACCCTCCCCCACAAGCGGCGGAGGGTAGGGTGGGGGCGGATGCGCGGGTCAAGCCCGCGCATGACGAGTCGAGGGTTGCGCATCAAGCTCAAGAGCGTGCCATGCTCCGCTCCGCCCTGCTCAACGTGATGATCAAGGCCGCGCACAAGGCGAGCCGCGCGCTCAAGCGCGATTTCGGCGAGCTCGAGCAGCTGCAGGTCTCGCTCAAGGGGCCGGCCAATTTCGTGACCGGCGCCGACCGGCACGCCGAGGATATCGTGCGCGCGGAGCTCGAGCATGCGCGGCCGGGCTATGGGTTCGTCGGCGAGGAAGGCGGCGCCCGCGAAAGCAGCGACAAGAGCCACCGCTGGATCGTCGATCCGCTCGACGGCACCCTGAACTTCCTGCACGGCATCGCGCATTTCGCGATCTCGATTGCGCTCGAGCGCGAAGGATCGATCGTCGCCGGCGTCGTCTACAATCCGGCGAACGACGAGCTGTTCACCGCCGAGCGCGGCAAGGGCGCCTATCTCAACGATCGGCGCCTACGGGTCGCGGCGCGCAAGCGGCTCGCCGACTCCGTCGTCGCCTGCGCGCTCCCGCACCCCAGCCGCGGCGATATCGCGCTCACGCGCCGCGAGCACAATGCTGTGCAGGACAAGGTCGCCGGCTTGCGGCGCTTCGGGGCGGCCGCGCTCGATCTCGCCTGGGTCGCCGCCGGCCGCGTCGACGCCTATTGGGAGCGCAACCTTTCGCCGTGGGACATGGCGGCGGGAATTGCGCTGGTGCGCGAGGCCGGCGGCTTCGTCTCCGACCTCGACGGCGGCGAGGCCATGCTGTCGACCGGCGACATCCTCGCCGGCAACGAGGCGATCCACCGCGACCTGCTGCGGGCGCTCGCGGAGGCGCGGACGGCGTGATCGATCGCGCGAAAGCCTGCCCCGAACCCGCGGAAGCGGCATCCGGACGCACCCATCGGCACCTCCGGCCCGGCCGCCGGCGCCGGCCTCGGAGCGCGGCGGTTCTTCCTTCCGCCGCGCCCCTGCCTTATTGTGAGGCGAGTTAGCGTGGGGTGATCTCCTCGCCATGGCGCAAGACATCGACCCGTTCAAGCTCGCGTCGCCCCGGATTTTTCTCGTCCGGATGCTGGTGTTCCTGATTCTATGCGCGCTCGTCGTGATCGTGCTGTACAAGCAGATCTGGACCGCGTTTCTCGCCAATCCCGGGCTCAACGCGCTGATCATCGGGGTGCTCGCCATCGGTATCGCGCTGGCGTTCCGCCAGGTCCTGCGCCTGTTCCCGGAGGTCAATTGGGTGAACGGCTTCCGGGTCGCCGATCCCGGCCTCGCCGTCGAGCGCCCGCCGGTGCTGCTCGCGCCGATGGCGGTCCTGCTGCGCGATCGCATCGGCCGCATGGCGATCTCGGCGCAGATGATGCGCGGCATCCTCGACTCGATCGCGGCCCGCTTGGACGAGGCCCGCGACATGTCGCGCTACATGACCGGACTGCTGGTCTTTCTCGGGCTGCTCGGCACCTTCTGGGGGCTGATCGAAACCATGGGCTCGATCGGCACCATGATCAAAGACCTCAAGCCTGGCGGCGACGCCGCCAGCACCTTCGATTCGCTCAGGGAAGGTCTCTCCGCGCCGCTCGGCGGCATGGGAATCTCGTTTTCGTCCTCGCTGTTCGGGCTGGCGGGCTCGCTGGTGCTCGGCTTCCTCGACCTGCAGACCAGCCAGGCGCAGAACCGGTTCTATACCGATCTCGAGGACTGGCTCTCGACCACGGTGCGCGATCTCGGCTCCGACCGCGAGGGTCCAGCGGCGGCGGTGGTGGCGACCGGAGCGCCGGCGCCGGTCGCGCTTTCCGGCGACTTGAAATCGTCGATCGACCGTTTGCGCGACACGATCGCCGACGGCGGATCGAACCGGGCGACGACCACGGCGATGGCGAACCTCGCCGAGGCTATTCAGGGGTTGGTCCACCACATGCGCACGGAGCAGCAGATGATCCGCGACTGGGTCGATTCCCAGGCCCAGCAGCATCGCGAGATCCGCCGCCTGCTCGAGATCCTCGTGCGCGAAGACGTCAACAAGTAGGACGCGAGTAGCACCGGATGGCCCTGGCACGCGCGCGCCGCGACGGCGGCATGAACTACTGGCCCGGATTCGTCGACGCGCTGTCGACGCTGATCCTCGGCATCGTCTTCGTGCTCACGGTGTTCGTGCTCGTGCAGTTCTACCTGACGCAGGAAGTGACCGGCAAGGACACCGCGCTCTCGCGCCTCAACGCGCAGATCGCGCAGCTCTCCGAGCTGCTCTCGCTGGAGAAGACCGGCAAGCTCAATCTCGAGGAGCAGCTCGCCCAGCTGCAATCGAGCCTGGCCGCGACCCAAGGCGAGCGCGATCGCTTCCGCGGCCTTTACGAAGGCCTCGGCAGCGGCGCGGCCGGCGCGCAGGGCAAGATCACCGAGCTCGGCGGCCAGCTCGACGCCGAGAAGCGGCTCTCCGCCCGCGCCCTGGCGCAGGTCGAGGTGCTCAACCAGCAGATCGCGGCCCTGCGCCGCCAGCTGACCGCGCTCGAGGAGGCGCTCGACGCCTCGGAAAAGAAGGACAAGGACTCGCAATCCCGCATCGCCGATCTCGGCCAGCGGCTCAACCTCGCGCTCGCCCAGCGGGTGCAGGAATTGTCGCGCTACCGCTCCGACTTCTTCGGACGCCTGCGCACGATCCTGGGCAATCGCCCCGACATCCGCATCGTCGGCGACCGCTTCGTCTTCCAGTCCGAGGTATTCTTCGATACCGGCAAGGCGACGCTCGACAAGCCCGAGGGTCGCACCGAGCTCGACGGGCTCGCCGGCGCGCTGCTCGAGCTCGAGAAGAAGATTCCGGGCGAAATCGCCTGGGTGCTGCGGGTCGACGGGCACACCGACGTGCGGCCGATCAACAGCCCGCAGTTCAAGAACAACTGGGAGCTTTCAGCCGCGCGCGCGATCTCGGTCGTGCAATATCTCATCGGCAAGAGCGTATCGCCGCAACGGCTGGTGGCCGCCGGCTTCGGCGAGTTCCAGCCGATCGATACCGAGAAGACCGAGGACGCCTTCAGCCGCAACCGCCGCATCGAGCTGAAGCTGACGGAGCGGTGACCGCACCTTCGTTCACGCTCCGCCGCTACGCGCCCGCCGACGAGGACGCCGCGATCGAGCTGTGGCGGCGCACCTGGCAGGTCGCCTACCCGCAGATCGATTTTTCCGCCCGCACCGACTGGTGGCGGCAGCGCTGGCGCGGCGAGCTCGTGCCGGCGACGACGATCACGGTGGCGGAAGCGGATGGTGCGATGATCGGCTTCGTCACCGTCGATCCCCGCACCTTCGACCTCGATCAGATCGTGGTGGCCCCGGAAGCCTGGGGCATGGGCGTCGCCTCGGCATTGATCGACGAAGCGAAGCGCATATCGCCCGCGGGCCTCGACCTGCACGTCAACAAGGACAACGCGCGCGCGGTCCGGTTCTACGAGAAGCACGGATTCGTCATCGCCGGCGAAGCCATCAACTGGCGCTCGGGCGCGCCGGTGCACAAGATGAGCTGGCGGGGGCCGACGGCCGGCGCCTGACGACGGGTCCTTCAGCTCTGGAACTGCAGGCGGGCCAGGCGGGCGTAGAGGCCGCCGGCGGCAACGAGCTTCTCATGCCGGCCTTCCTCGACGATGCGTCCCGCCTCCATCACCACGATGCGGTCGCAGGAGAGCACGGTGGCGAGCCGATGCGCGATGACGAGGGTCGTGCGGCGCTGCATCAGGTTCTCGAGCGCGTCCTTCACCAGCGTCTCGCTTTCGGCGTCGAGCGACGACGTCGCCTCGTCCAGCAGCAGGAGCGGAGCCTCGCGCAGGACCGCGCGCGCAATGGCGATGCGCTGGCGCTGCCCGCCCGACAAGGTCACGCCGCGCTCGCCGGCCGGCGTCTCGAATCGTTGCGGCAGCGCGCTGATGAATTCGAGGGCATGCGCGAGCTCGGCCGCCCGCTCGACGTCGGCGTCGCTCGCGTCCGGGCGGCCGAAACGGATGTTCTCGCGGATCGAGGCCGCAAAGATCACGGTATCCTGCGGCACCAGCGCGATGCGTCGGCGCAGCGCCGCGGGATCGACGTCGACGAGCGGCACGCCGTCGAACGCGACGGAACCGCAAGCCGGATCGTAGAACCGCAGGATGAGGTGGAAGACGGTGCTCTTGCCGGCGCCGGAGGGCCCGACGAGCGCAACCTTCTCGCCGCGCCGCACCGAGAACGACACGCCGTCGAGCGCGGAGACCGTCGGCCGCGTCGGGTAGGAGAACCGCACGTCGGCGAAGGCGACCTCGCCGCGCGGCGGTTGCGGCAGCGCGACCGGGCGCGTCGGCGCAACGACCGCGGGCCGCACGTTGAGGATCTCGAACAGTCGCTCGGCCGCGCCGGAGGCCTGCGAGATCTCGCCCCACACCTCGGAGAGCTGGCCGAGACCGGAGGCCGCGAGCACCGCATAGAGCACGAACTGGGAGAGCCTTCCCGGGCTCATGCTGGCGGCGAGGACGTCCTGCGCGCCGATCCACAGCACGACGACCACGCTCGCGAAGACGAGGAAGATGGCAATCGCGGTGAGGATTGCGCGCGCGCGAATGGAACCGCGCGCCGTCACGAAGGCGCGCTCGACCGCGGCGCCGAAGCGGCGCTTGGCCAGCGCCTCGTTGGTGAAGGCCTGCAGCACCCGCAACGCGCCGATCAGCTCGGCGGCGTAGGCGCTGGCGTCGGCGAGCGTGTCCTGCGCGGCGCGCGAGCGCCGGCGCACCGCCCGGCCGAAGCCGTAGAGCGGCAGCACGATCACGGGAATGGCGGCGAGCACGAAGGCGGAGAGCCGCGGGCTCGTGACCACCATCATGGCGGTCGCGCCGGCGAACAGGACGAGATTGCGCAGGGCCACCGAGACCGAGGCGCCGACCGCGGCCTTGATCTGGGTGGTGTCGGCGGTGAGCCGCGAGGTCAGCTCCCCGGTCTTGGCCTCGTCGAAATAGGCGGGCGAGAGCGAGACGAGGTGGCCCAGCACCTCCTCGCGCAGATCGGCGACGATGCGCTCGCCCAGCGTGGTGACGAGATAGAAACGCGAGGCGCTGGCCAATGCCAGCACCGCCACGATCCCGATCATCACGCTGAAATAGCTGTCGATGAGGCTTGCGCTCTCGCGCGAGAACCCGAAGTCGACCATGCGCCGGACCGCGATCGGGACCAGCAACGTCGTGATCGCCGCCAGCAGCAGGGCGATCAAGGCCGCGGTCGCCCGCCAGCGATAGCGCGCGACATAGGGCATGAGCGACAACAGCGGCCGCAGCTTGCGCCCCGGCACCGGCGCGGCGGCGGCCGGAACTTCCGGCCCGTCGGCCGCGGGCTCGGCAGGGCGCGGGGGGGGTCGTTCGACGACGTTCATCTCAGGGCGGTCCCTTCCATTGAGCCCGATCCCGACCGAAGCCGGCGCGACAATGCCCCGGCGCCGGACGGGTGGCAATCGCGGTATCCGGACGCGTGGGCGTCTGCCGCTCGCTGTCGGTAGCTCGCTTGTGTCCGCTCCCGCCCTCAGCTATAGACCCGCGACTTTGGTCGACTTGCGCCGCGCGCGCGAGATTGCGCAGGACTTGCCCATCAGGACTTGCCCATGAAGCCCGACATCCATCCGGAGTATCACACCATCAAGGTGGTGATGACCGACGGCACCGAGTTCACCACCCGCACGACCTGGGGCAAGCCGGGCGATACGCTCCATCTCGACATCGACCCGAAATCGCACCCGGCATGGACCGGCGGCCAGCAACAGCTGGTCGACCGCGGCGGCCGGCTCTCGCGTTTCCAGAAAAAGTTCGCGGGCCTCGGGCTCAAGAAATAGCGCCCGGCCTCGCTGCGTCAAATCCCCGCGCTGCGGGGTTTCATCTCGCAACGGAAACCGCGGGCGGGGCTCGCTTCGATTCACTCCCGCTCGAAGGCGGCCCGCAGCAGGCCGAGCTGCCGTTCGACCGGATTGCCGCGGTCGACGCGGGCCGGCGGCGCATGGATCGTGGCGTCGAGGCGGCGCACCGCGCTTTGCAGGACCTTGGAGCGCTGGATCAGCGCGCGCAGCCGCTCGGGCAGAAGCTTGAGGTTCGGCTCGTCGCCCGGCTCGCTGGTCGACAGCTTGACCTTGGCCTTCTCCTTGTTGGCCTGCGCGAGCGACATCTCGCCCTCCTTGACCGCCCGATGGAGCAGGAGCCAGGACGCGAGCTGCATCAGCCGGGTGGTGAGCCGCATGCTCTCGGTGGCATAGGCGAGCGCGGCGTTGCGCTCGAGCTTCTTGGATTCCTGCCGGCCCGGGCCGTCGAGATAGGACGCGGTCTCCTCGACCAGCGCCATGCCGTCGCGGAACAGATCGGCAAAAGCCTGCGACGCCGCGAGCCTCTCACCGAAGGATACGGCCTCCGACTTCTCGGACATCGTTCACGCCCCACGCCACACAATCACGCCGGCCCTGGCGAAGGCAAAATCATTGCGCGCCGGAGGCCGTGCTGTCCAGCACCCGGCGTGCAAAGCTTCCGACATAGTTGCCGGGCGGCCACGGTGGCAGACG
>WNEY01000847.1_pt1 | contig 20331 bp, 18 predicted proteins | sample 5400531 | NCBI WGS metagenome assembly WNEY01 (sample SAMN13153338, study PRJNA577476) | soil metagenome | isolation source: 200 cm saprolite under Douglas fir tree site 1 | place: USA:California | collected 2015-04-18
CGGCGTCGCCCCTTCCGTCTACGAGCGCGCCGCCGCGCGGCGGCTGACGACGATCGACGCGACATGTCCCCTTGTGACCAAGGTTCATGTGCAGGCACGCCGGTACGCGGCGGAGGGGAGTCGAATCGTGCTCATCGGCCACGCCGGCCACGAGGAGGTCGTCGGGACGATGGGCGAGGCCCCCGAATCGACCGTGCTCGTTCAGAGCGTCGACGAGGCGGAGGCGCTCGAGCTTCCCGCCGGCGCACCAGTCGCGTACATCACGCAGACGACCCTTTCCGTCGACGAGACCGCAGAGATCATCGACGTCTTGAAGCGTCGTTTCCCTCACATCAGGGGCCCGCAGCGCGAGGACATCTGCTACGCGACCTCCAATCGCCAGTGGGCGGTGAAGGAATTGCTCGGCGAAGTCGACATGCTGCTTGTCATCGGCTCGCGCAACTCGTCGAACTCCAACCGCCTAGTGGAAGTCGCACGCGCCGCAGGCGTGAACGCTCACCTGATCGACGACGAGTTGGAGATCGAAGAGCGCTGGCTCGAGGGCGTCGAGACGGTCGGTCTGACGTCGGGCGCGTCCGCCCCAGAGCGTCTCGTGGAACGCGTATGCGACTGGTTCCGCGCACGCGGCGTGCGCCAAATCAGCCCGTTCGCAAGTGTTTACGAGGACGTCGTCTTCCGGTTGCCCATCGAGCTACGTCGAGCAGAGACGCCGGCGGCTTAGACGGACGCACGAAGCGTGCGAGTCGCCCAGCTTCGCGTTCGTCGAGTGACACGGCGGCTTCGGCGACACCGCATTCGTTCCAGACGCTGAAGCGCACGTGCGGGTCCTCGTTCAGGTAGCGCGTCACGCGTAGTGCTTTGCCTGCATCGCGTGGATGCGGCGAGAAGAACTCGACGATCTTGCGGCGCTGCGGGGCCGCGCACCAAGGACAGAAGCGGAAAAGCTCCTCGACTTCCCCTCCACAGCGCGCGCACCGCGCCATCGCAGCCGGAAGCCTGCCATAGGCGCCGACTTGGCAGCGCCCCCGAGAGGCCGCGCGGGCTTTGCCTGCGCGGCCGTCTAACGCCCGCTCTGAGGTTTCCCGCCCATCCGCACCACGCGTACATTCGCCATAGCATCGGGCGATGCGCGAATCCCCGAGACGGATTCAGCGGCTTCCGGAGCAGTACTTCACGGCGCTGCTCAAACGCGTAGGCGTGGCCGCGGCGGAGGGGGGCGAGCCGCTCGTCGACCTCGGGCGAGGGAATCCCGAGGTCGGACCGCCGGAGCACGTAGTTCGCGCACTGGCGGAATCGGCCGCGCGGCCTGACGTGCATGGGTACGCGCCGTTCTCCGGCCTGCCGGAGCTCAAGCAGGCGATTGCGGCGCGGTACCGGAACGTCTACGGGGTAGACGTCGATCCGGCGCGCGAGGTCGCCGTGCTGCCGGGGACGAAGACTGGGCTCATGGAGTTCGCCCTCTGCGCGGTCGAGCGCGGGGGAACGATCGCGCTGCCCGATCCCGGTTATCCGGATTACTTCTCGGCGGTGGCGCTGGCGAGCGCGAGACATGTCCCGTTTACCGGCTTCGATGCCGACGCGGACGCCCTCTACCTGAACTTCCCGTCGAACCCGACGGCGGCCGCAGCGCCCACGGATCTCTTCGAGGAAGCGGTCCGCTGGGCGGATCGCACCGGCGCCTGGATCCTGCACGACTTTGCCTACGGCGACCTGGTCTTCGGCGCCCGTCGCCCGCAGAGTTTTCTCGCGACGGAAGGCGCACGCGACGTTGGTATCGAGCTGTTCAGCATGTCGAAGACCTACGGGATGGCCGGTTGGCGGCTCGGCTTCGCGATCGGCAATGCCGAGCTCGTACGCCGCATCGAGGTCCTGCAAGACCACGCGTTCGCGGGCATCTTTCGCCCGATCCAGGAGGCGGGAATCGCAGCGCTGACCGGACCGCAGGACTCTGTCGACGACCGTCGAGCGACGTACGAGCGCCGGCGTGACCGAGCCGTCGCGGCGCTCGACGGGCTCGATGCGCAATCCGAAGGAACGTTCTTCGTCTGGTTCCGGGTGCCCGAAGGCATCACGGCGGAGCAGCTGCTCGTGGAGCGCCGTGTCGCCGTCGCGCCGGGCGAGGGCTTCGGTGCGCGCGGCGAAGGTTGGGCACGCCTGTCCCTCGCGGTGTCCGACGAGGTGCTCGAGCGGGGACTCGAGCGGCTCGAAGCTGCCTTCGCCTAGACCTTGTCGATCTGCGGCTCGGCGACGTCCGCCACGCGGATCTCGGTCGCCAGCACCTCTTCCTTTATCCAGTCCTCATACTCAAGGAGATCGGCGTCCGCCTGAGGAAGGGTGGCGCGAATCCGGTCCGTGAGGGCGAGACCCGCATCCCTGCGCATCGTGTTCAGCTGATGGATGAGCTCGTACACGCGCCCCTCTCGCCGCAGTTCGTCGTCGAGCTCGGTCGTCACCGCAACTGTGAGCGAGTCGTCTTCCGCCAGCGCCCAGCCCTCGCGGCCGCCGCGCTCGATGAGCACTTCCTCCGCGGTCAGCTCATACCCGTTGACACGCACACCGCCGCCCTCGAGCTGTTCGAACTCACCGGCCTGCAGCGACGCTCGCACCGAGCCCAGCTCCTTGCCGAGCTTCGGTCCGAGCAGCGGGAGATTCGGCTTCACGCGAACCTCCATCGCTTCGACCTGGCCGAACTCCACCTCCTTCACGCGCAATTCCTCTGCGATCTCGTCGGCGTGCCCGCGTGCGCCGGCGGCGCCCTGCACCACCAGACGACGGAGCGGCTGGCGGAGCTTGATCCCCGCTTCGCCACGCGCCTGACGGCCGAGCTCGACCACACGTCGCACTTCCGCAAGCTCCGCGATCAGCTGCTCGTCGAAATCGGCTCGTTCCGGCCAGCGTTCGAGGAAGACGGAGGTCGGCTGTTCGTCGGCGCGCAGCACACGCCAGAGGTGCTCTGCCAGGAACGGCATCACCGGCGCGATCACCTACACCGCGCGAATAAGCGCGAGCCAGAGCGTTTGCAGCGCGGCGGCGTCTCCGCCCTTCCAGAAACGCCGGCGCGAGCGGCGGATGTACCAATTCGAGAGATCGTCCACGAACGCCATGAAGGAGCGTGTGACGTCCGGCGTCCAGTACCGGTCGTAGGCGTCGGTCATATCCGCGACGAGTTGATCGTTGCGAGCGTGAAGCCAGCGATCAAGGGGATGTGTCGTCTCCGCGCCGCCGTCGACGGTCGGCTGGAAGTTCTCCAGATTCGCGTAGTCCACAAAGAACTTCACGGAGTTCCACAGCGTCAGCAGGCGGCGCTTGATCTCACCGGCGGGCCCGTAACCGAACTTGACCCCCTGCGTCGGCGCCTGCTCGCAGTACATCCAGCGCATGACGTCCGCGCCCATCCGCGAAAGCGCCTCTTGCGCCTCGATGGTATTCCCGCGAGACCCGTGCATCTCGTGCCCGTGCTCGTCGCGCACGTCTTCGTGCCCCAGCACCTGTCGGAACGGCGCACGTCCATCGAGCACCACCGACATGAACAGCAGCGAGTAGAACCACAGCCGGATCTGCTCTCGCATCTCCGTCACCCAGTCGGCCGGGAACCACTGCTCCCAGTAGGCGTGGTCCGGGAGATCGGCGCGCGAGAGGCCTCTCGCCGCGCCCGTCGCATGACCCGCTTCGACCCACTGCGAGCTCTGCCACCCCAGCGTGGAGAACGGGACGATCCCCGCATCCAGCCAAACGTCGCCGACCTCGGGGACACGGCTCACGTCTTCCCCGCACGACTCGCAGCGGATGGTGACCCTGTCGATCCAGGGGCGGTGCAGCTCCTCCAACTGGTCGAGCCCGGCGGTCGCGCGTTCGCGCAGCTCAGCCAACGATCCGATCACGGTCAGGTGCCCGCACCCGCACGGATAGAGCGGGAGCGGCAGGCCGAAGTAGCGCTTGCGCGAGATGTTCCAGTCGCCCATGTTCCGCAACCAGTCATCCATGCGCTTCCCGTAGAACTCGGGGGTCCACTCGATCGTCGCGTTGGCGGTGATCAGCTGCGGACGCAATTCCTCGACTGCGATGAACCAGTCGTCGACGACGCGGAAGATCAGCGGCGTCTCGCACCGCCAGCAATGCGGATAGCGGTGGACGTACGTGTCGGAGTACTCGAGCAACCCACGCTCACGTAGGTCGCCGACGATCTGGTCCGCAGCTTCGACCGTCGAGAGTCCGTGCAGCCAGCCGTACGCGGGAAAGAAGCGGCCACTCTCGTCGACCGGAACGAGGACGCGGAGATCGTGCAGCTTCGAGAGCTCGAAGTCTTCGGTGCCGGCGCCCGGTGCGATGTGGACGATGCCCGTCCCTTCTTCAAGCGAGGCCTCCTCCCAAGGAATGACGCGATGCGCGACGTCCTGTATCGCTGCCAGATGGTCATACGGGCCCTCGTACTCGAGGCCGACGAGGTCAGAGCCGCGTGCCCGCTCGACGAACGTGTCCTCGGGATAGCGCGCGACCGCGACCCACTCGCCGGTGTCGCGCTTGCCGTACTCGGCTTCCGGATGCACCGCGGCCGCGACGTTCGCCGGCAGTGTCCACGGCGTGGTCGTCCAGACGACGAGCGACTCCCGATCCCGATCTCGCAAGGGGAAGCGCACGAAGAGGGACGGATCGGATTTCTCCCGGTAGACGTCGGATTGCGAGAGCTCGTGCTGAGAGATCGAGGTACCGCAGCGGGGGCACCACTCGGTCGAACGGTGACCCTGATAGAGCGAGCCACGCTCGTGCAGTGTCTTGAGGAACCGCCAGATGTACTCGATGTTGGTGTCGCTGAACGTGTAGTAATCGTTCCCCCAGTCCATCCACTGGCCGAGGCGGATCGACTGGCGAGTGATCACCCGCGCGGACTCCGCCACCAGCTCACGACAGCGACGCGCGAACGCGTCGAGCCCGTACTCCTCGATCTCCCGCTTCGAGTTCAGCCCGAGGTCGCGTTCGACCTTGACCTCGACCCAGAGGCCCTGGCAGTCGAACCCGTTCTGGTAGCGCTGGTCGAACCCCTGTAGCGCCTTGTAGCGCTGGAAGACGTCCTTGTAGGTCCGGCCCCAGAGGTGATGGACGCCCAGGCCGTCGGTGGTGTTCGCCGTCTTCGGCCCGTCGATGAAGCTCCACCGGGGCCCGCCGCGGTTTCGCTCCCGGAGCTGTTCGAAGATCCGCTCCTGCTCCCACCACGCGAGGACCTCCTCCTCGAGGGCGGGGTGATCTGGATACTGCGGCAGCGGCTGGAACACTGCTACCGATTGTATGAACGCTCGGGAACCTCCCCGGTTCCCGAGGTTTCTGCTTGGCGCTGGGGGAACCTCCCGGTAAGCCTCGGGGGAACCTCCCGGTTCCCCCGAACCCCCTCCACTGGTCCGCTTCGCGGACGAGCGCTACGCGCTGGAATCCCAGAGCGATTCGGAGCGTTTCTACGTGGGTACGACCGACGAATCCGTTATGAAAGGGCCTGATGGCAACTGCAGTAACTGAACAGAGCTTCGAGCAGGAGGTGCTCCAGAGCGACACTCCGGTGCTGGTCGACTTCTGGGCCGAGTGGTGCGGCCCGTGCCACGCCGTCGCGCCGGTCCTCGACCGCATCGTCGAGGAGCGAAACGGCGGCCTGAAGCTCGTGAAGGTGAATATCGACGAGGAGCAGGGACTCGCGGTGCGCTACGGCGTCCAGTCGATCCCCACCATGATCCTCTTCAAGGGCGGCGAGCCGGCAGCCGCGGCGATCGGCGCCCAGCCGAAGCCGGCGCTCGAAAGAGCTCTGGGGCTCGAGGCTGAAGAAGGGGCTTAGGCCCCTTCGGCTTCTTCCTTCTCACGGTGCGGAACGGGCGAGACCGCCCGCTCGGTTCAGGCTACGACTCTTGGGACTCGAGGAAGCTGAGAAAGGCCGCGTGCTTGGCGAGGAGCGCCTCGATCTCGGCGACTCCTGCTCCTGCCCAGTCTTCGACCCAGGTCTCGCTGAGGTCGTCCTCGATCTGGTGCAGGCCGCGATCGCTCATGGCCGTAAATATCGGCATGAGTGCCGGACAGCACCATGGGCCGAATGGCTCATTCGGGGGGTCGAAGGTCCCATAGGCTGGGCCAGCCGTTGGCCGGCTTGACGCTCGCACTACGTGTGGTGTTCCCGCCGGCCCAGCGCGGCTGAGAGTACGGCCGGGTAGTGCGAGAAAGCGAGCTCCGAAGGGCCGGGGAGCTCGTCGGGCTCGAACCAGCGCAGCTCGACGAGGTCGTCTCCGGGGTGTGACTCACCCGTCGCGCGGGCCGTCCAGGCCAGGCAAAGCACGACGCGGCCGTCGTAGGGCTCCAGCCAGAAGCCGAGGAACTCGAGCGGCTCGATCTCGAGTGCGGTCTCTTCCCGGACCTCGCGGCGGAGCGCATCCACGGGATGTTCGTCCTCGTGGAGGAAGCCTCCGGGGAGATCCCAGCGGCCGGCGCCTGGATCGAACGCACGCCGGCCGAGCAGCACGCGCCCCCGCTCGTCGAAGCAGACGGCCTCGGCGCCGGGAACGGCGTTCGCGTAGCCCACGTAGCCGCAGGCGCGGCAATTGGCGCGGCCTTCGACCTTCTCGATACGCTCGCCGCAAATGGGACAGAAGCGCCAGTCGTCAAGTGCACCCATGCGAAGGACCATATGAGCCCACGCGCAGCCGGGGCGACACAGCACGAGCTCTCCCGGATCGGCTTGCTCGCCACCCTGCCGGGCGAGACGCTTGCGCGGCTCGCGCAGCGCATGACTCGCGAGGAGATTCCCGCGGGGGCGGGCGTGGTCTCGGAGGGTGACGCCGGCGACCGCTTCTACGTCGTCCTCAGCGGAATGCTCACCGTGAGCCAGGAAAGCCGTGGTCCGCAGAGCCTGCTGCGCCCGGGCGACTATTTCGGCGAGGTCGCGTTGGCAATGCACATGCCGCGCACCGCATCGGTTCGTACGCTCACGCCGGTGACGGTCGCGAGCTGCGATCGCCAGACGTTCGCCGAATTCATCCGGCCGCTGTTCGTCGACGACGTGTGAGCCTCTGCTACGACGTCCACGGCGAGGGCCCGGCGGTCGCGCTCGTTCACGCGGGGGTCGCGGACTCCCGTATGTGGGAGCCTCAGCTCCGTTCCTTTCCCGCCTCGCACAAGGTGGTGCGCGTCGATCTCCCCGGTTTCGGGCGCTCGCCGCTCGAATCGAGCCCTGTGAACTTTCGGAGCGCGGTCCGCGAGGCACTCGATAGCTCCGGCGTGAGCCGCGCGGCACTCGTCGGCGTCTCGCTCGGCGGCAACACTGCACTCGAGCGAGGCGATCTCGAGGGAGCGGTGAAGGCGAACCTCAGCACGTGGCTCGCGGGCCCTCGGCGCAGCCTCGACGTGATCGACCTCGAGGTCCAGGAACGCGTGGCGGGGCGACACGTGCCACCATCACCGACGCGGCCCATTTGCCGAACCTCGAGCGCCCTGAGGAGCTCGACCGCATCGTTCTCGGCTTCCTCTCCGAGCATGGCGTCTGAGGCTTTGTGGCTCAGAGCCACTAACTCCTCACAACGCACAGCCCGAACCGCATGAACAGGCGACGCCGTAGCGTCGCCGACGCGCTTGTGGCTCAGAGCCACTAACTCAGGCGAGTTCTTGGAGCGCTGCGTCGGAGAGGTGCGGCCACGCCTCTTTGGCCCACTCGCCGAACGCCAGGTCGGTGAGGACGCCGAGCGCGACACCCGTATCGGGATCGACCCAGAGGAACGTGCCGCTGCCGCCGAAGTGACCGAACGTCCGCGCTGAGTTTCGCGTGCCGGTCCAGTGCGGCGACTTCCCGTCGCGCAGCTCGAAGCCGAGGCCCCAGTCGTTCGGGTCGAAGCGGCCGAAGTCCGGCAGCACGCCGGCCAGCCCCGGAAACTGCACCGTCGTTGCCTCCGCCAGAGTCTCAGGCGCAACAAGCGTTGGTGCTTGGAGCTCTCGCGCGAGCAGCAGCAGGTCGTCGAGCGTCCCGAACAGCTCGGAGGCCGGAGAGCCGCGAAGGTCCGCACTCATCCCCAGTGGGCGCAGAACACCTGCGGCGAGGTACTCCGCGAACGGCATCTCGGCGCGCTCCGCGACGTGATCCGCAAGGGTTTCGAAGCCAACATTCGAGTAGATCCGTCGCTGTCCCGGCCGGCCGGTCGCCGCGCCCGGCTCGAACGGGAGACCTGACGCGTGCGCGAGCATGTGGCGGATCGTCGACCCCTCCGGGCCGGCGGGTTCGTCGAGATCGACGACGCCCTCCTCCGCGGCGACGAGCGTGGCCAAAGCGGTGACGAGCTTCGTGACCGAGGCCCACCGAAGCACCCGGTCGCCTGGGCCGTGGGCGGCGACGATCTCGCCGTCGCGCACGACGCCGGCAGCTGCGATGCGCGCAGGCCAGTCGTCGATCTGTCGGAGAGCGTCCACCGGCGGGCGATACTAGAGGCGGTGGAACGCCGCCTCGTCTCCTCCGGCTCCCCCTACGAGCCGACGATCGGCTTTTCCCGCGCGGTGCGTGACGGCCGCCACGTCTTCGTCGCGGGCACGTGCGCCGTCATGCCGGACGGCGCCGAACCGCCTGCTGATGCCTACGGCCAGGCGCGGCGCTGCCTCGAGATCATCCAGGCCGCACTGGCCGAGGCGGGTGCCCGGCGGCAGCACGTCGTGCGGACGCGCACGTTTCTCGTCAACGCCGAGGACTGGGAAGACGTCGGCCGGGCTCACGGCGAGTTCTTCGCCGACGTGCGCCCCGCAAGCACGATGATCGTGGTCTCGGCGCTGCTGGATCCACGGTGGCTGGTCGAGATCGAGGCTGACGCGCTGCTCCCGGAGTAGGCATCAGAGCCCGACCTGGAGCGTGCCGTTCTCCACGCGGGCCGGGTAACTCCGCACCCCTCTGACGGCAGGGCCGACGAGACGCTCTCCCGACGTGACGTCGAACTCGCTTCCGTGGCAGGGACAAGTGACGACGGTGCCGTCGAGCCTGCCCTCGCCAAGGGAGCACTGCCTGTGCGGGCATTTGTCATCGAACGCGTGGAACGTCCCACCGACGCTCGCGACGGCGATCCGTTCCCCCCGCGACCTCGAATGCCGCCAGGTCCTCTCCGTCGAGATCGTCAACCGAGGCGATGGTCACGAATTCAGCCACGAGCTACTCCCAGCGTAGTAAGACTCCCCTTACGGAAGACGGAAGGCAAATCTATCCCCCGTCGATCACGGGGAAGGGAGCGCGCTTCGCGGCCGGCGGCAGCGTGCTCGACCACGCCTTCGGGCAGAGCGACCTGTACGCGCTCGGCGTCTAGGAAGTTGTCAAATGCGGGTCATCGCCCGTTCCGGTGAGCTTGGGCTGGGACATATGCTGCCGCCACGATGAAGGGACTCGTCGCGGTCGTTATCGCGCTAGTCGTCGCCGCAACTACGGGCGCAAGTGCGAGCGGGCCGCCCAGCGGGCTCACAAAGACAGGGCAGGTCCTCTGGAACTTCGAGTCCCTTTTGCGCCAAACGTTCGGCAACCGCCATATCTGTTCATCAGGCCGATGGAGACAGAACTTCACGGGCGGGGACCTCTCGAAAGGCGCCTGCGCGCCGCTCGCCACCTACTCGCCGTACTTCTACGTCTTCGATAGCGCACGCGGCTCGGCGTTTCACGTCAGTTCAAAGAAGGAAGTCGGAGGCTTCGGGAATTATCCGATTGCCGTGCTGATTCGCGGTCGCCCTGTTGCCTGCAACACGCGCGAAACGCGGTTTCTCGTCCTGTACCGGAGCACAGCCTTCACGCTTGGTTGCCTTCGCGCGGGATACGTCGTTTCGTGAGCGATTCCAGGAACCCAATGAAGCAGATCTACCCATCGAGCATCACTGGCAAGGGTGCTGGGTTCGCAACCGGAGGGAGTGTGCTCGACCACGCCTTCGGCAAAAGTGATGCTTACACGTTAGGAGTCGAGGAGGAGTACATGCTGCTCGACGGGGAGACGTTCGACCTCGTCCAGCACATCGACACGGTGCTCGCCGCCGTGGTGGGCCACGAGCTCGAGCCTGTCATCAATCCGGAGCTGATGCAGTCGGTGCTCGAGATCGCGACGCCCGTCTGTCACACGCCCACCGAGGTCGCGGACCAGCTGCGCCGCATCCGCGGATACGTCTGCGACATCGCGCGGGAGCAGGGGTTGCGCGTCGGCTCCGCGGGCACGCATCCGTTCAGCCTCTTCGAGCGCCAGCGAATCACCGCGCGCGACCGATATCGCGCACTCGTCGACCAGATGCAGTACATCGCGCGGCGCGAGCTCATCTTCGGCCTGCACATCCACGTCGCGGTCGACGATCCCGAGAAGGCGATCCAGGTCGTCAACGGGCTCCTCCCTCAGATCGGGCCCCTTCTCGCGCTGTCCGCGAGCTCGCCCTTCTGGCGCGGCGAGCCGACAGGGTTGCGCTCGAGCCGCCAGATGGTGTTCGCTGCGTTCCCCCGCTCGGGACCTCCCCCGCTTTTCAGGGACTACACGGACTACGCCGAGGTGGTCGGCCAGCTCGAGAAGACCGGCTGCATCCCGGACTACACGCACATCTGGTGGGACATCCGGCTGCACCCGCGGCTGGGCACCATCGAGGTGCGCATCTGCGACGCGATCACGCGCATGGAGCACGTCGTCGCCCTCGTCGCGTACTGCCAAGCGCTCGTGAAGCTCCACGCAGAGCGCTTCGAGCGCGGCGAGAAGATCCCCTCCTACCACCGCATCCTCACCACGGAGAACAAGTGGCTCGCCGGGCGGTACGGACTGGAGGCGCCGCTGATGGATCTCTCGACCGGCCACCGGAACCGCGTCGCCGTTGCGCAGCTGATCCGCAGGACGCTGAAGGAGATCGAGCCGCATGCGCGCGAACTCGGCTCCGAACGCGAGCTCGAGGGGATCGAGGAGATCCTCGGGAACGGCAACGGCGCCGACCGCCAGCTCCGCGTCTTCAACGCGAACCGCGACATCGTCGAGGTCGCGAGCGAGATCGCTGACGCGACGGAAGTGGCCGCCGTGGCGCAGCTCGCGAAGTAGGCTGCGGGCGCGATGCTGGAGGTAGGCGACCGGATTCCCGAGGCGGCGGTTTGGACTGGGCCAAACCAGCGGCGAACGCTCCAGGAGCTCCTCGCCGACGGGCGAGCCCTCTTCCTCTTCTACCTCTTCGACTGGTCGTCCACCTGAACGAACGAGATGGAGCTCCTGCGTGACAGGAGCACGGCGTTCGAGCAGGCAGGCGTCCGCCCGTTCGGCATCTCGGGTGACTCGGAATGGACGCACATCGCCTGGGCGCAGGCGCTCGACCTGAACTTTCCGCTGCTGTCGGACTGGAATCGAGAGGCCATGCGCGCGTTCGGCGTCGAGCGCGAGTTCCGCGGGCACGAGGGCGTCGCCGACAGGAGCGCCTTCCTCGTCGACCAGGACGGTACGGTCCGCGGCGCATGGCGCTACGACACGGCCGAGGTGCCGGACTTCGACGACCTGCTTCGCGCCGCGCAGGCTTCGTAGCCCTCGCGGGCGCGCTCTACCTCGCAGCCGGCGCCGCCGCCACCTGGCCGGCGATCCTGCATGCACGCTCGCACTTCCTCTCCGGTGGAGCTCCCGCGCACGGCGAGGCTTCTCCCGGCGACCACCTCCAGACGCTGTACCACTACTGGCTCGTCGGTCACCAACTCGAGCACGGTCACGTGCCCTGGCGCGATCCGTACTCGTTCCGCCCGGAGACGAAGCCGCAGCTCAATTACTCCGGCTGGCCGTTCGGGATCGTCTTCTGGCCGCTCGGGGCCACGTTGGGGCTCGTTGGCGGATGGAACGTGTTGCAAATCCTCCTCTACTGCCTCGCCGGGCTCCTCGCGTGCGCGTGGCTGCTCGAGCTCGGCCTCCCGCGTGGCCCGGCGCTGGCGGGCGGACTCGCCTTCGCGATCGCTCCCTACCGCATACAGCAGAGCGTCGGGCACCTGCTCGGGCCGATCTCGATCCTGATTCCGCTCGCGCTCTGGGCGTTCGAGCGTGCGCGGCGCGGCAGTGCCTGGTGGCTTGCGCTCTCGGGCGCGGCGCTGACGTCGATCCCGTTGTCCGGCCAGGTACATCTGGCGCTGGGCGCCATCCCCTTCTTCCTCGCGTATGCGTTCTGCCGGACGCATGAGCCACGGCTGCTCTTGGGCGCAGGAGCGGGAGTCGTGGCCGCGATCGGCGCGGGCCTGCTCGTCCGGCACACGGTGATCAAAAGCTCGACGGAGTCCGGCGGCAGGTCGCTGGACGAGATCGCGCAGTACTCAGCACGGGTCGGCGACTTCGTCACGCGGCACGTCGACCATTCACGCAGCGAGCAGTTCGTCTTCCTCGGCTGGGCGACGCCGGTGGTCGCGATCGTCGGGCTCGTGCTGCTCCTGAGGGTTCGTCGGTACGCGCTCGCTGCGCTGCTCGGCCTCGGCGCGCTCGTCCCGATCGTGCTCGCGTTCGGAACGCGCACGCCGATCTACTCGGCGCTCTGGCATGCGCTGCCCCCTTTCCGGTTTCCGCGTGTACCCGAACGGTTGCTGCCGATTGCGTGCCTCTGCATCGCGGCGCTGTTCGCCTTTGCCGTCGCGCGCGCGCGTCGCACGGCGGTCGCAGCGCTCGCGATCGCGCTGCTGCTCGTCGATCTCCACGCGCGCGTGTACGGAAAGTCCGCGGCCGGCGATCCCGCAGGCGCAACGCCGACGGCTGAGGGACGGCTGCTCGAGCTCCCCATCTTCGATCCCGGCGTCCACTACGGCAGCGTCTATCAGTGGTACGACACAGCCGCGCAGCGCGAGCGGCCGGGTGGCTACTCGACCACCGCTCCGACGTCGGCGAAGGAGACCACGGAACGCCTCGAACGGCTCAACTGCGGGGACTGGAGTGACGACACGGCTTCGGTGCTCGAGCGCCTCGGTGTGGGCTCGATCGCGCTCCACCACGGCTTGTACGTGGGCAATCGCGCCGTCCCGAGCACCGCATGGTTCGCGTGGCGCGGCCTCCTCGCGCACGGCTGGGCGGTGCGGCGAACCGCCGGACCGGTGTGGCTCTTCGAGCGCATGCGCACCGGCTTGCTTCCCGCGCTGCCCGAGCCCTCTCGCGTGCACCCCGTCTTCTGTCAAGGCTGGTTCGGCGACACCGGCTCCGGGCGATACATGAGCGAGACGCACGCACCGTTCTGGATCTACGGGAGCGGGAAGCTGCGGCTCCAGTTCGGGCCGTCTCCGCTGCCGCGCCGCGTAACGGTCGATGGACGGCAAACGATCGAGCTGCGCACACGCGGCTGGCATCTCGTTACCGTCGACGTGCCGCGCCTCGTCGAAGTCGAAGGTCACGAACGCAAGGTCGGCCCGAGGCTCCTTCGCCTTTCTACGTCCGGTGGCTGAAAGTCACATCCCCATCGCGTGGTACCCGGAGTCGACGTACAGCGTCGTCCCGGTGACGTTGCGGGCATCGTCCGACAGAAGGTAGGCCGCCGCAGCGCCGACGTCGTCCGCGTCGATGTGGCGGTGCAGTGGAGAGCGCTCCTCCACGATCGCCTCCATCGTCGGGAAACCCGCGATCGACCGCGCCGCCAACGTGCGCACCGGCCCGGCCGAGATCGCGTTGACGCGAATGTTCTTCTGTCCGAGCTCCCACGCGAGGTAGCGGACGGACGCGTCGAGCGCGGCCTTGGCCACGCCCATGACGTTGTAGTGCGGGACCGCGCGCTCGCCGCCCAGGTACGTCATGGTGAGGATCGAACCGCCGCCGCGGGCCTCCATCAGCGGCTCGGCGGCGCGCGCACAGGAGACGAGTGAGTAGGCGCTTACGTCGAGCGCCGTCCAGAAGCGGTCGCGCGGCGTGTCGGTGAAGCGCCCCTCGAGATCCTCCGCAGCCGCGAAGGCTACCGAGTGGACGAGCAGGTCGAGACCGCCGTCGAACGCCTCGGCGACCTCGCCGAAGACACGCGCGACATCCTCGTCCGAGCGAACGTCGCACTCGGTCACCAACCGGCTCGAGACGGACTCGGCAAGCTCGCGGACGCTCTTCTCGATCCGCTTACCCTGGTAGGTGAACGCGAGCTCGGCGTCCCCGTCGGCGAGCCGCTTCGCGATCCCCCACGCGATCGACCTGCGGTTCGCCACTCCGAGAACCAAACCGCGCTTCCCTTCGTAGATCCCGGTCATTGCGCGAGCATAAATCCCTTCCGCTACATTGCGGTCCCTTGCGCCGTTCTGTGGGTCTCCTTGCGGTTGCGGCGGCGCTCGCGTCGGCCGTTCCGGTGGGCGCGGCCCTCGTCCCGATCAGGCGCGCCTTCGGCGACCTGACCGTTCCACGCGTGCGCGCCGGGACGCTCACGATTCCGCGGAACCAGGCCGAGGGCCGCGTGCGGGTGATCGTGGGCCTGCCGCTCGCACCGCTCGCCGCCGCGTACGGCCGAAGCCTCGCCGCGCGGGGGAAGACGCGGAAGCTGAACGTCGCGAGCGCCGCCTCCCGCCGCTACCTCGCGCGCGTCGGCGCCGCGCAGCGCCTCGCTGCGGCACAGCTTCGGCGGGTAATCCCACAGGCGCGCATCGGGCGGCGATTCCAGGTCGTTCTCGACGGTCTCACCGTCTCGCTCCCCGTCACGAAGCTCCCACGGCTCGCGCGACTGAGCTTCGTCCGCAAGATCTACCCGAGCCTCCGCTATCACCTCGCGACCGATACGAGCCCGTCCGTGATCGGCGCCGACCAGCTCCACGAGGTCACCGGTGCGCGCGGTGACGGCATCAAGATCGGCATCGTCGACGACGGCGTCGACAACACGAATCCATTCCTGAATCCCGAGGGCTACTCCTATCCCCCGGGTTTCCCCAAGGGCGGCAGGAAATGGACGTCCCCGAAGGTCATCGTCGCGCGCGCCTTTCCCGGACCGAACTCCGGCCGCCCGGGCCGCCTGGCAGTGGATCGCAGAGCGTCGTTTCACGCGACGCACGTCGCCGGCATCGCCGCGGGCGATTCCGGGACGTGCTCGCCGGGCGGCCGCGACCACCCGCCGACCTGCGGACTTTCCGGCGTCGCGCCGCGCGCCTACATCGGGAACTACCGCGTCTTCAACGTCCCGACCCCGATCGGCCACGTGGCCAACACCCCGGAAATAGCCGCCGCGTTCGAGTTTGCGGTGCGAGACGGCATGGACGTCATCAACTTCTCGGGCGGGGGCGCGGAGACGGACCCGGCAAACGACGCGATGATCGACGTCATCCACAACGTCGCCGCCGGGGGCGTCGTCTCGGTCATCTCGGCCGGGAACGATCGCGACGACTTCGGCATGGCCTCGGTCGGCTCGCCGGGATCGGCGCCCGAGGCGATCACCGTCGCCGCCGTTTCGAATACGCATGTCTTCGCCCCCGCCCTGTCGGTGCGCACGCCGAGCGCTCCCGACACGGTGAAGCGCATCCCGATCGAGAGCTCGGGCGGGACGCGTTTCCCCGGCGGGTTCTCGCTCACAACGCGCAGGCTCGTGGACGTCGGCCGGTTGACCGGCGTCGGCGGCGCGCCGATCGACCGGCGGCTCTGCGGGCCCGACGACGACACGAACAACGGGGACAAGTCGTCCCTCCCCCCGGGATCGCTGAACGGAGACATCGCGCTCGCCTCCCGTGGTCACTGCACGTTCGTCTCGAAGGCGATTCGCGCCGCTCGCGCGGGCGCCGTCGGGCTCGTGCTCGTCGACAACCGGTCGGGAGAGGCAAACCCGATCCCGATCTCCCTCACGATCTCGGCCGGCATGATCTCCGACCTCGACGGCGCGCGGTTGCGCTCCTACTTGGATACGACGGGCGGTGCCGCCGACGTGACGATCGGGAACGGCGCCGGTCGCATCGACACCGGCCGCAGCGGGATCGTCGCGAGCTTCTCGTCCGGCGGTCCCACCGCCTTCGAGCATCTCCTGAAGCCTGACGTCTCCGCCCCCGGAAGCCAGATCCTGTCGTCGACGCTGCCGGAGTTCACCGGCGGCTCGCCGTTCGCCGTCTTCGACGGCACCAGCATGGCGGCCCCGCACGTCACAGGAGCCGCGGCTCTGCTGCTCCAGCTCCATCCCGGTTGGTCGCCGCAGCAAGTGAAGTCGGCGCTCGCATCGACCGCGGGCGCCGCATGGGCTGATACCGCCCGCGTCCGTGAAGCACCCGTGACGCTGGGCGGCGCCGGCCTGGTCAACCTCGTGCGGGCGGCGGAACCGCGCATATTCACCGAGCCGACGTCGCTCTCCTTCCGGGACCTGAACGTCAATCACGGGAGCGACAGCAAGGGGTTGCTAGCGCGGATCACCGACGCGGGCGGCGGCGCCGGAACCTGGGAGGTACAGCTCGCGCCGCAGGCGACATCTGCCGGTGCGTCGGTCGACGTGCCCCCGGCGCTGGTGGTGCCGCCCGGAGGCGAGGCCGATCTCGTGGCGGTCGCGCGGGCCGGCGCCGACGCCGCCGTCGGTGAGGACTACGGCTTCATCCTCCTGCGCCGGGGCGATGTCACGCGCAAGCTCCCGTACGAGTTCTTCGTCGGCCGGCCGCAGCTCGAGCAGATGCAGCCGAAACAGCTCAAGCGCTTCCAGCTCGGCTCGACGGTGGACGGGCCGGATCGCGTCACGACGTACTGCTGCCCGACGGAGCCCTTCGGCCCGCCGCCCGACTACGTCGGGCCGCCGATGGAGGAGACCGGCACCGAGACGCTGTATGCGACGAGCATCGACAAGCCCGTCGTCAACCTCGGCGTCGCGGTGGAGTCGGCAACAACGGGATCGCTCGTCGACCCGTGGTTCCTCGGCTCGCCAAACGAGCGAGACGTCCAGGGCTACGCCGGAACTCCCGTGAACGTCAACGAGCTGATGTTCGACTTCCACGTCGACCTCGGCGCCGCCGGCGCGTCGTTCCCGAAGGTCCAGCGGTTCTACGTCTCCGTCGACTCGGGCTCCGATCCATTCACGCATCGCTCGCTCCCGGGCACGTACGTGCTCCGGTCGTGGGTCAACGACGTTCGCCCGCCGGTGATCAGGCTGCTGACGAAGCGTGTGGCCGCCGGCCGTCCCACGATCGTCGCCCGCGTGGTCGACCGCGGTGCAGGTGTCGATCCGCTGTCGCTCGTGATCGCGTACCGCGGCGTGCTCGTAGGCGCCGTGCTGTACGACCCCCTGTCGGGAATCGCCGTCTTCCCGCTGCCGAGGGAGGCGGCCACGATCCCGAAAGGTCGAACGCGCGCCATCGTCTCCGCGTCGGACTTCCAGGAAGCGAAGAACGTCAACTCGGTCGGAGACGACATCCTTCCGAACACGGCCTTCAGGCCGGTGAAGATCACAGGCGTGACCGGGCCGGCGCTCACGTGGGTCGAGCCTGCGGAGAATCAGTGCGTCGGCAAGACGGCCGGCTTGGTCGTCGTCGCGAGCTCGACGAGCCCGATCCGCTCCGTGCGCTTCTTCGTCGACGGGAAGCAGATCGACGTCGATCGGAAAGGCGCCGCGGATGTCTTCTCCGGCTCGTGGGGAACGCGCCTCGCACCGCCCGGGAAACACGTGCTGAGCGCGCTCGCGACGGACGCGGCAGGGCGCACGCTCTCCGGTACACGCGACGTCAAGGTCTGCCGGTAGACCCCGTCGCGGTCGTCACCGGCGCGTCGAGCGGGATCGGGGAGGCGATCGCGCGCGCACTCGCGGGCCGGGCATGGCACGTCGTCCTGCTCGCGCGCCGCGAGGACCGGCTTCGCGCGCTCGCCGACGAGCTCCGCGCTGAGTACGAAGCCTGCAACGTCGGCAGCCGCGAGGACGTCGAGCGGGTCGCGGCTTCGGTGATCGAGCGCCACCCGCGCATCAACCTGCTCGTGAACAACGCGGGCATTCCGGGCCGATCTGGGTTCACGAGCATCGATCCGGAGCGGCTCGAAGAAGTGTTGCGCGTGAATTACCTGGGCGCCGTGTGGTGCCTGCGTGCGTTCCTGCCTGCACTCGAGGCCGCCGGGCGCGCCGAGATCGTGAACATCGTCTCCGTCGCGGGTGTGGTCGCATGGCCTCCGGCGGGGCCCTACTCAGCGTCCAAGCACGCGCAGCTCGCGTTCTCCCGCGCTGCGGCAGCCGAGCTGCGTGAGCGGGGAATCCACGTCCACACCGTCAACCCGGGCTTCGTGGAGACGGAAGGTTTCCCGCAGGCGACGAGACTGCGCAGCCCGATTCTTCGGCGCCTCGTCGTGGGGCCCGACCACGTCGCGCGCCAGGTGCTCAAGACGCTCGACCGCGACCGGCGGGAGACGTTCGTGCCGCACTGGTACCGCGTGGCGGCCGTCGCGCAGGGACTCGTGCCGGGACTCGTTGCCAGGTTCGCCGAGCGGGCGGGATACCGCCGCTCCTAGCCTGGTTTGACGAGCAGGTACCAGCCGCTCTCCGCGACGTAGGCGTCGGGGCCCCCCGGCGACAGCTGCCGCGCGCGCTCCCGCGCTTCCCCTTCACACCCGGCGAGGTCGAGGTAATAGCCGAGCTCGCGGCGGTGCGTCTGGAATTGCGCGCGCTGCAGGACCAGGCCGTTCGCCTCGAAGAGCTGGCGAAAGTCGATGTCCGGCAGCGTGCGGGTGTGCGACGGGTCGCGCGCGCGCTCGAAGCGGTCGAGCTCGAGCGCGGCCAACGGGTCCACCGACGCGATCTGGTCGTCGACGAACACGCGACCGCCCGGCGCCGTAACGCGCGTGAGCTCGGCGACCGCACTCTCGGGATGCGCGATGTGATGGAGCGTACGGCGGGAGCAGGAGAGGTCGAAGGAGCCGGATTCGAACGGCAGGTTCATCGCATCGCCCTCCACGAACGTCACGTTCGCCGGGGCAGCCCGGCGTGCCCGCTCGAGCAGCTCCGGGACGACGTCCACGCCGACGACTTCGCGGACCAGGGGCGCGAGGGCGAGCGCCAGCGTCCCGGCTCCCGTGCCGGCGTCGAGCGCGCGCTCGTCGCCCTTCGGCGCGACGAACGAGCGAAGCTGCTCGCGAACCATCTCGACCTGCTGCTCGGCGTGCTCCGCGACTCGTTCGGCGGTGGCGCCAAAGCGCGCGCGTACGTCGTCGACGTTCGTGTGCGATTCAGGCATCGATCACCGTCCTGCGCGCGCGCAGCGGTCCGCTCTCGATGCCGCACACGAGCTCGTAGTTGATCGTCCCCGCGACGCGTGCGTGCTCCTCCGCCAGAACGCCGTGGCCAAGCAGCACGACCGGCGTGCCGACCGGGAGCTCCCGGTCGAGCTCGACTGCGAACGAGTCCATCGAGACGGTGCCCACGACGCGCCGCGACTCCCCTGCGACACGCACCTCGGTGCCGACGAGGTCGCGACGGAAGCCGTCCGCGTATCCGACCGGCACGAGACCGATCCACGTCGGGTTCTCCACGACGAATCGGCGCCCGTAGCCTGTGCTCTCTCCCGGGGCGAGTTGCTTCACCTGCGCGAGCATGCTCTGCCAGGAGAGCACGGGCTCGAGGCCGTCCCCGACCGGATCGGTGCCGAACGGCGACAGCCCGTAGAGCGCGACGCCGCAGCGCGCAGCGTCGAAGCGCGCTTCGGGAAGGCGGAGGGCCGCGGCGCTGTTCGCCGCATGCCGTTTGAGGTGCGCGTACTCGGCGGTGGCGGCCTGGAAACGTTCGACCTGCGCGCGGGCGAATTCGACGTCCGTGTCGGCCGTGGCGAGGTGCGTCATCAGCCCGACGACCTCCGCCGGCGGCGCCGGCAGCTCCGACAGGCCGTACCTCCCCATGCCCGTGTCGAGCTTCAAGTGCACGCGGACGCCCTCGGGAATCTCGCCGTCCGCAATTACGAGCTCGAGACCGGCCTCGCGCGCCTGCGCCACCTCGCGGTTCGATCCCGCCGGACCCATGACGAGGATGCGCTCGATGCGGTACTCGGCTCGCAACGCGAGGCCCTCGGGAATCGTTGCAACGCAGAGCGCCGTCGCCCCCGCGCCGAGCGCGGCGCCCGCGACGTCGGCGGCGCCGTGTCCGTAGCCGTCGGCTTTCACCACCGCCCACACCTGGGCGCCCTCGAGCACCCGCAGCAGCGTGCGGACGTTGCGTCGGAGCGCGCCGAGGTCGATTGTGATCTCCGAACGGTGCATTACCTAGGCACCGCTTGCGGTGCCGCCTCCAGGACGCACGGGCTCCGCCCGGGCGGCCGTCTGAAATGACCGGTCGATCCGCTCGAGCACATACCGGACCCGTTTCTCGGGGCCCGCGGCAGAGCCGCGGGCACCGCTTGCGGTGCCGCCTCCAGGACGCACGGGCTCCGCCCGGGCGGCCGTCTGAAATGACCGGTCGATCCGCTCGAGCTCATACCGGACCCGTCTCTAA
>WNEY01000848.1_pt1 | contig 20325 bp, 17 predicted proteins | sample 5400531 | NCBI WGS metagenome assembly WNEY01 (sample SAMN13153338, study PRJNA577476) | soil metagenome | isolation source: 200 cm saprolite under Douglas fir tree site 1 | place: USA:California | collected 2015-04-18
CCGACCTGCTGAACTTCCTCCACAACGGGCGGCGCGACGGCGTGCTGCTCGCGCGGAGCGGCGGGACGGAGCGCGCGGTGGCGCTGATCGAGGGCAACGTGGCCTGGGCGTGCTCCGCCAGCCCGGCCGAGCGGCTGGGGGAAGTCGCCTGCCGCATGGGCCTCGCCGACCGCGCGCGCGTGCACGATCTCCTGAAGACGCAGCGGGAGGCCGCTGCCGTTCGGCGCATCGGGCAGCTCCTGGTCCAGTCGGGCTCGATGGCGGAAGAGGACCTGCCGCGCGCCATGCGCCACCAGGTGATCGAGATCTTCCTCGGCCTGCTCGTCGCCCAGAGCGGCGCGTTCCTCTTCCTGCGCGGGTGCGATCGCGCCCGGCTGCCCAACGACTTCGCGCTGGACACCGAGGCGCTGCTGCTCGACGGCCTGCGCAGGCTGGACGAGATGGAGCTGTTTCGCGGGCGCGTGTCCGGGCTGCACGTGCGCCCCCGCCGGTCCGGGAAACCCGCGCTCGAGGAACTGCCCGCGGACGCGCAGATCGTGCTCGGCATGGCCGAGGGCGCCCTCACGCTGGGGCAGATCGCCGCCGCGAGCGCGCTCGGCGAGTTCGAGACCACGCGGGTCGTGTACCGGCTGGCCGTCGCCGGCCTGGTGGTGCTGGACGAGTGACCGATCTGCTCAGTCCGCGCGAGGTGCCGCTGCTCACGCCCCATCTGCCGGGGACCTCGGGCTCGGTGCGCGTGTCCGAGCAGGACTTCCGCGTCGAGGAGCTGCCGCTCTACCAGGCGCGAGGCGAGGGCGGGCACCTTCTCCTCCTGGTCGAGAAGTCGGGCCGGACCACGCCCGAGGTCGCGCGCGAGCTGGCGATCGCGCTCGCCCTCCGCGAGCGCGAGGTGGGCTACGCGGGGCTGAAGGACAAGCGCGCCGTCGCCGTCCAGCGGTTCAGTGTTCCGGTGCCGCCGCGCAGCCCGGACTTCGCGCGGCGCGGCGCTGCCGCGGCGGGGACGGGCTGGCGCGTGCTGTCGGCCGCGCTCCACGAGAACAAGCTGCGGCCCGGGCACCTGCGCGGGAACCGTTTCCGGATCGTGGTCCGCGGCGTGGTGGAGGGCGCGCTGGAGCGGGCCGAGCGCGTCTGTGCCGAGCTGCGGGCGCGCGGGGCGCCCAACCTGTACGGCGCGCAGCGGTTCGGGCAGCGCGGCGACAACGCCGCTCTGGGCGCGGCCATCCTCCGGCGCGAGGCGGCGCCGCGCGATCGGTTCCTCCGCCGGCTCGCGCTCTCCGCGTTGCAGGCGGAGCTGTTCAACCGCTGCCTGTCGGCGCGGCTGCGCGACGGCCTGTTCGAGGTCGCCATCCCGGGGGACGTGCTGCGCAAGCGGCAGACGGGCGGTCTGTTCGTGTGCGAGGACGCCTCCGCGGACACGCCGCGCGTCAAGGCAGGCGAGGTCGATCCCACGGGCCCTCTCCCCGGCCATTCCCTGTTCGCCGCCCGCGCCGACGCTCTCGCCCGCGAAGCCGCCGTCGTGTCCGAGGCAGGCGTGGATCCCCGTTCCTTCGCCGCCGGCGGCGGCGAGATGGAGGGGTCGAGACGCCCCTACCGCGTGCCGGTGGAAGACCTCCGCGTCGAGGCAGCGGGCGCGGACGCGCTGGTGCTGGAGCTCGCGCTTCCCCGGGGCAGCTATGCAGCGTGCGTCCTGCGGGAGGTGATGAAGGAGGGCCCTCCCGGGGAGGAGGACTGATTGCGAAGGCCGGCGGGGACGCCGTCCGCTGGCCGCGATTGAACCTTTGACCGGTTCCGCCGCACGAGGTAGCACATTGGTTCCAATGACGCGTACGCGGTTCTGGACTCTCGCTGCGCTGGTCGCGGTGGCCCTGGTGGCGAATCTGGCGCTGGTCTCGGCCCGGTTTGCGCAGACGATCGAGGAAGGGTTGGGCTCGCGCCTGACGGTCGCGTCGGGCGGGCTGCGCACCCAGATCGAGCTGGTCGACCTGCGCAGCTCGCCCCGCATCGCTGCGTTCAACCCGGAGCTGATCGAGGCGACCAAGCCGGGCGCCGACGGATCGCAACAGCCGTCCCGCCCGGACGAGCGCGCCCTGCGCGCGGCGGCTGCCGCGCTCCAGCCCGAGCCCGATCTGCTGGTGGTCGCGACCGCTCACGCCGCCGCGGTCTCGCGCCGGGGCAGGGCTGCCTCGCTTTCCGAGGACCAGGCCCGGCTGCCGCTGATCCGGATCGCGCTGGAGGGCGGAGGCGCGCCGGCCCAGTTCGTCTCCTTCGACGGCAAGCTGTACCGGGCCGCGGCGGCGCGCATCCCGGGCAACGCCGCGGTGGTGTTGACCGGGACGCTGATCGACGACCGCTTCGCCGCACAGCTCCGCAGCCTGGTCGACGCGGACGTGATCTTCCTCCAGCAGGGCGCGGTGGTGGCCAGCTCGCTCCCTCCCGACGAGCGCGCCGCGCTGGCTTCGTGGGCGAAGGCGCCGGCCGGCGCCGGGTTCGGAGCGCTGCGCGTCGCGCTGCCCTTCGTCGGGACGCGCTTCTCGGAGCAGCTCCCGCTCGGCGCTCCTCGCGCCGCGACCCGGGCCGGGCTGGTCCCGCTCGCCCAGGGCGTCCAGGGCGCGGTCTCCGTTCCCGCCGCCCCGCACCTCTCCTGGCTCGCCCGTTATCAGGCCTTCTACGCGGCGGGCTGGGCGCTCTTCGTCCTCGCCGCCTTCGTCTCGGGCCTCTTCGCCGGCAGCGCCCCCCGCGCCCAGGTCGCGGGCCGGCCGGCCCCGGCTCCTTCTCCGGCGCGGGGGAGGAAGGAGGGAGCCGCGGCACGCGCCGAGCCCGCGGCTTCGGGAGCCCCCTGGAGCGACGAGCCGGTCTCCGCGACGCGGCCGGCGGCCCGCGGGGGGCACGAGCCGCTCGATCCGGAGCTGTCGCCGGTTCCCGCCAGGGACGAGGAGCCGCAGTTCGGCCAGCTTCCGGCGTCCGCGGGCGCCGATCCGACCTGGAGCGACGATTCCTTTTCGCCACCCGGAGGCGCGCAGGCCGAGCAGGCGCCGAGCGGGCTGGAGCTCGCGAGCGAACCGCCCGCCCGGAACGCCCCCGGCGAACAGGACGGGGAGCAGCCCGGCGCCGAGCCCGCGGCGCTCGGCGCGGGCTGGTCGGATGCCCCGGCCGCCGCCGCGCCGGCTCCGGCAGGATGGGGAGCAGCGGATCCGGGCACAGCGGAGCCCTGGCCGCCGCCGGAGCCGGAAGCTCCGGCCGGCCGGGAAGCTCCGGCCAGCGACGAAGACCCGGACGAGGCGCATTTCCGCGAGACGTTCGACAGGTTCATGGCTCTGCGCGCCGAGACCGGCGAGACGGGGAACCTCACCTACGACAAGTTCGCCGCCAAGCTCCGTCAGAACCGCGAGCAGATGCTTTCGCGAGGCTCGGCGCGGACGGTGCGGTTCACCGTCTACAAGAAGGACGGCCGGGCGGCGATCAAGGCGAGCGGGCTGCGCTGAGCGCGGGGACGCCGCCCGCGACTACTTCGGCTCCTGGTAGAAGTCGTCCGGAGTCGGCGCCGGCGCGTCCAGCTGCTGCTGGGTCGGCTCGGTGCCCGCCAGGAAGCACTCCCGCACCGCGAACGGATCGTTCTCCCCCGCCAGCGCGCCCGAGCTGCGGTTCACCCTGAGGCAGCTCACTCCCGGCGCCGGCTGCGGCCACTCCTCGACCTCCGTCCCCGAGGTCGCCGCCCGCATCCACGACAGCCAGATGGGACCGGCGCAGTGCCCTCCCGTCTCGTAGTTGCCCATCATCCGGTGGTCGTCGAACCCGACCCAGGCTCCGGCGATGATCGACGGCGTGAACCCGATGAACCACCCGTCGCGGTGCTCGTTGGCGGTCCCCGTCTTGCCGGCGATCGGCCGCCCGAGCGCGGTCAGCGAGTGCGCGGTGCCCTCCGGGTCCTCGATGACCGAGCGCATGAGGTCGGCGGTGAGGTAGGCCACGTCCGGGCGCATGCTCTGCTGCAGGTCCGGCTGCGCCGCCTGCAGCGTGGCGCCGTCTCGCGAGACGATGCGCCGGACGAGCACCGGCGCGGCCCTGCGTCCCTGCGAGGCGATGGTCGCGTACGCGTTGACCATCTCCAGCACGCCCACCTCGCCCGTGCCGAGCGCCGCCGTGTAGCTCTGCGGGATCTCGCTGGAGAGCCCCGCCGCCATCGCCTCGGAGCGCACCTTGTCGAGCCCGACGCTGAGCAGGAGCTTCACCGCGACCGTGTTCTTCGACTCCGCCAGCGCCTTGCGCAGGGTCAGCGGGCCGGCGAACTCGTCCTTCTCGAAGTTCTGCGGCTTCCAGGGCTTGCCGGTCCAGGGGTCGACGATCACCTCCGGCGAGTCGTCGACCTTGGTGACCGGAGTGTACTTCCCGCTCTCCAGCGCGGCGGCGTAGAGAAAAGGCTTGAAGCCCGAGCCAGGCTGCCGCCGCGCCTGGGTGGCGCGGTTGAACGAGCTGAGAGCCTCGTCGTACCCGCCGACCAGGGCCAAGACCTGACGACTGTGCAGGTCCATGCCGATGAACGCGCCTTGCACCGCGGGCGTCTGCTCCAGCGCGAGATCGAGCCGCGTGACCCGCAGCCGGTTCGGCGCGTCGCGCGTGGCCGAGAACCGCAGCACGCGCACCGGCACCACGTCGCCGACGGCGAGCACGTCGAGCGCGCTGCGCGGCGGCGGCGTCGGGTGCTCGGGTTGGAACTCGCGCGCCCACGACATGGTCGAGAAGGGGACGGTGCCCTGCGCGGAGGGAGCCAGCTCCACCCGCGCCTCGCGCGCGCTCACCGAGACCACGATGCCGCCGTAGATCGCGTTCTGCTCCAGCGTACGGGTGCGCGCCGCGCGCGCGAACGAGTCGGGCTGCAGCGCTTCCTTCTCGGAGATGCCCTCCAGGTCGAAGGCCTCCACCGCGTCCGGACCCCTGGCGATCTGCGCGTACCTTCGCGCCAGCGCGGCGCGGAAGTCGTCCACGCGCGAGGCGTCGAGGCGGATGGGCGCGCCGCGCCAGCCCTGCCGCTTGTCCACCGCGCGCAGCCCCTCCTGCACCGCCTGCTCGGCCGCCGCCTGCACCCGCGGGTCCATCGCCACTTCCACGGTCATCCCGCTGGTCTCGACGGCCGTGTCGCCGTACTGCGCGATGAGCTGCCTGCGCACCTCCTCGAGGTACCACCCGCCGGGCGGGTCGGGAGGGAGGGCGGGCAGCGAGATCGCCTTCTCCACCTCGGCGTCGCGGTCCGCGCGCGAGATGTAGTGGTTCGCCAGCATGCGATCGAGCACGTAGATCTGGCGCCGCTTGGCGCGGTCCGGGTGCCGCCGCGGATTGATGCGCGCCGGGTTCTGCGGCAGCCCGGCGAGGATCGCCGCCTCGCCCAGGTCGATGTCCCAGACGTGCTTGTTGAAATAGTAGAGCGACGCCTCCTCCACTCCGTAGCGCGCCCGGCCGAAGTTGATCTGGTTCAAGTACAGGAAGAGGATGTCGTCCTTGGAGAGGTTCTTCTCCAGGCGCATCGAGAGGAGGATCTCCTTCAGCTTGCGCCGCCAGCGCTTCTCGCTGCCGAGGAAGAAGTTCTTCACCACCTGCTGCGTGATGGTGGACGCGCCCAGGCGCTTCTGCCCGCTGAGCGCGTCGACGGCGGCGGCGCGGACCAGCGAGAACGGGTTGAAGCCGGGGTGCCTGTAGAAGTCCTTGTCCTCCGCCGAGACCACCGCCTGCACGAGCACGCGCGGGATCTTGTCCATCGAGACGACGGTGCGGCGCTCCCGGTAGAACTGCCCGACCACGGTGCCATCCTGCGCGACCACCTTGGTGGACACCATCGGGTGGTAGTCCTTCACGCTGTCGAAGGTGGGGATCTCGCGCGCGAGGTACAGGTAGCCGGCGACGAGCCCCAGCAGCAGGAGGGCCGAGCCCGCGCCAGAGGTCCAGGCGGCGCGTCGCAACCAGATCTTCCAGCGCGGCGGCCCGGCCGGGACGTGGCCTTGGTAGTCGTCCGCCGGCACCGGATGGTAGGGCTCCACCTCGGGCTCGGGAGCCTCGGCCGGCGGCGGGGGTTTCGGGGCCGGGCGCGAGCGCAGGAACGCCGTCGCTCCCGGAGAGTCGTCCTCCGGCGGAACGGGCTCCGGCTGGGGCGGCGGCTCGGGCTCCGGCTCTGGCTCGTCCGGGATCTCCGCGGCTTGCTCGTCCCACCAGGCGCCGCGGCGGCCCTTCTTCTGCGCCGGGGCGGGCGGCGCCACGACGCGCTTGGGAGGAGGAGGCGGGGCCGGCTCCTCGTCGGGGAGCGAGACCTGCAGCCCCTTGCGGGGCGCGAGCGGCGCTTGCTCCTTGCGGGGGCGCTGCTGCCCACCCGGGCCGTCGAGGCGCACGAACGCGGTCCCGCCCGGCACGTCGTCGGCGGCGGGAGCGGGTTGCGCGCGCATCGCGACGGTGCTCCCGGGCGACTGCTCCGCCGCGGGCGGAGGCGCGGCCGGCCGGCGCGGGGGCGGCGCGCGCAGGAATGCCGTCGCGCCGTCGCTTCCGGGGTCGTCGGCGGTGACCTCCACCGTGTCCGGCGAGTCGCCTCGCGGCTCCTCCTCGCTGGCCGGCCCGGTGACGAGCGTGGAGGTGGCGGAGTCGGGCGGGCTCGCCGGTCGCTTCGGGGCGGACATCGCGGAGCGAAGGATGCCTCACTTCGCCTCGGCGGGCTACCCGATCCGCGGGACGGGTCGAGGTGACAGAGGAGGGGACACCATGTCCTTATGGTGTCCCCTAATGGCCTGGGTCGAAGTCGAAAAGACGCGCACCGCGCGGTTTCCGGTACAACTGGCCCGTGTCGTCCGCGCCGAGTTGGTACGTCTACCTTCTGCGCTGTGGGGACGGCAGCCTCTACGCCGGCGCAACCACGGACGTGGAATCGCGGGTCGCCGCGCACCGGGCGGGGAAGGGCGCCCGATACACGCGCGGGCGCGGACCGCTCTCGCTCGTGTTCTGCGAGCCTCACCTGGACAGGTCGGCAGCGCTGCGGCGGGAGCGCGAGCTGAAGCGGCTCCGCCGGGCGGACAAGCTGGCGCTCCTCCGCGCCGGGAGGCCACCCCGTTCCGCTCAGGGCACCTGTCCTCCGGCTCCTGCCGTAGCCCCCGCCAGGCGCACCAGGGGCCCCACCGCCTCGGCAACGGCCCGGACGCGCGCTTCGTGCTCGGAGGGAAAGCGGCCGGCTTCGCGCGAATCGACGTCGATCTGCCCGACGATCTCCCCGCGATCGCGCACCAGGACGATCAACTCGGAGCGCACGTCGGCGCTGCAGGCCAGGTACTCGGGCTGGCTGGCCACGTCGCCGACGTTCAGGTCCTTCTCCTCGCGCACGGCCCGGCCGCACAGCCCGCGCCCGCGCGGGATCCGCACGTGCTCGGTGGGCGGTCCCACGAAGGGCCCCAGCACCAGCTCGTCGCCGCGGAGGAAGTAGATTCCGGTCCAGGAATGCCGCGCAAATGCGCCGTGAAGAGCTTCCATCGCCGCCTGCAACGCCGCCGTCGCGACCTGCGCCTCGATCGGCACCATGCCCGGCACAGTACCATTCGAGGGCGGGGTGGAGGTCGGGGCCGAGGTGATTCGCCGCGCCCAAGCTTGCTTGACAGCCCCTCAGGCCGTGGTAAGCGCGCGCACATGCGCCGTCTAGCCCCCCTGGCCCTGGCCCTGCTGTTCGGCTGTCCCAAGCCTCCCGCATACCCGGAGTGCCGCAACGACGACGACTGCAGCGGGCGCGCCGAGGTGTGCATCAACGGAGTCTGCCGCGAGTGCCGCGACGACGCGCAGTGCGCGAAGAAGCCCGGCACCGCCTGCGTGAACAACGCCTGCCAGCCCAAGGCGCAGTGCCAGCAGAACCAGGACTGCCCGCAGGCGCAGAAGTGCGCGCAGAACAAGTGCGTGCCGGAGTGCACCGAGGCCACTGCGCAGCAGGACTGCGGGGCGGGGAAGAAGTGCCTCTCCGGCCGCTGCGCGGCGCCCGACGCGTGCAACGTGGACGCTGACTGCGGCTCGGGCCAGGCCTGCGTCCAGAACCGCTGCGCGGCGGCGCAGGCTTCTTGCCGGCTGGATACCGTCTACTTCGGGTTCGACGACTCCAGCCTGACGCCGGAAGCGCGCAGCACGCTGGACAGCGACTACCAGTGCCTGCGGCAGCGCGGCAATCCGCCCGCGACCATCGCCGGGCACACCGACGAGCGAGGCACCACCGAGTACAACCTCGCCCTCGGCCAGCGCCGAGCGGAGTCGGTGCGGAAATACCTGGCCGGGTTGGGCGCCGACGCGAGCAAGATGAAGGTGGTGAGCCACGGCGAGGAGCGCCCCGCCGACCCCGGGCATGACGAGACTGCGTGGGCCAAGAACCGCCGCGCCGAGATCACCGCCGGGGCCGGGCAGTGAGGAGGCTCCTGCCGGTCTGGCTCGTCCTCTGCGCGGCTTGCGTCACCACCAAGCAGGAAGGCGACGAGATGCGCAAGCGCATCGACGCCCTGGAGAAGGACGCGAAGGCGCAGAAGGAGGCCACCGCCGCCGACCGGCAGAAGCTCCAGGCCGAGCAGGTGGCGAAGCTCAAGGAAGTGCAGGACGCGATGGACGCGTTGAACCGGGCGGCGCGGAAGAGCGGCGCGGACCTCGCCGTCGACCTGGAGAAGGCGCAGAACGAGCTGGCGCAGAACCGCGGCATGCTCGAGGTCTCGCAGCACCGCCTCGACCAGATGGACCAGGCCAACGCCGAGCGCGACCGGAGGATCGACGAGAACGCCCGGTTCGTCGCAAACCGCCAGAGGGAGCTGGAGCACCCCAGCGACAAGGCGGGCCTGTACGCGGCGGCGCGCAAGAAGCTGGACGCGGGCGACACCGGCGCCGCGCGCCAGTTCCTCACCGAGTTCCTCGCCAAGTACAAGAGCGACGAGCTGGCGGGGAACGCGCAGTACTGGCTGGGCGAGACGTACTACGGGGAGAAGCGGTGGAACGACGCCATCGTCGAGTTCCAGAAGGTCCTCAAGGACCACCGCGGCAGCGAGAAGACGCCCGACGCGCTGCTCAAGATCGGCATGGCCTTCCAGAACCAGAAGGACTGCAAGAACGCGCTGCTCTTCTTCGACGAGGTCGAGCAGGCCTACAAGTCGTCGCCCTCGGCCAAGGTGGCGCGCGAGCAGGAAGCGCAGTGCAAGCACCCGAAGAAGAAGGCCGCCGGGAAGCCTTCGCGCTGAAAACCCGCGCTCCGCTCAGGGCATCGTGACCACGGTCAGGTCGCGGAGCGGGACGCACTGGCAAGCGAGGCGCTTTCCGCCCTTCACCAGCCGGCGGTGGAAGAGCTTCTCCTTCCAGGTGGGTGGGCTCACGGCGGCGGGGTCCTTGCCGCGCAGGAAGATGCCGCAAGCCATCCCCGAGCACCGTCCCTTCCCGCCGCACGGATGGATCGCCGCGAAGCCGCGCTGCAACACGATGCCGGCCTGCGAGGCCGCGTCGTGGACGGTCGACCCTTGCGGGATGTCGACCGTGACCGACTCCATCTCGAACGTGACCTTGGGCACGGGCCTGCCGGTTTACAGGCGGAAGCAGTGCCCTTGCAACAATCTGTCCTCGATCTTCTCGAGCAGCGCCACCAGGTCGCTGCGCGCGAACTTGCCCTGGGCCAGCTCCTGGAAGGCGAGCGCGGCGTCGACCAGGTACTGGATGACGAAGTGCGCCGTCGTTTCCTCCAGCTCGTCGGAGAGCAGCTCCCGGTGCGGGCCGCTGCGCCAGAACTGGTCGATCAGGTCGTAATCGCGGAGCAGCTCGCGCCGGGCCATCTCGCAGGCAACCCGCAGCGTCGAAACGCCGGGCGCCGAGGGCCGGTCGATGGCCGCGCGGAAACGGCGCCGGGCCGACTCGTCCAGCCACTCGTCGAGCGCCGGCGGCCAGGAGCGCAGCTCGGCGGCCACGCGGTCCGCGACCTGGTCGAGCACGTAGTCCTTGAGCTCCTGCGGCTTGCGGTCGACGAGGTGGTCCCAGCGTCCCATCACGGCGCTCCCGGCAGTCCCGGCCGAGCATAGACGACGACCTGGGGCGTCTCGTCCAGGTAGAGGCCGGTCGCCGGCGTCCGGGTCCCGAAAGCGCTCCAGGTCTCGGGCTCGCGGTCGCGGAACTCCCGGTGCCACTGCAGCGCCGCGTACTGCGCGTCCCACGGTCCCGACGCGTACTGGATGTCCGCCCGGAGCAGGCCGGCCTGCTGGTAGGCGCGGTAGCTCTCGACATTGACCTCGTGGAAGAACACGCGCGCGCCCTTGGGCGCGTGGGCGTTGAGCCACGGCAGCACGCCGGTCACGTTGTTCGACCAGTATTGGCGCTGCATCCCGAGGCTGGCGGCACCCGGGATCCCGAAGGCCAGCTCGCCGTACGCGCTCGTCCCGTAGGGATGCACGTGCGCGATCTGCCACAAGCCCGGAAGCAGCGCGGCGGCGGCCGCGACGAGAAGGCCGCGCGATCGCAAAAGGCCGGCCCTCTGCGCCAGCTCGGCGCTGCGCTCGAGGAGGTGCGCCGCCTCGGGCGAAAGCAGCGCCAGGAACGCCAGCCAGTGCTTGATGCCGCCGAAGATGGGCGTGGTGCGCAGCATGAAAGGCAGCAGCGCGGCGCCGGCGAGGCCCAGCTCGAGCAGCCGGACCGGCGAGAGCGCGCGGTGGGCGAAGTCCCAGAGGAGCTTCGCCCCGGCGGCCGCGCAGAGCGCCACCTGGGGGAGCGGGAGCACCAGCGCGAGCAGCACCAGCGGATAGAAGATGGGGAAGGGCGGCCCCCGCAGCTCGCGCCCCAGGTAGTACCAGGCGTAGTGCACGTGGTGGGTGTGGAAGGAGATCCACCCGGAGAGGTGCCGCAGCGGCTCGTGCCACAAGAGCGGCCAGCCCGCGAAGAGGACCACCGGCCCGAGCAGCAGCCACGGCAACGTCCGCAGCGCGCGCCGCCGGAGCGCGCTGGGGAGCAGCAGCGCGTGGACGAGCAGGACGGGCGGCAGGAGCCAGGCGTTGTGCTTCACTCCCAGGGCGCAGCCGAAGAGGAATCCGAGGAAGAGGCCGTGCCGGCTCGGGGTCGGGGTCGAGGTCGGCAGAATGCCGATCGCCCGCGCCCACGCCACTCCGACGCCGGCCGTGAGCGCGCAGATGGGCACGTCGAAGCACGCCAGGTGCCCGTGGAAAAACGTCCGCTCCGCGCACCAGAAGAGCGCCGGCGCGAGCACGGCCGCCGCGCGCGAGCGCTGCGCGCCGAGGACGGCGAGCCAGTACGTGAGCAGGGCGCCGAAGGCGAACGCCGGCAACCGCCAGGCGAGCGCGTCGGGCAGCCATCCCAGCCAGGTGGTGAAGACCAGGTGCGACAGCGCGAAGAGCAGCTTGGCGAGGCCCGGGTGCTCGAAATTGACGCTCCAGTACCGCCCGGTATCGCGCAGCGCGGTGGCGGGCGCCCGCAAGAGCAGCGCCAGCCACTGCTCGTAGCTCTTCGCCGCCTCGAAGTAGTAGCCCTCGTCGCGCACGAACCCGACGCCCGATTGCGTGGCGAAGAGCGCCGCGAAGGTCAGCGCGGCGAGCGCGAGCGGCAGGCGGCGGTTCATGGCGCGGTCATCCATGCAGAAAGGCAGAAGGGCCGGTCCAGGTCGCGCGCGCTGACCAGGAAGGTGAAGGCGTGCTCGCCCGCGGGCGCCGCCGCGTCCAGCCGGCGCCAGCCCGGTTCGGGAGGCGCGGTGGGCGGCACGGTCAGCGCCGCGAGCGGCGCGCCGTCGACCTGCACGTCCACGCGCACCGGGCCGCGAAAGCCCTGGTACGCGCGCTCGCCGACGATGCCGGCGCGCACGTGCAGGATCCCGCCCTCGCTGCGGGCCTGAAACCGCCCGGGATCGGCGGGCCGCCCGATGCGCACCAGCGTGCACTGGCGTGGCACGTAGTCGACCTCGTGCTCCTCGAGCGGGCTGGTGAGGAACGAGAGCACGCGCGGGCCGTGCAGCTCCCACGGCTGCAGCGACAGGGCGCCGAAGCGCACCTCGTCGCCCGGGGTGGCGCCCCGCTCGCGCAGCGCCGCGCGTGCGCGCGCCAGGTGGGCGAGCGGCACGCGGGGCAGCGCCAAAAGCCACAGCCGCTCGACGCCGGGGTAGTCCGCCGCGCGCAGGTCCTCCTCGGTGCGCACCGGCAGCGACCGGACGAACAGGCGCGCCCGCTCCGCCCAGGGCGGCCAGAGCTGGACGGCGTCGGCGGGACCGGCGCGCACCCGCAGCGCCGCCGCCGCCTCGGCCCAGTCGCCGTTCCCGGGCAGGCGCAGGGGCAAGGTGAGGTCGAACAGCAGCGCGGACGCGCCCACCGCGGCGATCGCCAGGAGCGGAGCGGACCACGCCCGATCGCTCCGGCGCCGGGCCGGCGCGGAGGGGCCCTCCACTACGATTGCCCGAGCTTGATCTTCCGCTCGCTCTTCTCCCGGTCGTACAGGCAGAGCGCGACCTCCGGGTACTGCGTGAATCCCGGCGACCACTCCGGGTGCATCGCGCACCGCGAATCGAAGCAGTGGTGCAGTTCCCAGAGGTGTCCGACGTGGTGCGCGGCGCGCTTGGCGAGCCCCACGTCGAGCGGCAGCTCGCCCTTCGCGCCCAGGCCGTGGCTGGTGACCACCGCGCGCCCCCCGCCGAACTGGGGGAAGCCCGTCATCGGGCCCTTGCCCATCGGTCCTTCGGGCGCGGTCAGCGGCGCGCTGGTCAAGTAGACGATCTTGTCGTCCGCGTAGAGCTGCGTGTCGTCGTCGATCTCCTCCAGCAGCTTGGGTGCCTGGTACGATTCCTGGTCGTCGGCGAGCGCCGACTCGGGCAGCTCCGCCTCGCCTTCGATCTCGCAGCCCATCCCGTAGGCGGCGTGGAGCCGGCGGGCGACGTGCTCCAGCACTTCCGAAGGGAACTCTCCCAGCGTGACCAGCCGGATCATCGCTTGCCCTTTCCGGCCGGCTTCCTCGCCGGCGCCTTCTTGGCGGGCCTCTTCGCGGCCGCCTTCTTCGCGGCGGGCTTCTTCGACTTCGCGGCCGGCTTGGCGACCTTCTTCGGAGGCGCGGGCCTAGCCTTCGACGGCGGGGGCCTGCCCGGCGACCTGGCCGCGGGCTTCGCGGGCGCGAGCACCTTGGCCGCGACTTCCAGCGCCTTGGCGGCGATCGATCGGGCGACGCCGTGTGCCTCATCGCCGCCGGCCGGGCGCGCGTCGGCGCGTTTCGGCTCGCCTCCCGCGGGCGGGCCCGCCTTGGGCGCGGCCGCGGGCGCGGGTCCGCGCTTGGCCTGTGGCCTGGTCGTCCCGGGCGGAGCGTGCAGCTTCGCGCTCGGCTGCGCCGCCGCGTCCTCGTGGGTGGCCTCGAGAGCGTCCGCCGCCAGCTCGTCCAGCGCCTCGGGCTCCTCCTCCCCGGCCGTGACGCGCATCGCCCGCTGCCGCACCAGGTCCTTCGTCTCGGACGGATCGGCGATGTCCGACTCCTCGGTATCCGCCGCCTGGGCGGCCTTCGGCTCGCCGCTGCCTTCCACGTCGACCTCGCCCAAATCCATCTCGTCGTCCGTCTCGTCGTCGGCGGCGCGCGAGGCCGGCCGCGCCACGCCGACGCTCGAGCCGGGCACCGCAAGCGCGGCGGGCTGCAGCGGCTTGCCCTTGCGCTTCATGCCCGGAGGGGGCCAGAGCGCGTAGTCCAGGTTGTCCTCGGCGACGTGCAGGGGGAGGTTCGTCGCGGCGGCGATCTCGCCGACCAGGAGGTGCCGCGCGCTGTCGTACAGCTCGCGCTCCTTCTGCGGGAGAGGACGCACCCGGCTCAGCGCGTGCAGGCCCTTGAGCACGTCGAGCGTGCCCTGCAGCCCGCCGCCCGTCATCCGGTCCGCGTTCTCCCGGTGCCGCACCTTCCAGTCGAGCTGCGGATCGTCCCCGGGCGCGGCGAGCTGGTCGAACATGTCGTCGATGGCGGCGACGCTCGCCACCTTGCGCAGCCCGATGCCCATCACCTTGGCGCGCGGGACCATCACCGTGGCGCCGTCCTCCTCGCGGGAGAGGGTGACGACCTCCCAGTCTCGCCCGGCGATCTGCTTCACCTCCACGCCCGTGATGCGGCAGATGCCCTGGTTCGGGTACACGACGCGGTCGCCGATGTGCAGGCTGCCGTCGCCGATCTGGATCTCGGTGCCCTTGTTCGCCATTGCGCCCGATTCGGTACACCGCGCGCCCCGAGCGGTCAACGCGCGAACGGCTCATCCAACCCGAGGTAGCGGAGCATCCGCTGGAGCTCGGACTCGAGCTCCGCCTGCGGCACGCGCAGCGAGCCCTGCAGGGGCTTGCCGCTGACTTCTTGCGGAAGGCCGGGTCCGGGTGCTGCGCGGCGAACAGGTGCAGGGCCCGCAGCATGCCGGCCTTGCTGCGGCGGTGACGAGCCCTCGATCGTCCGGCCCGCGAGCGCGGCGGCGGGAAGGCCGGCGCAGAGCTTCGGCTGCAGCGCGAGCTCGTTCGCCGCGTCCACGCGTTCGAGGAACCGCTCGCAGACGGCGCGCAGCCATCGGCTGATTTCCTCGCCGGCCGGGCGGGCTGTGGGTGCTGCTCTACAGGCGGGCAGTTGCGCGGCGCGTCCAGAGACACTAACTTCTGACATGACGCCGAGCGTCATCCACTGTAAGCGACGGTGCGTCAGGAGTGTACATGGCGGAGTCAGTCCAGCACGTAGCGCCCAGCGCCGACGAGCCGCGCGGCGGAGACTTCCTCTTCGCGCCGGTCGGGTCGGCCCCGTTCATGACTCCCGAGCGGTTCACCGAGGAGCAGCGCCAGTTCTTCGCCACCGGCGCCGACTTCGTCAACCGCGAGGTCCTGCCCGCCGCCGGCCGGATCGAGCAGAAGGACAACGCCCTCCTCCGCCAGCTCCTGGCCAAGGCCGGGGAGCTGGGCCTTCTGGGCGTCGACGTCGCCGAGGACCTCGGCGGCCTCGGCTTGGGCAAGACCACCTCGATGCTGGTGGCCGAATCGCAGGCGGGCTACGGCTCGTGGGCGACCACCTTCGGCGCGCACACCGGGATCGGCACCCTGCCCATCGTCTTCTTCGGGACGAAGGAGCAGAAGGCGAAGTACCTCCCGGACCTGGCCAGCGGCCGCAAGGTGGCGGCCTACGCGCTTTCCGAGGCCGGCAGCGGCTCCGACGCGCTGGGCGCGAAGACGGTCGCGCGCCTCACGCCGGACGGGAAGCACTACGTCGTGAACGGCGGGAAGATGTGGATCACCAACGGCGGCTTCGCCGACGTCTACGTCGTCTTCCTCAAGATCGACGGGACGAAGTTCACCGCGATGATCGTCGAGCGCGGGACGCCCGGGTTCACGCAAGGGCGCGAGGAGCACAAGCTCGGCATCCGAGGCAGCTCGACGACCCCGCTCATCTTCGAGGACTGCAAGGTCCCGGCCGGGAACGTGCTGGGCGAGATCGGCAAGGGGCACAAGATCGCCTTCAACATCCTCAACGTCGGCCGCCTGAAGCTCGCCGCGTTCGGCGTGGGCGGCATGAAGTACGTGCTCAAGGGAGGGATCGACTACGCGGCCCAGCGGAAGCAGTTCGGCCGCCCCATCGCCGACTTCGGCCTCGTCCGCGAGAAGCTCGCCCGCGCCGCCGCCCAGATCTACGCCGCCGAGGCGATGACGTACCGCGCCGCCGGGGCCATCGACGCCGCCATTGCCCAGTCGGACGGCTCCCCGGCCAAGGTGATGGAGGCCATCGAGGAGTACGCCATCGAGGCCTCGATCATGAAGGTGACCGGCTCGGAGTGGCTCTTCCAGATCATCGACGAGGTCCTGCAGATCCACGGGGGCAACGGGTTCGTCGAGGACTATCCGATCGAGCGCGCGTACCGCGACAACCGCGTGAACCGGATCTTCGAGGGCACCAACGAGATCAACCGGCTGCTGATCCCCGGGATGATCTTCAAGCGCGCGGTGAAGGGCGCGATGCCGCTCATGGCCGCGGTGCAGCAGCTCGACGAGGAGCTGACCGACCCCCGTCACTTCCCTCCGTATGCCTCCGCCTTCGGCTCCGGCCCGGGTGCCGGCAAAGCCCTCACCCTCCTGCCCGTGGGCCGGCTCGCCGCCGAGCGTCGTGGCGCCGAGATGGCCAAGCGGCAGTTCATCTTCGCGGCGAAGTGGGCCGCCTCGCTGGGGACCGCGCTCGAGGAGCGGCAGGAGGTGCTGGCCGCGCTCGCCGACGTCGCCATCGAGGTCTACGCGATGGACTCGGTGCTGGGCCGCACGCTGGCCAGCGGAGGAGCCGGCTTTGCCGGCGACGGGCCGCAGCCGCAGGCGGAGGCAGACGGTGACCATCGGGCTCAGCTGCGCGACGCGCTGTGCCGCTTCTACTGCATGGAGAGCCGCGAGCGCGCCTTCGATCGCGCGCGCACCGCGGTCGCCGCCGTGGTCCCGCCCGAGGAGTTGGACGCGCAGCTCGATCAGCTCGCCCGCCTGCACAAGTACACACCAGTCAACAGTGCCGAGGCGCGCGAAGGGATCGTTCCGTCGCTGCTGGAAGCCGCTGGATATCCGCTGTCGTACTGAACCCGCCTCTTACCTCTCCCGACACCCGTGCGCAGATTCGCGCGGGGACAGGACGAGGGCGAGGGGGGAGTGTGCGCAATTCGGAGCTGGGGCGGTCGGGAGCAGTCAGGCCGCTGTGGTCGGAGGCGGACAGCCTGCGGGAGCGGGTCGCGGACGCGCCCGCGCTGTTCGGGTTCTTCTCGTTCGACGCGGCGCTCTCGCAGCGCGCGTCGCACGGCCACCTGCGCACCAATCCCGCGGCGCGCGCGGCGCTCATCCGGTTGTGTGCGGCGCCGAACACCCGCGGAGCCGTGATCTCCGGCCGCCGCGTCGACACGCTCCAGCGCCGCCTGCGGCTGCACCGGCTCGGCTACGTCGGCGTCCACGGAGCCGAGGTGCAGAACTTCGGCCTGCGGCTCGTCACCGAGCCCGACCTCGAGGACGCCGAGCAGGCGATCTGCCGGCTGCGCAAGGCGTGCGCGAGGGCCCCCGCCCTGCAGGCGCCGGGCATCGCCATCGAGGATCGCGTCTGGGCGCTCGTGCTGCACCTGCGCCATGCCGCCACCGCGGACCAGATCGCGGCGGCCGAGCACTTCGGCCAGCTCACCGCCGCGGAGGGCCTGCGCCTGCGGCGCGGCAACGATTCCGTGCAGGCGTGCACGCAGGGGACGAGCGTCGGACGCGCGGCGCTCGGGTTCGTCGCCGGCCTTCGCGCCGCGCTGCCCGTCTACGTGGGCGCCGGCGACGCCGACGAGGAAGGCTTCGCGGCCGTCCAGCGCTTCGGCGGGATCACCGTGCACGTCGGACCGCCCCCGCGGACGGGGACCGCCGCCCGCTGGCACGTCGCCGACTGCGGCGAGGTCATCCGGCTGATCCACTGGCTGGCCGACGCCCGCCGCCGCGGCCAGAGGTAGCCGCGGCGCGATCAACCCCCAGCGGTCCGTTCGGATTCAGGATGATCTCTTGGGGGGTCGAGGGGGGAGCGAGCTCCCCCCTTGTGGAGGCGCCGAAGGCGCCGGATCGAAGAGCGTCGCGTCTGTGGCGCGGCGGGTCAACCCAAGGCGAACCGTCGATGGAGCTATGGTAGGACACGCCTCTGTGGCGCGCCTGGATCCGCACAGCTACGCCGACTCCGAGCAGCCCGTCACCGAGCGGATCGACCTGGCGCTCAGGGTGGACTTCGCCCAGCGGGTGCTCTCCGGCGAGGCGCTGCTGACGCTGCGCGAGGCTTCCACAGGGCCCCTCGACCTGGACACGCGCGACCTGCGCATCGGCGCGGTGGAGACGCCCGACAAGAAGCCGCTCCGGTACGAGCTGGCCGCGCCCGAGCGCATCCTGGGCACCCGGCTGCGCGTGCACCTGCCTTCCGGCACGCGCGCGATCCGCGTCCGCTACGCGACCTCGCCCGAGGCCTCGGCGCTGCAGTGGCTCGGGCCTTCGCAGACCGCGGGCGGGCAGCATCCCTACCTGTACAGCCAGTGCCAGCCCATCCACGCGCGGTCGCTGGCGCCGCTGCAGGACACCGCGCGCATCCGCATCCGCGCCGGAGCGCGGTTCACCGTTCCTGGGCACCTGCGCGCGCTGATGGCCGCGGCCCCGCTCGGCCGCGAGTCGGCGGGCGAGGGCGAGATGGTCGACCTGTTCGAGATGCCTCAACAGATTCCGCCGTACCTGCTCGCGTTCGCCGTCGGGGACCTGTCGCCCCGGCAGCTCTCGCAGCGGTCGGCGGTGTGGGCGGAGCGCAGCGTCGCCGATGCGGCGGCGTGGGAGCTGGACGGCGTGGAGACCATGCTGCAGGTCGCGGAGGACCTGTTCGGCCCGTACGAATGGGAGCGCTACGACGTCCTGGTGATGCCGCCCTCGTTTCCGTTCGGCGGCATGGAGAACCCGCGGCTCACCTTCGCCACGCCCTCGCTGCTCGCCGGCGATCGCTCGCTGGTCAACGTCATCGCCCACGAGCTGGCCCACGCCTGGACCGGCAATCTGGTCTCCAACGCCACGCTCGAGCACTTCTGGCTGAACGAGGGCTTCACCGTCTACGCCGAGCGCCGCATCCTCGAGGCGCTGGAAGGCACCGAGGCCGCCGAGCTGCACGCCGCGGTCGGGCTGCACGAGCTGGAGGTGTCGCTGCAGCGCTTCGCCCAGCGGCCCGAGCTGACGCGGCTGCGCACCGAGATGCAGGGCGTGGATCCCGACGAGGCGTACTCCACGGTCCCGTACGAGAAGGGCTACCTGTTCCTGCGGCGCCTCGAGGAGCTGGCCGGCCGCGACCGCTGGGACCGCTTCCTGCGCGCCTACCTGGAGCGGTTCCGGTTCCAGTCGATCGTCACCGACGACTTCCTGCGGTTCCTCGACGAGCGCCTGCCGGGCGTTTCGGCGCGAGCGGGCGCGACGCGCTGGATCGACGGTCCGGGGTTGCCCCCCGACGCGCCGCGGCCCCAGTCGCGCCGGCTGGACGAGCTGCGCGAGATGGCGCGGCGGGTGGGGGAGGGCGTGCTGCCGGACGAGAACGCGGCGGTCCGCCTGCAGCCCACCGAGCTGCTCGTCTTCCTGCAGTCGCTTCCGGAGCTGCCTCCGGAGGTGTGCGATCAGCTCGACTCGCTGCTCGGCCTCTCCCGCCGCCGCAGCCTCGAGCTGCGGCACACCTTCGTGCTGGTGCAGCTGCGCGCCGGGGCCTTGGCGGGGCGCGAGGCCGCGCGCCGGGTGCTGCGCGAGACCGGCCGGATGAAGTACCTGCGGCCCGTCTACACCGAGCTGGCCCGCCGCCCGCAGACGCGCGCCCTGGCCCGGGAGATCTACGACGAGGCGCGCGCCTCGTACCACCCGATCGCGCGGACCGTGGTGGAGTCGATCCTGGGGTGAATCCCCCGATCAGTGGTGCTCGGGCGCGTGGTCCAGCCCGGCCAGGCGCGTCAGGGACGCGATGCGGGCGCCGGCCTTGCGCAGGCGGCGGACGAGCTCGCGGTTGATGTTCTGCAGGACCAGCACGTAGGCCTTCAGGTCCTGCTTGTAGAGCTGGTAGAGGTCCCTGCTGTCCAGCTCGAGCAGCTTGGTGTCCTTCTCCGCGGTGATGGTGAACGGCCGCGGCTCCATCTCGATCAGCGTGGTCACGCCGACGAAGTCCCCCGGCCGGAAGAGCAGCATCCGGACGTCGCTTCCATCCTCGCACTTGCGCGTCGCGTAGAGGGCGCCCGAGAGCACGATGTACATCGAGTTGCCGGTGTCCCCCTCGCGCAGGACCACCTCTCCCTTCTTCACCTCGCGCTCGCGCAACATGTCGGCGAGGCGATCGAAGACCGGCGTTCCCGCCAGCCCGCCGAAGAACGGCGTCTTGGCGAGGAACTCTCTCAGGGCCGCCTCGGCCATGCGCCCATCGTACGCCTGCGCCGCAGGCGCAGTTAGATGGCGCCGACCGGGTGGCCAAACCAATTGCACCACGGAGAGCACGGAGCTCACGGAGCTGGTTTTGAAACAACCAAACTCCGTGTCCTCCGTGTGCTCCGTGGTGCGATCGCTTGGTCGAGGTCGAATTCGAGAGTTTCTCCCACACCGTCCCACCCGCCCCGCCCGACCCGCAGGGGCGCAGCCCCTCCGAGGCACCACCTGTCGCGCTGCTCGGCAGTTCAGGCGAGAGCTTGCTTGACAGCTCGGGGACCTTCGCCGAGTCTGCGCATGCGGTGGATCGAAGTGGGAAGAAATGGAAAGCAGGACCCCACCGCGGATCGAGGAGCCACGGGTCGTGTCCTTCACCGGCGTCTACCAGCACCAGATCGACGCGAAGGGGCGG
>WNEY01000849.1_pt1 | contig 20321 bp, 22 predicted proteins | sample 5400531 | NCBI WGS metagenome assembly WNEY01 (sample SAMN13153338, study PRJNA577476) | soil metagenome | isolation source: 200 cm saprolite under Douglas fir tree site 1 | place: USA:California | collected 2015-04-18
AGTAGGGATAGAGCGGCAGGACCGCGGTGATCCGCTTCGCGGAGGCCAGCTTCGCCGCGTCGATCATGATCAGGAGCTCCATCAGGTGCTGGTCGACGGGCGGCGACGACGTCTGCACGATGAAGAGGTCGGCGCCGCGGATCGACTCCTCGTAGCGGCAGTAGGTGTTGCCGTCCGCGAACGTGCGCAGCGAGACGTCACCCACCTCGATTCCGAGTTTCTCCGCGATCCTCTGCGCCAGCTCCGGATGCGAGCGGCCCGAGAAGAGCATCAGCCGCTTCGACGGCCCGCGCTCGATCCAGTGCTCGGGCTTGACCTCGGGCTTGGTCTCGGCGACCTCGAGCCCGGGCAGGCGTGTCAGCTCAGTCGTTGCGCTTTCCACGGAGATAGCCCTCTTTCGTGACCTGCTTCGGCGGGAAACCAGCGAGCGATTCGGGAGGGACATCTTCTGTTATGTAGGAACCGCCTGCAATCCATGCGTCGTCCCCGATCTCGATCGGCGCCTCGAAGCCATTGTGGATCCCGGTCCTGACGTTCCGGCCGATCTTGGTTTTTCCTTTCGGACGGCCCGGCTCGTGCGGGTAGTTCGCGGTGATGTTGCCGGCGGCGACGTTCGTGTCCTCCCCGACCTCCGCGTCGCCGATGTAGGAGAGGTGCGGCACCTTCGTCCGGGCGCCGATCTCCGAGTTCTTGATCTCGACGAAGGTGCCGGCCTTCGCGCCCGGCCCGAGCTTCGTGCCCGGACGGAGATAGCAGAACGGCCCCACCGTCGCCCCCGCCCCGATCTCCGCGTCGACGGCGACGACGTGCGGTCCGACCTCCGCTCCCGCGCCGACGCGTGTGTGCCCACGCAGGATCGTGAAGGGATGGATGGTCGAGTCGGGCTCGAGCTCGACATCGGGATCGATCCAGGTCGTCTGCGGGTCGACGATCGTGACGCCTGCGAGCATGTGTTCTTCGTTCACGCGCGCGCGTAGATAAGCAGAAGCCTCGGCCAGCTCGGCGCGCGTGTTGACGCCTTCGACCTCCTCGGCATCCGGAGCCTTGAACACGGTCACATTCTCACCACCTTCGACGAGGAGGCGCACGGCATCCGTCAGATACAGCTCTCCCTGGGCGTTGGCCGGCTCGATTCGCCCCAGCGCGGGCCACAGCTTGTCGGCCGCGAAAACATAGATGGAGGAGTTGACCTCTCGGATCGCGCGCTGGCGCTCGTCGGCATCCGCGTCCTCGACGATCGCTTCCAGCCGTCCGTCGCCGTCCCTGACGATGCGGCCGTACGCGCGTGTGTCGGCCGGCTCGAACGAGAGAACGGTGGCCGTCGCCCCGGAGGAGCGGTGCTCGTCGACGAGCCGCTGAAGCAGGTCGGTACTGACTCGCGGATGGTCGCCCGAGACGACGAGCACGTCTCTGACGTCCGCGACCTTCGGCCGCGCAGCGCGAAGGGAGTCGCCGGTGCCGAGCGCTTGCTCTTGGACGGCGACCTCGACGCTGTCCAGGGCATCCGCCGCCTCGGGAGAAAGGACCACGACGAGCGGGTCGGCGCCGAGCGGGCGCACGGCCTCGACGACCCAATCCACGAGGCGTCGTCCAAGCAGCGGGTGGAGGTGCTTGGGAATCGCCGACTTCATGCGCGTGCCGAGGCCGGCTGCCATGACGACCGCTGCGAGATCACGCGCCATCAGAGCTGGGGCGCCAGGATTCGAACCTGGGATCGCGGGACCAAAACCCGCTGCCTTACCACTTGGCTACGCCCCAAGGACGAGAGCTAGGTGCGCTTGTAATCCGAGAAGAGATACGCAAGGGCGACGACCGCAAACAATCCGACGAGGACGATCGCGATGAGCCCGACGATGAACGCGAGGACGACGACGAGTATCGCGAGCGCCTGGGACGCTGCCGCGATCCAGGACAGCTGACGGGCGACATCCCAGCGTATGTTGCGGCCGGCGAGGATGTAGAAGGCAAGCACGATCGCCGCGATGATCAGGACGGTCCACCGCGTGAGGTCGTGCGAGATCGCCACGATCAGCCCTTCGGCGACGGCGATCCAGAGCGCCAGGCGGAGGCGCCGCTCGCGTAGCCACCGGCCGATACGCGTGCTGCCCGCCTCGATCATGGGCTGGCTGTACGCCACGTTTCAACGGTACCACGCAGGTGCGGTGAGCCACGTGCGCCCTTCGGGGGAGATTCGCTTCTGCGCCGCACGTGCTTGGTTGCCGTGGAGAAAGAGCCCGTAGACCGTCGGCCCGGCGCCGGTGACGTCCGCGCGGAAGGCGCCGAGCGCGTGCAGCTCGTCGGCCAGCGGCGAGGATGCGAGGTCGCTCGGCGGGAGCGAAGCGAGGTCACGGGGACGTCGGATATCGGCCAGCGCGTCGAGCAGCTTTGCGCGGCGGTCCGCGTAGCCGAGCTGCCCTTCCCGGGCATCGAAAGCGGCATAGACGTCCGCCGTCGAGCGCTTCACCGCATTGCGCGGGACGACGAGGAGGACCCAGTAGTCCTGCGGAAGCTCGAGCGGCGCGAGCTCGGTGCCGTCACCCGACCCGACCTGTGGTCCGTCTAGCAGGAAGTAAGGGACGTCGGCGCCGAGCTCGCACGCGAACGAATGGAGGAGTTCGTCCGCCAGAGGTTCGTCACGGAGCTCGTTCGCAAGCCTGAGCGCCGTTGCGGCATCCGAGCTGCCGCCCCCCAGGCCGGCCGCGACCGGGATGCGCTTCTGGATCCGCGCCCCAAAGCTCGCGCCGTCGCTGTCGGCGACACATTCAAGGGCGCGCCGGACGAGCGTGTCCTCCGCGAACCCCTCGACGCGGAGCGTCGGTGACCGCTCGATCGCGATCCGGTCGGAAAGGGCGACGCGTTGGTAGACAGTGACGAGCTCGTGTCGCCCGTCCTCACGCAGCGGCCCCACGACAAGCGCGAGGTTGATCTTGGCCGCAGCTGCCCCGCGTCTCAGCGCAACGCCTCCGCGAGCTCGAGGAATTCGGCAGGTGCGAGCTCTTCCGCGCGCACCGTCCCGGCTTTCCCGATCTGCGCGATCGCCGCCTCGGCGCGCGCACGGTCCGCGAACCCGGCGAGCTCGAGGGAGTTGGCAAGCCGTTTGCGCCTGTGTGCGAAGGCCGCTTCGACGACCTCCTTGAGTCGGCGAAAATCGGGCGGCAGTCCGGTGCGACGGAAAGCGACGAGCGCCGAGTCGACGTTCGGGCGCGGTCGGAACACGTTGCGTGAGACCGCATGGAACCCGGTCCGCTCCGCGACGAGCTGCACGAGCACCGAAACCGCGCCGTACGCCTTGGTCGAAGGCTCCGCGAAGAGCCGGTCGGCCACTTCTCGCTGAACCATCACGCACCAGAGCTCCACTTTAGGCAGGAGGTCGAGGCTCTCCGCGATCAGCGGGGTGGCGATGTTGTACGGAAGGTTCGCGACGAGCTTCGTCGCGCCGGGCGCAACTTCGGCGAGGTCGAGCCGGAGCGCGTCACCGAAGCGCAGCACGACGTTCGACCGTCCGGCCAGCCGCTCGGTGAGTTGAGGGCCGAGCGACGCGTCGAGCTCGACGGCGTAGACCTGCGCGACGCGGTCGGCGAGATAGGTCGTCAGGACACCGAGACCAGGTCCGATCTCGAGGACGATGTCGTCCTCCTGGAGGCCGGCGAGCCGCCCGATCACGCCCAGGATGTTCTCGTCGATGAGGAAGTGCTGGCCGAGCTCCTTCTTGGCGGAGATGCTCACGGGAGTCCGAATGCCGCTGCAGCGTTCGCGTCGATCTGCTGCGCGAGCTCTTCGGGATCCTCGCCACGCATTTCCGCGAGCGCTGCCACCGTGTGGACGACGAAGGCCGGCTCGTTCGTCCTTCCACGTACCGGCTGGGGAGCGAGGTAGGGGCAGTCCGTCTCGGCGAGGATGCGCTCCGGCGGGACGCGCGCGGCAGCATCGCGCAGCTCACCCGCCTTGGGATACGTGACGTTGCCCGCGAACGAGACGTAGTAGCCGCGCTCGAGCGCGACCGGGAGCAGCTCCGGGGAAGAGAAGCAGTGCAGCACGACGGTGCCGTCGAAGCTCTCGAGTTGCGCCGCGGTCTCGTCGTCCGCGGCGCGCGAGTGGACGATCACCGCTTTGCCGAGCTCGGCGGCCAGCACGAGCTGGTCGGCGAAGACGCGACGCTGGTCGTCGCGGGGCGCGTAGTCGCGGAAGAAATCGAGCCCGATCTCGCCGACCGCGACGGCGCGGCCGTCGGCGAGTTCGGCGAGCTCCTGGAGCGACTCGCCGTCGGCCGCCTGATGAGGATGGATCCCGAGCGCTGCGAACACGCCCTCCTCCTGTCCTGCCAAATCGAGCGTCGCGTGCGCCGACGAGAGACCTGAGCCGATCGCGACGATCCTGTCGACGCCGGCCTCACGTGCCCGGGCAACGGCAGCGGTCGGATCGTCGAGCGCGTCGAGGTGCGCGTGCGTGTCGATCACGCCGCGGTGAGACGCCTCAGCTCTTCGTCAACGATGCCGGGATCGAGCTTCCGGAACAGCGGTTCGGGTCCGGGTAACTTCTGGCCCGCCGGAAGCTCGCTTGGCTGCCAGCGCCCAACCCAGTCTGCGTAGTCACCAGTGAGGATCGTGTGCTTCTCACCTCCCTGTTCTTCGATCTCCCGGAACTCGAGCGGTCCCGCCAGCCAGCCGTCGTAGCCGAGCAGCTCGTGCAACTTCTGGCTGGTGAAAGGCACGAACGGCGTGAACATCACCTTGAGCGAGTCGACGACGCGCAGCGCCACGTGCAAGATCGTCGCCGCTCGTGCGCGGTCGTTCTTGATCACCATCCAGGGAGCTTCGTGATCGACGTACTGGTTGCCCATGCTCGACAGTCGCATCGCTTCCGCTAGCGCTGCCTTGAATCGCGCCCGCTCGATCAGCTTGCCAACTGACTCGAAGCCACCTTCGATCGCAGCGAGCGTCTCGCGGTCGGCGTCGGTTAGCTCCCCCGCTTCCGGCACTTCACCGAAGATGCGGTACGCGCTCGTGAGCGTCCGGTTGACGAGATTACCCCAGTTCGCGAGCAGCTCGTCGTTGTTGCGGCGTAGAAACTCGGCCCAGGTGAAGTCTGTGTCTTGGGTCTCGGGCCCGGCGGCCGTGAGGAAGTAGCGAACGGGGTCCGGGTCATAGCGCTCGAGCACGTCGCGCACATAGATCGCAACGGCACGACTCGTCGAGAGCTGCTTGCCCTCCATGGTCAGAAACTCGCTCGCCACCACCTCGTCGGGGAGATGAAGCTCAGCCTTCCCGGCACCGAGTTCTCCACCCTTCTCGTAGCCGAGCAGCATGCTCGGCCAGATCACCGTGTGGAAGACGATGTTGTCCTTGCCCATGAAGTACGCGTGGATGGAGTCTGGGTTCTGCCACCACTCGCGCCATGCCTCGGGCGCGCCGGTGTTCTGCGCCCACTCGACAGCCGCCGACAGGTAGCCGATCACCGCGTCGAACCAAACATAGATCCGCTTCGTCTCCGGGGGATAGCCCTCGACCGGCACCGGAATCCCCCAGTCGATGTCACGGGTCATCGCGCGCGGCTTGAGGTTGTCCACAAGCGAGAGCGAGAAGTTGCGCACGTTCGGCCGCCAGCTCGTCTTGGACTCAATCCACGGGCGCAGCCGGTCCGCGAACCTCGGCAGGTCAAGGAAGAGATGCTTGGTCTCCCTGAACTCGGGCGTCGTGCCGTCGATGATGGAGCGTGGGTTGATCAGGTCGGTGGGATCAAGCTGATTCCCGCAGTTATCGCACTGATCTCCTCGCGCCTCTTTGTATCCGCAGATAGGACACGTTCCTTCGATGTAGCGGTCCGGAAGCGTGTTTCCGGTCGACGCCGAAAACGCGCCGAGAGCCGTCTGCTCGATCAGGCAACCGTTCCCGTAGAGAGTCCGAAAGATGTCGGTGGTGACACGCGCGTGGTTCTGCGTGGTGGTGCGCGTGAAGCAGTCGTATGCAATCCCGAGATCACGCAGGTCCTCACGGATGAGCTCGTTGTAGCGCTCGGCAATTTCACGCGGCGAGACGCCCTCTCGATCGGCCGTGACCATGACCGGCGTGCCGTGTTCGTCCGTCCCGCTGATCATCAGGACGTCGTTGCCCTTCAACCGGTGGTACCGGGCGAAGATGTCCGCCGGCACCGCGAAGCCGACCACGTGGCCCAGGTGTCGCTTCCCGGCCGCGTACGGCCAGGCCGGCGCGACCAGAATCTTCTTCGAGGACTGCTTCGCCAACGCACTGCTCCGGCTCGGGGAGGGACATGATACGAGCCGCCCTCTGAGGCTCACGCCGGCGGCGGCCCAGCACAAGTCTCGCCGCGAGTGTGAGCAGCGCAAGCGACAGCGGGAACAGCAGATGCCGCCACCACGTGGAGCGCGCATGCGCTGCACTGGTTGGGTCGGAACGGACCGGTGGCTCGCGATGGATGCGCGGGACCGATTCCCGACGCTCCGCGGCGGCCGTGGTGGCCGACACGAAAGGCAAAGAGAGCTTGATCTCGGTCGAGCCCAGGCTCGGCAACACAACCTGCGGTGCGAGTCCGAACCATCCAGGTGTCGTTGCGGGAGCTTCTGCGTGGATGAGCGATTGCTCGGCTGACGTCACCGCGGAAGCAAGCTGCTCGGCCATGCCGGGTATCGCTGCGGGAGCAGCTTGAGCAGGTTGAGCGGGCGCTTCCACAGGCGCCGGCTCGGCAGGGGTAGCCGGCACGGCGGGAGTAGCCGGCAGGGCTGGCGCAGCTGGCACGACGGCGGCGACCGGGGTCGTGCCGGCGAGACCCTCCTCGGCAGCAGTCGGCAACTCCGCCGCCCCTGGCCTCGGCGCGGCTGCGGCCGGCAAGTCCGCCGGTTGCAAATCTGCTGCAGGGGCCACGTTTGTTGCCGGAGTCTCTGTCGTCGATGGAGACACCCGCACTGCGCGCGAGGGCAGCAGCGTCAGCGGGTCGACATAGCCCTGCGGATCGCTCGTCACACGAACGCCGAAGTACACGAATGGATCGGCCAGCTCCACGACGCCGCTTGGACCGACGGTCCCCACGACAGAACCCTCCCCCACGAGCGCGCCGCGCTTCGCGCCGATCGAGCCGAGATGGACGAGCGTCGCCGTGTAGCCGAACGGCGTCTCGATCGAAACCGTCCTGCCGCCGTTCGGGACGGTGCCGGCGAACGAGACAACGCCCTCGGCCGGCGCCAGCACGCTTGTGCCGGTGGGCGCGCCGAGATCGACGCCGCGGCGCTGACCGCCCGCATAGGGGCGGGCCCGATCGAAGGAAAACGGACGCAGCACCGGGCCGTCGACGGGCCAGGTCCACGCACGGGCGACCGACACGGGCAGCACGAATGAGCAAACGATCACCACAGCAAGTCGCCGCACGACTCCTCCTTGTTGTCAATTTTGAGAACGAAGCGACGGTAGCAAGGGCGGCTCGCTGTTGTCAATACTGGCTACAAAGTACGGCGGTAGAGCTCGTTCCGGGACACGCCCGTCAAGCGTGCGACGAGATCGGCGGCGCGACGCCGAGGCAAACCGGCAGCGACGAGCTCCGCGACGGCCTCGACGGCCGCGGCCGGATCGCCCTCGCGCGAGCCCGGCCCGAGCACGAGCGTGATCTCGCCCTTGGGCGGCTCTGCGAACCGCGCCGCGACTTCCCCCGCACTCCCGCGCGCGACCTCCTCGAACCGCTTCGTCAGCTCGCGGCAGACGGCGACCTGCCGCTCCGGCTGCGCCTCGGCCAAGGAACGAAGCGTCCCGGGCAGCCGCTGCGGTGACTCGAAGGCGACCACCGGGTGGGGCCAGCGGGCGAGCTCCTCCCACAGGGACGCGAGCGCCCGCGCCCCGCGCGGCAGGAAACCCACGAACTGATACCGCTCCGCGACGAAACCGCTGGCGACGAGCGCCGTGTCGACGGCGGACGCACCCGGCAGAACCGTCACCGGCACCCCCGCCTCGAGCGCCGCGGCGACGAGCCTCGCCCCCGGATCGCTGATCCCCGGCAGGCCGGCGTCGCTCACGAGCGCGACGCCCTCCCCGGCAAGCAGCCGCGGCAGCACCTCCGCCGTTCGCTTCGCCTCGTTGTGCTCGTGGTACGACAGCAGCCGCGCGGAGACGCCATGCCGGTCGAGCAACACGCGCGTGTGGCGCGTGTCCTCGCAGAGGACGACGTCCGCGGAGCGCAGCTCGTCGAGGACGCGCAGGGTGACGTCGTCGAGGTTCCCGATCGGCGTCGCGCAGACGGCGAGCACGAGCTACCCGAGCGCGTCGAACGCCACGAGCCCGGCGCCGATCAGGCCCGCTGCCGTTCCCAACTCTGCACGGACGATCCGCACGCGCTCTCCCGCCCGTGCGAGGGCCTCGCGCCTGACGATCTCGCGTGCCGGGTCGAGCACGAAGTCTCCTGCCGCGGCGAATCCGCCGCCGATCACGACCAGCTCCGGGTTGAAGATGTTGACGAGGCTCCCGATCCCGGCGCCGAGATGCCGCCCGATCCCGTCGAGGATCTCGCGCGCACGTTCCTCCCCTTCGGTCGCCAGCCGCACCAGCCGGTGCGCATCGACCGCGGGCCCGAAGACCTGCAGCGCGAGCTTCGTCGCGGCGAGGCCCGTGACGTACGGCTCGAGATGCCCACGCCCCGTGCACGTGCCCTGGCAGGGCAAGCCGTCGTACTCGATCACCATGTGCCCGAACTCCGCCCAGCCGCGATACAGCTGTCCGTCGATCACCACGCCGCCACCGCAGCCCGTGCCGAGCGTCAGCATCACCATCGTCCGGGCGTCACGCCCCGCGCCGAAGTGAAACTCCGCATAGGCCGCGGCGTTCGCGTCGTTGTCGATCCCAACGGGGAGGCCAAAGCGCTCCGCCATGCGGCCGCGGAAATCGATCGTGTCGTCAAGCGGGATGTTCACGGCCTGCAGGGCGCGGCCGGTGAGCTGATCGATCGGCGACGGGAGACCGAAGCCGATCGCGACCACGTCGTCGTCGAGCAGCTCCTCGACCGCAGCGTCCAGACCGGCGAGCAGCTCGTCCTGCGATGCGAGCGGCGTCGGATGCTCCCGGCGCTGCTCGACGTGCCCGTCCCGGTCGACCACCCCCGCCAGGATCTTCGTCCCGCCGAGGTCGACGCCGATGACGCGCTTCCCATCCAAACCGCGCGGCTACCCTACTGGCTCGATGGCGACCGGAGAGAAGCCCTACCGCGTCTACCGGGGCGGGCGCGTCAAGGGCAAGGTCCCGCTGGAACGGACGCAGGCGCGGCCCGACCGGAACGGACGCGAACCGCGGCAGCCGAAGATCCGGAGACCGCGCCGGCGCTGGAGCTGGAAGCGTCGGATCGGAGTCGGCCTCCTCGTCCTCTTCGTCCTGGCCGTGGTGTGGGGAATCGCGGGCTATCTGTCGTTCCGCAGCGGCGTGGCGAAGGCGAACGCGAGGCTGGACCCTGCCGCACGATCTGTCCTCGCGAAGCAGAACGGGCTGCTGCTCTCACACTCGACCACGATCCTTCTGCTCGGACGAGACCACGAGAACACGGATCGCCGCGTCGGTCTGAACCACTCGGACTCGATCATGATCCTGCGCACGGATCCGAGCCGGCACCGGCTCGTCTATCTCTCGATCCCCCGAGATCTGCGCGTGCCGATTCCCGGGTATGGCGAGGACCGGATCAACTCGGCGCTGCCGCGCGGCGGGACGGCGCTTGCGATCCGCACGGTCGAGAACTTCACGGGACTCGGCATCAACCACGTCATGATTGTCGACTTCCGGAGCTTCAAGCACCTGATCGACAACATCGGCGGGATCGACGTCAACGTCCCCGCCCCGATCCTCTCCAACAAGTTCGACTGCCCGTACAGCGCGGCCCGCTGCCAGACGTGGAAGGGTTGGCGCTTCGCGAAGGGCACGCAGCACATGGACGGGCGCCGCGCGCTGATCTACTCGCGCATCCGCGAGAACCAGCTCGACCCGTCGGAGTCGGACATCACGCGCGGTGAGCGGCAGCAGGGAGTGATGCGCGCCGTCCTGCACAGGCTGCTCGGGATCTCGACGGTGTTCAAGCTGCCGTTCAACGGCAGCGATCTCCTCACTCCGCTGACGACCGACCTCAGCGCCTGGCAGTTCGTTCAGCTCGGTTGGGTGCTAAAGCGCGCCGGCGACGGGGACGCTCTGCATTGCCGGCTCGGCGGGACGGCCACGTCGATCGGCGGCGCATCCGAGATCGTCGGGACGGAGGAGAACCTCTCCGTCATCCAGATGGTCACCGGCCGGGCGGCACCTCAGCCCCCTCCGCCCGGGTCCGGCCCCTACGGCCCTGGCTGCATCGTCGGCAATGGAACGTTCCGCTGAGCGGTGCAGGCTCGGGGAGCCGTGCAGCGTGTTCTCCGCTCGCTCAACCCTCCACCGCAACCATGGCCGGAAGCTAGACCAGGCGCAGACGGTCTAGCTGGAGGCCGAACTCACGCGGATGGGGACGCGACAGCGCCACCGTCCGCGCTGCCAGCAGCCGCCGCCCGTCACGGCAATAGGAGCGCGCGGGCTTTGCCCGCGCGCGTTTCCCGCGAAGCGGCGAACAGGGCCGTGCGAAAGCGCAGCTTTTGCACGGAACGAGCTAGGCCTCTGCGGCCTTCTTCTCCTCGCTCGGCTTGTCCTGCTTCTCGCCTGAGCCGGAGTCGGCCGACTCCTTCGCGGGCTCCTTCTTCCGGCCGCCGCGCCCGTAGTCCGTCGAGTAAAAACCCGAGCCACGGAAATGGACCGGTACGGGATAGAGCACCGTCTCGACCGGCGAGGCGCCGCAGATCGGGCAGGCTTCGGGCGGCGCATCGGCGATGCGCTTGAAGACTTCGAAGACGTGCCCGTTCGGGCACTTGTATTCATACGTGGGCACGGGGAATTGAAGACGCTAGCAGCGTTATCGGCTTGGATACGCTCGAAAACAAGGCTTTGATCGAAGCGGCGCCTCGCACCTCCTCCTTTACGCGCGCGCGCACGCGTGTGCAGGAAGTGCACGCCTTCTGGGCCGGGACTGCGGCCGTTGCGGCTGCGCTCGCTGGTGTTCTGGGCTGGTACTTGCGGACCTGGCCGCCGCACGAGGACGAGACGCTGGGGCTGTTCGTCTCTCGCGACTCGCTCGGTCACCTCCTGCACACGGTGGTCACCGAACGCGGTGGCGCGCCGCTGCACTTCATCTTCGCGTGGATCGTCGTCCACCTCGGCGGTGGGCTGACCGCGCTGCGCGTGATCTCGCTCGTCTTTGCGATCGCGAGCGTCCCGCTGATCGCGTTGCTCGGCCGGCGCCTCGCCGACCCGACCGTAGGCCTCGTCGCCGCACTCCTCGCCTGCGGCACGTGGGTCCTGCTCTTCCACGGGATCTACGGGCGGATGTACAGCCTGTTCCTGTTCACGAGCCTCCTGTCGTTTCTCGCGCTCCTGCGGGCGCTAGAGGAGCCGGGGGAACCTCCCGGAAGCCTCGGGGGAACCTCCCGGTTCCCCCGAACCCCCTCCACTGCTCCGCTGGCGCGGACGGGCGGCTTCGCCGCAGGGAGGAAACGCTTCGCGCTCTGGGGCGTCGCGCTGGTGGCGATGCTCGCCAGCCACCCCTACGCCGTACTGGTCGTCGGCGCGCAAGTGTTGTTCGTCGTCCTGCGCCGTCGGCGCCTTCGCGGAGCCTTGGCGACGCTCGCAGCGGTCGGCGTGGTCGGGATCCCCTTCTGGTGGGCCGACATCGTGCTCCGAGACCGCTTCGACGTCGGCGTGGGCGGCGGCGGCCCGCAGCTCGGCTCGGCGCGGTCCGTGCTGCACTATTTCTGGTGGGTCGCGGGCGACTTCAGCGCGGGACATTACGAGTGGTCGGCGCCCGTTCTCCTGCTCGCCCTCGTCGGAGCCGTGCTGCTCGCACGCCGCCGTCGCGGCGGCGTCCTGCTGATGGCCTGTGTCGTCGCCGTGCCGGCCCTCGCGCTCATGCTCGCGACGATCAACTCGACCGCGTCGCCCGAGGCGCGGCACCTCATCTTCGTGCTGCCGTTCTTCAGCCTGCTGCTCGCGGTGGCGCTCGTCGAGGCAGGACGCCTGCGCCCACCGCTGACGGGTGCGCTCATGCTTGCAGCGGTTGCGGCTCTCCTCGTCGGCGAGGTTCGCTGGGCGCACCGTAAGACGCCTCCGCTCTTCGACGGCGACCCGCCCGGCGAAGTGCAGGCGAGAAATTCGGCCGCGGCGTGGCTCGCCTCGACGGCGCGGCGCGACGACGTCCTCCTCGGCTACGAGCCCATCTACCTGCGGGCGTGGGAGCGCAACAGATCCTTCTCGGCCTACGCGCTTCCGCGCGCCGACGCCGCCCTGCTCGCGGCGGCGCTGAAGCGCGTGCCTCAACCGCTGGGTCGCGGCGTTTGGGTGCTGGACGCGAGCGACACGACGAACCTGCGGGAACGGCAGACGATCCCCCTCGTGCTGCCCAACCCGAAGTCGGCGTTCGAAGCGCACGTCTTCGGTCCTTATCTCGTGATCCGCTCCCGGCGGCCGCTCGTGACCCGAGCTCGCTACCTCACCGTTTCGGAGGGCGTGATGCGTCTCGGCCGCAGGCTGGAGATCGGCGACGCGGACATCAACCTGCGCGCCATCCTGCAGGCCAGGTCACGGCTCTAGCTCACGCTCCTTCTCCACTATCTCGCGGTAGCACGGTGCGCCCTCGAAGGCCTGGAGACCTTGCGGCGTCGCGCGGGGAGGCGCCGTGCGTTTGCGCCGGCGACGCGCCGCGGCCAGAGCGGCAGACGCCCCCAGGAGCCCGCCGACCACGAAGGAGCTGAGACGGCCGCGCCTTTCCTCGCCGTCCATGGGACGATCTTACGCCTGTGCTCGTGGTCTCTCTTGGCGACCTCCTGCTCGACGTGATCGTGCGTCTGGGCGAGCCGCTCGCACCTGGGGCGGACGCGACCGCCACGACGCGCACGGGCGCAGGCGGACAGGCGGCGAACGTCGCCGCCTGGGTGGTCGCGCTGGGCGCCGAAGCACGCTGCGTGGCGAAGCGCGGCAACGACGCTGCGGGACAACTCGTCCTCGCAGAGCTCGAGGCGCACGGAGTCGAAGTGGCCGGTCCGGCGGAGGGACGAAACGGCGTAGTCGTCTCGCTTGTCGGACCGAACGGGGAGCGCACAATGGCATCCGACCGGGGCGTCGCGCCGGAGCTGGCGCCGGACGAGCTCGACCCGGCTTGGTTCGCGTCCGACTGTCTCCACATCTCCGGCTACGCACTGCTCGCTGCGCCGATCGACGCCGCCGCGCTGCGCGCGGCCGAGCTGGCGCGTGCGAACGGGGCTCGGGTTAGTGTCGACCTGTCGGCCTGGACGAGGATTCGCGAGTACGGCCCGCAGCAGTTCCGCGAGAAGCTCGAGGCCCTCGCGCCTGACGTGATCTTCGCCAACGAGCCCGAGTGGGAGATCGTCGGCGCGGCGTACGGGCTCGCGCCGACCGCCGTGGTCAAGCGCGGCGCTCGCGGTGTGCTGGTGCTCGGGGAGGACCGTGCCGAGTTGCCGGCGCGCGACGGCGACGTCGTCGATGCGACCGGCGCGGGCGACGCGCTCGCCGCGGGCTTCCTCGTCGGCGGACCCGAGCTCGCGATGGAAGCGGCCGCGCGCTGCGTCGCACGAATGGGAGCGATGCCGTGATCGTCGTTGCCGACGAAGTCCGCGACGCGGAAGCCGTCGTCGCGCTCGAGACCACGCTCGTCGCGCACGGCTTTCCGGAAGGCGAGGGTGTCGCCGTCGGGCTCGAGGCGGAAGAACGCGTCCGCGCCGCGGGTGCGGTGCCGGCGACGATCGGCGTCCTCGACGGGAAGATCCGCGTCGGGCTCTCCGCGGAAGAGCTCGGACGGTTCGATGCTTCGGCGCGCAAGGTCGGGCCGCGCGACCTGGCCGCGTGCGTCGTGCAGGGCGCGGTCGGCGCGACCACCGTCGGCGGCACGCTCGCCGTCTGCCGCACTGCGGGCATCCGCTTCATGGGCACCGGCGGGCTCGGGGGAGTGCATCGCGGCTTTCCGAATCCACCTGACGTGTCGGCCGATCTCGGCGAGCTCGCGCGTACGCGGACGCTTGTCGTCTCGGCCGGGATCAAGTCACTGCTCGACGTCGCCGCAACCATCGAGGTGCTGGATAGTCTCGGCGTACCGCTGCTCGGCTTCCGCACGGACGAGCTGCCGCTCTTCTACTCGTCAGGCGGAGGGCCGCCTGTACCGGCGCGCGTCGAGTCGGCGGAGGAAGCGGCCCAGGTGGCGCGTGCGCATTGGGAGCTCGGCGGCGCGGGCATCCTGCTTGCGCGCCCGCCGGACGAGAGCCTGGACGACGTCGAGCCGCTCATCGAGGATGCGCTCGCGGAGGCCGCGCGCCAAAGCGTGACCGGCCAGGCCGTGACGCCGTTCGTTCTCTCCTTCCTCCACGAACGCAGCGGCGGCCGCACGCTCGAAGCGAACCGCAAGCTCGTCGCGGCGAACGCGGCACTCGCGGCAGAGGTGGCGGTGGCGGCCGGCTAGAGATCGCGCCGCGCGAAGCCTGCGAGTGCGAACGCACCGACGATTCCCAAATAGGCGAGCACCCACAACCGCAATGCGCCACCGCCCTGCTCGGCGCCGCCGAACGGACCGAGCCGCAGCAGGAACCCCGTCAGTCCGGATGTGTGCTCCGTGATCAAGTGCAGCGCGTCCTGGTAGAGCGCTTCGAACGGAACCGTCCACGCCGCGATCTTGGCCGCGTGGACGAGCCCGCCCGAGTTGAGCACGTGCCCGATGTTGCCGAGCAGGCCGGCGACGAGGCCTGCGCCGAACACCATGAAGACCGCGATGCCGTTCGCGATCGAGCTCAGGAACACCGAGCCGAGCAGCGACAGCGCCGCGACGACCAGCACACCGCCGACGAGCTCCAAGCCCGGCGTGACGATGTGATCGGGCCACCACGAGCCTTCGATTCCCGTGAACACCATCGTCGCGAAGTACACGCCGAGCACATACGGCCCGCAAACGGCCGCCGCGCCGAGGAACCGAGCGACGAGGAGCGTCGAGCGTCCGATCGGACGGACGACGAGCGGCTGCAGCAGCGCGCGCTCCGCATCGCCGCGCACGACCCCGAGCGTGAGGAAAATCGCAAGCACGGTGCCGAGAAAGAGCGTCCCGAACATCGCCATGCCGAACAGAAAGGCGCCGGCGAATGTCCGCGCGTCGATTCCCGCCGGCGGGTGGACCTGGCCGACGTGGTTGAACGTGTAGCGGCTGCCGAGCCAGTACAGGACCACGAACGCGACCGTGAGCAGGCAGACGACCACGAAGACCTTGCGCCGGAGCGCCTCGCGCAGCCCGTAGCCAGCGATCGTCCAGACCGCCGTCACGAGGTCTCGCCTCCCACGGCCTCGACGTAGACCTCCTCCAGCGTCGAGGTGAGGACTCGCGCGCCGTAGACGTCCTGTCCGTCGCGTACGAGCGCGGCGACGAGGCGTGGAATGTCCTCGCGGGCGGCGTCGCCGTACGTCCGAACTCCGCCGTTCGTCTCGATCTCGACGCCGCGCGGTCGCGCAAGCTCGGCAGGTGTGCCGGCAGCGACCACCTTCCCGCCGAGCAGGATCACGACGCGGTCGCAGACGAGCTCGATCTCGCTCAGCAGATGGGAGTTGAGCAGAACGGAAACACCCCGTTGCCGGAGCTCCTCGAGCAAGGCGCGCACTGTTCGTCTCCCGACCGGATCGAGCGCGCTCGTCGGTTCGTCCAGCAACAGCAGTCGCGGCGAGCCGACAAGGGCTTGCGCGATGCCGAGGCGCTGCTGCATCCCCTTCGACATCGCCTCGACCCGGCGCCGCCGTGCATCGGCAAGACCGACGAGCTCGAGCAGCTCGCGGCGTTCGCGCTCCCCGCCGTCGGAGCCTGCGAGCCGTTGGTGAAGCGCGAGCAGCTCGTCTGCGCTCGTCCAGCCCGGGAAGCGAAAGAGCTCTGCGAGATAGCCCATCGCCGCGCGCGCCTGTCTCGAGCCGGCACGCGCGCCACACACCTCCGCGCGCCCCGCACTCGGCCGGACGAGCCCGCACGCGATCTTGACCAACGTCGACTTCCCGGCACCGTTCGGTCCGAGCAGGCCGACGAGCTGGCCCTCGTCGACGTCGAGATCCACACCGCCGAGCGCCTCGACTGCGCCGTAGCGCTTGGCGAGACCGCTGACGGCAAGCGCGGCGGACACGTCCCGAGCGTACACTCAGTCTCGTGCCGCGAGGTTATGAAGAGGGTCCGGTCGCAGAGGCCGCCGAGGCGCGCCGCGACGCGCTCGAACGCGGCGAATCGATCAACGCCTCAGTGCACGCGCCCAATCGCCGCGCCGTCTACGGCGCGACCGAGGACAATCCGGACAAACACTTCCTCGGCTGGGCGGACGAGGTCGATCCGGACGAGCTATTCGAGTCCGGTCAGGCCTGGGGGATCTCGCTCGTACGCAGGTCGGCGGACTAGCCCGGCGGCGTAGCCGCCTGTCCGCGAAGCGGAAGCGCGTAGCGCTCGTCCGCGAAGCGGACCAGTGGAGGGGGTTCGGCGGAACCGGGAGGTTCCCCCAGCGCCAAGCAGAAACCCCCAGCTTGGGAGGTAACCCAACGGGACCAGTCATGGGGTCTGACCCGATGAGGTGTCGATGAGAGACACGTCGCCGGATCTGACCGTGGGTCGTGTCTGAATCAGCCGAGAGCGGCCAGGAACTCGTCGATCGTCAGCGCCGTCAGCGTGCGGATCTTGGTGCTGCCGCGTGCGCCGAGGTTCACCGACACGCGGGCGATCGTCGCCGCGTCCGGCGCCTCGACGACGTTGACGAAGTCGTACTCCCCCAGCGTCGCCCACTGGTGGACCACCTTGGCGCCCAGCTCCTCGACGTCCTTGTTGACCTCGCGGAGTCGGTCAGGGTTCGACTTCAGCGTCTGAACGCCCTGCGCCGTCAGGCTCGACAGCAGAATGTAGGTCGGCATCGCGCTTCCTCCTCGGTGGGGAGCCCGACTCTACTCGGGCGGCCTGGTCGACGTACAGCACCGCAGCGCCGAGCACGAACACGGGCGCAAGGACGAGGAGGGCGAGCAGCCCCGCAACGCGCAGCGCCTGGTCGCCGAGCTCGCGCAACGCAAAGAAGAGGACGAGTCCGCTCAGGAAGATCGTGATCACGAGCGTCGCGAGCGAGCCGACGGCGTGCACGTAGTCGGCGCGACCGAGCTGGACGCCGCGTCGCATCGCATCCGTCAGCCCACGCCGTTCGACGAGCGCGGCTGGCACCGCCAGGCCGACCAGCGCAAGCCAGCCCAGGACAACCAGGTAAATGCCGGGGAAGATCCAGAGGCGCGATACGCACATCGGAAGGAACGCGACGAATCCGACGGTGAGCGCGACCGCGAGGTAGCGACCGCGATGGATCGGCCGGATCAGCGCGATCGCGCCTGCGTACGACGCGGCGAGCGCGAACGGTCCCGCTGCGAGGACGACGGCGGCACGCGCAGGATCGTGAAGCTCCGCGGCGGCGACGCCGATGAGGGCCGGGCCGATTCCGAGCGCGAGCGAGGGCCAGAACCGGGCGCCGTAGAGCCGCAATGACTCCGCGACGAGTTGCCCGACCGTGCGCGTCTCGGGAGGAAGCGGCGGCGGCAGCCGGCCACGTGGCATGCTCGAACGCTAGCGGCGAGGCGGGAAGAACGGCCGTCCGTTCACCCAGTCCATCTCCAGGAGGACGCGCGAGTTGTGCAGCGCTTCGAGGCTCGCCACGCTTTGACGCGTCTGCGCGTCGATCACGTCGCCGGAGTCGCCGACGTAGACGAAGCGACCGTCCGCGCTGTGTTGCAGCGAGCCGATGCGGGCGCACGCGTTCGAGCAGGGGCTCTCGTCGCCGGAGATCGGCTTCGACAGCCGGATGTCGTCGATCTGCCGCGGCGGACTCGTCGGGACATCACTCACGTCGAACACGTGCACCGCGCTGTTCGGGGCGTCGAGCACCCACAGCTCCGGCCGGTCGGGTGCGCGCGACAGGCCGTGGCTCGGTGGGTTCGGCCCGAACTGCGGGTTCCACGTGAAGCCCTTGAAGCCGACGGAGTACGCCTTCCGCCCCGCGCTCAGGTCCAACACGCGAAAGCCGAGCAAGCCGGGGTGTGTCGCGTACACGACTCCACGCTCCTCGTCGGAAACGGTCAGCGTGCCGGACGGCAACGGCGTGCGGCCTCCAGCACGGAGGCGTCCGCTGCGCACGTCCAGGGTGAAGAACCCCGCCTCGGTTCGAAGCGCAACCTCCCGCTGCAGCGGCGCCGCGACCGAAATCCCTCGCGCCGCCGATAGGCGCAGCGCCCCGACGAGCTTGTGCTGACGGTCCATGTCGAAGAAGCAAGCGGCTCGGTCGAGGAAGACGACCTCGTACCGATGCATACTCTTGTCAGACGGAGCGCGCCACGTGGGCGCGCCGGCCACGAGACACGGCGGGACGTTCTCGGTGCTGAAGTAGACCGTGAGTCCGACGATGATCCCGACGGCAACGAGCGCGAGCCCGGCGGCTCGCAGCCAGACGTGCCTCATTCGACGAGTTCTGCCAGCAGCCGAGGCAGCGCCGCCTCCAGCGCCGCGAGCGCCTCGTCGAAGCGCCAGCGCGCGCGGTCCGACTCGTCGATCTCGTTCGAGACGGCTCGCACCTCAACGGCGGGAACGCCGGCAAGCTGCGCGGCGCGAAGAACAGCGAAGCCCTCCATCGCCTCGACCTCGCAACCGCTCGTCCCGCCGACCCGGGCGCTCGTCCCGATCGGCAGGACGAGCGCCTCGGGCAGCGCCCGTCGCGCCGCTTCGACGAGCCGTGCATCCGGTCGGATCCGAGCCTGCACCAGCGCCCCGCCGGCGGCGTCCTCGTACACGGCCTCGGAGCCGATCACGAGCAGCGGTGGCGGGAGACCGCGCGCTCCGGCGATGCCTACGTGAAGGAGGACATCCGGCCGTTGTCCGGCAAGCACGCGCGTGGTGGTGGCGGCGGCTTCGACCGGGCCGATGCCGCACGCCAGCGTTTTCACGCCGTCCGCGCCTGCGAGCTCCTGTTCGGTTGCCGCGACGACGAGGATCATCGCGGCGAACGCTAACTACGGCGTGGGCGGTGGGGGATCGGGCGGAGGCGCGGGTGCCGGATCGGCGGGCATCGTGTCCGCAGGTGCAGGCGTCGGGTCCGGGGGGACCGTGTCCGCCGGAGGAGCGTCGGGGGGCGGCTGGTCCGGAGTGGGACCGGGATCCGGCGGGACGGAGTCGAGCGGAGCCGGCTCGGGGCTCGCCGGCTCCTCGGGCGGGAGCGATGCTTCGACCCGCTCGGGCGAAGGCTCGGTTGCGGTCTGCGGCTCTTCCGGACGGACGGACTCCTCGCTTGCGAACGGCGCGCCGTCGGCCGGGGCGGATTCGTCCTGCGGCGCGGCGATCGTCGGAAGTGACAGGGCGCGGGCGATCGGAGGCGGGATTCGTGCTACGAGCCGGTCGAGCTGGCTCAAGACGTGCAGTCGGGCCGCACCGAGAGCGATGTGCTGGCCGCTCTTCGAGCCGTGGTCCAGTCGGCCGATGATCGCCGGCGTGACGACCGGAGCACTGACGACGGTCGCCGTGATCGCCACCGCGCCGAGCTTCGCGGCCGACGCGCCCCCGTCCGCAAGCCACGCCCACGCGTCGCGGAGCCAGAAGCCGATCGACGAAAGGCCAAAGCCCTTCCGCCGACACGACGGGCAAGAACGAAGATGACTCTTCAGCGCGCGCCGCTCGTAGTGCGTGAGCTGCGACGGGCTGAGCCCCCGGACCATCTCGCAGTCCACGCGCTCCCCGAACACGAGGACCTCTGCGAGCCGATTCCGGGCGGCGAAGAGCGCCTGCTCGACCTGCTCGTTCGTGAGCTCGAGGCGGCGCGCGACCTCGTTGACCGGCAATCCCTTGATCTCGCGCAGGACGAACACCTTCCGCTGCCGCTCCGGCAGGTTCTGAACCCCGCCGAGAATGTCGGCGCGCGCGGCCCGCATGTCTGACGAGGTGTCCTCGACTTCCTCGCTCTCGCCGTCGAGCACGTCGCCGTTCTTCGCCTTGAGCTCGAGCGCGGTGTTCAGCGCGATCTTGTACAGCCAAGGCTTCACCCGCAACGGCTCGGTGCCGCGCTGGAGGGCGTCGTACGCGCGCATCAGCGCCGCCTGTGCCACGTCCTCCCCGCGGGATCGGTCCCGAAGGACGCGGGCGCCGTATGCGCCGAGTGGACGTGCGTACCGCCGATACAGCTCTTCGAACGCAGCGCGGTCGCCGGCCACGACAGCAGCCGTCAGCTGCTCGTCCGAAGGGTT
>WNEY01001688.1_pt1 | contig 20317 bp, 21 predicted proteins | sample 5400531 | NCBI WGS metagenome assembly WNEY01 (sample SAMN13153338, study PRJNA577476) | soil metagenome | isolation source: 200 cm saprolite under Douglas fir tree site 1 | place: USA:California | collected 2015-04-18
ATATGCCGAAGCTCTCCGACACGATGGAGGAGGGCACGATCGTCGAGTGGAAGAAGAAGAGCGGCGACGAGGTGAAGACCGGCGAGTTGCTGGCCGAGGTCGAGTCGGACAAGGCGACGTTCGACCTCGAGGCGGAAGCCGACGGCGTCCTCCAGATCCTCGTCGACCAGGGAGTGCCGGCCAAGATCGGCGCCCCCATCGCGCGCATCGGCGAGGCGGCTGCAGAGGCCCCTGCACCGAAGGCCAAACCCAAGGAACCTGAAACCCCGCCCACGGTGGCGGCGGAGCGGGCCCCCGCGCAGAAATCGGCGCCACCACGCGAGGCGCCAAAGGAAAAGGCCGCACCGGCCAGGCAACAAACCCAGGACGGCCAGCAAGACGGCCGCGAGATCAAGGCCTCCCCCCTGGCGCGCCGGCTGGCCGATGAGATGGGCGTCGACCTGGCCTCGCTGAAGGGCAGCGGACCGGAAGGCCGCATCGTCAAAGAGGATGTGATCGCCGCCGGCGGTTCGCGGCCGAAATCAGACCGGCGGCGACCTACGCCGACCACGGAAAGGGCGGCGGGGCCCGACGTGGAGGTCGTGGAACCAACCCGCATGCAGGCGACCATCGCGCGCCGGATGGCCGAATCGAAATCGACGGTGCCCGAGTTCCAGGTCACGGTCGAAGCGCGCGTCGACCTGGCGGTCAGCCTTCGCCAGCAGCTGAAGGACTCGGTGCCTGGCGCAGAGAAGGTGACGATGACGGACTTTCTCGTCCGCGCTTGCGCGCTCGCATTGCGCAAGTTCCCGGAAGTCAACAGCTCGTGGGTCGACGGCAAGTTCCAGCGCAAGCGTGCGGTCAACATCGGGCTGGCGGTAGCGCCGAGCCAGGGCATGGGCCTGCTCGTGCCGGTCGTGCACGACGCGGACATCAAGGACCTGATCCAGATCTCCATCGAGTCACGCCAGGTCATCGAACGCGCGAGATCCGGCCGGCCGGGCGAAGGCGACCTCAGCGGCGCGACCTTCTCCATCTCGAACCTCGGAATGTTCGGCGTCGACGAGTTCACCGCGATCATCAACCCGCCCGAGGCGGCGATCCTGGCGGTCGGCGCGATCAAGGACGTTCCGGTCGTGGAGGACGGCAGGATCGTCCCCGGCAAGGTGATGCGCATGACGCTGTCCGTCGACCATCGCGTCTTCTACGGCGCCACCGCGGCCCAGTTCATGGCCGAGGTCAAGCGCCTCATCGAGAACCCAGTAACGCTCCTCGTCTCGGGGTCGTGACTCCGGGCGAGGTAGCCGATCTACTCGAGACTTCGGGCCACGCGTTTGCGAACCTTCTTCGAGGCATTCCGCCTGAGGTCGCTTCGTGGCGGCCGGCTCCGTCAGAGTGGTGCGTGAATGAAATCGTCGGCCACATCATCGAAGCCGAACGACGCGGCTTCGCCGGCCGAATACGGATCATTCTGGATTCAGACGAGCCGCAACTCCAGGGTTGGGATCAGCCGAAGGTTGCAGCCGACAGAAACGATTGCGACCGCAAGCCAGGCGAATTGTTGGCGGAGTTCGAACCCCTGCGGATGGAAAGCCTCACCCTGGTCCGATTCTTGAAGCCGCCGCAGCTGAGTCGAGGCGGCATCCATCCACAGGTTGCCCGGCTGACCGTGGAGGACCTGCTCCACGAGTGGATCCATCACGACGCCAACCACCTGCGCCAGGCCTATGCGAACGTGCAGGCGTACGTCTGGCCGCACATGGGCAACGCCCGCCTATTTAGCAGCGCTTAGGCGACCGCCGCCTCAGCTGACTCGGGCTGGGCCTTGGTGTCGCGCGCCGCAGGAAGCGTGAGGTGCACACGGAGGTTGCTCGAGTCGTCGAAGTCGGCCCACAGCCGCCCCTTCATCGCAGCCGCCAGCTCGCGAGAGATGGAGAGCCCCAGACCAACCCCACCGGCGGCGGCCGAGCGCGACGGATCGGCGCGGTAGAAGCGGTCAAACATCCGATCCGGATCCGGGCGGTGCGGTCCAGCGGGGTTGGAGACCACCGTCTCGACCGCGCCGCCGCTCAACCGCGCCACCGCATTGACGGTCGAACCCTCGGGTGCGTACTTCACCGCGTTGTCGAGGAGGTTGTCGAGGATCTGGTGGAGTCGCTCTGGATCAGCGGCGACCGGTGGGATATCGTCGGGCACGTTGAGCTTGAGCGACAGCCGGCGCACGACCGCGCGGGGCCGCACCATCTCGAGCTCCTGCTCCAGCTGCCCGCCCAGGTCGACCGCGGTGATGTGCAGCGAGATCGACCCCGCCTCCACCCGTGCCAGGTCGAGAAGCTCCTGCGCCATGCGAAGCACGCGCTCGGATTCTTCGTGGACGATCGTCGCGGCGCGGGTGCGCTCCATCTCATTCAGCAAGCTGCCATCGACCAGGGCCTGGCTGAAGCCGATCAAGCTCGTCAGCGGCGTCTTCAGCTCGTGCGACACGTTGGCGAGAAAATCGCGCTGCACCTTCCGCGCGCGCTCGACCGCGTCGCCCATGCGGTTGAACGCCGATCCGAGCATCCCTATCTCGTCGTGGCCCTTGATGCTCACGCGACGCGAATAGTTGCCCGCCGCGATGTCCTCCGCGGCAGACGCGAGCTGGGTGAGCGGTGTCGTCAACGATTGGCTTATGAGCAGCGCCAGAAGCATGGCGACCACCAACGCGGCGCCGCCGGCCTCGAGCAATCGGCTCGCCAGCTCGCCGGCAGCCGCCGATGCCGCGAACGTTTGCGGTTGGGCGAGCACGACGTAGCTGGCGTGCAGGGGGTCTTGCCCCGGTGGAATCTGTTGGGTAGCCACGAAATATGGGCGACCTTCGAAGGAGGACCGGCTCGGTGCGCCGGCTGCGATCGAGATCTCATGCCCCAGCAGCGAATCCTGGCTGTCGTACACGACCACGTGGTCTGCGCCCAGCAGCAAAAGGCGATTCCCGCTCAATGTCGGCACGATCAGGCCGTTCAGGCGGTCGAGAAAGTCGCTCGGCGTGTCCAGGCCTGGTCGAGGGCACGTCGCCGGCCTCGCGATCCGCGGCAGTGGGTTGAAGCACTCCTCGTGCCTCACCTGAGCAGTGACAGTGATGACGCTGCGTCCGAGCTGGGCTTGCGCGCTCTGAAACTCGAGGTCGCGCACGAAGACCCACGTCAGCGCGCCGGCAAGAAGGAGGCTGACGGCAACGATGCCGGCGCCCGCGGCGAGGAGCCGAAGTCGCAGGCTCAGCTGCCTGCCAGCTCCAGCCGATAGCCGACGCCCCAGACAGTCTGGATGCTCGGATCGGTGATGCTCGCCGCCGCGAGCTTCTCGCGCACCTGCTGCACATGCACGTCAACCGTCCGGGTGTAGCCGGGAAAGTCGTAACCCCAGACGAGGTCGAGCAGCTCGCTGCGCTGGAAGACGCGTCCGGGGTGGCGCGCCAGCAGCGCGAGCAGGTCGAACTCCTTGGGCCTCAGGTGCACCCGCTCGCTGCCGTACCGGACCTCATGACGTTCGATGTCGACTTCCAGCTTGCCGGCTCTGATGAGCTTCGGCTGATCGGGTTCGCTCCGGGCACGTCGCAGGAGAGCTTTCGCGCGCGCCACGAGCTCCTGCGGGTGAAAGGGTTTGGTGAGGTAATCGTCCGCGCCCACCTCGAGTCCGACCACCTTGTCGGTCACCTCGTCGCGCGCGGTGAGCATGATGATCGGCACCTGGCTCAGCTTGCGGATCTCTTTGCAGATCGTCAGCCCGTCCGTCCCGGGCAGCATGATGTCGAGGATCACCAGGTCGGGCTTGAGCTGGCCAAACCTCGCCACCGCCTGCGACCCATCCCCCACGCCCTCGACCTCATAGCCCTCGCGCGTGAGATAGAGGCGCGCGAGCTCGACGATGTGCTTCTCGTCGTCGACGATCATGATCCTCGAGCTCATCGCTCCGCCCACGGCGTCAAATTCATCATCGCGGCGTCAACCGGTTGTCTTATAGACGTGAGGGAAATGTAAACGCCGCTATTTTGCGACCCTGGTCCTGCTTCGGCGACTCTCTTCGGAACGTAAAACCAACTTCAGCGGGTTACCTCCCAGGCCGAAGCGCTCGCGGACCTTCTTCTCCAGGTAACGCCGGTAGGAGAAATGGAGCAGGCCCGTGTCGTTGACGAACAGCACCACGGTCGGGGATTCCCCGCTCGCCTGGGTGGCGTAGGTCACCTTGAGCCGGCGTCCTTTATAGCTGGGAGGCGGGTGCTCCAGGAACGCATCGCGCAGCACCCGGTTCAACTCGTTGGGAGGCATCTTGATCCTGCGCTGGCCGACCACCTCCAGCGCGGCGGGCATGATGGATCCGATCCCCTCCCTCGTCTTCGCCGAAACGGTGACCACCGGCGCGAACGAGGCGAACTTGAACTTGCTCACCAGCGTCTTGCTCCAGTAAGCCGGCTGACGCATCGCCGGCTCGACGAGGTCGATCTTGTTGACCACGATGACCAGCCCCTTCCCCGCCTCGAGCGCATATCCCGCGACATGCTGGTCCTGGGCGAGTACCCCGGTCGGGGCCTCGATCACGAGCAGCACGACGTCGGAGCGCTCCATGGCGTGGATGCCGCGCAGCAGGCTGTAGCGCTCGAGCCGGTCGCGGCTCGACGACTTGCGCCGGATGCCCGCGGTGTCGATGAGCACGACAGGCACGCCGTCGAACACCAGCTCGGTGTCGATGGGATCGCGTGTCGTTCCCGGTGTCGGGCTGACCAGCGCGCGCTCATCACCGAGGAGGGCGTTCAGCAGGGATGACTTGCCGACGTTGGGCCGGCCCATGATGGCGAGGCGGTCGGCCTTCTCCTCAGATGCAGAAGCGGGTTCGGGAGCCGGCAGTGATTCGAGGACACGGTCGAGGAGCTCCCCCACCCCCAAGCCGTGCTGCGCCGAGATGAGCGCCGGCTCGTCGAAGCCGAGCTCGCTGATCTCGTGCGCGAAGTGCCGCTCGTTTGGTGAGTCCGCCTTGTTGGCGGCCACGATCACGCGGCGGCGCGACTTGCGGAGCAGCTGCGCGATGTCGCGATCGATGGGCGTCAATCCCCGGCGGACGTCGAGCAGCAGCACGATGACGTCGGCCTGATCGATCGCGATCTGGGTCTGCGCCTCGATCGCCGCCCGCGACGCGTCCTTCGCAGTGTCGAGGTCCAGGCCGGCGGTGTCGACGACCGTGAACTCGCGCCCGCGCCACTCCGCGACACCGTAGAGCCGATCGCGGGTCAGTCCGGACTGCGCGTCGACGATGGCCTTCCTCCAACCGATCATGCGGTTGAAAAGGGTCGATTTACCGACGTTCGGCCGGCCGACGATGGCAACGATGGGTCGGGCCACGGGTCAATTAGACGGGTTTTGGTTGCCGCAGCCACAGCAGCGCGGCGGCGGAGCCAGACAGTACGGCTCCCAACCCGAGCGAGGCGACCGGGCTGATGACCGTCCACAGCGCCCCTGCGACGAGGCTGGAGGCAAGGTCAGCCGCCCCGTTGACGCCATTCAACAAGCCGAACGCGGTGCCGTGGCGGCGGGTCTCCACGAGCGAGCTCGTCAACGAGCTCTCGACTGAGCTGACTACAGGGTTTTGCGCTCCTACGAGGAGAGCCATGAGTCCCAGCGCAAGCCAGCCATGGCCGATGAGGCCGACCACGCATGCAGCCGCAAATGTCAGATAAGCCGTCGCGAGGATGGGCGCTTTGCCGACCCTGTCCGCGAGCCACCCGGCCGGGAACGACACCGCGGCACCCACAGCATTGTGTGCGAGATAGAAACCCACTGCCGCGGCGAGCGCTGCAGTTTGGCTCAGCTCCGGCTGCATGATCTGAGCGGCACGAAGAGTGAAGAAGGCGGTGGCGAAGTTCCCCAGCCCGAACAGGGCAACAGGAACCATGAGCTGCCAGAAGCTCGATGGCAGGGGGACTCTGAGTGAAACCGGCTCGGGGCGCCCACGCCGTGGATCTCGGGTTATGAGGGCGAACAGGAGCACGCAAAGGACGCCGGGCACAAGCGCCACCCAGAAGATCGTGCGGAACCCGTGACCACTGGAGAGCAGCAGAAACGCTGCCGCCGGCCCGATCAGCGCCCCGGCGGTGTCAAGTGCCTCATGAAACCCGAATGCCTTGCCCAGATCGTTCCGCTCGACCGAGCCGGCGAGCATGGCCGAGCGAATCGGCTGGCGAAGCCCTCGTCCCATCCAGGCGAGCGCCCTAGCGATGACGACTTGCGGCCAGCTTGCGACCGCCACAATGAGACCTAGTCCGAAGACCGTGGTGCCGTAACCCGCGACAGCGAGCGGCCTGCGCCAGGCGATGCGGTCGCTGTACCAGCCACTCCAGAGCTTGACGATGGCCGAGGATCCATCGCCGACGCCTTCGATCACGCCGACTGCGAAGGCAGGTGCCCCCAGGCCGACGGTGATGAAGAGTGGCAGGACCGCGAAGACCATCTCGTAATTGGCATCCGCCGCGAGGTCGGCGAGACCGATGCCCAGGACGTTCCGATTGAGCCATTTCACTGGCGGGGGCGCGGTGATCGGGCCGGTCAAACCACCTCGAGAGGTTCGGAGTGAAACGGTCCGCCGTCCTTCTCGGCGACGAAGGCGTTGGCGTCCATGGGTTGGCCCTGATGGACGGCGACGATCAGATAGACGTAGCCCGCCCACGCCCGCTCCGTGTCGAAACCCGACGCCTGGGCGGGATGGTCCGGGTGGCTGTGGTAGTAGCCGAGGATGTCGAGGCCCGCGGCGTCGGCCTCACGCTGGATGCGAATGTGGTCGCGCGGATCGATCTCGTAGCGGTCGCGTGCGCGGTCGACCACGATGTTGCGCGCCCGCTTGACCGCGGTGACCTCGCCATCGCCGCGAGGGCCGATCATGATGCCGCAGATCTCGTGCGGGTAGCCCTCGGCGCCATGGGAACGGATGGAGTCCATCGCATCGCGACGGATCTTCACTGCTTTCGTCCGTAGAGCCCGGTCGACAGGTAGCGGTCGCCCGAGTCGGGAAACACGGTGACCACGACGCCTTCCCGAATCGTCGCCGCCAGCCTGCGCACCGCCCACAGCGCGGCGCCGCTCGAATGGCCGACCAGCAAGCCTTCCGTCCGCGCCACCTCGCGCGCGAGGTCGTAGGCCGGCTCGGTGGGACAGCCCCACACCTCATCGGCGACCGATGCATCCCAGATCTTCGGCACGATCGCGGTTGGAAGATGCTTCAGGCCTTCGAGCCCATGAAACGAATCGTCGGGTTGGACGGCGATGGTTCGAATCGAAGCGTCGTGCTCCTTCAGGCGGCGCGACGTGCCGACCAGGGTGCCGGTCGTGCCCAACCCCGCGACGAAATGCGTGATGCGTGCGGCGGTCTGCTCGAGGATCTCGACCGCGGTGCCTTCGTAGTGAGCGCGCGGGTTGGCGGGGTTCGAGTACTGGTCGGGATAGAAATACCGCTCAGGGTCCCTCTCCACGATCTCGCGCACCATGACGATGGCGCCGTCCGAACCCTCGCCCGCGTCGCTGTAGACGATCTCCGCGCCGAAGGCGGTGACCAGCGCCTTGCGCTCGGCGCTGACGTTGCCGGGCATCACGAGGCTCACGCGATATCCCTTGGCAGCGCCGACCAGCGCGTAGGCGATTCCGGTGTTGCCGGAGGTCGAGTCGATGATCGTTTTTTCGCGCGTCAACGCGCCGCTGCGCTCCCCGTCCTCGATCATCGCCAGCGCCGCGCGGTCCTTGACGGAGCCGCCGGGATTGAACCATTCGGCCTTCGCATAGACCTCGACGTTCGGGAATTCGCGCTCGAAGAGCCGCACACGCAGCAGGGGCGTGTTCCCGATCAGCCGTGTGATGCCAGGGGTGCCTGTGCCGCGCATGTGTCAGAAAAGGATAGGAACCAGCGTCAGCCGGCGAAGTGGTAGACGATCGTGCCCCCCAGCACGAAGACCGCCGCGACACCGTAGCCGATCAGGGAGCGGCGGTAGACGGAGCCGCCCTCCGGCCACAGGATGTTGAGGATCGCCTTCCCGATCAGAAAGCCCGCGCCCAGGAGCGTGACCGGCCCGGAGTGGGTCAGCACGCCGATGAGCACGACGATGCTCGCCACAGCGACCTCCAGCAGCTGCAGCAGGGTATAGGCGGCCACTAGACGGCGAGCGCTTGGGCGAAGTCGGCGACGATATCGGACGAGTCCTCGATTCCGACCGACACGCGGACCGTACCGGGGCCAACACCCAGCTCCGCCCGCTCCCCTGGACTGAGCGAGCGATGCGATGTGATCTCCGGGTAGGAGATCGTCGTCTCGACACCTCCGAGGCTCGCGGCAAACGTCGCGAGCTTGAGCCGCCGGACCATGCGCTGCACCTCGCTTCGGCCGCCGTCCAGGTCGAACGCCATCATGCCACCGGATCCGTGCGGGAGCAGTCGCCGCGCCACGCCAAACGAGGGCGAGTCTTCCAGGAGCGGATGATGCACGCGCGCGACGCCTGGCATCGAGTGCATCGCGCGTGCCAGGGCAAGCGAGTTCTCGCTGTGCCGGCGAATGCGGACGTCGAGCGTGCGCAATCCGCGCAGGGCCAGCCAAGCGTCGAAGGGGGCGAGCGGCGTCCCGGTGCGGGCCGACCGAGCCCGCGCCACGCCTATGGTCTTTGCGTCTCCCACGATGACGCCCGCCACGAGGTCCGAGTGTCCGCCCAGATATTTCGTGGCACTGTGCATGACGGCGGTCGCGCCCAGATCGAGTGGCCGCGCGAGGAGCGGCGTGGCAAAGGTGTTGTCGACGAGAAAGGGCACGCCGCGCTCGCGCGCCGCGGCGCCGATCGCCTCGATGTCCGGCACGCCGCACAGGGGGTTCGTGATGGTCTCGGCGATGACGAGCCCGGCGCCGGACAAAGCGCGGCGGACCGCCTCGAGGTCCAGCAGGTCGATGAAGCGGATTTCGTACCCGGCCGGCTCGAAGTCCTGACGCAGCATCGCGGTGGTCCCGCCGTACAGCTCGCGGGTGGCGACGATGGCCGCGGGCCTTGGCGCCAGAGCGAGGATCGCGCCGTGCAGCGCCGCCATGCCGGAGGCCGTCGCCACGCCTGCTTCGGCGCCTTCCAATTCCGCGACCGCCCGCTCGAGCATCTCGCGGTTGCTGTTGGAGTTTCGGCCGTAGTAATAGCCGGGCCGCTCCCCGCGTGCGACGGCGTCGTAATCGTCAAGGTCGGTGAAGACGTGGACGGCGGCGGTGCTCAGGTCGGGCGCCAGCGGACTGCGCGCGCCCAGGTCGCGGCCCGCGTGGACCGCACGCGACGCCGGCTTCAGGGTTACCCCCTCAACCGGGTGCGGCCCGCGTAAGCCGCAGCCTCGCCGAGCTCAGCCTCGATCTGGAGCAGGCGGTTGTACTTCGCGACGCGCTCCGACCGGGCGGGCGCACCGGTCTTGATCATCCCGGCGCCCGTCGCCACCACCAGGTCCGCGATGGTCGTGTCCTCGGTCTCACCGGAGCGGTGCGAGATCACCGCGCTGTAGCCCGCCTTGCTCGCCATGGCGATCGCCTCCAGGGTCTCGGTCAGGGTGCCGATCTGGTTGACCTTGATCAGGATCGAGTTGGCGACTCCGCGCTCGATGCCCTGCTTCAGGCGCGATACGTTCGTCACGAACAGGTCGTCGCCGACGAGCTGCACTTTGTCGCCGATGGCATCGGTCAGCCGCTTCCAGCCCTCCCAATCGTCCTCCGCCATTCCGTCCTCGATGGAGACGATCGGATAGCGGCCGGCCCATTCCTGATAGAGCTTCGCGAGCGCGTTGGCGTCGAGGGTCCGCCCTTCGCCCTTCAGGTTGTACTTGCCGTCCTTGTAGAACTCGCTCGAGGCCGGGTCGAGCGCGATCGCGACGTCTTTGCCGGGCTCGTAGCCGGCCTTCTCGATCGCGTCGACTATGAGTCTCAACGCATCCTCGTTGGAACGCAGCTGCGGGGCAAAGCCTCCCTCATCCCCCACCCCGGTGGCCAGGCCCTGCGCCTTGAGGACGCCCTTCAGTGCGTGGTAGACCTCGGCGGTCGCGCGCATCGCTTCGCCAAACGTCGGGGAGCCGACCGCGCAGACCATGAACTCCTGCAGGTCGACGGACGTGTCGGCGTGGGCGCCGCCGTTGAGGATGTTGGCCATCGGCAGCGGAAGCACCGACGCGCCGTCACCGCCGAGATGGCGGTAAAGCGGGATGCCCCTGGCCGCCGCAGCGGCGTGGGCGGTCGCGAGCGACACGCCCAGGATCGCATTCGCGCCCAGGCGCGACTTGTTCGGGGTGCCGTCGAGCTCGATCATCGCCTCGTCGATCCCTTTCTGGTCGGTGACGTCGAAGTCCTTCAGGCGACGCGCAATCTCGCCTTCGACGTTGGCGACGGCGCGCGTCACCCCCTTGCCGCCGTAGCGTTTCGGGTCGCCGTCCCGCAGCTCGACGGCCTCGTGCACGCCGGTCGACGCGCCGGAAGGAACGATGGCGCGAGCGCTGCCCCGGTCGGTGTGCGCGGTGACGGCGACGGTCGGGTTGCCGCGCGAGTCGAGGAGCTCGAGGGCGGTGAGCCCCACCAGCCGAGTCACGATTCGAGAGTCTAGCTAGGCCGCAAGTGGCCCGAAGCCGCGCGACGGGTGCACGCTGAAACCGTAGTTCAGCAATACGGCCGCGTCTTCGGTCGAGTGAAGGGTCGCGTTGAGCACCACCGCGATGAGGTGGCGATCACCGCGCGTCGCGGTCGCGAGCATGCAGCCGCCGGCGTTGTCTGTCAGCCCTGTTTTCAGCCCCGTCGCACCTGGATAGCTCCACAGCAGCCGGTTCAGGTTGTGCGGGTAAAACGCCTTGTGCGTCGCGGTGGAAGGAATCGCCACGTCCTTCGTTGCGGCGATCGCGGCAAGATCCGGATAGTAAGTGTCGAGATAAGCCGCGGCGTGAGCAAGGTCATGGGCCGACATCGCGTGGCCAGGCGCGTCGAGCCCGCTCGGCGTGGCGAAGTGGCTGGCGACCAAGCCGATGCTTTTCGCCTTCTGGTTCATCTGCCTGAGGAAGCGGTCGCGCGGCACGATGCCGTCCGCGAGAGCCTCCGCGGCGTCGTTCCCGGAATCGAGGAACAGGCCGTACAGAAGGTCGCGTACTGTGACCCGCTCGCCAGGCGTCAGGCCCATGACGCTCGGGACGACCTGGGTTGCCTCTTTCGTCACCTGGACCGTCCGGTCGAGCGAACCTGCGTCATCCATCGCGACCATCGCGGTCACGAGCTTGGTCAGGCTCGCCGGAGCGCGTGCGGTCTCCGGGTCGCGCTGCCACAGCACCTGGCGCGCGTCCAGATCGACAAGGTATGCCGCTTGACCGTGGATCGCGAGGTTGGGCTGGCCGTGCGTGGCGAGCCAGTAGGTCGAGAAGTCGAAGTGGTCGAACGACTTCGCCGCGGGTGCGGTGGCGCTCTCCAGGTTGAACACGAACGGCACGGTGCGGGTACGTGCGACGAAGACTGTGGTCGCGATCGCGGCGGCAATCACGAGCAGCGATACCAGAAATGTGAAGAGCTCGCGCCTCCGCCGGCGGCGGCCCCGCGTCCGGGAGATTCCTGGTTCTGAAACGTAGGCTGGGACGGTGGATACCCCCTGGTGATTTGTCGCCGGGATTGTAGCGAGCTCAGTTAAGCGGGTGCGTGCTCCGGTGCGTAGACGGGCGCGGGCGGCATCGCGGGAACGGGTGATGTCGTCGGCTCGTGCAGCCTCGTCGCGAGCTGGTCGCTGGCCGCCTCCATCGTCTGGAGCGCGGTCGCGGAGTCCTTCGCATTCATGAACACCGGCTGGCCGTAGTCGTAGATGCGGTAGGCCTTCCACGTCGCCCCGACCAGCTGCGTGCCGTAGAACGTGTAGGTCCCGATCACGCCCTCGCGCGTCTCCTCCGACCACATCTGGTCGAACACGAAGTTCCCGTGCGCGTAGGTGATGAGCTTGCCGTGATAGATCTCGATCCCCTGGTACCAGTGCGGGTGGTTGCCGATCACGATGTCGGCGCCCCAGTCGATCGCGGCATGCCCGATCGCGACGGGGTCATCGGGCGTCGGCACGTGCGGGTCGGCCAGCGGCTGGCGCTCGTACTCCTTGCCCCAGTGAAACTGCGCCACGACGATGTCGGCCTGCTCGCGGGCACGCGCGATACCTTGACGTACCGCTTCTTTGTCGATCGCGCGACCCACGCCGTTGAAGCCGACGAACGCGAACTTGATCCCGCGCACATCGATCACCGCAGCCGGGCCCAGGCCTGACGTCTCGATCCCGTGGTCGTGCAGCAACTTGTCCGTGGCCGTGATCCCCTCCGCCCCGAAGTTGGACAGATGGTTATTGGCGAGGTTGGCCACCTTCGCGCCCATCAGAGTCAGGCCGTTGATGAACCGCGCGTCGCCGCAGAAGGTGAACGTGGCCGTCGCCACGACGGGACATCCCGCGAACAGCGGCGTCTCGAGATTGATGTAAGTGACGTCGGCGTTCTTCGTGTAGTCCGCTGTCGGCCGGAACGGCCACAGGAAGTCGTGACGAGCGGTGGCGTAGTAGTTGACACCGCGCGCTGGGATCACGTCGCCCGTGACCAGCAGCGTTCGGATGCGGCTGGGGTCGTGCGGCACGACGTACGTCGGGTGGAAAAGGCTCTGCAGGCTCAAAACGGGCAGCCTGCCAGTGCGGTCGGAGAATGACGCCTGGTCGTAGAAATCTGGCGCCGCCACCAGGACACGGGAGCCCGAAGCGCCGCTGCTGTTGGCCACAGGCGGCGTCGAGCTGTTGCAGGCAACCAGGGCGACCAGGGCAACCACCACGGCGGGTCTCACTTGACGGGCAATTGTGCCAGCAGATCCTCGATCGCGATCAGCCTGGCGACGTAGGAGCGTACTGGCTCGCCGAGCTCGCCCGCGGCTCGAAAGACGCGCTCGTTGCCCCCCGCGCGCCGCGTCTCGAGCATCGTGGCCAGGTTGCGGTCGAGCGAACCGCGGCGCAGGGCGACCTCGACCACGCTGCCGATCCAGGTCGCGTAAAGCGCCACCTCCTGGTCTCGTGGGTCGCCTCCTCCGACGGGAGATGGCGAATGGATGTGAGCATCCCAGAGCCGGCGGAGCCTGAGGACCTCTTCGGTCGCCGCTTTACCGAGGGGCCCCCGCGAAGTCACGCCGAAGGCTCTGACTTCGTGGGGATCTCAAACGGCCGCTTTCAGCTGCGCGATGACCGCGTCCGCAACCTGGCTCGTCCCCACCGCGGTGGGATCGTCGCGCTTCTCCTTCAGGTCATAGGTGACGTTCTCCCCCAGCGCGATGACGTTGGCGATCGCCTTCTCCATCGCATCGGCGGCCGCCGTCTCCTCCAGGTAGCGCAGCATCATCACGCCGGAGAGCATCACCGCCATCGGGTTCACCCTGTTCTGGCCGGTGTACTTCGGTGCGCTGCCGTGGGTGGCCTCGAACACCGCGCCGTTGGTGCCTATGTTCGCTCCGGGGGCCAACCCCAGCCCGCCGATCATGCCCGCCCCGAGGTCCGAGATGATGTCGCCGTAGAGGTTCGGACAGCACAGCACGTCGTACTCCTTCGGCCTGAGGACGAGCTGCATGCACATGTTGTCGACGATGCGGTCCTCGAACTCGATGTCGGTGTTCTGCGCGGCGACCTGGCGCGCGACGAAAAGGAACAGGCCGTCGGTGTGCTTCATGATGTTCGCCTTGTGCACCGCCGTGACCTTGCGCCGGCCGTTCTTGCGCGCGTAGTCGAACGCGAACTGGACTATCCGCTCGGAGCCGCTGACCGAGATCGGCTTGATCGAAAGCCCGCTGTCGGGGCGGATCTTTTTCTTAAGCAGACCTGAAATTTCTTCGATGAGGTGCTGCGCGTCGGGGGTGCCCTTCTCGAACTCCAGCCCAGCGTAGATGTCCTCTGTGTTCTCGCGGACGATGATGAAGTCGAGGTCGTCGCGCAGGTTGCGCGCACCCTTGTATGCCCTGACCGGCCGCACGAGCGCGTAGAGGTCGAGCGCCTGGCGCAGAGCGACGTTGACGCTCCGAAATCCGCTCCCCACAGGGGTGGTGATTGGGCCTTTGAGCGCGACCCTGTTCTTGCGAATCGATTCGAGCACGTGGTCGGGCAGCGGAGTCCCGAACTCGGCGATCGCGGCCTCGCCGGCCTGCTGGACGTCCCACTCGAACTCAACTCCCGTGGCTTCCAGCACACGAACGGACGCATCGCAGATCTCAGGGCCGACGCCATCTCCGGGGACGAGCGTTACTGCGTGTCTAGCCAATCCGTTGAGACAGCAGTGCGCTTACCGGTTTTTGAAGTAGTCGGCGTTGATCTGGATGAAGTTGCGCCACTGCTCAGGCACTTCATCCTCAGGAAAGATGGCGTCAACCGGACACGGATCGACGCATGCGCCGCAGTCGATGCACTCGTCAGGATCGATGAAATACATGTTCGCCGCGTCGTCTGTATGGATGCAATCGACCGGACAAACCTCGACGCACGAGGCATCTTTGACGTCTATGCAGGGCTGGACGATGACGTATGCCACGTGCCGCAAGGGTACCATGCACCGTTAAATGCCCGAATCTGAGCCGAAGCCCAAGCTGATTGAACTCGTAGGACCTGGAGCAGGCCAGGGCTGGAAGGCCGTCTTGAGGAATGGGAAGCCTGCCGTGGTGCACGAAATCCCTGTGCCGCCGGCCGAGGCGACCGCCGCCGTACCCCGTCTCCAGCGCCTCTACGAACACCGTCACCCGGCCCTGTCGCCCGTACTGGCCTGGGGCACCGATCAGAACGGCGTCTGGGTCGCGGTGGAGCCGAACGAAGGCACGCCCCTCGGCTCGATCCTTTCGCGTGGACCGTTGACGCCGCCCGCGGCCGCCGCCCTCGGAGCTGCCGTCCTCTCCGGTGTGGCCGCCCTGCACGAGGCGGGCATCGCCCTGGGCGGGTTTGGCGCGACGGCGGTGAGAGTCACCACCAACGGCGACATCAGGCTGGCCGGCCACCCCGCGGCGGCGGTGCGCGCGGCGCCCTCACAGAGCGACCTGCGCGCGGACGTCCGGTCATGCGGCATGGCCGTCTGCGCGGCCTTCGGTGTCGACCCCGCGGGCGCACCAGCGCCGCCCAACATCTCTCCCGGTCTGGTGGTCACCATGCGGTCGATGGCGAGCGGCGCGATGGGCCCCTCCGCCGACCGGGCGCAGGCCGCCCTGCGAGAGATGGCTGCCGCCATGCTTTCTCCCGATCGAGAGATGGCGGCTCAATCCGAGCTCGCCACGCGGGCAGGCGGCCGCGAGCTGCCGCCGATCACGCCGTTCTTGCCTGAGGGCACGGTCGCACCCAAACCGACCGCGCCTACCCCGGCGCCCTATATCGCGCCGGCTCGCCGCGAAGAGACTCCCGCCCGCTCGCCTGCGTCGTACGACGCGCCCGATCGGCCCCTGCAGACCTATCCCGCGATGCCCGCGATCACGTTCCCGCCGACACCAGTCCCGGCTCCCGCACCTCCACCGCCGGCGCCCGCCGCACCGGCGACGCCTGCTCCCTCCGTCCCGACGTGGTCGGACGCACCGCCACGCCCCTCCGCTCCATTGGAGCCGACGGCGAGGGCGACCAACCCGCCCGCGCCACCAACCTGGACACCCATGGAAGCTCCGCAGCCGGCTCCAGCCGAACCGTCCAAGGCGGCGGAGCCCGAAGCCCCCAAACCCGCACCGACTTTCGAGACGGCCGCGCCGGCTTCGCCCTTTGCCACCTTCCCCCCCGCCGCGCCACCACCGGCAGTCCCCGCCGAGCCTCTTGGCACCGGTGTGGCTGCGGTCGAGACCCCACCCAAAGCTCCGACTCCGGCGCCCATCCCGCGCGCACCCATCGCGGCGCCTGCGCGCAGGCCGTCGGTGGCGCGCCCGCCATCCAGAGGAGGTCCGCTGTCTGAACGGCCGCCCTGGCTCCTCCCGGCCGCGGTTGCGGTCGCAATCGTCATCCTCCTGGGGATCTTCGGTGTGATCGTGCTCGCCAATCGAGGCGGAGGCCAGGTCACCGGCGGTGTGCACACGACCCCGACAGCCCACGCGTCGACTTCACCCGCAGCTTCGCCCAGCCCGTCGGCGACCACGAAGGGGCCGCTGGCCGTGCCGAACTTCGGACCCACCAGCGCTGATCCGATCACGAAGGTGCAGATCTGCACCACCGCCTCGCCATGCAATATTCCCGGCGGCTCTCCGGAAACCGGGACGGCGTGCGACCTTAGCTCATGCAAGGTCGAGGTGGCGATCTACTTCTCGTCTGTGCAGAAATCGACCCAGGTTTCCTACACCATGAAGTTCTTCGATCGCTGCACCGGCCAGACGACCGACCTTCCTGGTCCGAGCGCGTCCACACCCGCCAGCGGCTACATCGTTTCGATCCCGACGGATCACTGGACGGTGAGCATTCCCAACGGGGTGAAGTCGGGCGCGATCGTGGCGGTGGCCCAGAAACCCGCGGTTGCCCGCTCGGAACCGCTCCTGCTCGGCGCGGAGACCTGCTAGAGCGTCTTCATCCCGTAGCGCAAGAACAGGAAGTCGCCGTGGCGCCGCGCGCTGAGCAAGCGGGTCCAGAGGCCTTTAGAAGGTAGGAACTCGGCGCCCGCCACCATGCCCAGTCGCGGGTCGCGGTCGCGGCCGGCGACCACCGGCGAGATGGTGAGAAAGGCCTCGTCGAGCAGGTCGCGCTGGATGAGGTCGCCCATCACGTGTGGGCCGCCCTCGGTGAGGATCACGTCGTGACCGCGATCGCGCAGCTCATCGACCGCTCGACGTAAGTCGACGTGCCCCCTCTCCCCTATCTCGATCACGTCGCACGAGTCCGGCAATCGGTCTTTGACGTTAGCCGCGCCGGACGAGGTGGTGACGATCGTCGCTCCCCCGGCGACGGCGGGGTGCGACACCGCAACATCGCCGCTGGACGTCAGCAGCACCAACCTGGGTCTCGGCTTGCGCCCGAGATCGCTCCGCAGCTGGGCGAAGCTGGAGGCGAGGTCGGGGTAGATGTGCTCCGGCGTCCAATGATGTCCCGGCGTCGCTCGCAGCGTCCCCGCGCCCAGCAGCACGGCGTCGGCGAACGCGCGCAGCAAACCGATGAGGATACGGTCCGCCTGGTTGCGGCCGCTTATCACCGACCCCGCGGAGGGGTTCGAGCCCAGCGTCACAACGCCATCGACCGACGACACGAAGTTCGAGTAGATGATGCGATTCGGAAAACCGAGGCGCCCGTAGATGCGCTCGAGCTCGAGAGGCATGTCGGAGGCCGGCAGGTCGGTCTCGTAGAGGAGGTCGAACGGCTCGATCAGTGTTCGATGCGGGGATTGACCGACTGCAGGAATTCGGTCCGCAGCTGCGGGTCGCTCTCGTAGTTGCCGCGCCAGAACGAGGTCCACGTCCGGGAGTGGCCCTCGCGCACGCCGCGCATCTGCGTGCACAGGTGCGTCGCGTTAAGGTGCACCGCCACGCCGTGCGGCTTGAGCACGCGGACCAGCTCGTCCGCGATTTCAACCCCGACTCGCTCCTGCACGGTGAAGCGCCGCGCAAACACGCGCACCAGTCGTGACAGTTTCGAGATGCCGATGATCTCCTCGTGCGCGATGTTGCCGATGTACGCATGGCCGTGGAATGGGAGCACGTGATGCTCACAAAGCGAGTAGAACTCGATCGGTCCCTCGATGACCTGGCTGATGCTGCAGTCGGGGCCGCCGTGGCATTCCGTCGGGAAAGCAGTCAGGAGTTTGGGGTCGCCCTCATACCCGGCCGTCGATTCAAAAAGCGCGTGCAGGTACCGGCTGGGAGTGGCGCGAGTCCCCGCTGTGTCGAGGTCCATGCCGAATGCCTGAAAGATCTCCGCGGCGTAGGCCTCGAATTTCTTCCACTGGGCGGGGCTTACCTCGCGCGGGCGGACCTTCTCCCAATGTGTGGTTTCTTCCGGATCGAACGCTAGCGTTGACATGCTCCACTCCTCTGGCTGCTCCGGCGACTTAGGCAACTGTACGCCGTGATGAACTGGGGTTCGGATTCGGGCGTTCGGGATTAGAGTGTTGGACTCGTTGTCACTGAACCCCGCATGCCATTCGCGGTGGTCCAGGACGCCGACCTCGAATACGACCCCCGCGACTACCCCACCCTGCTCCAGCCGTTGGTCGAAGGCCGGGCCGACGTGGTCTACGGGGTCCGCGGGTTCGCCGGCCAGACCGCGTTCAGCTTCTGGTTCGTGATGGGCAACATGGCGGTCACCTCAGCCGCCAACGTGCTCTTCGATTGCTACATCTCGGACCTGGAAAGCGGATACAAGGCCTTGCGCACCGACCTGTGGCGGCGTCTCAACTTGCAGGGCGACCGGTTTGACGTCGAGCCAGACATCACGGCGCGCGTGCTCAGGCTCGGCTATCGCATCCACGAGGTGCCGATCCGGTATTACGCGCGCAGTCGCGCCGAAGGCAAGAAGCTGACATGGCTCGACGGCGTGCGAGCGATCGGCACGCTCGTGCGGCTGCGCCTGTCGCCGTACGACGCGCTGTTCGGCCGGACAGCCGATCCCGCGTATCACCGCGAACGTCAACGGCAGCTGTCGCTGCGCCACCCCCTGATATCGCAAGGGGCCGAGCCGAGACCCTAGCTCAGGCCTGGACGTCGATCACGAGCCGGTCGGGGTTGCTCAGCCAGAACGCCCGATAGCAGGCGGCTCCGTTAATGCCGATCCCAAGCTGGACGACGCCCTCGAAGTCCTCGAGCCGGCGAACCTCGACCATCGTGGCGTAGCCAGTCACGATGTCCAAAGAGCCGCTGTACGACGAGTGGAGGTCGGCCCCATGGATGACCACCAAGATGCCGTTGCTCCCCTTGAGGGTCACCGACATGCCGCTGGGAGATGCGGTGAAGGTGGTGCCACCTTGCGGCTTGACCTCGACGGTGCCGTCGGGGCCTCCGCCGCTGAAGTCGATGGTCAGCCGGTCGTAACCTGTGTGAGTCCCAGTGCGGAGACCGCTGACATTGGCGACAGGGGTCGCCACTGAATGCGAGCCCGACGCCGACCCGGAAACGCAGACGAATGCTGGCATGCTGGAGTCAGGCGTCGGGGATGGGCTCGAACTCGGGGAGGTGCTCGGCGACGCGCTTGGAGTCGGAGCGCCAACGCCGACGTTCGATGTCGGCCGTCTCAGGGGATTCGCAACGAATAGCACCCCGACGATGAGCACCGCGATGACGGCGGCGGCGACGGCCGCGATCCAGAAGGGACCGCGAGCTTCCGGGGCCTGGGCGATCGAGGATCGAACGCGGTCGCGGAGCGCCGGACTCGGTGAGCCGCTTATCTCGTCAAACGTGTTGTTCAGCTCGCGGCGGAAATCGTCGTTGCTCACGTCAGAACACCTCCTCGATCGTGAGGTCGGCCCGCAGCCGCTTCGCAGCGCGGTAGATGCGTGACTTGGCGGCGGACTGCGACACGCGCAGCGTCTTCGCCACCTCGTCGAGCGGAAGGTCGAGATAGAAATAAAGCACGAGTGGCAGCCGCTCGTCTGGCTTCAGGCGTAGGAGAGCCCGGTGCAGGTCGGAATAGCTTTCGCGCTCGTCGCGCGTCCGTGATGGAACATCGGCCAGCTTGATCACCGAAAACCAACGTGTCCGGCGGGCCATACGGCACTCATTCGCCACGATCGAGAGAAACCACGCCCTGAGCGATGGGGCGTCGCCCCGAAGCTGGCGCAGCTTGCGCCAAGCCTTGATCGAGGCTTCCTGGACCGCATCCTCCGCCGCGCTGCGATCGCCGAGCATGACGGCGGCCAGACGGTAGGCCGGGTCGAGCAGGGGATCGATCAGCAGGGAGAAGGAATCCAGGTCGCCCCCGGCCGCCCGGGCCAGGATCTGGGGTCGCTGCTCCATCACTGCGGCAGACATATTGCTGCTTGTTGGATGCGGGATAGGGCCAGTCGGTTGCAGCCGGGTGGCTGGGCTTCAGTTCCTTCGGTGCGCAGCTGGCTGGTCTGGGGCAGGTTCGGGCGCCGAGGGTGCCGGTTTGGGCGGCCGGTCGCCGAGCCCACCAGACGGCGGCGATGGCTCATCGCCCTGGTCGCGGCGCCTCCAGCGAAACTTCGGAGGCCGGTCGTTGCGGTACTCGCGCGCCCGCTCCGCGGCGAGCTCGAAGTTCTCACAGAACTTCTCGTAGCCGGTTTGCCCGCGGAGCGCAACAATGTCCTCGCGCAGCTCGTCCCAATGGAGGTCATGTCACGCAGCTCGATCGCTGCGCGCTGGATGTCGCGGGAGTGGGTCCTGACTACCGTCAGGCGGC
>WNEY01000850.1_pt1 | contig 20311 bp, 20 predicted proteins | sample 5400531 | NCBI WGS metagenome assembly WNEY01 (sample SAMN13153338, study PRJNA577476) | soil metagenome | isolation source: 200 cm saprolite under Douglas fir tree site 1 | place: USA:California | collected 2015-04-18
GATCGGAGTCCACGAACGCGACGGCGAATACAGCCACGGGACGCTCTACAACACGGTGGTCTTGATCGGACCGGATGGCGTCGTCCTGAACCGCCACCGCAAGCTGATGCCGACCAACCCCGAGCGCATGGTGTGGGGTCTGGGCGACGCCAGCGGCCTGCGCGTCAGCGAGACCCCGATGGGCCGGGTCGGAGGCCTGATCTGCTGGGAGAACTACATGCCGCTGGTGCGATTCGCGCTCTTCGCGCAGGGGTGCGAGATCTACGTCGCGCCGACGTGGGCCGCGGGAGATACGTGGATCTCGTCCATGCGCCACATCGCCGCCGAAGGGCGGTGCTGGGTGCTGGGCAACGGCTGCGCGATGCGCGGCAAGGACATCCCGAAGGATTTCCCACAGCGGGCCAAGTTGTTCCCGGACCTAGCGAGCTGGTACAACCCCGGCGATTCACTGGTCGTCGACCCGAGGGGCAACATCGTGGCCGGCCCGCTGCACGAGCAGCACGGCATCGTGTACGCGGACTGCGATCCGGCCGTGTCCTCAGCCGCGAAACGGACGCTGGACGTGGCGGGCCACTACGGGCGGCCGGATCTGTTCCGGCTCGAAGTCAAGCGAGAGGCGCTGGCGCCGGTCGACTTCGGCTAACGGCGCGCGGCCTCCAGCCCGTAAAGGGCGCCGTACTTTCGCTGCACGTAGCTGATCCACGGCGCGGCGGTCAGCGGCTTGCCGGTCGCCCGCTCCATCAGCTCGTTGGGCGTGAATTTGCGGCCGTGCCGGTGCACGCTCTTGCGAAGCCATCCAAGAACCGGCGCGAACTGGCCTTTCTCGACCTGCGCGTCCAGGTCCGGGATGTCGACGCGCATCTTCTCCATCAGCTGCGCGCCGATCAGGTTGCCGATCGTGTAGCCGGGGAAGATCCCGAAGCTCACGTACGACCAGTGGATGTCCTGCAGCGCACCTTCGCGGTCATTGGGGACGTTGAGTCCGAGGTAGGACTTGAACCGCGCGTTCCAGGCCTCGGGCAGGTCTTTGACCTTCAGCGTGCCTTCGAGCAGCTCGTTCTCGAGCTCGAATCGCAGGAGGATGTGCATGTTGTACGTGACCTCGTCCGCCTCGACCCGGATGAAAGATGGATAGGCGCGGTTGACCGCCCGGTAGAAACTCTCCGCGTCCACACCGCGCAGCGGTTCTGGAAAGACCGCGCTCAGGCTGGCGTAGAAGTGGCGCCAGAACGGCAGGCCCCGGCCGACGAGGTTCTCCCACAGGCGCGACTGTGACTCGTGGACGCCGGGAGACGCGCCGTCCCAAAGAGGCGTGCGGTCGATCTCGTGGGCGATGCCCTGGTTGTACATGGCGTGGCCGGCCTCGTGGACCAGTCCGAAAAAGCACTCGTTGAAAAAGTCGCGCGAGACGCGTGTCGTGATGCGGACGTCCCCCGGACCGATCGACGTCTCGAATGGATGAGTCGAGAGGTCCTGGCGCCCGCGCTCGATGTCATAGCCGAGCCGTTTGACGACTTCGAGCGCGTAGGAGATCTGCAGGTCGGGGTCGAAGCCGCGGTATAGGACTTTGTCGTCCACCGTGTCGGCGTGTCGTGCGATGTCCGCCACCAACGGCACGATCGCCTTTTTGAGCTCGGCGAAGATCGCCTCCAGCTGGTCCGTCGTCATGCCGGGCTCGGTGCGGTCGAGCAAGGCGTCGTAAGGGCGGTCCTGATAACCGATGGCGTCGGCGATCCGGCGGTTGAGCTCGACGTTCTTTTCGAGATACGGCGCGAACAGGCCGAAGTTCTCGTCGTGGCGCGCCTTCTCCCAGACGGGCCTGGCGGTGGGACCGGCGCGGGCGACCTCCGCCACGAGGTCAGGCGGAAGCTTGCGTGCCTGGTCGTAGTCGCGGCGTGTGACCCGGACGAGGCTGGCTTCGTCGGAGTCGAACGACCGGCCGCCGAGCTCGTCCTCGAGCTCGCCCAGCAGCCGGCCGACCTCGTCTGAGGTGAAACGAACATGGGCCAGGCGGAGCAGGGTCGAAAGCTGCTCGGCCCGTGACTCGACGCCGCCGCGCGGCATGTACGTTTCCTGGTCCCACTCGAGCAGCAGCGCGGCCCGGTTGAGGTCGGTGACCTCGGCCAGGACGGCTTTGAGCTCTTGCAGCTTCTCGCTAGTGTTAGCCACGACCCCTCCGGGTATTCTCCCGAAAGCGCGTGTCGCCCCGCTAGCTCAGTGGATAGAGCATCTGTCTTCTAAACAGAGGGTCGGGGGTTCGAATCCCTCGCGGGGCACTTGCCGACAGGGGCACTTGCCGACAACTCCGCCATTGGGCCCAAATGGTTGAATCCCGGTCTTCAGGTGACGGCGATCAGCGCGATCGCGACCAATGCGAGCACCGCACCCAATGCCTGGATTGCGCTCAACCGCTCGTTGATGAACAGGCGCGCGCAGAGAACGGTGAACGCCGGATAGAAGGACGTCAGCAGGGCGCTCACCGAGAGCAAGCTGTGGAGGGTCGCGTACAGGTACAGGACGACGCCTGCTCCGTCGAGAGGGCCGCCGAGAGCCAGCAGACGCCAGGCGGTGCGCCGTGGAACGGGTGAGACACCACTGATCAACGCAAAGCCGAGGGCCGCGACGACCGAACCAAGCCGTCCACTGACGAATGCCGTGACTCCGGCACCGCTGCCCTGGTGAAAGAAGATGAAAAACAGTCCGAATCCGATGCCCGCGAGGATTGCAAGTCCCACGGCGGCGCGCGAGCCGGCGCTCGCTGCACGACCCCCACCATTGATCAGCCCGATGGCGACGAATCCGACGACGATTCCTCCGATCTGTCCCGCATGCAGCTGATCCCCGGTCATCACGCCTACCGCGGTCGGAAGCGCCGCGGCCACGACCGCGGCGACCGGCGCCACCACGCCGATCAGGTTCAGGGCCATGGCGCGATAGAACGCGATCAGCCCCAGGCCTCCCGCTGCGCCGCCCCCAAACGCGAACAACGCCGAGATCAGGTCCAGTCGGGCAGGCAGCAACCAGATCGCGAGGGGCAAGGCCACGAGTCCGACCGTCTCGATGCCGATCGCGACGCTCGGCGCTGGTGTGCGCCTGCCCGCGACTCCACCCGTGAAGTCGGCGACTCCTAGAGTTGCGGCGGCGCCCAGTGCGGCTGCAGGTGAGAGGAGCGGGTTCAGGCTGAGGATCGTAGCCGCAGCTGCTTAGCGCGCGTAATTCCCGGCCAGACTATTGGGATCCGAGCCGCATGCCAGGAGTTTGAGGGACCACCCACATGACAAACGCTGAAATGCCACAGCCTTCGGAAGCGGTGTTGAAGACGATGGCCACATCGCCATTCAGGCGGAAGAGATTCTGGTGGCCGACCACGCGCGGGAGAAGGCGCCGGTCGGTCTCAAAACGGTCAAGAACGACCGGCGTCGCTCCATGGAGCAGATCCTCGTCCTGCTCGCCGATCCCGAGCTGAAGAGCTACCTCGCCGAGGTGCGAACGCTGATCCGCTAGGCGGCGCGGCGGTTTTCCAGCGACTCGATGAACGCGCGGTACTTGCGCATGATCAGGCGCAGCTTCTCCGTGTCGGCGCCGGATTCGACGTCGCCATGCATTCGCTTCATCTCTTCGCGCATCGACTTCGCGATGTGATCGACGGGCCTCCTCGATGAGCTGCTCGGCTTTCGTCACCGCGGCGCGCGGTTCTTCGATGAACTCCGACTGGATGTCGTTGAAGCGCTGCTTGAACTTCCGCATCTCGGGCCAGATCGTCCCGTCCGTCTCCAATGGCTCGGTCCGTCCCATCACCTCGGGGTTAGCCCGCATCTCTTCAGTCTCTTTCTGCGTGTCGCTCATCACGCGACCTCCCTTCGAGAAATCTCCCTCCGCTTCTTGTCGCCGCCCAATGCGTCCGCGACCGTGCGCTTGTAGTGCAGCATCGCCTTGCGCAGGCCTTCGGTGCCCTGCCGCCCCTCATCGCTGGCCGCCGCGGCGCGCGCGCTGCGCAGGTCCTCAGGCATGTGTCGCTCGTCGTGCATCGTCGCTCCGCGTTCGGTCAGCATCATCACTACGACCCGGTCGGCTTCCTGCACCGCCGCCCTCGGGTCGTCGATGAACCGACTCTCCACTGCCTGCCACGATCGCGAAAAACGCTCGACGGATTCTGCAGGCAGTGAGCGGAGGCGCGGCCTCCGGTTCAGGACGACCGCGATGCCGGTTCCAAGAAGGATCAGGATCGCGACGATCAGGATCACAACGTTCTGGTCCAATTCGCTTACCTCCTTTGGAAGAAAACGGGAGGCGCGCCGGCCCTACTCGTGATGTCGACTACGGTTAAGACATGTCGAGCGATGCAAGGCGGCCGCAGATTCCGGCGGATATGAAGGCCTTCAACGACAAGCTGATAGAGGAGTTCCGGGCCAATCACGGCAAGTTGAGCGGGCGAATGGCAAACAGCCAGATCCTGCTGTTGACAACGAGCGGGTTGAGATCGGGCGCGCAGCGCACCAGTGTGATCGGCTACCGGCCGTACGGGGACGACCTCGCGGTCATCGCCTCCAACAACGGCGCGGACAAATCACCCTCATGGTTCTTCAACCTGCTCGCGAATCCCATCGCCACGGTTGAAGTCGGTCCGGACAAGTTTCATGTGAGGGCGAGGGTCACCGGTCCGGAGGAGCGGCCGCGGCTGGGAGCCATCATCGACTACCTCGAGCGGCAGCAGGCGCTTACCTCGCGCCAGATCCCCGTCGTCGTCCTGGAGCGGCTTTAGACCGCGCGGCGGCACGCGGCTTTGTCTTTGGCTTGGCCGCCGGTTTCGCCTTTGCGGCCGGCCGGCGTTTCGCCGCCGGGCCGACGAGGTTCTTGCGCAGCTCTGCCATGCGTGACTTGCTCAGGTTGGTCTTCATCACCCAGGCAACGTCCTTGTCCTGCGCGCGGATCCACTTCTCGAGGTACGGCTTGGCGTTTTTCGGCGCCGCCGCCGCGGCCACGCTCCACCCGTATCCGAGCGCCTGGCGCAGCACCCGAAAGCCGTCATCGCGTCGATCGGCTGGCGCCGCGAGCGACAGCGCCCGCGTGATCTGATCGAGCATTGCGAGCACTTCGACCGTGTCCTGGCTGCTCTTGAGCAGCGCCGGCTCACACAGCCCGGCGACCGCGGCGCGCTTCGCGTACCAGTCGCCGCGAGACCAGATCTTCATCTCGGCGAGGAGCTTCGGCATGCTCTCGCGACCGAGCCGCTGCAGCGCGATGGCGACCCCCTCACGGACGCGCCAGCGTGGATCGGACGCCAGCTCGCCAAGCCAGGTCATCACGGTGTCGGGCTCCAGCAAAGCGATCCGGCCGAGACCGGCCGTCCCGCACAGGGCCAGGAACTCATCACGGGACGCGGAAAGACGCCATAGCCGGTCCGCATCACCCTCCTCGACGACTGCTGCCACCAGCTCGAGGTTGGCCCGCGGACCGGGCAAGCCCGAATGCTTCTTCAGGTACGGCTCCCAGTCTTTGAGCCTGCGCAGCTCCGCCCGATAGACCTCCACGCGCTCGCCCATGCTGGACGCGATGCTAGCGGCCCGGCTGGTGATGCGACCTTGGTTACACCAGAATTCGACCATGGACCTCGCGCGTTCCGCGGCGCTGAGACGTGGCGTACGGCTCGAGGTCGTGACCATCGCCTGGATGCTCGTCGAAGCGATGGTCGCCCTGGGCGCGGGAATCGCAGCCCGGAGCGTATTGCTGACCGCGTTTGGCGTCGACTCCGTGGTCGAGCTGCTGAGCGGGATCGTCCTGTACGGGCGGCTGGCAGGCGAGTCGAATCACGCCGCCACCGTCGACGTCGAACGGCTCGAGAACCTGACCACCCGGATTTCAGCGGTGCTGCTCGTCTTGCTGTGTGCCTATGTCCTGCTGTCATCGCTCGCGGGCCTGGTCTTCCGCGTGATTCCGGAGGGCTCGGTGGTCGGCGTTGCGGTCACCCTCGTGGCGGTGATTGCAATGCCGCTGCTCGCGCGCGCCAAGCACCGTGTCAACCGGGTTGTCGACAGCCCATCGCTGCGGGCAGACATCGCGGAGACGATCAGCTGCGCATACCTGGGCGCGGTCACACTCGCGGGGCTGGCAGTGAGCATGCTCACGGGCTGGTGGTGGGTTCAGTACGTCGCCGCTTTGGCATTGCTCGTGTGGCTCGTGCCGGAAGCCCGTGAGGCGCTCGAACACTGGCGGGATAATTGGGCCGACAAGGGGGAGAGGGAATCAGGAAATGAGTGATCGAGGTCGGGACGGCAGCGTGGAGGAGCCGGCGCGCCACCGAGACAACCGGCGGCTCATGGTCACGCAGGTGTTGCGCAGCCCGGTGCTGAATCCGGCCGGGACGGAAGTCGGCCGAGTCGAGGATTTCATCGTCAAGCTCTCGGAGGGGACGTATCCGCCCATCACCGGATTGAAGGTTCGGGTCGGCGCGCAGGACGTGTTCATAGGCAAAAGCCTGATCGACGGCCTCGAGCCCGGCGGCGTGCGCCTGAACACGCACACCATCCGCACCGAAGCATTCCAGCGCCGTCCCGGTGAGGTGCTGCTGGCTGCAGATGTGCTTGGACGCCACCTCGTCGACGTGCACAAAGGGCGGATCGTGCAGGCGCACGACCTCGTGCTGGCGCCCGGCGACGACGGTTGGTACCTGGCCGGTATCGACCGCAGCCCGCAGGCGATGCTCCGACGGCTGCTGCCGCGCCGCGGCCGGCCAGACCTGCGCCGGCACGCGATCCTGGACTGGAAGGACGTCCAACCTTTCGTCGGCCACGTGCCCACGGCCAAGCTGCTCATGCCGCTCCAGCGCCTGCGACGGCTGCACCCCGCGCAGATCGCGGACATCGTCGAGGACGCGTCACATGAAGAGGGCCAGGAGATCATCGAGGCGGTCGAGAGCGACCCGGCATTCACGGCCGACGTGTTCGAGGAGCTCGACACGGAACACCAGGTCGAGTTCCTCAAGTCGAAGTCCAATCAGGAGGCGGCGCGCCTGCTGGAGCGGATGGCGCCGGATGACGCGGCCGATCTGCTGGGTGAGCTCGACCAGGAGAGGCGCAAGCCGGTCTTCGACATGATGGCCTCGAGCCAGCAGTACAAGCTGCGCAAGCTCCTGCAGTACCACCCGACCACCGCGGGCGGGATGATGAGCCCGGACTACGTCTCGGTCGTGCGCGATTCGACCGTGGACGTGGCCCTCGAGGCGGTGCGCACCGATGACAAGGCGCCGCACCAGCTGCTCACCACCGTTTTCATCACCGAGCAAGACGGCCAGTACGCCGGGAGCATCGGCGTCGTCGAGCTGCTTCGGGCAGATCGCGCACGCAAGGTCCATGAGCTCGAGCTGACGATGGTCTCACTGCACGGCAACGCCGACTTCGCCGACGTCGCCTTGATGATGGCCGACTACAACCTCACCTCCCTCGCCGTCGTCGATGCGGCCGGCAACCTGATCGGTGCGATCTCCGCGGACGACGTCATCGAGGCATTGGTTCCGGAGGATTGGCGCAACCGGGCCGAAGCGAGCACCGGAGTATGAGGGTCTAATGTCGGAGCGCGAGCCAAACCGCAAGGACTCGCGCTTGAAGCCAACGTCGGCCGTGGTCGACGAACTGCATCAGGGTGACATCCACGGGGCGTTCGGCACCATCCGCGTCAGCGACGTCACCCCGCGCCGCACCTGGCGCCGACGGCTCCTCACCCTCGCCGCGATCATCGGCCCGGGCCTCATCGTCATGGTCGGCGACAACGATGCCGGGGGTGTCTCGACCTACGCGCAGGCAGGCCAGGACTTCGGCTATTCGCTGCTCTGGACGCTGCTCCTTCTGATCCCGGTCCTGATCGTCAACCAGGAGATGGTCGTTCGCCTCGGTGCGGTCACCGGGGTCGGCTACGCGAGGCTCATCAGCGAGCGGTTCGGGCGATTCTGGGGCTGGTATTCGGCGGTGGGGATCTTCCTCCTCAACTTCCTGACCATCAGCACGGAGTTCATGGGCATCAGCCTGGCCGGCGAATACTTCGGATTGAGCCCAGTGCTGGTTGTGCCTCTCGCGGCCTTGATCCTCATCGGCATCACGATCAGCGGCAACTTCCGGCGCTGGGAGCGCGCGATGTTCGTGTTCCTGTTCGCCAGCCTGCTCGTCCTCCCGCTGGCGCTGCTCAGCCATCCCGATCCCGGCGCCGCGCTCAAGGGCTTTCTCGTCCCAGGCGTGCAGGGCGGGCTGACCTCCAACTCGGCGCTCCTGATCGTCGCCGTCGTGGGCACGACTGTCGCCCCGTGGCAGCTCTTCTTCCAGCAGTCGAACGTGATCGACAAGCGCATCACCCCCCGCTGGCTCGACTACGAGAAGGCCGACACGGTGATAGGGGCTCTCGTCGTCGTGGTCGGCGCGGCCGCGATCATGATGGCCACCGCGTCCGCGTTCACAGGCGCATCGGAGTTCGGCCACTACCAGGACGGGCTTCGCATCGCGCAAGGTCTCGCCTCGCACATCTCTCCTGTTGCGGGCACGATCTTCGCCCTGCTGCTGTTCGACGCCTCGATCGTCGGCGCGTCGGCGGTGACTCTGGCCACCTCGTACGCGTTCGGTGACATGTTCGGGGTGAGGCATTCGCTTCACCGCGGTGTGCGCGAGGCCAAGCTCTTCTATGCCTCATACACGGGCATGGTCGCCCTGGCCGCAGCCATCGTGCTCATCCCGCAAGCGCCGCTGGGGCTGATCACCACCGCCGTCCAGGCGCTCGCCGGGATCATGCTGCCCAGCGCGACTGTGTTCGCGGTGCTGCTGTGCAACGACCGCGCGGTGCTCGGGCCGTGGGTCAACAAGCCGTGGCTCAACGCGGTCGCGGGCGTGATCGTGGCCGCGATGCTCGTGCTGTCGCTGATCCTGGTCGTGTCCACGGTGGTTCCTTCGGTCGACGTGACGGTGCTGCTCGTCGTGCTTGGCTCGGTCGCGGGGTTGATTCTCGTCGTGGGCGGTGCGTGGAGCTGGTTCAGCAATCGCGGCGCGCCTGCAGAGCCCGAGATCTCACGGGAGGAGCGCGCGAACTGGCGCATGCCCGCCCTCGTGCTGCTCGAGCGGCCGACGTGGTCGGGTTTGCGCAGGACCGCCATGTACGCCCTGGCCGGCTACCTCGTGCTGTCGATCGTTCTGCTCGCGGTCAAGGCGGTCGAGCTGGCGACCCAGCGGTAGCCAGTCGTTCCTTCAGGACCGTTAACAGGTCACTTACAAAGGGATACCGGCTTAACGGCTAGAATGCAGGCCCGTGCCTCTCGGCTCAAGACCGGGGCACCGCGTCAGAGCATCACGCCGGCGGCTTAGCCCATTACGCACCACCGTTCTCGTCCTCCTTGCCATCGCGATGTCGTCGGTGGCGGGTGGCATGGCGTACTTCATCCCGGCAGCGCAAACCGCCCTCGAGGCGACCGGCCAGGTGATCCACGTCACGCCCTCGCCGAGCATGCTCTTCTCACCGACGCCCTCGGCCACGTCTGCGCCCGCCGCGGTGACCGGCGCATTCACGGTGCTGCTGCTCGGCTCGGATGACGACTCCAAGTTCAGCTCGGACCATGTCCTGACGCAATCGATGATCCTGATCCGGGTCATTCCTTCGACCAAGGACGTGACCATGCTCTCGATTCCGCGCGACCTCTACGCCCACCTGTCGACCGGTGGCTACGGGAAGATCGATGGCGCTTACTCATACGGCGGGCCGGGTGCGGCCATCGCCACCGTGGAGCAGGATTTCGGGGTCCACATCGACGACTACATCTGGGTCGGTCTTCTGGGCCTCGTCAAGCTGATCGACGCCATCGGCGGGATCGACGTCGTGACGAGCAACCCGGTGATCGACGACTTCTACCCCGCGGACATCTACGGCGGTTGGCCGTACGACTACGAGCGGGTCGCCGTGCTCGCCGGACCGCAACACCTCGACGGCATCCACGCGATGCAGTACGTGCGCTCGCGCCATGGCGACCTGCAGAGCGACTTCGGCCGCTCGCAGCGGCAGCAGCACGTGCTGATGGCGATCCGGCAAAAGGCCAAGCAGATGACACCCGAGGACCTACCCGCGATGTCAGCCGCCATCGGCGGCGAGCTGAAGACCAGCATCGGCCTGCCCAAGGTCGCGCAGCTGCTGCCGCTCGCGGCAAGCTTCGACAATCCCGATCAGATCCGCCAGATCGTGCTGCTCCCGCCTTACACGCATGGCGGCGGCCCGGACGGCAGCATCAATCCGAACTGGAGCTTGATCCTGCCCCTGGTGCACCAGTACTTCCCATGATGATCTCGCGATTTGTGCTCGCCGCCGCGCTCGCCGTGGTGATGTTCGTGTGCGGGACCTCCGCATACCTTTATCTGGGCAGCAAGCAGTCGAAGGCCGCGGTACCTGCGCAGAAGCCGACGGCGGCGACCCCACGTGCCCAGGCGCTCTCGCTGCCGGGCACCATCTACCTCGCGCAATCCGGTGCTCTCTACAGCCTGAGCGCGGGGCGTTTTCATCAGCTGACCCCCGAAGCGGGTTGGACCATGCCCGCCCTCTATCCAGACGGCAGCAATCTGATCGCGGTCAAGGCCACGCGGTCCTATTCCGATGTGTACGTGCTGAATCGCCTCGGCACCGTGCGGAGGCAGGTGACCAACAACGCCGCGCCGGCGCGAAGCGCTATCAGCGCCAACCACTGGTCGTTCTATCCGCGGCTGAGCGCTGACGGTGGCACGCTGTGGATGGCGTACGACCAGCCGAAGTACGGCTACGACGCGATCTTCTCGATCTGGTCCATGCCATTCGGGGGAACTGTGCGCCAGGGCAAGCTGTGGACCAACGCCAACGACTACACCGGGGGCGACATGCAGCCCGTGCCGGTGCCGGGCGGACTGATTTATACGAAGTACGACTATGGACCGGACCTCAAGCTCGTCGGACAGCTGTGGTTCACGAACCGCGCCGGCTCCGCCGGCAAGGCCCTCACCAGCCCAGCTGAGGACTGCTACAGCCCGGCTTTGTCGCCGGATGGCACACGGCTCGCGATGATCTGCACCTACGAGAAGCAGATCTCATACCTGACCATCGCGCCCTGGAACGGCTCGAGCCTCGGGGGGCGGAAGACGGTCGTCTCGAACCTGATGGTCGCCCAGCCCACGTGGGCGCCGGATGGCTCCGGCATCGCCTTCCTCGCGCCGGCCGTCGGGGCGGGCGAATTCCAGCTGTGGTGGCTGCCGAAGGCCGCGTACGTACCGCCCCCGCCGAGCCCGCCGCCGCCCCCGACGCCAGGCGGGCCGCACAACGGGCCGCTGGCCAGCCCGCCGCCACCTCCTCCGGTGCCGCCGGTCAAGCCTGTCCAGGTGACGACGAACAACGGTTTCGACGCGACCTCGCCACTCGCCTGGCTGGGCTAACTAGCAGCCCGGGCGGCCGGGACCTCGGTCCAGTACCGGCTCCGCGTTGGCGGTTTGCCCCTGGGCCGCCGTGATGTAGTGGTCGGCGACCATGGCCGCCAGCACCTGCGCGCGCCGCTGCTGGGCCGCCCCCGCGTCGATCGTCGGGTCATAAAGAGATGGCGCCTGGGTCACCCCGGCGAGCAGCGCGTACTGGGCGATCGAAAGTCCCCGGAGCGGCGCCCGGTAGTAGGCGCATGCAGCGGCGGTCACCCCGCGGAGACCGTACCCGGTCGTGATGATGCTCAGGTAGTCGGCCATGATCTCGCGCTTGGTCAGGACGCGCTCAGCCTTCAGCGCGAGCGCGAGTCCTTCGAGCTTGTTGTAGCCGAGGTCCGAACCGCCGAGGTACACGTCCTTGACGAGCTGCTGGGTGATCGTCGAACCGCCCTGGCACAGGCAGACGTTGACCACGTCGTAGAGCAGCGCTCGTCCCAGGCCGATCGAATCGACTCCGTGGTGGGAGTAAAAGCGTTCGTCTTCGATGGCCACGACCGCATGCGCGAGCAGCGGCGGCACCTCGTCCTGACCCAGAAGGGTTAGCCGGTTCGAATTAGCCAGTCGGATAACCCGAGATTGGATGTCGGAGGCGTCGGGGCTCCAGATCCACAGCGTCGCCGCTCCGGGAGCGACCAGGGCGGCGAGCAGGGCGAGGCCGATCGCCAGCCGGCGAACCGGGGCCGGCTGCCATCTCATAGCGGCTCGCCCACGATCGTTACCAACGGCCAGAGAATTCGGCGGTTACTGTACGGGGCTCTGAACGGCGCAAGTTCCATGGGAGAATTCCGTCCGCATGACCATCAAGTGGAAGATCGCCCTGGTGGAAGATGACCGGCGCTTGGCGCGGGCCGTCGCCACCGGGCTGGGAGAGGAAGGCTATACCGTCCGCGCCGTGGACTCGGCGGGCCGCGGGCTGGAGCTCGTGCGCCAGTGGAACCCTGACGTCGTGCTGCTCGACCTGATGCTGCCCGACAACGAGGGGCCCGAGCTGTTCGAAACCTTTCGGGCGGAAACGGACGCCGCGCTGGTCGGAATCAGCGCCAAGTCGTCCGTCAGCGACCGCATCGCGGGTTTGAAGCTCGGCGCTGACGATTACGTGACGAAGCCTTTCGCGCTGGAAGAGCTGATGGCGCGCGTCGAAGCCGTGATCCGGCGTCATCGCGGCAAGGGCGGTCCTCGCCTCTCCGCGGGGGACGTGGTGGTCGACCTCAGCGAGGGCCGCGCGAGGCGCGCCGGCCGGCAGCTCGTCCTGACGGGAATCGAATTTCGCATCCTGGCCGCACTGATGCGCAGCAGCGGGCAGCTCGTGACCTACGCGCAGCTCGCGGAGGCGGTTTGGGCCGTGACGACCGGCCCGGAGTCGAACTCGCTCGAGGTGCACATCTCACGCATCAGGCAAAAGCTGGAGCAGGATGGGGGCCCGAGGTTGATTCACACAGTACGTGGGCTCGGTTACAGGTTCAGTCCAGAATAGGAGCGCAGGGAGTTGAAATTCAGGAGCGTCGTATTAGGCGGGTTGCTGGCGGGGGTGCTGCTCGTCGCGGGGTCTGGAACGGCGTCTGCCAATGTGGCGTGGTGCATGTCGGACCCACCCATTCAGCTCGTAACGCCGGGAGGCCACTACATCGTGGTCAACAACATGATCTACCTGCCGCCCCAGGCGCTTCACCTGAAGCGCCAGATCACGGACGACGCGACAGCAACGCGTGATGGTGCCGGCGGCACGCTCATCACGGTGCACGTCCACTTGCCTGCGAAGGCGGGGCGCGCTCACGTCATCAGCTCTGAGAACCGCTTTCGGCTGAGTACACAGAAAGACGGAGACGCCACCATCACGCTCTACCTGGACATACCCCTGACCTGAGGTCTGCCACTCCGACCTTCACGACCTTTCCGAGGCCGCTGAAGGCGGTCGTCCTCGGCGTACCGGCGGCGGGCGTAGCGCTGGCGGGTGCGGCCGCCGCTCTCGGTGGCTTCGGCACCGCCCAGCCGTGGCGGTGGCTCATCATCCCCGCCTGCGCCGCGGGCGCGGTCCTGGCGGAGAAGTATCCGGTCAAGATCGGCCCCGAACAGAAGGTGAACCTCGGCGCGCTACCGTGCATCGTGGCGGCGCTACTCCTCCCGCCGGGCGTCGGACCGGCCACGGCGGCCCTGAGCGTGGTTGTGGGCAACCGCTTCACCGGCCGGTCGTGGCCGGAGAGCGTGGTCAACGCGGGCAACACACTGGCGGGGGCCGCCATCGCCACGCTGCTGGGTGGGCCGCTCCGGGCCGAGATCGACATCGAGGAGGTCGTCCGCTCGACGGCGGCGGCTTTCCTTTATGTCGGGATCAATCTGAGTCTTGCGGTCCTGCCGGCGGCGCTTCACAGCCGGAGGCCTTACTTTGCGCTCCTGAAGAATGCCGCGTCGGCTACGTGGCCCGCATCGCTGACGCTCGCCGCATGTGGCGTGAGCATCGCCGTACTTTCGGTCGAGGCTCCAACGGCGGCGCCGCTGCCCCTGATCGTGCTGCCGATGATCTACCGCATGAACCGCGCCATCGAGGCGCAGGCCAAGGCCAACGAGCAGCTCGCCGGGGTGCTGGCGGCCCAGCGACGTTTCCTGACCGACGTCTCGCACCAGGTCGCCACGCCGCTCGCGACGATCATGACCAACCTGTCGATCCTGCGCCGCTCGAGCCGCGGGGGAGCGGCCGGCGAGGCGGTCACCGACAGCGTCGCCGAGGCGGAGCGCATGAAGCGCCTGCTCGGCCGCCTGCGCGCGCTCGCCCACGCGGATGAGGATGTCCCGCTGCGTCGCGAACTGGTCGACCTGGCCGAGCTGACCGCCGACGTGGTGCGCGCCTACACCGCGCAGGCCGCGACCACGGGTGTGGGGCTGGTGACACAGGTTAGCGCGCCGGCGAGCATCAACGCCGACAAGGACCTGCTGCGCGAGGCGCTCGCCAACCTGGTCGACAACGCTCTCAGGGTGAGCCCGCCCGGGGCTCAGGTCCGGCTGAGCGTGGACAGAGGCTCAGCCGGTCCGCTGATCGCGGTCGCCGACAACGGCCCCGGGATCGAGGAGGACCGGCTGCCGCGCCTGTTCGACCGCTTTCAGCGCAGCGATTCGGGCAGCGGTTTGGGCCTTGCGATCGCAAGGCGCGTGGTCGAGCGCCACGGCGGGACCATCCGGGTCAAGACCGAGCCCGGGACGGGCAGCACGTTCACGATCGAGCTGCCTGCAAACTAGCCCCTCCGGCGTCTTCGGCGCCACCTCCCCATAAATGCAGAGGAGCGCTCTTTTCTTTACTAACCAACCAGGCCGCCGTCGTACGGCTGGCCCGCCACGGCGTTGAAGCCGCACGGCCCACTTGAAGACCTGCGCGCCGTCGCCTCCAGGGTCATCGTGGCGACGGTCAGAGAACCGGTGAACTGTGGGCTCGAGTTGCCGGTGCTGCGGTAAGCGACCTTGGGCATGTAGACGATCCCGCTCATGTCCGTGGTTGCGCTCGGGCCGACCAGTGCGCCTGGTAGAAGGAGCGGCCGATGTCCGTCACGCCAAGCGCCAGCAGCAGCACGATCGGCAATGTGATGGCGGCTTCCACGAGGGATTGGCCGCGCGACTTTCCTCTCACCTGCGTAATCAAAACGGCACGTGAGTTGGCCTCTTGCCTGCGTTAGCGGAGACTTATGAGTTCGCCCTTCAATCGATTAGGAAATCGATAGCTCGAAGTGCTCTAACTTACGGGCTGTGGCCATGATCGTCTGTCCGCAGCCGCAGGCGGCAGAGATCGGTCTCGACGTGATGCGGCGCGGCGGCAATGCAGTCGACGCAGCCGTGACCTGCGCCTTCGTGCAGGGGGTGGTCGATCCGCAGATGTGCGGGATCGGCGGTTGTGGCGTGATGCTCGTGCACAGCGCGCAATCCGGTGACGCTCTCCTCGAGTTCTACGCTACGGCTGGGTCTCGGGTTCGTGAAGACCAGTGGGAATCGATCTTCATCCGCGAAGCCGCCGACCGTTACGGCTACGTGCTCGACGGTTGGGTCAACGACGTCGGCTACCGGTCGGTGGCGGTGCCGGGCACCGTGGCGGGCCTCCATGAGGCGCTGACCAGGTTCGGCACGATCTCGTGGGAGGAGGCCATCGAGCCGGCGATCCCTCTCGCGCGGCACGGTTTCCCAGTCACCGGGTACATGCACGGTTACTGGACGGCGGATTACGGCCCGGACGTGGTCCCCAACGCCCAGCGCATCCAGTCGACTCCTACGGCGAAGGCGATCTACACGCGCGCCGGCCGGCTGTACGCAGTCGGCGAGGTCATGGTCCAGGAGGACCTTGCTCGGACGCTGGAGAGGCTGGCGAGCGGGGGCCCCGACGCCTTCTACAAGGGTGAGATTGCTGAAGAAATCGCTTTGGACTTCGAGGCCAACGGCGGATTCATCACCAGGGAAGACCTGGAGGGCTATCGCGTCAACGTCACCGAGCCGATTCGCGGCACGTATCGAGGCCTCCAGGTGGCCGCGGCCGGACCGCCGGCCGGCGGGCTGACGCTGCTTCAGATGCTGAACTTCCTCGAAGGGTTCGACCTCGCCGCGCACGGGTGGCCGAGCACCGAGGCGGCACGGCTGCTGGTGGAGGCGATGGCGTGGGCACTCGCAGACCGGCAGCTGCACATCGCCGACCCACGCTTCGTCGAGATCCCGATCGGAGCGCTCGCGGACAAGCAGTACGCCGCTGCCGCGCGCCAGGTCGTGCACGATCGGCCGGACACGACTCATGTCTGCGTGGTCGACGAGGCCGGCAACGCCGTGTCGCTGTCCCACACGTTGGGCTCCGCGAGCGGCGTCGTCACTCCCGGCCTCGGTTTTGGCTACAACGACTACATGAACTGCTTCGACCCTCGGCCGGGCCGGCCCAACTCGATTCGGCCGGGCAAGACGCGAGTCACGATGATGACCCCCACCATGGTTTTCGACGGGCGCAAGCTGCGCGTGTGCGCCGGCGCGCCCGGGGGGACCAAGATCGTCACCGCCATCCTCCAGGTCCTGGTTAACGTGCTCGACCACGAGATGTCTCCCGTCGAGGCTGTCAGCGCGCCGCGGGTCGACTTCCAGGGCGACGTGGTGCAGGTGGAGGCTCGGATCCCGCGGGTCGTGTGCGAGGGACTGGAGCGGCTGGGCTACGCCGTGAACCGACGCACGCTCAACTACGACTCGTACTTCGCTCGGCCGCAGCTGATCGTGGCCGAGCACGACGGCTTTCTGTCCGGCGCATCCGACCCCCGCAAAGATGGCGGCGCCGCGTTCGAAACGGATACGAAATGAAGTTCAAGGACCAGGTGGTGCTGATCACGGGGGGCGGCCGGGGCATCGGGGCGGCGACGGCTTCCCGGTTCGCTTCCGAGGGGGCGCGCGTCGTCGTGTCGGACATGGATCTCTCGCGCGCCGAGGAGGTGGCGAAGCCACTCCAGGGTCTCGCCATCGCGTGCGATGTCACGGACCGAGTTTCGGTGGAGGCGATGGTCGGGCGGGTGGTCGGGGAGCTGGGCCGGCTCGACGCGCTCATTTGCTGCGCCGGGATCATCCGCGACAACCTGCTCTTCAAGATGACCGACGAGGACTGGGACTCGGTCATCGACACGCACCTGAAGGGCACCTTCCTCTGCGCTCGCGCGGCGCAAAAGCCGATGGTCGGGCGCAAGTACGGCAAGATGGTCTTCCTGTCGTCGACTTCCGCCCTCGGCAACCGCGGCCAGACCAACTACTCGACGGCCAAGGCGGGGCTCCAGGGCATGGCGCGAACCCTGGCCATCGAGCTGGGCCCATTCAACATCAACGTCAACACCGTCGCGCCCGGATTCATCGAGACACGCATGACGCGCGCCACCGCCGAGCGCATGGGGGTCGATTTCGAGGCGTTCAAGGTCGGCGCCGCTTCGCAGATCCCCCTGGGCCGGATCGGCCAGCCGGAGGACGTCGCCGCCGTGATCGCCTTCTTGTGCTCCGAAGACGCGAGCTTCATCTCGGGGCAGACGATCTACGTCCGCGGCGGCCCCTGACCGGCCCGTCCTTATTTATGCAAGGAGCCACGTTGCCGCCCGTTGAGCATCTTCATGAGCCGGCTACTCGGGCAGGTCAGGCGACGCTTTGGCAGGCGAACTGTTTGTTCGCTGGCGGGGCCTATGGCGGCCGAGTCCTCGAATTCGGATTGAATTCGGACACGGTGTCCAAAGCGGGGCGGTAGGTGTACTCGCGGGCCCCCGTTCGGGGTTGACTGGCTCAGCGGGGGTCTGATACGGTGGCTCGGTCTTCTGGGGATCTTCCCACCGCCAGGGCAGATTCACAAAATTTTAGGGGTAGGCATTGCGAATTAATCGTTACCTGACCCATGCCGTGGTCCTGGGAATAGCGGTTGCCATGTCGAGCTACGCGGCGATGGATCGCCACTTCCCAACGACCCTGACGGCCAGGTTGGGGCCCGTGAATGCTGAGGCGATTGTGGTGGGAGACGGTGGCCAGTACGGCGACGTTTCGCTCGGCCGCTACAGCACGGTGATCAAGCCGGTGTCGATCCCGACCTCCGCGCCGGTCAACCGCCAGCCGTTCGTCTATACCGTCGCGGCTGGCGAGGACCTGTCGGCGATCGCGAACAAGTTCCATGTGAGCGTGGCCGAGATCCGCTGGTCCAACACCAACCTCATGTCGACCGACTCGGTGGCGACCGGCAACCAGATCGTGGTCCCGCCGGTGCACGGGATCGTGGTGACGACCAAGGCGACCGACACGATCGAGAGCCTCGCCGCCAAGTACCAGGTCGACAGCCAGACCATCATCGACTACAACCGCCTGCGCACCGCGGACGTGGCCGCGGGCACCACCATCGTCATCCCGGGTGGTGTCGGTGGCGCGTTCCCGCCGCCTCCACCGCTCTACCAAATCCTCCGTGGCGGATCGCCGTCGGGCTACCAGTACAAGGTCGTCGGCTGCTGCCTCGGCCCGTACGTGAACAACAAGTTCCCGGTCGGTTGGTGCACCTACTACGTGGCGACCAAGCGCAACGTCACCTGGAATGGCGACGCGGGCTACTGGTACGCGAACGCATCGGCTCAGGGTTACCCGGTGGGACCGACGCCGAAGGTCGGCGCGATCATGGTCACCTGGGAGAGCTGGGCCGGACACGTCTCGTACGTGGAGGCGGTGAACGCCGACGGTTCGTGGACGGTGTCCGAGATGAACTGGGTCGCGTTCGACGTGATCGACGAGCGGACGATCAAGCCGGGTCAGCTCGGGCAGAAACTGGTCGGTTTCATCTACTAGGAGCCGGTTCGGCGGGCCGCGCCGCCCACTCTTCCTCCATCGCCTCCGTGTCGTGCTTGACGGTGCGCAGGCCGGTGGCCGCGATCACGGCGGCCAGGATCAGCAGGGTGGGCGAGGTGATCAGAAGCGCGGTCTGGAGGCTGCCTATCCGGTCCGAGATGAAACCGACGTCAAACGTCGAGTGAGAGTCTCCGAAGACGTGCGAAACGAACAAGAGCAGCGTCACCGAGCTGGCGCGAAGGCCGGGGGACACGACGTTCTGTGAGACGGCGGTGAACGGTCCCGAGTAGAGGTAGAGGCAGACCACCGCCAGCAGAAACGCGGGAATGAAGACCGGTATCGGGCCGGCGTTCATCGGGGCAAGCAGCGCGATCGTGATGAAAACAGCACCGCCGAGAAAACCCACGATCCCGACCTCGAGGTGGCCTGCGGGATTCTTGAGGGCGCGGCGGTCCGCGATCCAACCCCCCGCGAGGGTGCCGATCAACCCGCCGAGGACCAGCACGACCCCGGCGAGCAGGCCGGCTTTGCCGACGGACAGGTTGAACCGCCGGTTCAGGACCAGGGGCAGCCAGAACGCGTTGGACGCAAGCACGAAGAAAAGGAGGGTCTGCGCGCCGATCGTGGCGCGCAGGGTTGGGATCCGGAGCAGTGCGAGAAACTTGGCCAGGCTCGCGTCGTAAGTCTTCTTCAGCGCGGGCCCGCGGCTCTCCATGCTGCCGCGCAGGGGCTCGCGCAATCCAAAGGCCAGCAGCGCAAACAGGATTCCTGGGACCGCCGCGAAGAAAAAGGCGCTTCGCCAGCCGAACTTCTCGGCGATGAATCCCCCGCCGGCGAAGCCGACGGCGATCCCCACCGTGCTCCCGGCGCCCCAGATCGACATGACGCGGCCGCGCTGCTCCTTGGGAAAGTAGTCGGACAGTAGTGAGGTGCCTGCCGGGTAGTAGCTGGCTTCCCCGATTCCGAGCACGGCGCGGCTGAGGAAGAGCTGGGCGAAGTTGCGGGCGAATCCTGTGAAGAGGGTGGCGAGGCTCCAGATGGCGACGCCAGCCGCGACGACCGTCTTGCGAACCCCACGATCCGCCCAGTAGCCGAACGGAATGGCGGCGAACGCGTAAACGAGAAGGAAGGCGGAGCCGAGAAGGCCGACCAGGGCATCGCTGAGGTGGAATTCCTTCTGGATCAGGGGGGAGGCCGCCGAGGCGACCCACCGGTCCATGTAGTTGAGGAAGTTGATGCCGACCATGACAGCGAGGACGTAACGTGCGTAACCTCGCGCCACGGGTGGAATTATGAGGTTGGCTTGCCGGAACGCCATGGCGAGGCCCGGGGCATGATTTCGTACGATTACTGCTCTTTAGTGGGTCGGCTGGGCATTGGCGAGCTCAAGTGGCTGTAAACCACCCGCGAAAGCTGTGGGGGTTCAAATCCCTCCCGGCCCACCAACTGTCATGTCTCAGGACATCGTTGACGCCTGTTGCAGGACATTGTGCACAGCCCAGCGACCTCCGAGCGGTTGATAGCTTCGGTTGGGGTCGAGGGTGAGTGCGCGAAGC